>OBLI01001497.1_pt1 | contig 22518 bp, 17 predicted proteins | sample 1519701 | NCBI WGS metagenome assembly OBLI01 (sample SAMEA3663005, study PRJEB22513) | pig gut metagenome | biome: pig gut; feature: pig-associated habitat; material: faeces | place: France | collected 2012
AAGGCTTGGCTATCTCAGCTTTGTGAGAGAACCAGCTCGCACGCTTCTCTTCATCAAAGACGGCTTCGCCTGTGATGGGCATGAGAGAAAACATGCCATAGTCGTTCATCCAGGGGCTGGGCTGATGGGTCTGCTTGAATCCACGTATCTTGTCGGCAGTATATGTGTACTGCCATCCGTCCCCATTCTTTCCTGTCTGGGGTGTCCAGAAATTCATACCCCATGGCAATGCTATTACGGGATAGTTGTTGCCAGTGGATAATTCGAACTTCGACAAGGTACCTGTGAGTGGGTTGACCATGTCAACAGGCTCGGTGTTTGCCCATGCAGATGCTGTGCAGATACAAGTAAGCACTGCAGATAGAAAAATTCTCTTCATGTGTCAATGATATGTGTTAATATAATAATGTTGTTATGTGTTATAAGTTATATTCTGACAAATATTTACTTCACAATTCACTCACAAATTTATATAAAAAATCCCATGTGCAAAATAAAGCTCATGGGATTTTTGCAATTTCAGTAGGACATTACTGACTTTTTCTGTATTTTCACCTTATAGGTGAGGTGGTTTCAGGATTTATCCATCATTCAGCATTCACAGTGCCAGCACTGGAAACTCATTCTGCCACCTGGAAATAATTTTCCAGTTCAGTTTGTGCCTCGCCGTTGGTGTTGTCTATCGAACGTAGGATACATCCATGTTCCATCAGTGCTATACGTGGACAGATGTCTACCGTATGCTGCAAGTTATGACTGGAGATGATGATGGTGGCACCCGTCTCCTGGTTGTACTGTGTAATCAGGTGTTTCATGGCACTTTGGCTGCTGGGGTCGAGGAAGTTGAAAGGCTCGTCCAGAATCAGGAGCTGTGGCTGCAGAAGCATAGCTGCCACGATTCCCACCTTCTGCTTGTTGCCTGCCGAGAGATTCCTGATAAGTTTCTTCTGACCAAGGAGTTCACCGGCAAGAAATGTCTCGAAGGTGGCCAGTTTGTCTTCGCAGTCCTTCTCCGACATATTGGAAATATTGGCAATGAAATGAAAATACTCGTCGGGAGTGAGATAGTCAATGAGGAACCCCTCATCGATGTACGCTCCAGTCCAGTCTTTCCATTCTTCTGTTTCTGACACATCCACATCAGCATCGCCACATTGCATGCGTACTCTTCCTGTGTCTGCCTTTATCAGATCGAGCATCAAGCGAAACAGAGTGCTTTTTCCTGCACCATTGTTACCTACAAGTCCCAATATCTCACCATCCTGAATGTGGAACTCATCTATATTTACAGCCACCTTGGGGCCGAAGGTCTTCTTCAGATTGTTGATTTGAATTTTCATCTTCTATACCTATTTATATAAGGGTGTATTTAACTATGGGGAATATCAGTGCTTGAGGATGGAAGGAAGATTAATCGTTACGCGTTGCACGGAATCCTTCCATGTTGACATACCGTCGGGCCATCATCCTTCGGTATGTGCTGTTGAGCCAGAGGGGCATCGTGGCTATGCCTGCAATGCCTAATAGTATCATGGGTGCATATCCCCATACAGGGCCAAAGGCCAGAACACCCAGATTCTCTATGCCTATGGGCAGGAACAGAGCCACGATGGATACTATCTGCTGAGTGGTATTACCTTGCTTGCTGCCCATAAGCTTGGCATTCAGCGGTAGGGTATTGTTGTTGTAAACAGCCAACTGGAAGAGCAGCGGCACCACAAAGCCTTGGGTGAAGAACAGATAACCGAGATTCATCCATACAGAGATCTTACCGCTGACCATCAGGGGAATCAGAAGTATGCATGGAATAACAGTCATGAAGGCATTGAACACGTACTTTGCACGCAGAAGCTGAAGGATGCTGTTGCGTCTGCTCATCAGTCCGTCTATATAGTTTCCCTCATAACACATGATGCATACCAATGTCATGGTACTGGGAACCAGATAGTCATATAGGCAGATAAACGATTTCATGAACTTCGCATCGTAGATATCTGTGAATAAGAGTATTGAACTCAGGGCTAATACTGCCACCATGCATACGATAAACTGATAGCGGACAGTCTTGTTGCGCATGCGCAATTTCATCTCCAGTTTCAGATATTGCCCCAACTGGCCATAGCGGTTGAGGAAATTGAACTGTGTGGTATTCTTAATGGTGGTGTCCTCCTCCTTGCTGATCTCATTGTAGACGACCATCCCCTGAACACGGTAGCACAAATAGTAAAAAATGGCTATCAGTCCCAAGGTGACAATGTATACCCATGGTTTGCATAGCACAAACGCATACATAAGTTGTGTGCACGGCATATCTAAGACATTCTTCTCGGGGATGAGCATGATGCATAAGAGAGCAGCATGGATGACCAATGGCAATAGCCACCAGGCAAAGTGCTTCATGCACAGAGTGCGTACTGCCAGGTATAGGTATCCGTCAATGATGCACATTATCCACCAGCCCAGTAGCCAACTCAGCAGCCCTGTCCATCCCAATAGGGGATATACGGATATCAAACCGAATGGAACAAACATGAACATCCAATAGAGAGAACCCAGACTGAAACCAGAGCGCAACAGATGCATGTGGAGCAGGAAAGAGCGACGGATGGGCAGTAGGGTGTAGGGACGTATCTTCTGGGAAGGGCTTTCCTGAAGAAGGGCTCTGCACCAGAAGTCTATTATTAGCACATAGATGAGAAAGCCGTCAAGTACATGAAATGCAGCCACACCGTTATAGGCATGTTTCATACCGACGGACATTGTCACGCCCATAAAGAGCAGAATGGCAGCGTAATAGAGCCACATGAAGATTCCCAGGAATTTCATGAAGCGGTTCTTCTCAAGCATGGGATGACGTTCATCCTTCAGATTGTCAAGTTTGGTTAACAGTCTGTATAGCTTTAGTTTATCCATTGATAAAATTTGAAAACGGAAAGAATCACAGTTTCCTTGACTTCAGATATTTCTCTGCTTCCATGGCTGCCTTGGCACCAGAGCCAGCAGCTATGACGGCCTGACGATAATGAGGATCGGCCACATCACCTGCAGCATAGACACCATCTACGGCGGTGCAGGGAGTGTCGGCAATGGTCTGGATATAGCCAGCTTCATCGGTGGGGAGCCATAGAGTAAAGAGATTGCTGTTGGGATGATGACCTATGGCCAGGAAGAATCCATCTATGGGCAGATCAACCTTACGCTCCTCTGGCGTGCCTGCTCGGAATGTAAGATGCACACCTTCCACACCTTCTTCTCCAAACAATCCTGTGGGTGTGTGCTCAAAGAGAATCTCTATATTAGGTGTCTGGCGAACACGTTCCTGCATGATTTGGCTTGCCCTCAGGTAGGGCTTACGTACTATCATGTACACCTTGGAAGCCAATGAAGCCAGATAGGTGGCTTCCTCACAGGCTGTATCGCCACCGCCAACCACAGCCACCACCTTGCGTCGGTAGAAGAAACCATCGCAGGTGGCACAGGCACTCACACCCATACCCATGTATTTCTGCTCGTCGGCCAATCCCAGATATTTGGCACTGGCTCCAGTGGCTATGATGATGGTGTCGGCAGTATATTCCTCATCCTCATCGGTCCATACTTTGAAAGGACGCACATCCAGGTCAACTTTTTCCACTGCATGAGGATGTATCGTTGCTCCGAAGCGTTCGGCCTGAGAGCGCATGTTCTCCATGAGCTCGTTGGCATCAATGCCCTCGCTGAATCCAGGATAATTGTCCACTATGGTGGTGGTGGTCAGTTGTCCTCCTGGTTGCAAGCCTTCCATAATGACGGGATTGAGGCCTGCCCTTCCTGCATAGATGGCAGCGGTATATCCCGCAGGACCACTTCCTATAATCAGTACCTTACTGTGATTCATAGTTTTTTCCTCTCTCTATATATGGTTTTGTGTTATCTAAGATCTATCACGTCTGCATCCGGATATTGGGCACTGTCAAACCGAAAGACAGATTTGTCCAATTTCAGTCCTCCCTGGAAGTGATGTATGGACACCCTGTTCCAGTTTCCATCCTGTTTCACTCTCACGCAGAGTGGGGTATAGTCCGATTGTCTGATATCCAGATATACCTCCTGAGCCATATAGCCAGCATATCTTGCCAGCATATGTACCTCATAAGTCTTTTCTCCCCTGAGGGTGCTTTCCTTCGCGCTCAGCTTGTAACCTTTCTTATAGGCATTCAGGAAGGAATAAGGGTGCATGACGGACATCTCCTTCTGGGTGGGAGTGGTGACATTCACTTCGCCACTTTCGGGAATGTAGGACCAGAGTGTAGTCCCGTCATACCAAGTCTTCATGTCGGGGGTATCCATATGCATCTTCTTGTCCTGCAGCAGCATGGTACCATCAGTCTTGCTCTGCTCCGTATTACCTATGAAGGAGGTGGCAGTAAAGGACACCTTGATATCTCCGCTCTTTCTGATCTTGGTTGCAGTGGCATCCAATATCTTGCGTGCATCCTGAGCCTGCATGCTCAAGCACAGAACACTGGCCATTATGATAAGGAATCTTCTCATGTGATGTGTGGATATTGATTGGGCTAATGTTTACTAACGTTACTTGTTGCGGATACTGTCCAGTTTGTATTGTAACTCCTCCATAGTGCTGCAGAGCACCTCTCTGGGTTTGCTACCCTTGGATGGCCCCACTATACCAGCCATCTCGAGCTGTTTCATTATACGACCAGCACGATTGAATCCCACTTCGAGTGCCTGCTGGATGTAACTGGTACTGCCACGTTGAGATGACACGATGAGCTGTGCTGCTTCTTCAAACATGCTGTCCAATCGTGTGGAATCCATTCCCGAACCACCAGCATTTTCTTCTCCTTCGTCGGGAACTTCTGGTAATGGGAATGGGGTGAGATATCCTTGCTGTGAGGCTATGAATGACACCATGTTTTCCACCTCGGGAGTATCCACGAAGGCACATTGCACACGCACGGGTTCGTTTCCATTGATGATAAGCATGTCACCTTTGCCCACCAGGTGGTTGGCACCTGAGCGGTCGAGAATGGTCTTGCTATCCACAGCACTGCTCACCTTGAACGCCATGCGGGCAGGGAAGTTGGCCTTGATGGTACCCGTGATGATGTTTGTGGTGGGGCGCTGTGTGGCTAATATCATGTGGATGCCTACAGCTCGAGCCAGCTGTGCTATGCGTGCGATGGGCAATTCTATCTCCTTGCCAGCTGTCATGATGAGGTCACCAAACTCATCGATGATAACCACTATGTAGGGCATAAAGCGGTGACCGTTGTTGGGATTGAGCTGGCGGCTACGGAACTTCTGATTATATTCCTTCAGGTTCTTGGCATGCGCAATCTTGAGCAGATTATATCGCTGGTCCATCTCTATGCAGAGTGATTTCAGAGTAAGGATTACCTTGTTGACATCCGTGATGATGGGTTCGTCAGTATCCTCTGTGCCCTCCACCTGAGCCAGGAAATGCTTTACGATGGGATTATACAGGCTGAATTCCACCTTCTTGGGATCCACCATCACCAGTTTGAGTTCAGCTGGATGCTTCTTATATAGGAGCGAGGTGATGATGGCATTCAGACCTACGGACTTACCTTGTCCTGTGGCACCTGCCACCAAGAGGTGAGGCAGTTTGGCCAGGTCGGCCATATATACTTCGTTGGTGATGGTCTTGCCCAGGGCAATAGGCAATTCGTAGTCGGTGGTCTGGAACTTACGACTATTGATGATGCTCTCCATGGATACTATCTGCGGACGAGCATTGGGCACCTCTATGCCAATGGTTCCTTTGCCAGGGATGGGCGCAATGATACGGATTCCCAAAGCACTCAGACTGAGTGCAATATCATCTTCCAGACTACGGATTCTGCTCACACGGACACCTGCTGCCGGTTTGATCTCATAGAGAGTGATGGTGGGACCCACTGTGGCTGTGATGCTAACAATCTCCACGCCGAAGTTTCTCAGTATCTCCTGAATCCTCTCCCTGTTGCGCTTCTGTTCTTCCACGTCCACACCCATGTTGTTATCAGCATAGTGTTTCAGAAGATCCACAGTGGGATACTTATAGAACTCCAAGTCTTTCTTGGGGTCGTAAGCCTCAAGGGCTCCATCGTCTTTCAAATGAGCTTTTTCGGGTTCCTGCCCAACCACGATGGTCATGTCTTCAGCCTTATGATCAGCCTGTGTATCGTCGGCAGCGTCATCTCCAACCTTATCTGTGACTTCATCAATAAGGGCTGGGTCTGTGATGGTAACTACGCTCTCCTCGTGTTCCTCCTTCTGGGTTTGTATGTCATCAGACGTAAGGTCGAAAGTGAGTACAGTGGCCGTTTCCTCTGGGTCATCAGAGAAGGGATGTTCAGTATCTGTCTCTGATGACTCTTCGGCAGAGGGGTTGTCATCGGTACATTCCGCATCGTCTGATTCATCGAGGGGTACGGATGTGTTATTATCGGCCTTGGCTTTATAAGTCATCAGCTTTCGTGTGGCAGTGATGGCTTCTTCGCTCAGATAGAATAAATACAAGATGGCACAGATCAGCAAAACTATCATGCATCCTAAGTTACCTATTTCTGCCGAAGCCAATTCATATTCGCGTAAACCAATATTTCCGCCCCAGCTGAGAAAACTGTCTTGCATGGAGGTGATATACTGTGACAAACAAGCCAGGAAGGCAGAACTCCATATCATGATGAACATACAGTTGATAAACCATTTATGAAGTCGAACCTTGAGCATACCTGTCACTCTCACACCAGTGGCCATCAGGAAAACAGGGATAAGGATACCAGATACTCCAAACGTGTCATCAATAAGCCATTTGGAAATGCGCCACCCCATCTTACCCAATAGATTTTGGGCAGGCAAGGTATCATCATTCATCAGGATTTGGTCAGCCTTGCCTGTAAAAAGATATGAGATTGTGGCAACGAAGATACAAAAAGATAAAATCAGCAACAGAAAACCCAGTATAAATCTCCTATTGGCATTCCTGTCCATACGTTCGCTATCCATGACATCTGTATCGTCAGCACCATTGTCATATATCGTACGCGTCCCGCTCCAGATTGTGCCTGTCCATCCCACAATCTTGTTCATGAAGCCTGTTTCGCGCTTTTTGGATGAATTTCTTCTTTTGCTATTTTTCTTGGGAGTACCCATCTTGTGTTACATATTAATAGGAATTGCAAATTTAACGCAAATTATTTGATGGGCAAAACAATAGGAAGACCAATTGGAAATTTTAGATACGTGAGAATGAAAATCAAAATTTGCGAAAGAAAATATTTATATTCTCAAATATGATAACTTAACCCAGAATACGTAATTGTCATCATGAATATGCCGAAGGGACATAGTTCATAGGCAAATACTTCACTACTGAAGTGATTGCAGATGTGAATCAAAAGATGGAGTTCGACAAATTCATCGACAACATCAAACGGATACCTGGAAATAGGCAATCAGTTGCAGTTTCAGTTTCAACAAGAAGACACTCCAGTATCAGCCGCTTGAAACTCCAGTATCAAATAACATAAACTGAAAAGGATACTGGATGGGGAACAATTCCAAATTAGGAAGCATCCAAATGACTACCCGTTACCGAATGAGGCGTGAAAATGATAAATGACCGGTGTTTTGGGATTAAATAAATGCAGGAAGCTCCTGAGAACAGAACATCAATCAGACAGGGCTGATGCTACAATGTTACTGATGAGTGAACGCAGTCTGACCATACGGCTTGGTCCATCGATGGGATGAACGGCATTGACCAGAAGAATGATGCTGATGTCATTGACTGGGTCAATGACGATACTGGTACCCGTATATCCTGTATGGCCATAGGTCTCGGAAGAAAGCAGTTCACCATTGCATGATGCATAAGGACTGCTTACGTCCCAACCGTATGTGCGTCCAAACTCTTTTGCCCATTCTGGTACAGTACGCATGGTGTGAACCGTCTGCTCGGAAAGGATTCGTGTTCTCTTCCACCTTCCTCCATTCTGTAAGGTTGCACATAACAGGGCTATGTCATCTACGGTGCTGAATACGCCCGCATTGCCACTGATGCCACCATTCATTATCCTGGCCAGAGGATCGTGAACCTGTCCGCGCAACACACTGCCATCATCCTGCCGTGTGGTGGGAGCTATCAAGTTTGTCCATCGGCTATGATCTTCTCCTATAGGCAGATAGAAGGTGTGATGCATGCCTAATGGGAGGAATATATGCTCGCGGGCATAATCTCTGAGCGACTGCCCTGTGCACTTCTGGATGATGTTTTGTAAGACGATATAGTTCAGACAACTATATTGAAAGTCTGTTCCTGGCTTGAACTGCCGTTTCACCTGGCATATATGTTCCAGTAGCCCTTCTGGATTGGGGGCACCGTATTTCTTCTTCAATGATTCCACAGAGGCATAGGCGGGCAGACCTGATGTATGTGTGAGGAGATGCTGGATGCGTATGGTGGCGGTATTTCCCTCTCCATCCTTCCAGTTACAGAAATCTGGTATATAGTTGGCTACCGGATCGGTAAGCCTGAGAATTCCATTCTCGCAAAGCTGCATGATAGAGATGGCCGTAGACATTGACTTGCTGCATGATGCCATGTCGAAGATGGTCTCTGTGGTCATCGGTTCTATGGTAGGGTATACTTGTCTGCATCCATATGCTTTCTTGTATGCCATGCAACCATGACGTACGATTCCGAGCACCGCACCTGGTATCTCCTTGCGAGAGATAGCATCCAGAATGGCAGAATCTGTTTTTGCCAGTTTGTCTTCAGAGAGATGAACCTTACGGGGAGAGACCACACGCAGATGAGCCTGTAGCCCAGTGGACATACAGGTCATCAAGCATATTATAAATATATATTTAATGTATAGTCTCATCAAAAGTAGGTTATCTCACCCATTCCTTACGACCATTTATGAGATAGATACCGGCAGGAAGTCTGTCCTTGGACTCTGGTCCGCTTCCTACACGCTGCCCCGACAGATTGAAGATGCCGTCTGTCCAGATACTGATGGTTTGCTGGGGAGCAGAGATGGCATCGGGAACCTCGGGGGTGGTGATGGACAAGCACATGCGTGCACAGTTTTCCATCAGTGAAGCTCCGCTTGCCATGGCACCCATGGAAGCCGTTGTGCTTTCATCAAAGGGCTTCGTCCAATTGGTGGGACAATACATCTTGGGATAGGAGTCCTTGTTGAGAGAAGCCCAGAGGGTGGTGGCATTCTTCTGCAGATACTTGAGAATCTTCAGTCTGCTGGTCAGAGTCATGGATTCATCAAGGACATAGTTGACAGCATAAGGAATGAGGACCGCCTTGAAGATGCTCTGGTCCATGCTGGAACCCTCATCGCGGAGGATGTTTGCGCCATTGGTGCACCTCCCGCTGGTGAATGCATATTCAATGTACAACTGAGCTTTGGAGCGGTAGATGACACTCTTTGTTATCTGATAGAGCAAGCGACATGCTTCACCAAAGGTACCTTGTGTATAAGTAAGAGGCGGCTCTTCCACACGGCCGTCAGTTTTCACAATGTTATTCTGCATGAAGGTGTAGAACTTCTCTGCATATTCCAGATAAGTGTCTGTACCGTATTTCTGATAGAGCTTGGCTGCGATGAGACAGGCAGGACTGATGGTGCAGGCATTGGGACCCGAACCGGCATCAGTATTCCATGGTAGCCATAAACCTTTCTCGTCTTCGGTGGCTCGTGTCATGATGGCATTGTCGAACAATTTCTTGGCCGTATTGGCATAAATCACCAGTCCGGTGGCTTCGCTCATATGCAAGAGGGTAAGACATATCCAGCACATGTCATCAGTGAAAGGATTCTCAAAGCCTGTGGCTCCGGAGGAATAGTTGTTGGCATGATTGTTATACCACATCCTCATGTATGTCTTGTATCGTGTGGCAAGCGTCTTGTCTTCATCATTGGCATGCCGCTCATAGGCATATATAAGCACATCCATGGCATGCGCCTGTTGCCAATATATATACGTACTGGACTTATCTACGTCTTTAGGCGTGGACCAAAATGTGCCTTTGGTCTTGTTCATAAACTGATCCACAAGAACCTGATTGAGGCTGTCAGCCTTTCCTCCGTATTCACCAGTGACGTAATTGGCCAATGTGGAGTTGTATGCCCAGGTTCCTGTGGATAGAGATAGGAAACCAATGATGCCTGCAATGATTCCCTTCATAGACTATTTATTCTTTAACAGATCACGAATTTCTGTCAACAGCTTCTCTTCTGCAGAGGGTTCGGGAGCAGGTGCAGGAGCAGCAGGCTCTTCTTTCTTCTTACGTGAAAGAGCAGCTATTCCCTTCACCATGAGGAAGATGCAGAATGCGATAATCAGGAAGTCGACAACATCCTGGATAAACTGGCCGTAATTCAGAGTAACAGCCTCTGCTATCACTTCATCGCCTGCTTTCTCAGCTTCCTTAATCACTAATTTCAAATCAGTGAAGTCCACACCACCAGTGATAACACCTATGGGAGGCATAATGATGTTGTTGACGATGCTCGTCACAATCTTACCAAACGCACCACCGATGATTACACCGACAGCCATGTCTACTACATTGCCTTTGAGGGCAAATGCCTTGAAGTCTTGAATAAATGACATATTTTTCTTTTTTTTGCTTTTAATCGAATGCGAAATTAAAAAGAATATTGTAATTTTGCGTCCACAAAGAGAAAAAAGTTGATGAAAAAGTGGATGTATTTGCATATATGGCTTCTCTTAGCCCTGTTTCTTGCAGCATGCAAGTCATCTCATTATTGTAATTGTGGCTAATGGCTATTATTTCTAACCCTTTAAATATATTAAAGAAATGGCAACAAAAGTAGGTATTAATGGTTTCGGCCGTATCGGTCGTTTCGTTTTCCGTGCCGCTCAGAATCGTGACGACATTGAAATTGTAGGTATCAACGATCTGTGCCCTGTAGATTACTTGGCTTACATGCTGAAGTATGACACCATGCACGGTGCTTTCGATGGCACTATTGAGGCTGATGTCGAGAACAGCAAGCTGATTGTAAACGGTAAGAGCATACGCGTTACTGCAGAGCGTAATCCTGCAGACTTGAAGTGGAACGAGATTGAGGCTGAGTACGTAGTTGAGTCTACCGGTCTGTTCCTGACTCAGGAGAAGGCTCAGGCTCATATCGAGGCTGGTGCAAAGTATGTGGTAATGTCTGCTCCTTCTAAGGATGCTACTCCCATGTTCGTTTGCGGTGTTAACTTCGACAAGTATGTCAAGGGTACTCAGTTCGTATCTAACGCTTCTTGCACCACCAACTGTCTGGCTCCTATCGCTAAGGTTCTGAACGACAAGTTCGGTATCACCGATGGTTTGATGACCACCGTACACTCTACCACTGCTACTCAGAAGACCGTTGACGGTCCCTCTCTGAAGGATTGGCGTGGTGGCCGTGCTGCTGCTGGCAACATCATTCCTTCTTCTACCGGTGCTGCTAAGGCTGTAGGTAAGGTTATTCCTGAGCTGAACGGTAAGTTGACTGGTATGTCAATGCGTGTTCCCACTCTGGACGTTTCTGTTGTTGACCTCACCGTTAACCTGGCTAAGCCCGCTAAGTACGAAGAGATTTGCGCAGCCATGAAGGAAGCTTCTGAGGGCGAGTTGAAGGGTGTTCTGGGTTACACCGAGGATGCAGTTGTTTCTTCTGACTTCCTGGGTTGCACTCTGACTTCTATCTTCGACGCTAAGGCTGGTATCGCTCTGACCGACACCTTCGTGAAGGTTGTTAGCTGGTATGACAATGAGATTGGCTACTCTAACAAGGTGCTCGAGCTCATTGCTCACATGAAGAAGGTGAACGGCTAATCCATAGCTATTCATTTCGATATATAAAAAAGGCTGTCCAAATCGGGCAGCCTTTTTTATACCTTATTATATTATTATGTCAGAGTGATTCACATTCCTTAAGCCACATTGCTGATGAAGCATCGCTCGGCATTCGCCAATCACCTCTTGGACTGAGCGAACAGCTTCCCACCTTGGGACCATCGGGCAGACAGCTGCGCTTAAATTGCTGAGCAAAGAAGCGACGACAGAATACCGTAAGCCATTTCTTTATGACATCATCCGTATAGGTATTGGCAAATGCATGCTGTGCCAAGTAGAATATCTTGCCAGGACGGAATCCCCATCTCAACAGGTAATACAGGAAGAAGTCATGTAACTCATAAGGTCCCACTAGATCCTCGGTCTTCTGAGTGATGTTTCCTTCCTCATCGGCAGGTATCAGTTCGGGACTGATGGGCGTATCCACGATATCGTTCAGTGTGGCTCGAGTGTCTTCTTCTGACATTTCCTGTGCCACCCAACTCACCAGATGTCGGACAAGGGTCTTGGGGACGGATACGTTTACGCCATACATACTCATGTGATCACCATTGTATGTGGCCCATCCCAATGCCAGTTCGCTCAGGTCGCCTGTACCTATCACCAAGCCATTGGTCTGATTGGCTATATCCATGAGAAGTTGTGTTCGCTCACGAGCCTGACTGTTTTCATAGGTGACATCATGCTGCTCAGGATCATGTCCCAGGTCTTTGAAATGCTGTATACATGCATCCTTGATGGAAATCTCTCGGATGGTAATACCAAGCTGCTTCATCAGGTTCATGGCATTCGTATAAGTGCGGTCGGTGGTGCCGAATCCAGGCATCGTCACACCCACGATTCCTTTCCTGCTCATCCCCAGGTTGTCAAAGGCACGTACACAAACCAGCAGGGCCAGAGTGCTGTCCAGACCGCCACTGATGCCCACTACAGCACTTTGTGCTCCTGTGTGTATCATTCGCTTGGCAAGTCCCATTGTCTGGATTCTGAAGATATCTTCACATCGGTCTGCCAACCCTTTGCCAGTGGGAACAAATGGTTTGGGCAAAACTTCCCTGGTGAGCATTGCATCACGTGTGTTTACAATATCTGTATCCACCAGCAGCACCTCCTCGTCCTTATACTGAGCAGCACACGAAGCGAATGTGGTATTCATCCGTCTTTCAGACCGTATTCTCTCCACGTCGATCTCGCTTTCCAACAACTGAGGAGTAAGGGAGTATCGGTTGGCTTCAGCTATCAGACTTCCATTCTCATACACGAATCCTTTACCGGCAAAGACCACATCCTGAGTACTTTCGCCAAATCCGCATCCACTGAAGACATATCCGCAGATGAGTCGAGCACTCTGTTGTGCCACAAGGCTCATCAGATAGGAGTGCTTGCCCACCAGTTCGTCATCAGCACTCATGTTGAAGATAATATCTGCTCCGTGCAATGCAAGTGACGAACTTGGTGGAACAGGTGACCATACATCTTCGCAGATTTCTATGCCGAATGTACATGTAGGAGTGCGGAATAGCTGACGTTTGGCAATGGGGACTTGTTGTCCACAGATGAGAATGGAACCATTAGGTATGTCCTTCAAACTTGTAAACCAGCGCTTTTCATAGAACTCCTTGTAGTTGGGCAGATATGTCTTAGGGACAAGACCCAGTATCCGTCCATGCTGAATGACAGCGGCACAGTTGAGCAAACATCCATTATAATCCACGGGTAGGCCCACAATGCTGATGATATCCAGTCCTCTACTGAAATTCATCAGATTTATGAGAGCCATCTCTGCTTCATCAATGAGCAACTGTTGCTGAAAGAGGTCTTGACAGGTGTACGAGGTGATGGACAATTCGGGGAAACAGATTATCTCCACTCCTTTTCCTTCGGCCTGTACCACCATAGACTCTATCTGTTCTATGTTAAACTGGCAATCGGCCACCCTCACTGAGGGGATGGCCGACGCTACCTTCACGAATCCGTATTTCATCAGGATTAGGTCTAATGTTATTCAATCATGCTTACACTTCTCTTCACAAACCGTGTGAGAGCTTCACCCTTAAGCATCCCGTTCTGAAGCAAAGCCAGGTCGATGAGCTGATGTACTCGTTCGTTGCCGTCGGCATAAGCCTTCAGGACATCGTTCTTCTTCTTGTTCTCTTCCTGGATGTCTTCTCCACACTTCTTGAGGTCATCCTTTTCCTCTTGGGTTATATCTTCAGGCTTCTTCTTCTCCTGCTCCTGACGCAGAACGGCCTGACGTGCATTGAGTCCTCTCAGCTCGGCTTCTATGGGTGATAATGACTCCTTGGTGGCTTCCTCGCTTTCGTCCAACACCTTTTTGATGAGTGGAGCATCCGTATTGAGAACCAGTGTATACATGTCAGGCATATCACCATAGAAACTCATTCCAGGCTGAAGCCTTGCCATCTCCTTCATGCGTCGCATGTATTCACTTTGTGTAATCATGATGGGTAGCTGGTCTTCACCCAAGGGCTGTGCCTCCACATGATAGTCCACCTTGTCGGTGCGTGGCATCTGGCTATTGAAGATGTGGGTGAGCTTATCTGCCCTTTCAGCCTCCAACAATTCGCGCTTGGTGTCTTCCTTCTGAATCAGGCGGTCTATCACATCGGCATCCACACGGGTAAAGGTGGTCTTCTCCAACTTACGCTCCAACATGGAGGTCAGGGGAGTATCCAGTTGGCCATCCATCATCAGCACATTGTAGCCTTTGTTCTTGGCAGCTTCTATATATGTATATTGAGCATCAGTGTCGTTGGCATAGAGATATACCACCTGACCATCTTTATTTGTCTGATTTTCCTTCACCTTCTCAGCATATTCATCCAAGGTGTAATGCTTACCGTCGGTATCCTTCAAGAGGAAATACTGTTTAGCCTTGTCATAATAGTCATCCTGACTAAGCATACCATAGTGGATGAAGATTTTGATGTCATCCCATTTCTTCTCAAACTCTTCACGGTCATTCTTGAAGATGGATGCCAGTTTGTCGCTGACCTTCTTGGTGATGTATCCACTTATCTTCTTCACGTTGGCATCGCTCTGCAGATAACTTCTGCTTACATTCAGAGGAATGTCTGGGCTGTCTATCACACCATGCAGCAAAGTGAGGAACTCTGGGACGATGCCTTCCACAGCGTCGGTCACAAACACCTGGTTGCAGTACAGCTGGATTCTGTTGCGCTGGATGTCCAGATTGTTCTTAATCTTGGGGAAGTATAGAATACCTGTGAGATTGAAGGGATAATCCACATTGAGATGAATCCAGAACAGAGGTTCGTCGGCCATGGGGAACAGATGGCGATAGAAACTCTTGTAATCCTCATCTTTCAGATCTGCTGGCTTCTTGGTCCACAAGGGTTCCACATCATTGATAATCAGATCCTCGTCGGTATCCACTTGCTTACCGTCCTTCCATTCAGTCTTTTTGCCAAAGGCAATGGGAACAGGGAGGAAATGACAGTACTTGCGCAGGAGCTCCTCCATCTTGTTCTTCTCGAGGAATTCTTCACAGTCCTCATCCAGATGCATGACGATGTCCGTACCACGTTCGTTCTTGTCTGTTTCCTCCAGAGTGTAGGATGGACTTCCGTCGCAACTCCATTTCATGGCAGGTGCATCCTGATAGCTCTTGGTGATGATATCCACCTGCTTGCTTACCATGAATGCACTATAGAATCCCAGACCGAAATGACCGATGATAGCATTAGCATCATCCTTATATTTCTCCAGGAAATCATTGGCACCTGAGAATGCTATCTGATTGATATATTTGTCAATTTCTTCTGCAGTCATTCCTATTCCATGGTCACTCACGGTTATAGTCTTTGCCTCCTTGTCTATGCTGACTACCACCTTGAGTTCACCCATCTCGCCTTGGAAATCACCTTTGCCTGCCAGTGTCTTCAGCTTCTGAGTTGCATCTACTGCATTGCTGACAATCTCGCGGATGAATATCTCATGATCGCTGTACAGGAATTTTTTGATGACGGGGAATATATTCTCTGTAGTAACCCCGATATTACCTTGTTTCATTTTATAAATGTTTATGTACTTGGATTCTCTTCTTCACTCTATACATTATATATATGAATTGAGAGGGGAGAATCCTATAGTACCGGTTTTCTTCTTTAAGTTGTTATTCAATTTGCTGTGATTGACAATCTCTCATCATCCTTCTTCTTGCCCTCACACTCATTTTCGTCTATGCAGGATTCAATATCTGCAGTCAGGTTGGCATTGGCTGCTATGTTGCTCTGAAGGAGAATTTCACATAGGGGATTCTCCAGCAGATTCTGAATGGCCCTCTTCAGAGGACGTGCTCCATATTTGACATCATATCCGCGCTTAGCCAGTAGTTGACGTGCTGCTACAGTCACATTGAGGATATGTCCCATCTCATGCAATCTGCTCACCAGAGGTGCAAGTTCTATGTCAACAATACGCTGTAAGTCATTCTCGTTGAGCTGATTGAAATATACTATCTCATCCAGTCGGTTGAGAAATTCAGGTGAGAATTGCTTCTTAAGTGCTTTCATCACCAGAGCGTTATAGGTGGCATCATTGTGCTTGATATCCTCTGCACTGTGGAAGCCTATTCCATTGCCATATTCGCTTATCTGCCTTGTACCACAGTTGCTGGTCATGATGATAATCGTATTGCGGAAATCAATGGTAATGCCGTTTCCATCCGTAAGCCTGCCTTCATCCATCACCTGCAGGAGGATGTTGAACACATCGGGATGTGCCTTCTCTATCTCGTCAAGCAGAACGATAGAGTAGGGCTTACGCTTCACTCTCTCTGTCAACTGTCCTCCTTCTTCGTATCCTACGTATCCAGGAGGGGCTCCCACCATTCTGCTTACAGTATGCTTCTCCATATATTCGCTCATATCCAGACGAATGATGGCATCAGCATCACCGAACATCTCTGTTGCAAGACATTTGGTAAGGTATGTCTTGCCCACTCCGGTAGGTCCAACGAACATGAATGTCCCTATGGGCTTCTTGGGGTCCTTCAGTCCTATCCTGCTGCGCTGTATGGCTCTTGCTATCGTTGCTATGGCTTCATCCTGTCCTATGACCTTTTTCTGCAGTGTGTCCTTGAGCATGCGCAAACGTTCGTTTTCCTCCTGACTCACTCTCTGCAGAGGTATCCCCGTCATCTTGCTCACCACATCAGCAACTATGTTTTCATTTACCTCAAGGCGTGGCCTATGGTCATTATCCTCCCATTGCTTTTTATGCTCCTTCAGTTCGGCTTGCAGTCTGGCTACCTGTTCCTTGTAATCAACAGCCAGTTCGAAGTTACGCATTTCTGCAGCTTTCATCTTCTTCTCCTGCATGTCATTTATCTGCTCTTCCAGCGATGTGATTATCTCTGGCATAGGCTGATCCTGAATGTGCAGACGACTTCCTGCTTCGTCCATAGCATCGATGGCTTTATCGGGGAAACATCTGGCATTCATAAACCTGTCCGTGAGTTTGACACATGCTTCCAATGCAGCATCAGAGTAGCTTACATTATGGAAGTCTTCGTAACGATTCCTGAGGTTCTTGAGAATCTGCAGAGTTTCTTCCGGACTGGATGGTTGTACCTGTACCTGCTGGAAACGTCTCTCCAGAGCGCCATCCTTCTCTATGCTCTTCTTGAATTCGTCTGTGGTGGTGGCACCTATGCATTGAAACTCTCCACGTGCAAGGGCGGGCTTCAGGATGTTGGCAGCATCCATAGAACCTTCTGCATTACCAGCTCCCACGATGGTATGTATCTCATCAATGAAGATGATGACGTCAGGATTGTTTTTCAGTTCTGTACTGATGGAACGAATCCTCTCTTCAAACTGTCCTCGGTACTTGGTGCCTGCCACCACGCAAGCCATATCCAGCATCACTATACGCTTATCCCATAATGAGCGGCTTATCTTATGGTCTACGATTCTCTGTGCCAGACCTTCCACGATAGCACTCTTTCCACAGCCAGGCTGTCCTATCAGGATAGGATTGTTTTTCTTTCTTCTGCATAGAATCTGCGCCACACGTTCTATTTCCTCCTCTCTGCCCACAACAGGGTCCAGGAGTTTTTCCTGTGCAGCCTTGGTCAGATCAGTGCCGAAGTTGTCGAGCAGTGGTGTTTTGGATTTGCTTTTTTTCTCAGTGCGCAAGGTTGGATTATCTTCCAGTTCAGAATTGTCAGATATCACCAGCTCCACCTTCATATGTTGTGGGGAAGGTATGTTATCATCTTCAGAAGGGGTATGGTCATCAGAGTCTGTTGCCGATTTTTGTCGGCCTGTATGAACATATTGCGATAGGGTTTCATAGAAAATACCCATTTTTCCCATGATGGTAGCAGCCGTACAATCATTAGCTTTTAGGATGGCCATGAGCACATGTATGGCATCCACAGTATCCGTTTTCAGCAGACGAGCTTCCAATACGCCCAGACGTATGACACGACTGGCATTGACATCAAAGTCTATGTCATTGAGGTTTTGCATGATGTGAGTCATGTTACCCTTTGTACTCTCCTCCAGGGCCCTCTTCAGTTCATCAAGATTCGTCTGCAAGCGTTCCAGAATCTTCACGGCACTATTTTCTTTATGTCTGATCATGGCCAGTAGGATATGTGTAGGCGAAACGCTGTTGTTACATAAGCGGTCTGCCTCTTCCTTGCTGAAGGCCAGAATCATGGACATATCAGGAGAAAACTTTGTTGCCATATATATAATATATATAATGTGTATTTTGTATGTTGACGTATATAGCTATTGTTTGGAGTGAACCTCCATATAGCCTTTTTACAAATACTGTGCCAAACCGTTTTTTATGGTCATATCTGAAGTTTAGATATAGCCATAATGTCTGTTTGTCATAGGTTCATCTTCATCAGGCCAAATCATGTTTTCTTATGACCTCATGTTCCTGACGCATCAGTCAGTGACTGGGAATAGGCCGTAGAGCAGAGAATCTATTTGTTCGGTAATAGTCTTGAAATCCTTCGGATTGGATTCAAACTTCAGGTTGTCTCCATCCACTATGAGCAGTCGGCCCGTATAATTGGCTATCCATTCTTCATAGCGCTCGTTGAGTCCTGTCAGATAATCTATGCGGATGCTTTGTTCGTAGTCTCTTCCTCTCTTGCTTATCTGTGATATCAGGTTTGGAATACTACTCTTGATGTAAATCATCAGGTCGGGCATACCCACCAGGGACATCATGAGGTCAAAGAGGTCGGAGTAGTTCATGAAGTCCCTGTCACTCATATATCCTTGTGCGTGCAGGTTAGGAGCAAATATTTTGGCATCCTCAAATATGGTACGGTCCTGTATGATGGTCTTTTCGCTTTTTGATATATCCACCACATCACGGAACCGTTTGTTCAGGAAATAGATCTGTAGATTAAACGACCATCTGTTCATGTCCTTGTAGAAATCCTCCAAATATGGATTTACGTCCACGGGCTCGTATCTTGGTGTCCATCCGTATCTATTCACCAGCATCCGCGTCAGTGTGGTTTTGCCGCTTCCAATATTTCCTGCAATAGCTATGTGCATAAGTCTATGTTTTTATCTGTTGTTACTATTCTTGTATATATTACCATTACCTATGGCATCTGGTGTTCCAGCGGGAAGAGGCCATATAGCAGTTCATCTATCTTATTGGTAATCTGCATGAAGTCCTGTTCGGAGTGCTCGTAATCCATTCCATCTACTTCTATGGTGAGCACTCTGCCTTTATACTCTTGTGTGATGAATTGATCGTACAGGTCGTTTACTCCTTTCAGATATTCCAGAGCCATGGATTGCTCACACTCTCTGCCTCGCTTCTGTATATTCCTTACCAGGTGTGGTATGCTGGCTTTCAGATATATCATGAGGTCAGGATAATGGACTATATCTGTCATGAGTCCGAACAGTTCCATGTATGTGTGATAATCCTTATCTGTCATATGTCCTTGCCTGTGATTGTTGGCAGCAAAGATGTATACACCCTCATAGATGCCTCTATCCTGAATGGTGGTTTCTGTGAGGATGTTGATCTCCAGCATGTGCCTGAATCGCTCTTTCAGGAAGAACACCTCAGTATTGAACGACCATCGTTTCAGATCCTTGTAATAATCCTCCAGATAGGGATTCTCCATCACGGGCTCATATTTGGGTATCCATCCATAATGGTTGGCCAGCATCCGTGTCAGTGTGGTCTTGCCGCTTCCTATGTTTCCTGCTATGACTATGTGCATATTTGGTGTGGAGTATGGATGATGTTTACAGTTTGAGTGCTTTGCTTACACTTCCTGCTTTCAGCAGTTGCTCGCGTGCATCTTCGTATGAGAGTCCTGTCTGCTCCTGTATCATATGTGTGCCACGGTCCACCAGCTTAGCATTGGTCAGTTGCATGTTCACCATCCTGTTGTCTCTCACGCGTCCCATGCGTATCATCAGAGTGGTAGAAATCATGTTGAGCACCATCTTCTGTGCTGTTCCGCTTTTCATGCGACTGCTTCCGGTCACAAACTCTGGTCCCACAATGGTCTCGATGGGATATTCAGAAACCTCAGCCAGCGGGGTGGAGGGGTTGCTGGTGATGCATCCTGTGAGTAATCCGTGAGCTCTTGCTTCGGTGATGGCACCTATCACGTATGGAGTGGTACCGCTGGCAGCTATTCCAATGAGCGTGTCCAATGGGGTAGGCTGAAACTGTTGCAGGTCTTCCCATCCCTGAGTGGTCTTGTCCTCAGCATTCTCCACGGCATTTCGGAGTGCTGTATCTCCACCTGCTATCAACCCTATCACCAGCGTGGGCAATACCCCGAAGGTAGGAGGCAGTTCGCTGGCATCCAGTACGCCCAGTCTTCCACTTGTACCTGCTCCAGTATAAAACACTCGGCCTCCCTTCTTCATTCTTTTCTCTGCCTCTGTGACAAGAGCTTCTATTTGTGGTAATGCTTTTCTTACGGCTTCAGCCACCTTGTGGTCTTCGTCATTGATATCCTTCAAGAGTTCACCTACCGATTTGTTTTCCAAATCGTGATAAAGTGAAGGCGATTCCGTTATTTTATCTTCCTGTTTCATGGAAATGAAAATATATACCTATCTTTGTGTGCAAAAATACTTCATTTTACTGAGACCACCATTAAAAAAGTCAGTTATATGATAAATGATCTGATATCTTTTCTCAACGATTCGCCTGTCAACTTTCTGGCAGTAAATACTCTCGTCACACGTCTTGAGGCTGCAGGGTTTCGCCACCTGGATGCATGCCAGCCATTAGGGGAAATCCCAGCTGGCAGCAAGTTCTTTGTTACCAAGAATGATTCCTCGCTCTATGCTTTTCGCGTAGGTACTCAGCCACTTGGCCAGGCAGGTTTCCGTCTGATATGTGCTCATTGTGATTCTCCCACATTCCGTATCAAGCCTCATGCCGAGATGCTCTGTGAGGGTGGCATCACCAAACTGAACACCGAAGTATATGGTGGCCCCATCATGAGCACATGGTTCGACCGTCCATTGAGTCTTGCCGGTCGTGTCGTCGTCCGTGGCTGCGACGCTCTGCATCCCATCACCCGCCTGTTGCATGTTCGACGTCCTCTGCTGCAGATAAGCAATCTGGCCATTCATTTCAACCGCCAGGTGAATGATGGTGTAAAGCTCAGCAAGCAGAAGGATATGCTGCCCATCATTGGTATTGTGAACGATGAACTGGAGCGTGGACACATGCTCGAGAATGTCATCTGTGAGCAGTTGGGCATCCATCCTCAGGACATACTTGACTTTGACTTGTATCTCTACGATACAACGCCTGCATGCACCTTCGGCATTCATGACGAGTTTGTTTCTGCAGGGCGTCTGGATGATTTGAGTATGGTTCATGCTGGTCTTCAAGCACTTCTTCAGCAGGATGATTCCGATGCTCCCCTGGTGACTCAGGTTTTGGCCATCTTTGACAATGAGGAGACAGGAAGTCAGACCAAGCAGGGAGCTGGCAGTCCATTCCTTTCCAGTATTCTGCGCAGAATATGTGCTTCGCAGGGAGGAGGAGAGGAGGAATTCGACATGGCTGTTGAACATGCCTTTATGATATCGGCAGACAATGCCCATGCCTGGCATCCCAACTATGGTGAAAAGTATGACCCCACCAATCACCCCATGCTCGGCGGTGGTCCTGTCATCAAGTTCAATGCTGCCCAGAAGTATGCCAGTGATGCTGTTTCAGCCTCCATCTTTGCCGAAATATGCAGAGAGGCAGGAGTGCCATGCCAGCATTTTGTCAATCACAGCGATGTGGCAGGCGGAAGCACCTTGGGAAATATCCTGGCTTCATCCTTACCCTTACGCGGTGTGGATATGGGCAATCCCATTCTGAGTATGCATAGTGTTAGGGAGACGGGAGCAGTGAATGACCATCTGTATTGTATAAAGGCATTCACCAAATTCTATTCCATGTAATCGGTCAGCCGATACATCACATTCAAGTTTTCACTCCACTGGTAAACATCTCCCCAATATCGAGTGATGCATTTTGGAATTGATAAGTCTGTCTAGGACACAGTGCAGTGCAACCTTCCCTGCAGTGCACTGCAACTTTCCCCGCAGTGCACTGCAACCTTCCCC
>OBLI01001498.1_pt1 | contig 22514 bp, 22 predicted proteins | sample 1519701 | NCBI WGS metagenome assembly OBLI01 (sample SAMEA3663005, study PRJEB22513) | pig gut metagenome | biome: pig gut; feature: pig-associated habitat; material: faeces | place: France | collected 2012
TCTGCTACTTCTTAGTTGAAGTGGCAGATACACTAAATATCAATGATACACTATAATAGTTGGATATCCTTGGATATGGAAATTATTGAAAAATTGATTGATATGTCATGGAATCATTTTTGTCATATGAACTTAACAACAAGAGAATGTGTTATCTACGGTAAAAGTGATTACAAATGAAGAATTTCGTGATAATATTTTTTCGAATAATTCTGTGCTCCTGGAGCACAAATCTTAATTGAATTTGTTATTGTACGGCAGTCTTTAGCAAGACTGCTGTTATTTATAAAACAACTTATTTGAAATTACTATTCAAATGAACTTATTTGAAAGTTACGACAATATATAAGTGTAAGGGCAAAGTCCTTATAGTCGACTAGAGGGAGAAAGGAAAAAGGATAACTTGTGATGAATAATTATGAATTCGATCAATTTGTCCGGGACAACGGAAAGGATATATTGAGGTTCTGCAGGATGACTTGCGGTGATAAAGACTCCGGAGACGAGTTGTACCAGGATACAATGCTCAAGCTGTTGGGAAAAATACAACAATTGGATATTCAACAGAATGTAAAGAGCTATGCCTTATCTATATCAATCTTGCTTTGGAAAAATAAAAAGAAAAAATATGCGAACAGGAACCGATTGATGCCTATGGAAAGCATTGACTGTATGGAAAACGGGGGTAATCTGGCTATTGCAGATTTATCTGCAATGTCACCGGAAAGCTACATTATGCAGGAAGATGAGAAGAATACCATTCAACAGATCGTTGCAAATTTGCCGGAGAAATATAGAATGCCGATATATTTGTATTATTCAGCAGACATGTCTGTTCAAGAAATAGCAGGAGTATTGCAGATACCGGAGGGAACTGTGAAAAGTCGCATGAACAAAGCAAAACACATGTTAAAAAAAGAACTGGAGGCGTTAGGATATGACGGATGAAAGATTAGAGCAAATCTTAAAGCAAGCCCTTGCTACAGAAATTGATGATTCAGAAATCCAAATTCGGAGAAAGGTTAGGAATAGTAAAATGAATATGAAAAAAATAATTGCACGCGGACTTGTAGCATGTGCAGCACTGACATTGGTTGTAACCGGAGGATACTTTAGTGGTCTTTCAAAGTCTGGAGGAGATGGAACTTCCAATGTAAATGACGGTTATAATTCTACAACAAGTAATTTATTTGCTATTACAGCATATGCATCAGAATTGCCGGAGGCAGTTTCTTCAGGAGATGTTATAGGAGTTAGCGCCGTTGTGGCACGTTTTGGAAGTTCGGAGTATCTAGACGGTAGATTCGCTATTTCGGGACAAAATATCGAGAAGGTAAAAATTGAAACTGACAAATGTAGTCTTTATTCGGCGATATCTATTTATGAAGGGGATCCTGAATATGAGAAAGTCCAAAATGCCATAGCGAACGGTGAAGGTGAAGAGTATGTAATGATAGCCGATGCTGGTTTCAACTATGATGAAGAGACTGCTGCAGAATCAATTCCATATCACTATGAGCATCTGGTAGTAGAAGGCAGTACCTATGAAGGTGCTTATAATGACAAAATGTTATTTGGTATGTCTGTTCCTGAAGAATTGCGGAGCACTAAAGATGATGATCCGACAGCTTATCATGAGGATGTAGATCAGGTAAATGGCGCAACGCTTACTATTGAAGTCACATATATAAATGGCAGTACAGAAATACATCACTATAAATTGAATACCGGAAAAATTTTTGTTCCGTCTGATGAAAATGGATATCTCCAGTGGGATAATCTTACGAGATTTATTGCATCTGAAGAAGAATGTTACACGTATGGATATCTGATGGAGAAGATAGATTAGTTTTTGATGAAGACATCATAGTAGTGACAAAATTTTAGTTTGTACGCATAAGAAAAATTGAATATTATGTAAAGCAGGGCCGATCAGCAGAGATGTTGATCGGTTTTGTTTTGCCCGTTTACATAGTCGGTGATCCAAGTTCTCAGCCTGGAACATCGGCTATTTCTTTTGCGGAAAGTCTGGTGGGAGTTTCTGCAAACCGATCAAAACTGGAGCGATTGGTTTCGAGCAAAGACCATGAGCTGCCATGTTTTTGTAGGACAAGAGTACAAAGGGATGCAATCCCTTTGTGCAGGAGCTGCTGGGGGTGGCTGCTCCCCTGTCGGGGTTGAGGGCGAGAAGTCCTCAGCAGGTTAAGGGCGGCAGCCATTGCCCAGTGGCCAATCGGAACTTTGGATAATCATGCTCCACCAGAGCTTCTCTTTGATGTTGTAACAGAGTTTATGATTGAAATAAATGAGAGATTTGGTTCCCATGTTCATATATTGGACTGGGCATTACATTTGGACGAAAGTACACCTCACATCCACGAGCGTCACGGTTTTGACTGTGAAAATAAGTACGGCGAGATTGCCCCTCAGCAAGAAAAAGCTTTGGGATTTGAATTGCCCGATCCGGAAAAGCCGCCGTGAAGAAAAAATAACAGAAAAATGACCTTTGACTCTGTCTGTCGGCTTCTTCTGTTTGAGATTGCAAAGAAACATGGTCTGTTATTAGAAGAAGAGCCGGAATATGGTGGAAGATGATATTTAGAGAAACAGGATTTTATCATTGCCAAGCAAAAGGAGCAACTGGCAGCACAAGAACGGAAACTTGAAGACCTAACCATGAAAATTGAAGACGTAGAAGCTCTGATCGATGAGGTCGCAGAGAGTGTGAATGTGCTGCAAAACGTTTAGAAAGATACTCCTGAACTCTAAAATACAGAAATAAAGCTACTAAGAAATGGAGAATGTCCTTAAGAAATAGTGAAAAATTTACAGTGAATTGTCATTAATGTAATCTAATAGATTACCAGAATAGAAAATATAAGGGTATGTTCATTGAAGGCATTGTCTTGTCATTACATTTAACTCAATTTCAGCAATGTTCAGCCAACTTCCATGTTTGGGAGTGTAGTGTATTTCCAGCCTTTTCGCATAACTGCGTGCTTCTCGTGCAGGATACTTTTTGTACAGTGACGCAATCACATGTGTATTTAGATTATCCATAATCAGAATAATCTTTGAATGATCCGGATAGCACTCTGTCAACAGATACTTTATTTCTTCTGCCCAATCAAGTGCTGTTCGTGTTTTCCGAACATTGCTGTGACGCCAGCCACGCAAAGGCTCTGTAAAGATAAAAATACTGCAGGTTCCTTCTCTGACATATTCGGAGTCGATCTTCTGATTATCTCCAGGGCGCAGCGGCAGTGCTTCACGGACATCACCCAGACACTGATAAGGTTTTTCATCCATGCATACGACAGGAAGTTCCGGATTGTACGGCATTTCATAGATATCAAGAATATCTTCCATATTTGCAACAAACTCAGCACTTTCTTTCGGCGGAATACACCAATAGTCATTCATGTGAGGTCGAAGTTCATTTTTTTTAAAGCAAGCCGAATCGATTCTCGTCCGATTGGTTCATCGAATTCCAAACGTACCTGTTTTTCTAAAAGGCGCAATGTCCAACGGGCACGACCATCAGGCGCAGGGCCGCAGGCAATACGAAGTATTTCTGCTTCCATACGACCATCCAGTTTGCGTCTGGCATTTGAACGAGGATTTCAATTGATTTTGATAATCTCAGGAATACCACCTTTTACAGATCAAAAAAGAAAGCATTGGAGGCTCGCTACAAGGATCACTGGCGATTACCTTGACCAGACTTTCACTGGCAAGCAGATAACAGCTTGCAGAACACACGACTTTCACCAGTAAGATTTGTGTCATGCTCGGCACACAATTTAAAATACAGACACCGCCTGCGCAGTGTCTGTATTTTGATTACTTTACCTGAATATTCTTAATTTCCGAATAACCTCCAAAGGTCTTCTTTCCATCAACCTCTGTATATGCGCGCACTTTGTAATAATAAGTATTTCCGCTGGTCAGCCCTGCGTTGGTGTATTTGAGAGTGCTTCCATCTGTGATACTTTTTATCACTTCAAATTTTTCATGTCAATCTCCTCCTTTTGATAAATTATAACTTCTCGGAATCTTCAGCCCTGATTTTATAAGGCTTTCAGACCCCCTATCTAAAAAAATCAGTTACTATTCACAGTTGATTTAAATTCATTATGAAATCATTGTCTTACCCCGGCTTAGACCGGGATAAAATATTGCACAAAATACTCGCCCTACACCCGTCAAATATTGGTACTTATTTATTTTTTAAAAGTACCAATATTCCATTGACATTTCTATTGGTATGATATATAATAATACCAATAGGAGGTGTTAATTATGTCGATAGTAAAATACACAAACAAGAAAACTGGTGTTGTTTCCTGGTATGAATCTACTTCTCATTATGATCCTGAAACAAAACAGTCAAGACCCGTACGCAAATATCTTGGCCGTGAAGATCCCGTAACAGGAGAACTCATCCCTTCATCTGGGAAACGAGGCCGAAGAAATGGTGATACTCTCAGCAAAAATGATGATCCGCAATCTTCCCCCAATGATGATGCAATGAATGCGATGCAATCGAAGTATGAGAAGAAAATATCTTCACTTGAAGCATTAGTAAGCGAGCAGAAAGCCACTATCCGAAAACTGGAATCGGAAAAATCTTCCATAGTCAAAAAACTTTCTGATCTGCTGAACACAATCACAGACTGACCATGACACTGGGGGAATCAGCCATGACCAAATATTCCGGCGACATCCGCAGAGATTTTGACAAAGCCACTTCTGAAATTTCAAAGCTGAAAGACCGCATTCTCAATTATCAGGAGAAGTTCGCTTCGATGCGCGATGAAATAAGACGTCTCCGCAAAACAAATGAATCACAAAAAGCGAAGTACGAAGAAATCATCGCTGAAAAAGATGCCATCATAAAGGAACTTCAGAATCGCCTCGCCCATGCCGAGGCAATCAATCATCATGATGGAACCAATACCGGAATTCCCACCGGTCAGACACCTCTGGGAAAAGAAAAAGTGATCCCCAATACACGGAGGAACTCAGGCAAGGCTAAAGGTGGTCAACCAGGTCATGAAAAACATTTTCTTAAAACCCCGGATGAAGCCAGTGTGACCGACATCATCAAGCATGGCGATGATGAGAAAGGCTTTGCGTGTCCGGATTGTTCAGGTACTGACTATATCCCGACCGGGGAATGTGAAACGAAGTATGAATACGATGTCCGAATCAAGGTCGCCAGAATCAAACATGAATTCTATTATTATGAATGCCAGGATTGTGGAACCATCTTCCGTTCCTTTATTCCACCGCATCTTAAGGAAAATGCCCAGTACGGCAGCACAGTGCAGGCGCTGGCATTATCCCTGGTGAATACGGCGAATGCGTCAATGAATAAAACCAGCATGTTTCTTAACGGAATGACCAGCGGGGAACTTTCACCCTGTGATGGCTATATCGCAAAACTACAGGGGCGTGCAGCGAAGATGCTGCTTCCATTCCGTGAGGATCTGCATCTTCTGCTGATCACTCGACCGATTGTATACTGGGATGATACTGTCATCACGATCAACAAAAGCCGTGCATGTTTTCGTTTCTATGGGGACGAAACCATTGCATACTACACAGCTCATGAACATAAAGATATGGAGAGCCTTGATGACGACAATGTCCTGGCACTTCTTACTTCTGATAGTAAAACCATGCATGATCACAATAAGGTCAACTACAACAAAAAATTCACCTTTGATAATCTCGAATGCAATCAACATCTGCAAAGGGACTGCCAGAAAAACAGTGATGATACATGTCATACATGGTCATCCAAACTGAAGGAACATATTTCTTCCGCAATAAAGGACCGGAACGATCTCATTACTCAGGGGAGCATGGCTTTTTCTGATGCCTATGTTGAAGACTTTCATCATAAACTGGATGAGATCAGCTGCTACATTATTTTCAAACAACCCCACCAACTGAAAAATTTCTGGTTGCTTAGATCCTGCTTTAACAATTTCAAAAGCATCATTGATTACTTGTGCTGATAAAACAGGACCAAATCCTGCACCCACACCTGTTTCTGAAAGACCAAGATTTATTCCATTTACGCCTGGAAAATCAAAACGACTTAAAGCTGCATTATATAGCTTATCATATTTTTCTTTTGAATTATCCAGCAAAAGCATGAGAGTTTCAAAAAAGTCATTGACTCTATTATATGCATTCGCAAATTCGGGTGTTTTTGATTTTTTAAGGCGCAATATGTTAATAAAAAAGTGACTGTCCTTATTCATTATAGAATCAAAAACACCTAATTCATCCAACTCATCATCCAACTCAAAAAATTCGGATATAAATTTATCTTCCATATATTCTTTCATCCCTTCGTATAGCACCATCAAGACAAACCTACAACAAATTTACACTTCTTTTCGGATAGTATAATTATCAATATTATCCTGGCGTTCAATTGCAGCATCTATGTATTTTTTATGATCCGCAATGAATGCCTCCCACTTAACTGCACCAATATAACTTGGATTCGGACTTGTCCAGATTTTACATTCATTGTTGGTACATTCTCTGGTAGAAGGATTTTTGAGATTAAACTTGTTTTTTGCTAAAATCGTAAAAAGTTTATCCGTATGATGTGTTGTACAATACGAAGAACAGCAGGTTCTTGATTCCAAATAATAAGAATATGATCCGTTACTATCTGGAAGAACTACTGCAACCATAGCATTACTTCTACTGGTAACACTTTTACCTGTTTTTGTTTTTCTTGAAATTTCTTTAAGAGAATACGAGATTTCCCATGGAATCCACTGGTCTCTGTCAGCTTTATCCGATTCTCGCATATTCGGAGAAATAAATATTACTGTCACAGAACTATCATAGATACGATTTTTCAACTTTTCCCAAATAACTTCTTCGCTAAGCCCACTAAGGTCTTCATCATCTTCTTCACCTTTATTGATGTCATCTTCAGCGGATAGTTTATTCTGGAATTCGGTAACGTAATCACGAACTGTAGAGTTCTCCCACCAAGTGAGGTTTTTCACATCTGCATCTGCGTATTTATAAGAAACAAAAATTTTATGACCCATTCATAATCCTTAACCAAAAATATTTAATATGTAAATAATTACGCCTAATGTTACCGTGATAGGTAAATAAAAGACTATCTCTGTCGTCGACAAAAAACAGTTCAATGGACATAACTTTTTACTATCAGAAATGCTTAGACTCTGAATCTGTGATAAATCCATCGAAAAATTGATTTCATCATCACGCTTTTCAGTAATTGTCTTATACAAAATTCTGTACTGGCGTTCCAAACGTAAGTAATATGTGTCAAGCAGCCAGAACACAATAATCGGTATGAATGCGATTATTATAAATTTGCGCTCAGTATCCTTCGCTGCAAGACCTCCAATCAATACAACCAGTGTCATCGTCCAAGCCTTTAACTGAAAACAGTTCTTTGCCATTCGTTCAATGATATTTTTAATCATTTCTAAATGTTTTATCTTATTTGTGTTATCCATTATGACTTATCTACCTTTCTTCTAATTTCCCCTACCAAGTTATGTACCGTTGTTGCCGGACACATTTCTGAAGGGATTCGTTTACATTCTCTCAAACACTGTTCATATTTTTGAGCAGCGATCTGAAGCGCTTTGTCCTCATCGCCATATTCGCAAAGACGTTTGTACATGTCAGAGTCTGCTTTGGAATATTTCTGACCGGTTCTTACTTCATAAAGATCAGCAAATCTTGAACAGCAGGTCCATGATTCGTGGATTGCTGGCATACTTCCAAAGTAAGCATACATCCAGATTTCAAAACATGGATTAGACCAGCCTACGTTGATTCCGACTTTCTCTGCATCCCTGATAATCTGATCAAAATTTGGAACCTGATCACGATCAAATACAATCCATGGTATACGGTATTGTGCTTCATAAGCTGTCATTTCAAGACATTTCTCAATCATATTCTGAGTCTTTGTTTCGACAACTTTAATAACGAGTTTTTTCTTTACATCTTCTGAAAGACTGTCGTGTAAGCCGTTAAAAAAACAGCGTTCAGTAGCCTCTGTGTCGGTCACGACAAGATAGTACCCCATTTCTGGGATACGACGTACTGCACGCTGTTCTCTTGTTTTTCTATTACCTGTTCTGTCCTTTCGTGCCATAAATTAACCCTCCTTAAAAAAATCGATGGTCTTTAAGGATGGAATAGCTCCATATTTTCCTAACAGATAATTTTTTTCATAACTTTCGTCCTTACGGATACGGGAACCATCCTCGTCGATAAAATCAGCCAAGGAATATAATGTAGATAATCCCATATCATCTTTTTCTGTAAACCAGATTTCATCACGACGTAACAGCTGATTAGATAACTGCCATGTGTCATGCGTTGTAAATACGAGCTGTGCATGATTTACATTGATTTCTGGGTTAAGAAAAGTAAGAATGAAGTTGCGAACAAGAAGTGGGTGTAACCTGGCATTTAACTCGTCGATAAAGAATACCCCACCATTTTGCAATACATCCTGTAATTCTGGATAGAGTGCAAACATTTTTAAAGTACCTGCTGATTCATGAGCAAGTGGAATTTTTGCCATGTCTTCAGATCCGATTTTTTTATGAAGTGCATCTATCAGATATTTTTCTTCTTTAGAATCTTCCTGGGCAGGAAGTTTTGTAACTTCAAATCCTTTTATTGTTTCGTCAAAAGAAGAGAAGTATTTTACAACATTTGCTCTAATTTTATCGTCATCAATAAATCCCTCAGGAAGAACACGAGACATAAAGAAGTTTATTACAACATCACCAAAATCTGCAAATTCATTGTTTAAAAACCAATCTCTTACAAGTTTGCATTTAGCTATTTTTAATTTGGCTCCTAATGAAACAATAAGAACTTGTTTTTCCAATGCGATTTCTATATTTTCTCTGCTTGTTTTTGGAATACCTGCTAAATCTAAAGTTTCTTCATCTCTATAAAAAATAGTAGAATATTTACGAGCTGTTTTAGCCTTGTAATTCAGCCATTCCTCTGTAACGCCAGTTTTTCCAATACAGAAACCGTAATTATAACATTTCTCAGTTTTATCGCCAGGAACAGTGAAATATACTTCAAAACTTGTATCTGCATTTTCTGAAGATATATCGAAAAGGAATGGAAGTGGTCTGATATCATCAAAGTCCTTTTCTTCATCTCCATATTTGAAAGAGTGAACTACATACTCGCTCATATATTCAAATGCACCATATACATTAGATTTTCCACTTGCATTTGCACCATATACAGCAGCTACAGGTAATATCTTTTCGTTACCCACGGATATAACACGATTGGAAAATTCTGTCATTTTTGCTGCGGACAAATCCAGAGTAGCCTCATCACGAAATGATTTGAAATTTTTAAAATTAAATTGTATCAACATAGTTTAAACCCTTCCTTTCATAATCTATTATATCCATTTTTAACAAAAAATCAACACTCAAATTCGAATTTTTCTCATTTAAGTGTTGATTTCTATTTATTTACACATCTGTTCAATTTTATCTGCAGCACCTTTTGCACCGGTACATTTACGGAATCCCTGAGAAATCTTTGATGCCTGTTCATAATAAGATTTTGTATTTAGTACATTTTCAATTGTCGTCCTAATAGATTTTACATTTATATTCTCCAATCTGACACCCGCACCAAGTTGTTCTACCCTTGTAGCCACGCCGTCTTGTTCAGATGTTTGCGGAAACATCACGAGTGGAACCTTATAATATAAACTTTCATTGACACTATTCATACCACAGTGGGTAAGGAATACATCCGCCTGACTTAATACAGCTATCTGATCTACAAACCTCGAAATCGTAATATTATCCGGTATAGCACCTAAGTCTTCAATATTTATCAAATTGCCAACTGACATAATAACCTGATACTTTGTATTGGCAAATGCTTCTATACATTTTTTGTAAAACTCTACGGAATCATTAATAACTGTTCCCATTGATATATAAATTAATTTATCCGACTTCTTCTCAATCACATTTTCAACAGGTCGTATTGATGGTCCTACAAAAACATATTTATCCGAAAATGTTTTGGAACATGGTTGAAATTCTGGTGATGTATATACAATCGTATCTGTATTGTTGTCATTTTGAATAATATCGAGAACGCTTTTTACAGGATAACCTTTATCTTGTAAACGTTTGATGTTTTTATTGATTTTCGACATTGAGAAGATCATACCAAATATCTGTCCTGGACTTTGCTTCATTATCTTTGCTGAATGCTGATTGAAAGCAAAGGTTGTCGTTGAAGATACAAACGGAATCCCAAGTTTTAGTGCCACAGCTTTTCCCCATACAGCCATGGAATCCGCAACGATACAATCTGGATTTAATTCTTTCATATGTTCGCACACCGCATCATCCAGAGCTAATGTAGTATCCACCAATATCTGCGTTGAAAAAGCCAAATCTTTTCCTATTCGGGCTCCGTCTTTCGCATCTAATTGCTGTTCCTGATCGTATTCATCACAAGATACAAAAACAGCACCTGTGGATTCAATTTTGTCACGCATCATATTGTAGGAGTAATAAAAAACCTGATGCCCTCTACTGATTAATTCACGCACAACTCCTAACGTTGGATTTGTATGCCCATGCGCTGGGATACAAAAGAAAACGATTTTACTCATAGAATCTCACCATCCTTTAGGAATCCATTTCTGAAAAAATCCTTACAATATATTCTTTTTGCATTTCCTTTGGCAAGATTGCCAAACCTCTTTTTTCATCACCTAAAACTAAAATTTCCATTCCTGGCTGAAGATTAAATAAATTTCTTGCTTCTTTCGGGATAACAAATTGACCTTTTTCTCCAATTTTAACCATCCATGCATATTTTCCGTTATTAACTTCCATAAGCGCCTCCAAAAGTATGATTTGTATGAATAATCATACTTCCATTATTTGAAAAAGTCAATATACAATGTTTTTTCAAAAAAAGGAGTCCACGCATGAACTCCTATGGGCTATGGGCAGCTCAAGATTCCATAGCACAACCATATTGAATTAAAACGTATTTGCAACAACAGTTCAATCGCCAATTTCATCAGCATACTTCCAAACATAACCACCTGCATGCTTCTGAACACCTTTTGCAGCATCTCGTATACTCTTGGAATTTACACCGGTTTCACGTACAGCTTGTGCAATAGTATCATATCGTTTGATTAAAGTCATATCATCCGTCAATTGCAAAATAGCACGCCCTGTTGTTTTCATAGAAGTCTCAGAAATAATTTTTATATTTTCATTTTTTATCTGTTCTTTTTCTAATTTCTTTTTCTCAGCCTCTTGCTGTTTGTATAGCAATTGTATTGCTTTATCTCGTCGAGCTTCTAAACGACTAACATTTATTCCATTTTTTCTTTCACGCACAATGCCTTCGTCTAAAATATCTATTTCGTTTGCATAATCTTTCAGTTTATGATATGCCATTGCATAAGAGTCATAAAGAACCGGAGCATCATATCCATTATATCTTGCCTGATCAAACAGTTTGATTGCATCTTCTACATTTCCCTCTTTACGGAGATTATCTCCTTTTTCCCAGAATGGATATCCTTCATCATAGCCCTTTTCCCAATTATTTTTATTGCGAATACCAGATAATGGAACTCTATTATGAATAGGCTGAATAGTGATATCTTCTCTAGAGATTCGAGATTTATCATTAGAATTCTCTATGGTTTCCGAAACAACTTTCTCCGTCAATTTTCTCTTTTCAGCACTTTCAAGCAACGCTGCAACATCCATATCAGAAAGATGGTTTAACATAGCTGGACTGTTTTTATGTTCTGCTTCATATCGCTTATTATATTTAAAATAATCCAATGCTGACTTACGACATTTGGCATAAATGCTAAATAAATATGATTCCAACGGCTCCAATTCGAACGGACTATTGAAATATACTCTTACATAATCCGAACCACCTTCACTCATTGTACATGGCTCTATATTACAATTTAGTTTTCCAACACTTGACTTTTCAACAATAATGTATTTTCCCTTTTTGGCACATTTAAATTTCAAAATAGAATATAGGTAACTTACATCAACGTAATTGCTACTGTTTTTATAAAACCCTAACCATTTAGAATCACCACCATTTTTCATGATGCAATTCTGAATGTAAGCACATATCTCCATTTCTTCGTCACATGGTTTACTTTTTTCTTCCTCTTTTTCTTCTATTTGCAGTAAGTTCCATAGAATTTTCCCACATGTTTCTGCATCTGTAACAGCCCTATGAGATTGATTATTTACAAGGTCAAAATACATAGCAACCGTATCTTGTTTATAGTTATGCAACCCTTTGATCAAACTACGAGAAAGTGAAAGTGTATCTACATAAGAAATTTTTCCATCATATCCAAGACGCATTAATGTTTCTGAAAGAAAATTCATATCAAAAGACGCATTATGTGCACATATAGTAGTTTGCTGTTTTAAAGCATCTCCTAGAAAGTCTACTAATTCTGCATACACAATACATTCTTTCGGTGCGTCTTTTACCATTTCATTTGTAATGTGATTAATAGCAGTGGCACTGTATGGAATAAAGACTTCTGGATTAACAAATGTACTATATCTTTTGATAATCTCTCCATTTTCAAATAAAACAGCTGCAACTTCGATTATCTTATCATTCATTGGACTTAATCCTGTCGTTTCAACATCGAAAGCAATATAACGTTTTTTCAACTCTTCAACTGTAGCGTAATCCACTTGCTTTTTATATGTACCAACGTATCCTCTTTTCAATTGTTCTTTTACTGTTGGTTCCGCTTTTTGCATGACCATATTCACTGTAATTTTTTCTTGTTTATCTTGCTTTACTGGTATGCTTTGTTGTGATTCTATTGCTTTTTTCTTGAATAATTTATCAAATATTCCCATCTCAAATCTCCTATCTTTTCCTCTATAACATATGCACCATCATTTTGTGAAACATTTCCTGTTCATACTCATCCAAGTCCATCCCCGTACTTTGAAACATCCCCATAACAATTCTTGACATATCATTTTCGTTAAAACTTGGCTTCTTCTTTTTCTGAAATATTGCCTGTTTTTTCATAGTGACTATTTGTTTTTTTAATTCTTCTGTACTGATATCTTGTTGTGGTACATCGTATTCTTTCTTAATATCTTTCAGCATGGATAGGAAAATGCTTTTGATTTTTTCAAGATCAGCCTCGGTTCCAGTAACCTTTTCTACATTAAGTCTACGAATATCATGCTGTCCTTCGATTCTATGTTCCGGGTGTTCTTTTATAAAATCTTTTATATTTGCAGTTCCTATATCTATAATTGCATTTCTACTAGCAAAACCAGTGTTATGAGCTTCTGTAAAATAAGCATTAGCAGTATCAAGAAGTACAGGAAAATATGGATGTTCTAACATTTTACTTAGTAAACTTCCATTTACTTTTCCTTGCAATAGTTGAAGCAGCGCTTTATTGGTCAGTCCTAATTCTTCCAACTCAACATTCCTTCTAATGCGAATATCTGATATGCAAAGTAAATAATCAGTCGAAACGTTATAATATTCTGCAAATTTTATAACCAAATCATGACTGACAGATTTGGTTTCTCCTCGTTCAATTCGACTTAATACGGATGCCTGGATATTTAATTCATCTGCAACTTCTTTCTGTGATTTTCCAGTTCCGTTACGTAGATCGCACAGACGTTGATGGATAATCTGCTGGTAATGATTTCATCAATCTTTCCTTTCCGAATTCATTTTTATTTTATTTCCAAAATCATATAATAAAATGGGATATGTTCATTTCCAATCTTAAAGAAGGCAGGATGCATACCAATTTTCTGAAATCCATATTTTTCATAGAGATGAATCGCACCCAAATTATCACTACGAACCTGCAATTCTATTATTTCAAAATCATTGTTCTCTGCCCAATCAAGAAGTCTTTTCAACAATTGACTTCCTATTCCTTTATTCCAATATTCCTTAAGTACAGAAACAGCCAAATCTCCTCGATGCTTCATTCTTCTTGGTAAACGGCTAATTGAAGCATTTCCCACGATTTTTTCATCCATTTTAGCCACAAGCATGATTTCATCCGATGAATGTTCTATTCGAGTAATGTAGTCTGCTTCGGCCTCAGCTGTGAATGGCAGGCCTTCTGCGCCAAAAGTTAGGTTGTCTGTTTCTCCACCTACTATGTTTAAGTATTCCAATATCGCATTGGCATCTACAGCACTTGCTCTTTTAACCACTATATTTTTGCTTGTATCTTGCACTTGCAACATCTCCCATTGTTTTCTTGTCATATAATTCGTATGACCAATCCTGAGTTCATTCATCAAAGGCACCGGAACTTCATTGCAAGTATGATGATAAACAAATCCAACCTTTTCCTGAACACGTTTTGATTTGTTATTTCCATCATAGTAGCCGCACCAAATCGTTGTCATTCCAAGAGTTTCAAAGCCATGACGTAAAAGTGCTCTTACCGCTTCTGGCATATAGCCCTTGCCCCAGAATGGTTTTCCAAGCCAATAACCAAGTTCACATTCATCGTCTCTTTCGGTCATATCTGTGTGTCCGTTCAATTTGAGTTCAACGGCGCCAATTGCTCGATTGCTACCTTTTTCGCAGATGGCATAACATTCAGCACCAGTAAAAACATTCTTTATAACACTTAAACTTTCATTTATATCTTTGTGTGGCGGCCATCCGGCAATCGGTCCAACCTCAGGATTTTTCGCATATTCATACAAACTTTCTGCATCAGATTCTACCCAATGACGCAATATCAATCTATTTGTTTCTAACATTGTATATTCTCTCCTTGTTCTTTTCCTTGATTATAGCTCATCCGTTCATACTCCACAATTGCAAATTTGCAATATCTCACCCCTCAGTCATTACCAAATTGCAATCGCCGTGAATATCCAAGGAACTTCAAAAATCCGTGTTATCCTCGCCTTATCAAAAGAGCAGAAATTGCTCTCGCACCTTGACAATCAGAGTAACCGGAATCGGCGGTAAGCACATAATGACACTCACATCTAATAGGTGAAACTCCTTGGGGTGGCTCGGCAACCAACGGCGAGTTATGGATAACTCCATAAGAGGAACGTGAAAGACCGTTCACCAACGAGACCGGAATCTCGGCTCAATCAATAAAGCTGCAAATGGGACTTGCAACAATAGGAACAGGACTTCATAAAATAGCGGTAAGGCAGAGGGGATGTGATAACACTTGAGTAAACCAACCTATTATCTTTGGAAAAAAGATTTTTCATCACAGGAAGAATATGATACAGCAAAGGATAAATATAGGGAACTTGGATTTCGAGTTGTCATATATCTGGATGGACAGAACGATAAGAATATTCATGATGGATTAAAGGCAGTCATTAAGAATCACTATGGCAATATCAGCAGTTGACAAATTTTCTTTTAAAATATATTCTATATTTACATTATTCATATTAATATATTTCATATACAGAAAGGAAGTGAGTCTATGAACGCTGGATATGTACGTTTATCAAGAGATGATGACAAACGAAACTACGTTTCTATCGAAAATCAGAAATTAATTATAAACCAGTTTGCAGCAGAAAGTAACATGGTTATCGACCGCTGGTATGAGGATGATGGAGTGTCTGGATATAAATTTGACCGTCCAAGCTTCAATCAATTAATGGAAGATTTGGACAAAGATATAGATCGAGTGTTTGTTAAAGATTTTTCCCGTCTTGGACGTCACAATGCCAAAGTACTACTTCTTCTCGATGATTTTCAGGAACGTGGGAAACAACTGATTGTAATAGATGATAATTATGATTCTATGCAGGCAGACGATGATACAATAGGTATCAAAACATGGTATAATGAGAGATACGTAAAAGATACCAGTAAAAAAATTAAACGTGCTCTTGGAGCTCGTCAAAAAGAGGGAACACTCATGACTCAGCCACCATTTGGATATAAACGAAATGAAAAAGATAAATCCATCATTGAAATTGTACCTAAAGAAGCCGAATACGTAAAAATGGTCTATGACCTATACTTAAAAGGTTCTGGATATCGCATGATCGCCAACCATCTGACAGAAAAGAAAGTTCCGACGCCTTCCATGGTCCGTCACGAACGAGAACTAGAAGAAGGCAAAGTTACAAAACGTCAGATTGCTACCGAATGGTCTGATTCCATGGTAAAGGATATGCTTGGAAATGATTTTTATATTGGTACACTTCGTCTGCGAAAACGTGCACGTTCTACTGTTCACGGAAAAGACAAACGAGTACCAAAGGATGAACAGTATGTTTTTGAAAACAATCATCCTGCCATCATTGACAAAGCTTCTTTTGATCTGATTCAAGATATGAAAGAAAAACGTGTAAAAAATAATTATCGTGGAAGTCGTGGACAATGGATTGGTTCTGAAATACCAAATCCATTTGGAAGTTGTCTGTTTTGCAAAGATTGTGGAAGTCGTTTAACCCCAATTAAAAGAACCACTTCCAGCAGAGAACGTAAGTATTATATCTGCACTACTTACAACACCAAAGGCAAGCGTCACTGCTCAAAAGCGCATTTAATCGAAGAAAATGATTTGATGGAAGACGTTGTAACTTATATTAAGCTGTGTCGCAATGCCTTGTCAGAAGTCATTGCAACCTATGATATGAAAGATTTTAACTCTGCGAAAAGAACGATTGAAGAAAAACGTACTGAAATTCAAAACAATATTTCAGAACGTAAAAAACAATTAAAAGTTCTTTTTACGCAGAAAGTCAGAGATTTATCCAATGCTCATGGCAATGAAGATATCGTAAATGAAACTTACGATGCTTTGCAGCAAGATATCCTTTCACAGATTCACGGATTGGAATTGCAGTTAGAAGAATTAAATGATACCAGTCTGGAAAATGAAGATGTAAAAGAAAAACTGGAAAACGCATTGCAGGTAGTTGATAAAATCATCGAAAAAGGAGTTCTTGATCGTAAAGATATCGAAATCTTAATCGAGCGTATCGAAGTGGATGAAGAAGGACTTCCGGAAATCGAATTAAAATATGGGTTATCTGGATTGATTCAGTATAGTCCTGCACAGGAAATGAATCGTCGTGAAAACGAAATCATTTACCAGACCATGCGACTGATTTACGAAGAAGAACGAAGTTACACCTCTGCAAAATATTTATCGAAGGCACTTACTGATTTGGGATATCCTAAATCCAAGAAGAGTGTATTGCCTTATATCGGATTAATGATAGATATGGGAATCGTAGAGCCACGTGATAACTCATTAAAACCTTACACGATTGTGAAAAGCAAAGACGAATTACAAAAGATTCTGAATAACTTCTTCTGCGAAAACCTTGCTGATAACACAACAAACACAGCGTATGACCAAGATTTACATGGATGTGGTGTCAACAGGTGGCATGCCGGAAATGGTTTTTGAATATATTCTCAGAAAGAACGGTCTGGATCCACAAAAGGATATGAACATCGACCAAAGTATTGATTTCGGTTCCACTGCTGCCGCTTTTTCCGGTGGTCAGGGTGATTTCAGCATCGAGTTTGAACCTTCTGCAACTGCCCTGGAAAAAGAAGGGATCGGATACGTGGTAGCATCTCTCGGTGTAGATTCCGGTTATGTTCCTTACACTTCTTATAGTGCAAAAGAAAGTTTTATAAGCGAACATCCTGACGTGGTTCAATCCTTCACCAATGCATTACAAAAAGGAATGGAGTATGTAGCAACACATACTCCGGAAGAAATCGCGCAAGTGATTCAACCGCAGTTTAAAGAAAGCGATCTGGAAACAATCACCACCATTGTCAAACGTTATAAAGACCAGGACACCTGGAAAAATAATCTTATTTTTGAAGAGGAGAGCTTTGAACTGCTCCAGGATATTCTGGAAGATTCCAATGCACTGAAACACCGTGTGGATTATACCAATTTAGTCAACACTGAGTTTGCCCGAACTGCTGCCAAATAGTTGCTGTTGTGTTCTTCTTTGAAAGACGTTAAAAAAACCTGGATGCCCTTTGGGATAGAGACAGTGTGAAAGAATAATAAAAGACTGTATCTACTGGAGCGGTATTCAATTCGATTAACCATAAAGAAAAGAAGAGACATCCCATGCAGATGTCCCTTCTTTTCTTTATTCCCAGCTATTGATCACATCTATGATTTTCTGCTCATAATCGCCTGTAAAATCTTCCTGTTTTCCACCGCTTCGCACATTGCTCTCTGCTCCGTATTCACCATCCAGGAATTCCCACACATGATAGCCGACACCTCTGTATTCAAAATCAATACTTCCTACTCCATCCTCTTCCGTATAAGAAAACGGCCACTGCTTCTCATTCAGAAAACTCTGCATTTTCTCCAGTCTCATCTTCGCTTATCCAATATCCTTTCCTTATTTTTCTGCAAATACAACCTGTTCCAAAAATTCTGCCGCATCACGAATACAATCCGGACAGGTACGGATCATCTCCCCTGTTCCGACGCCTTTTAATACTTTGCAGGTCACGGTCTGATTTCGTTCCATGAATCTTCTTGAAATTTCCCGTGATAATTTTCCTGTAGCAGCCTTGCTGTCCGGTTTTTCCAGATTTCCTGTACTGTTGGAAAGTCCTGCTACCACACAGGCTCCTACAACAGCTCCGCACGTTCCTTCCATAGTTCCAAGACCACCGCCAAGCGCCTCTGTTGCTTTAAACATTGTCTCTTCATCCATCCCTACCAGATCACAGTACGTACAGGCCACTGCCTGTGCGCAGTTATATCCTTTTTTGTGTCTTGTGATGGTTTCTTCTTTTCTTGAAATCATTTGTATTTCCTCACTTTCTCATATTCCTTTTAATTCTTTCATAGTTTTTCTGTTCAGTACCATTGCAAGCGCAAAAGACAAAAAATCTGCCACCGGCTGTGCAGCCTCTATTCCTCCGATTCCAAATACCATAGGGAGAATAAGGATAGCAGGAATAAAGAACAAGCCCTGTCTGGATGCAGCCAGAAGGCTGGCTCTTACCGTCTTTCCAATTGTCTGGGTAAGCATATTGTTCATAATGATCCAGCCGTTCAAAGGCAAGGTCATACATTGAAACCGCAGTGCTCTGGTACCGATAGCAATCACCTCCGGATCGTTTTTTCGGAAAACAGTAATCAATGTCTCCGCAGACAGATACCCGGCTGCTGCCAGAACCAGAAGAACTACGGAAGATATTTTCACGCAGAACCAGAATGCTTCCCGCACTCTTTGATATTTTTTTGCCCCGTAGTTAAATCCACAGACCGGCTGAAATCCCTGTCCAAATCCAATCAATGCGGATGCAGCGAAAAACATAATCCTTCCTACAATGGACATTGCTGCAATGGCAGCATCCCCGAAAGGATTCGCTGCAAGGTTCAGGGCCAGCGTTCCAACGCTGCCCAGCCCCTGACGAAACAAAGACGGCAGACCGCCCCCTGCAATCATCATCAGATTCTGACGAAGATTTTTGACATTTCTGATTCGTATTGGAATACATTTCGATACCCGCAGCCCAATCAGGAGAAGAACAAAGCTGATTAATTGGCTGACAACTGTAGCAATGGCCGCACCGGATACACCCAAATTAAATCCAAAAATAAACAACGGATCCAGAAAAATATTCAAAATTCCTCCACTGATCACACCGATCATAGCATAAAATGCATTCCCCTGAAAACGCAGCTGATTATTCAAAACAAACTGCGCGGTCATATAAGGTGCCCCCAAAAGAATAATCCGCATATACTCCCTTGCATAAGGCAAAATGGTACGGGTAGAGCCAAGAGCAATTGCCAACGGATCCAGAAAAATCTCCCCTGTCAAAGTTACTGCAATTCCACACAACAATGCAAAGAAAAATCCGGTTGCTGCCAGTTCTTCTGCTGTTTTTGTATCTTTTGCTCCCAGACGTCTGGACATGGAATTACCAGATCCATGTCCAAAAAAGAACCCAAGCGCCTGAATAATTGTCATGACCGGAAAGACAACACCCACTGCTGCTGTGGCACTGGTTCCGATTTTTGCCACAAAAAAAGTATCTGCCATATTATAAATGGAAGAAATCAACATACTGATGATAGTAGGGCCTGCCAGTTTTGAAATCAATCCAGGCAAAGGTGCAGTGGTCATCATCATAAATTTTTCTTCCTGACTCATGGATGTTTTCATGTTTTCTCACTCCTTTTGTATTCATTATACGTCTTTTTGGAAACGGGAACAAGCAAAAAGACAGGACAATCGTCCTGTCTTTTTCCAATTTTTTCTTATGCATCAATTGCCTTATTTGTCATCTTGATTACATAAAGTGTAATCAGCATCAGCACAATACCTGCCGGAAGGGCAATCCATGCAGTCTGTACAAATCCTGCAATAATATAAGTGACAAAGCTGACTACGGCTGCTACGATCGCATACGGAAGCTGTGTAGATACGTGATTTACATGATCACACTGTGCACCTGCGGATGCCATGATCGTTGTGTCGGAAATCGGTGAGCAGTGGTCTCCACATACCGCACCTGCCATACATGCAGAGATAGAAATAATCATCAGCTGTGGATTAGAATTCTGGAAAATGGAAACTACGATCGGAATTAAAATTCCAAAAGTTCCCCAGGATGTTCCGGTAGCAAATGCCAGACCACATCCAACCAGGAAAATAATTGCCGGAAGCAGTTTCATAAGACTGCCTGCACAGCTTTCCATCGCAGTACTTACAAACACAGCAGCTCCCAGACTGTCTGTCATTGCTTTCAGTGTCCATGCAAAGCTGAGGATCATAATTGCCGGTACCATTGCCTTGAATCCTTCCGGAATACAGGACATGCATTCACGGAATGGAAGTACACGACGTACCACATAAAATACGATGGTAATAACCAATCCAAAAGCACTGCCGATTGCAAGACCTACGGAAGCATCACTGTTGGAAAATGCGGTAATGAAATTTTCCCCACTGAAGAAACCACCCGTATAGATCATTCCGATTACACAGCAGACTACCAGACTGATAATCGGAAGTACCAGATCGATTACTTTTCCTTTTGTACTTGGAACTTCATTTTCCGCATTCGCATAAGGACGACCTTCTGTTGTATAGAGATCTCCTTTCAGTGCATTTTTCTCATGCGTTCTCATCGGTCCGAACTCCACTTTCATAAGAACCATACCGACCATCATGACAATGGTAAGCAATGCATAGAAGTTAAATGGAATGGCACGAACAAAAATAGAAAGTCCATCTTCCCCTTCCACAAAACCACTGACTGCAGCTGCCCAGGAAGAAATCGGTGCAATAATACAAACCGGTGCAGCAGTGGCATCAATCAGATATGCCAGCTTTGCACGTGATACATTCTGCTTATCTGTTACCGGACGCATAACACTTCCTACTGTAAGACAGTTGAAATAATCATCGATGAAAATCATCACACCCAGTAAAATCGTAGCAAGCTGTGTACCTGTACGGCTTTTGACTTTTGATCCCGCCCAGCGTCCGAAAGCTGCGGAACCTCCCGCTTTATTCATAAGACATACAACAGCCCCAAGAATAACCAAGAAAATCAGGATTCCCACATTGTAACTGTCAGAAAGGACCCCGATAAATCCATCCTGCATCAGATGTACGATCGTTCCTTCGAAATGAAATCCTGAATAAAATAAAGCACCAACCAGAATTCCCACAAACAGGGAACTATATACTTCTTTCGTGATCAGTGCCAGAGCAATGGCTACGATTGGCGGAACCAGTGCCCAGAATGTTGCATACATGGACGGTACATATTCTGCCGCCTCTCCCTCAGAAGCAAATACGGTTACTGTACACAGAAGTGTCAGCATAGCTGCTGTCACTGTCCATACAAGCAGTTTTCTTTTTCTGCTCTGCATAAAAATCCCTCTCTTTCTTTTGACTCCCTAAAAGAAAAACCATGAACGGCTCTCTCTATGGAGAACGCGCTCATGGTGTCAATCCCAAAATTTTAGCGATAGCGCTCCACATTTCGTGACAGTACACAGCATCTTCTGCTGTATCCCAGGAATTTTGCTTTGAGTGCAGCGAAAATTCCTTCGGCAGTCTTCCCTTTCTTTCCGAACCGGCACTCTCCGTACATCCGAAAATACTCTTGAACCCTGCGCCTCTATCTTTGCCGTTCCTGGCTTCAGCCAGAAATCAATTTTAAATAATACCCTGTAATCATACCATCATACCACAGAAATTCCAATAGCTTTTTCGACATTTTTTCTCTTTTTTTGTTGGTAAATAATCGTACATATTCAGAGTAAACTACCCCATTTCTTTATTGTTTTCAGAACTCTCCCATGCTAAAATATAAATATCAGATATAGTATAGGTAATTGCGAAACTGGTTCGGGATATGAGCCCAAATAGTGCTGGAACTTG
>OBLI01001499.1_pt1 | contig 22512 bp, 21 predicted proteins | sample 1519701 | NCBI WGS metagenome assembly OBLI01 (sample SAMEA3663005, study PRJEB22513) | pig gut metagenome | biome: pig gut; feature: pig-associated habitat; material: faeces | place: France | collected 2012
CCTGAAAGGGCAAAAGCGTCTCTATAAACGCTTGCACGATAATGCTTTTGCCCCTTCAGGGCGCACATCATCGCTTCATCATACCCAGGGCGATGCCCTGGGCTATGTGCTCGTTGCCCCTTCGGGGCGTGCCTTGAACGTTTGCGCTTATTCTCTGATTCAACTTGAGAAACTTGAATATGGTAATTATTTCTGGTCTCTTTCTATCCATCCGAGAGTATCTCCCTTTCTAACCTTTGTGCCCTGTTTGGCTTCCACATCCACGAGTTTTCCTCCAAGTGCAGCAGGGATGGTCACCAGTTCGTCCCACGGTGTACGTATATAGCAATAGGTGTCGCCCTCTTTATATGTCTGTCCGATGAATGGGTCGAGGCATGGCATGGCCTCGGCATCGCCGCTGAACTCATAGAACACCTGTCCGGCCACGGGCGAGATGAGTGCGTCGGCCTTGGCATGCTTAAATGCGGTGAGTTCCTTTATGGATAGTTTGCTGCCCATCTGTGCATCCTTGGCTTTCTGCAGGTCGGCAAGAAAATTCTTTTTTGCCTGTCCGCTCTTGAATCCGCGGTATTGCTCAGGGTGCATAGCCAGTTCAAAGAGTTCCTCATCGTCTTGGCCTGCTTCCCATCCGTTTTTGTCCATCTCCTGTCTGAAGGTGTCCAAAGCATCAGATATAAGGGTATGCGGATCAGCATCTGTAAACTCTCGGCCCTGCTTGTTGGCCAGTTCCACAATCTCGGGAGCCAACTCTCCAGGCAGTTTTCCGCTCTTTCCCTGTATCATTCCCCACATGGCATCGTCCATCATCACAAAGCGTCCCTTGCCTTGTGCCATGGTGAGCAGGTTCATGAGTGCTATATTCTTGACATACTGCGAGAAAGGAGTGACCAGTGGAGGATATCCCACCATTGGCCACACGTATGCCACTTCGTCAAAGAGCATCACGAGCATGTCGTCTAAGGATATCTCGGGTTCGTTTTTCTTGCGGTGTATGCCGTTTATCACGTCACGTATGCCGCCCATATCGGCCATCATAGAACCCATCATGCCTCCGGGCAGACCCGAAGAGAGAAGCAATGATGACATGTGCTTGTTGGCGGGATTGATGAAATATCCGAGCCAATCGTTGATAAACTCCTGGGTGAGCGACCGTGCATGCATATATGCGTTCATATCAATGTCGGGCACTTCGAATCCTTCATTCTTGAGCATGCTCTGCACTGAGATGATGTCTGGGTGCACCTTGCCCCAACTGAGTGGTTCGATGGCGGTGTCTATGATGTCTGCTCCATTGTTGCACACCTCCAGCACACTGGCCATGGAGAGCCCTGGTCCAGAGTGTCCGTGATATTGTATGATGATGTCCGGGTGCTTGGTTTTGATTGACTTGGTCAGTGCTCCGAGCAATGCGGGCTGCCCTATTCCTGCCATGTCCTTGAGGCATATCTCTTCTGCTCCCGCTTCTATGAGTTTGTCTGCTATTTCGCTGTAATAGTCAACGGTATGCACTGGTGATGTGGTTATGCAGAGGGTGCCTTGTGGTGTCATGCCAGCTTCTTTGGCCCAATGGATGCTCGGTATGATATTTCTCACGTCGTTGAGACCGCAGAAGATGCGAGTGATGTCTACTCCCTGTGCGTGCTTAACCTTATACATGAGTTTCCTCACATCATCGGGCACAGGATACATGCGCAGCGCATTGAGTCCACGGTCGAGCATGTGTGTCTTGATACCTACTTGGTTGAAAGGTTTACAGAATGCCCTCACTGCATCATTGGGGTTTTCGCCAGCCATGAGGTTTACCTGCTCAAAAGCGCCTCCGTTTGTTTCAACACGAGAGAAGCATCCCATATCGATGATTATCGGGGCTATTCTTTCTAATTGGTCTTTGCGTGGCTGGAACTTGCCCGATGACTGCCACATGTCTCTATAGACGAGACTGAATTCTATTCTCTTTTTCATAATGGCATAATTATAATAAGTGTCAGCAGTTTTTTTGTTTATTGGCAACAAAGATAAGGAATTAATGGATTACTTCCAAACGAAATGTATAAAAAATCAATAAATAATGATGACTTATCGCCTAAAAAGTGTACCTTTGCATGCAAATAAAGAAGAAACAAAGAAAAAGGCAAGAACAAACAAATAACAGATATGAAAAACAGACTGATGATATCGGCGATGGGCTCCTTGGCTGCCATGCTGCTCGCCTCCATCGTTTCATGCTCAGACAAGAGTGAGAAATATGATAGTTCGATGGTTATAGACATTCAGGAAAACGCTCCTGGCGACTCTACCATCTATGGTCTGGCATGCGACGGATGCACCGATTCAGTAATCGTGTTTCTGCCCTATAAGGGCGGCGACCCCGACACTATAGATATTTTGGCTGCCAAGAAACAGGGCAAAGTGTTTGGCAAGCCTACTATTGGAGACAAACTGGCTGTTATCTTAAATGCCGACGACAAGAAAGAGGCATCTATGGTGATAGACATCGAGGACCTGCTGGGCCAGTGGTGTTATATGGCCATGCCTCATTTTAGGGATATCAGCAACCTGCCAGCTCGTCTGCAACGCAGGATATTGGCACAGATCCCCGACACAATGAAAGAGTCGCTACTGGTACCACGTGAGTTTGGCATCAACATCAAAAACGGATTTTCTGCCACTCCCATCGGCATGATGCGCAAAAGTAATACCACCGACGACCAAAGTCCCGTGGAATATCCACCATTGAGGGTTTACAACGAATGGCGACTCTACAACGGCCATCTACTTCTTGTGCGAACTGCCAAGATGCGGCAGATGGGCAATGACAGCATAAAGAAACCTGCCGACATCATCGACACTGCTTCTATAGTAATGCTCGGACCTGACACCCTCATACTTAAAGTGGGAAACGAGAACCTCAACTATTACCGAAAGAAGCAGTGACAATGGTGATTGGCGGTTATAATATCGCATGCGATGCCATGCGGTCGGCGGCCAGTTGCTCATATTTCGTGCCAGGCCTGCCATAGTTGGCGTATGGATAGATGCTTATGCCTCCACGAGGAGTAAACAGTCCCACCACCTCTATATACTTGGGATCCATGAGTTTAATCAGGTCTTTCATTATGATGTTAACGCAATCTTCGTGGAAGTCGCCATGGTTGCGAAAACTGAAGAGATAGAGTTTGAGACTTTTGCTCTCCACCATTCTCTCGCCTGGGATATACATGATTTTTATTTCTGCAAAGTCGGGTTGTCCTGTGATAGGACAAAGGGATGTAAACTCGGGGCAGTTGAACTGCACCCAGTAATCGTTGTCTGGATGTTTGTTTGTGAATGCCTCCAGCACCTCGGGGGCATAATTCATAGAATAGCGTGTTTTCTGCCCCAATGCGCTGAGACCCTCTTCTTTTCTGTCTGACATGATAATAATTATTTGAAACTAAACATGTTATAACTTACGCCCTCGTCATACACATCCTCGCCCTCTATGCGCTTGATGCGTTTCACCACCTGTATGGTGATAGGCAACACGATGATCTCATACACTGTCTTGAGCATAATCTGACTGATGATGAGCGGCATGAGTTGACCCGTTGGCAGCACGCCGAGAAATGCCAATGGGAAGAAAATAAGCGAATCTGCAGTTTCTCCGAATATGGTGCTCACAATGGCACGTGCAGAGAAATTCTTGCCATGCGACAATATCTTCATCCTGCTCATAACATAAGCATTGATAAACGAACCTACAACAAAGGCGGTGAAGGAAGCTGCTGCCACACGAGGTGCCAATCCAAACACAGCATGAAAACCCTCGTCGTTATCCCACCATGGAGCACCGGGAATGACATCTGCCAGGGCACCAAACATCACAAAGATAAAGTTCATGGCAAACCCCAGCCATATCAGCGTACGGGCTTTTCTGAATCCCCATACCTCGCTGACACAGTCGTTGATGATGTAAGAGATTGGAAACACCAGCAGTCCACCTGTCACACTGAGAGGTCCACATGCTATTTGCTTGGTTTCGAGCACGTTTGCCGTGATAAGGCAAACGCAGAAGAGCAATCCCATAAACATAAAGAGGGTGCTCACTTGGTTTGTTTTGTTTTGCATAAATTTGTTTTTTAGAGGAGGTTAGACAATAACTCCTGTGGTTAAAAAAAAGTATAGTTATAGAGCCTTGTTTTGGCTCTTGAGAATATACTCCTTTATCTGACTGGGGAAGTGGAGGTGCTCCAGTGCATGCACTTTAGCCTCCACGCTGTCTGGATTGTCGTTGGGGTCCACGGCCACCTTCGACTGGAATAATATCTCTCCACCATCGCACACCTCGCTGACGAGATGAATGGTGATGCCCGTTTCTGTTTCGCCATTGGCGCATACAGCCTCGTGCACATGATGCCCATACATGCCGCGCCCACCATATTTAGGTAGGAGCGACGGATGTATGTTCATTATCTGTTTTGGATAGCGTGCTATGATATGATGCGGTATCATCATAAGGAAGCCCGCCAAGATGATATAGTCGATGCCATAGCGGTCAAACACCTGATGCATATAACCTTCGTCGGCCAGCAGCGATTTGTCTACCACCATAGTGTCTACACCAAGGCGTTGAGCTCTCACCAGTGCGTATGCATCTTTTCTGCTCGACACAACCAACGCTACCTTAATATGCTCATCTTGAGCGAAATAACGTATTATATTCTCGCAGTTTGTACCGCTACCTGATACGAATATGGCTATGTTTGTCTGCTTTGGCATCAATAATCAAATGTGTATTAATATGATTGGATGAGTATCAATAATCGAATGTATATGTAACGGTATTGCCATCAGAGCGTGTCACGGTCATCTGTGAAATGCTCTCGTCGCCGTTGTAGTCGGCATCCACCTCGTATGTCAATCCGCTTCCTTCGGCTTTCTGTATGAGTCTGCTGCTGCGCACCCATCTGAATGTGCTCATGAGTGCGAATGGATTGCAGTCTTCGATTCCCAAAAGCAACTGGTTTACATCGAGCGAGTGGTATCTGTTGCTGTTTTTATTGTCAGACAGTGTGAGTTTGAGATAAGCTCTTTTGATCTGCTTCTCTCCTCCCACAATGGTGAGTTTCTGATATTTTAGACTGTCGAGGATGATCTCGCTGTCGAGTGTAGTCACCTCGCAGTTGTAGAGCACAGCCTGCACGTCATACTCTCCATAGTTGTTTTTGCGCATCAGGTTGAAAGCAGCATTGCCGTAGGTCAGTCCCTTGTTTTGCTCCAGTAGCACGGTATCCTTATCTGAGATAAGTTTCATAGACTCTGGCAGATAGCCTTGCAGATACCTACCCTTGAGATCAGAGTTGGCCTGTCTCACGGTGATGGTGGAGTCGTATGCCGAGTAGGTAATATTTGCGGCATAGAGCACCTCTCCGTTTTTGCTCATTTTGATATTGATAGGACAGTCGTATGAGTTATAGTCAACGGTAATCTCGCTACCGTCGGTACCTGTGATCTTGCGTATGTTGGCAGCGTTTCCGAATGAGCCGTCGCCGCGTGTTGCCGACTGCACGATGGAGAAGTTGACATAAGCGTCGCTCACGTCCACATCCTGCAATTTAAAATCAGCCTGTCTGCTTTGGTCGCTGTTGTTTTTGTTTACGTTCATTTTCACGAAGGCCCACTGTCCACCCTTTCCTGTTGCTGGAGTGCAGTCAATCCACGATGCGTTTGTGAGGTTCATGAGTTTCCAGTTTCCCTCACTTGCAAACACCATCTGTCCTGTAGTGCTGTTGGCATACAGAGCATCGGCATACACGCTGGTAAATCCAGCGTTTCCCTTATCCTCGATACATGAGGCGAGTCCCATAAGTGTGACGATACACACTGCAAGACAATTCTTTATTTCTTTCATAGTTGAAATAGTTATTCGGTTACTAAAAATGTTATTGTTTGTTCTCTATCTTATCCAAGAATGACTAATCATTCTCGTCGTCATCATCGTCCCAGTCAAAGTTTGTTTCATATGCGGGTCCGATAAAAGCATCCAGCGATCGACGTTCCTTTTTGGTGGGTCTTCCTGTGCCCCTTGCCCTGTCTACAAATCCGCTTATGCGATTCATTTCCAGCAGTTCGTACTGGTCGGCGGTGGTCACATTCTCATACACTTCAGGAATGAGTTTTGCCCCCACTCTCTGCTCTATGGTTTTGAGGATTTTATACGAGTAGGTCACGGGTGGTTTTCTCACGCATACTGTTTCGCCCACTTTCACCATGTGCGAAGGTTTGACATTGGTGCCCGATATTGTCACCCTGCCATTTTTGCATGCGTCGGCGGCTATTGACCTTGTCTTGAAGATGCGTGCCGCCCATAACCATTTGTCTATTCTCGCCTCGTTGGCCATATTATGAGTGTGTGTTATTTCTTTTTATTAAAAGCATTCATGGTGATATCGATGCCAGCAAGAACAAAACTCTTGATGATGTCTACTGCTGTTTCGATCTTTGGGTTGAGCACGTCGAGGTCTTCATTGTCAAACCGCCCAAGCACCCATTGGATTTGCATGCCACGTGCAAAATCATTGCCTATGCCCACTCTGAGTCTGGCATAGCGGTCTGTACCCAAAACCGATTGTATGTTGCCCAGCCCATTGTGTCCAGCATTGCTTCCTGAAGGTTTCAGCCTGAGTGCTCCCAATGGCAATGCCAAGTCGTCAACCACCACCAGCAGTCTCTCAAGATCTATGTTCTCCTTATTCATCCAGTATCTCACGGCATTTCCGCTAAGATTCATGAATGTAGAAGGCTTGAGAAGAATAACCTTTCTGCCCTTGATGGATGTCTCGGCCACAAATCCGTATCGTTTGTCTTCAAAATGAATATTGGACGCCTTGGCAAAAGCGTCCAATACCATAAATCCGGCATTATGGCGAGTACCAGCATATTCGTCGCCGATATTCCCCAAACCGACAATAAGATATTTGTCCATGCCTCATTATTATTTGCCTGCAGCCTCAGCGGCAGCGGCAGAACGTGAAGCACGTGTAGCCTTAACAGAGCATACAACAACCTCTGCAGGTGTTACCAACTCAAGACCCTCGAAACTCAGTTCGCCAACCTTGATGCTCTTGCCGAGACCGAGATTTGTAACGTCGATATTGAGCACCTCAGGAATATTCTTGTATTGTGCCTTTACATTGATCTTGCGGATAGAGAGGTTGATACGACCACCATCGCGCACACCCTGAGCAAGTCCGTTGAGTTTTACAGGAATACCGATTGTGATGTCTTTTGTATCGTTGATCTCATAGAAGTCTGCATGGAGCAGCGCATCTGTAACTGGGTGGAACTGGAGTTCCTTCATAATAGCCACATGGTTGGTGCCATTGATATTGATGTTTACAACATAGATGTGGGGAGTGTAAACCACCTTGCGCAATTCACTGAAAGGAACTGAGAAAGCCAAAGCCTCAGGCAGACCATTGGCATCCTTCTTCTCACCATAGAGATTACATGGAATCAAACCCTCTTTACGCAGCATCTTGGCTGCCTTCTTGCCGAGTCCTTCACGAACCTGGCCATTGATAGAAATTTCTCTCATAACTGTTGTGTTACTCTAAATTAAGTTATTAATACATGCGCTTAATTCACCATCACACGAATAATAAATAATCCGATGTGCTCGAAAAAGCGGTGCAAAGGTACTGCTTTTTATTCATATCTGCAAGTTTTGCGATAATAAAAACACATAATACATAAAAAAAATTATTTATTCACTTCATCTCTTGCATATAAAAGGATTTTTGCTTAAATTTGCAGTCAGTTTGCGAAAACACTCGCACATGGCGACAAACACGAGCGCCAGCATATATAATAAGGATTAGTGAATCTATTTAATTGAAGAAGTATGATCAATAGGGGAATTATCAGAAACAAGGTGGTTCAGCTGACTTATGCCTACTATCTAAATGGCAACAACAATATCGAGTCGGCTGAAAAGGAATTGTTTTTCAGCCTTTCTAAGGCTTACGACTTGTATAACTATCTGCTCGCGCTGATACCAGCCATCACCCAAGAGGCTCGCAAACATTATGAGGTGGCAGAAGCCAAAGCCATTAGGGAAGGGGGCGACAAACCATCGCAGCGATTCATACTCAACAGACTCGCACTGCAACTCGAAGAGAATGTGATGCTCACCGATTTCATCACCCACCAAACAAATATATGGAAAGAAGAGGCTGACTTCATATACAAATTATTCCTACAAATACAGGATAGTAGTATATACAAAGAATATCTCACCTCCGACGACGACAACTATGATGCCGACAGAGAGGTGTGGAGAAAGATATATCGCACACTCATCCAAGACAATGAAAAACTCGACCATATTCTCGAGGAAAGAAGTCTCTACTGGAATGACGACAAGAGCGTAGTAGACACGTTTGTCATAAAGACAATAAAAAAGTTCGACCAAAAGATGGGGGCAAACCAGCCATTGCTCGAGGAATACTCGAGCGACGACGACAGAGACTTTGCACGCAGGCTCTATCGTGCTACCATCATCAATGGAACCGAATACCAGAGGTATATGAGCGAGATGTCGCAGAACTGGAATTTCAACCGTTTGGCATACATGGATATCGTAATCATGCAGATAGCCATTGCCGAACTGCTCACCTTCCCAAACATACCCATTTCTGTCACCATCAACGAGTATGTGGAGATAGCCAAGCACTACTCCACACCACGTAGCGGCTCTTATATCAATGGAATGCTCGACAATATTGCACGCAAGTTGACAGACACAGGCAAGATACTTAAGCCTTATAAATAAACCTTCGGGAATACGGGCATATTGGCTACAGATACATGGGCCACAGGCATACAGAGATTATCTAAATAGATTATTTACAAACTTTTTTATAATACATTAAAATGATCAATTTGTTTTTGACTGCCAGCGCACAGGCTGGCGCACAGGGAGGCAGCGGCATTAGCATGCTGGTGATGATGGGAGCACTCTTTATCATCATGTGGTTTTTCATGATCCGTCCGCAACAGAAAAAGCAGAAGGAAATACAGAAATTCCAAAATAGTCTCGAAATAGGCACAAGCGTGGTTACAGGCGGTGGCATCTATGGTGTTGTCAAGGGAGTAGACCTCGTAACAGGCAAGGTGCAACTTGAGATTGCCAAGGGCATCATCATCACCGTAGACAAGGCTTTCGTCTACAAAGATTCACAGAGCACCACTGCCACAAAATAATGGGCGACAAGAGAAGAACATATCGGATAGTCAGAAAATTCCTGTTCAACCAGTTGAATAGGGAGTTTCTGACTTTTTTGTTCTTCCTGGCACTATCGGGCACCTTCTGGCTTCTGCTCACACTCAACGAGACCTACGAAAGGGAATTCAAAATACCTGTCAAGGTGGTCAACATTCCCAAAAACGTGGTGCTCACCTCCGACGAGACCGACACCGTAAGGGTGGTGCTCAGAGACAAGGGCATGGTGCTGCTCGGATATATGTATGGCGAAGGACTCAAAACCATCAAAGTCAACTTCGGCAGTTATTCCAAGAATAACACCAAAATCGTAATACCCTCTGCCGAACTACAGAGGCTGGCCTATGCCCAACTCTCTGCATCTACTAAGATCGTGGGCTCAAAGACTGATAAACTGGAATTTGCCTACAACTATGGCGAATGCAAGAAAGTGCCCGTGAGATGGAATGGTAGGGTGATACCCGAACAGATGTATTTCATCTCGCATGTTGACTACTCGCCCGACAGTGTCACCATATATGCCGCCAAGGAGAAACTCGACAGCATCCAAGTGGTGTATACCGAGCATCTCAACTATGTCAACTTCATAGACACGCTCAGCATCAACTGTTTGCTACAGAAAACCAAAGACGTAAAAGTGATACCCGAAAGGGTGTCTGTCACGTTCTTCACCGACATTCTCGCAGAAGAGAGCATAGGCGGAATACCCGTGGTGGGAATCAACATGCCTCAAGGCAAAATTATTCGCACCTTCCCTTCCAAGGTGGCTGTCAGGTTTGTGGCGGGAGTCAGCCTTATCAAGTCACTCAAACCATCCGATTTCAAGGTGGTGGTAGACTATAATGATATCGCCGACAATCCATCTGAGAAATGCCCCCTGAAGTTGGTCAGCGTGCCGCATGGTGTGTCGAAACCCAAACTAGAAACTAATCAGGTGGACTATCTCATCGAGGAGCAATAATGGAATAACACGCATGGCAATGGCAAACATAAGGATAGGCATAACAGGTGGCATAGGCAGTGGAAAGACATACGTCTGCCAGCGTCTGAAAGAACGCGGCATCAGCATCTACGATTGCGACAGTGCAGCAAAAAAACTAATACGCACGTCGCCACGTATACGCCAGCAACTTACAGCACTCGTGGGCCCGCATGCCTACATGGGCGAACAACTCAACAAGGAGGCCATAGCTACTTTCCTCCTTCAGTCTGATGCCAACCAAAAGGCTATCAATGACATCGTACATCCCGCCGTAGCAGATGATTTCATTGCCAGCGGCATGCAATGGATGGAATGTGCCATACTATTCGAATCAGGCTTTAACCGACTCGTGGATATAGTGATAGCCGTGAGAGCCCCCGAAGAGGTTAGAATACAGAGGGTGTGCAGCCGCGACTCTATATCGCCGCAGAAAGCAAAGGAGTGGATGCAGCGACAGTGGAACCAGGACAAGGTGACGGCAGCAGCACAATACGTGATCGATAACGATGGAATCGCCAACCTCGATACACAGATAGACACCATACTCAAGGCAATAGCAAAACAAGACACATAATATAATATTTGTATACATTATTAATAAATAAAAGGACAAGAAACAATGTTACGTACCATTTTAGCCATTTCAGGCAAACCAGGTTTATACAAACTGGTTTCCAGAGCACAAAACAGCCTTATCGTTGAAACCCTCGATGCCACACACAAGCGTCTGCCGGCTTTCGCCACCGACCGCATCACATCACTCGGCGACATTGCCATGTTTACAGAGACCGAAGACGTGCCTCTCTTTAAAGTGCTCATGAGCCTACAGACTCTCGAAGTGGGCAAGAAATCAAGCGTTGACTACAAAAAGGCAAGCGGTGATGAACTTAGAGAGTATTTCGCCAAAATACTGCCCAACTTCGACCGAGACCGCGTACATAACAGCGACATAAAAAAACTCATACAGTGGTATAACATCCTCATAGAAAACGGTGTTACCGACTTCGACCTCGAAAAGGCAACGGGTGCCGAAAACGAAGAAGAAAACGATGCAGCCACCGAGAAAACAGCTGAATAAAAACAATCACACAAACAACCAAAAAGAAGTATGGAGAATAAACTTTCAAAGGTGCTCGTGCTGGGTTCGGGTGCCTTGAAGATTGGACAAGCCGGAGAGTTTGACTACTCAGGCTCACAGGCACTAAAGGCATTGCGAGACGAGGGCATTGCCTCTGTATTGGTAAATCCCAATATCGCCACCATTCAAACATCTGAAGGCATTGCCGACAAGGTCTACTTCCTGCCTGTAAACACCCATTTCGTCACAGAAATAATACGCAAAGAGCGACCTGACGGTATCATGCTCGCCTTCGGCGGACAGACAGCTCTCAACTGCGGAACAGAACTATATCTCAGCGGTGTTCTTAAGGAGTATGGAGTGAGAGTGCTTGGCACATCCGTAGAGGCCATCATGAACACAGAAGACCGCGACCTCTTCGTGAAGAAACTGGACGAGAAAGAACTCAAAACCCCTGTGAGCCAGGCAGTGGAAACCATGGACGACGCACTGAGCGCTGCCCACCGCATCGGATTCCCTGTGATGATACGCTCTGCCTACGCACTTGGAGGACTCGGTTCGGGTATCTGCCCAGACGAGGAGACCTTTAGGGAACTCGCTGGCAGCGCCTTCACCTTCGCACCACAAATTCTCGTTGAAGAGTCGCTCAAAGGATGGAAAGAGATTGAGTTTGAGGTGATACGAGATGCCAACGACCATTGCTTCACCGTGGCATCCATGGAGAATTTCGACCCACTCGGCATACACACCGGCGAGTCTATAGTGGTGGCACCCACATGCTCGCTCACCAATGCACAGGTAGAGATGCTACAGAAGATATCCATAGACTGTGTGCGCCACCTCGGCATAGTGGGCGAATGCAATATTCAGTTTGCCTTCAATGCCGTCACCAATGACTATCGAATCATCGAGGTCAACGCCCGTCTGAGCCGCTCGTCGGCATTAGCATCCAAGGCTACAGGCTATCCTCTTGCATTCGTGGCTGCCAAGATAGCTCTCGGATACACACTCGACCAAATTGGCGAGATGGGCACCCCCAACTCAGCATATGTGGCACCGCAACTCGACTATATGATATGCAAAATACCACGCTGGGACCTCACCAAGTTTGCCGGAGTCAGCCGCCTCATCGGTTCTTCCATGAAGTCGGTGGGCGAAATTATGGCTATTGGTCGCTCCTTTGAGGAGATGATACAAAAGGGTCTGCGCATGATTGGTCAGGGCATGCACGGATTTGTGGGTAACGACCATACTCGCTTCGACAATCTCGACGAAGAACTGCAGAATCCTACAGACCTTCGAATATTCGCCATAGCACAGGCACTCGAAGAAGGATACAGCGTGGAGCGCATCGAAGAACTCACCAAGATTGACGTTTGGTTCCTCGACAAACTAAAGCATATCGTAGACATCAAACACCAACTGATGGCATACAACGACCTTCAGAACATGCCCGACGACCTGCTCCGCGAAGCTAAGATAGCTGGATTTTCCGATTTCCAAATCAGCCGTTTCGTGCTTAAACCAGCAGCTGGCAATATGGAGAAGGAAAACAGTGCTGTGCGCCGCCACCGCATCAAGCGCGGCATCACACCAGCCGTGAAGAGAATCAACACCGTGGCAAGCGAACATCCCGAACTGACCAATTATCTCTATATGACCTATGCGTGTCAGGAATCCGATATCGACTTCTACAAAAATGAGAAATCTGTAGTTGTATTGGGCAGCGGAGCTTATCGCATCGGCTCGTCGGTAGAGTTCGACTGGTGCTCGGTGAATGCCGTAAATACAGCACGTAAACTCGGATACAAGTCGATAATGATAAACTATAATCCTGAGACCGTGTCAACGGATTATGACGTGTGCGACCGCCTCTATTTCGACGAACTCTCACTGGAGCGTGTTCTCGATATCATCGACCTCGAGCAGCCCAAGGGAGTGGTGGTGAGCGTGGGCGGTCAGATACCTAACAATCTCGCCATGCGTCTCTACAACTATGGAGTGCCAGTGCTCGGCACCTCACCTGTGGATATCGACCGCGCTGAAAACCGTGATAAGTTCTCAGCTATGCTTGACCGTCTTGGCATCGACCAACCCGCATGGCGCGCCCTCACCTCATTTGAGGATATCAAGAGTTTCGTAGACCAGGTGGGATTCCCTGTATTAGTGCGCCCCTCATACGTGCTCTCTGGTGCAGCCATGAATGTATGTCACGACTATGACGAACTAGAACGATTCCTCGGCATGGCCACAGAGGTGAGCAAGGAATTCCCCGTGGTAGTATCGCAGTTTATGCAGGAAACCAAGGAGATAGAGTTCGATGCTGTTGCCGACAAGGGCGAAGTGATTGAATACGCCATCTCCGAGCATATCGAATATGCCGGTGTGCACTCTGGTGATGCCACCATGGTATTCCCAGCGCAGAATATCTATTTCTCCACCATCCGCCGCATCAAGAAGATATCTCGCCGAATAGCACAGGAACTCAACATCAGCGGTCCGTTCAATATCCAGTATTTGGCCAAGGGCAGCGACATTAAGGTTATAGAGTGTAACCTTAGGGCATCACGCTCGTTCCCATTTGTGAGCAAAATCCTAAAACGCAATTTCATCGATACCGCCACACGCATCATGCTCGATGCACCCTATGACCGTCCTGCCAAGGGTGAGTTCGACATCGACCGCATAGGTGTCAAGGCTTCTCAGTTCTCGTTTGCACGCTTACAGAATGCTGACCCCGTATTGGGGGTAGACATGTCATCCACAGGCGAGGTAGGTTGCCTGGGCGACGATTTCAACGAGGCTCTCCTCAATGCCATGATAGCCACAGGATATAACATCCCCAAGCACAACATCCTGGTATCATCGGGAGGTCTCAAAGGCAAGGTAGACCTGCTTGAGCCCATAAAGCATCTGGTGAAGGCTGGCTATGCCATCTTCGCCACCGAGGGCACCAGCAAGTTCCTGTCAGAGAATGGTGTGGAGTCCACCATTGTATCATGGCCCGATGAGAATGGTGCCAACAAGGTAATGGAAATGATAGCCAACCACACCTTCGATTTGATTATCAATGTGCCCAAGAACCACAGCAAGCGTGAGTTGACTAATGGTTATCGCATCCGTCGTGGAGCCATCGACCATAACATTCCTCTTCTCACCAACGTGCGTTTGGCTAAGGCCTTCATAGATGCATTCTGCTCAATGAAACTCGAAGATATAAAAATCAAGAGTTGGCAAGAATACAATGCCTAAATGAAAAATTACGATGCAAAAAGCAATGAGGGCGCGCCAATGTCTTGGCACGCCCTCATCTTTTCTATGTAATATTCTCTCTCGAATTTTTCGCTGCTATTTCACAATAGTGCTATCCTTAACAAACAATCTAAAACAATCTAAAATTACTACTAACCTAAAACAATCTTTATAACTACTAACCTAAAACAATATTATGTATCTACTAACTAAAACAATCTTAATACCTACTAAACTACTAACCATTATACTTTCTTATATGAACAAAGCATCATTATTCATCGTAGATGTTATCCTAATACATCTTTGTTACCCAAAAAGACTTAACACCAAGAAAAAAAACTTCTTGTTTCCGCCGCTGCGGATGATTATGTCTTATTTCGAGTGCAAATGTACGACGAATTTTGTCTCGTCGATGCATTCGCATACGGTTTATTATCATTAATGGTCAATAAATTGACGCATATCAAGAGAATGTGTACGCACACACCGATTTTAAACAAAATATAACATGATTTCTTTGTATAATATGAAATTATGAGATAACTTTGCAGAATAACCCCAAAATTTCAATGGAAGAATGAATAAGAGTGACAGCATAGTGATCATCCCTACCTATAACGAGAGGGAAAACATAGAAAAAATTATCAGAGCAGTGTTCGGACTTGAAAAAGTCTTTGATATACTCATCATTGACGATGGTTCGCCCGATGGCACCTCCAACATTGTGAGGAAACTCATGGACAACGAGTTTTCCAGCAGGTTGCACATCATTGAACGCTCAGGCAAACTGGGATTGGGCACTGCTTATATCACAGGATTCAAGTGGGCAATAGAGCATGATTACGACTATATCTTTGAAATGGATGCCGACTTCAGCCACGATCCCAATGACCTGCCACGACTCTACAGCGCGTGCCACGACGAGGGATACGATGTGGCCATAGGGTCAAGGTATATAACAGGAGTAAACGTGGTTAACTGGCCCATAGGACGTGTGCTGATGAGTTATTTCGCATCGAAATATGTGAGGATCGTGACGGGATTCAAGGTGCACGACACCACAGCCGGATTCAAGTGCTATAAGAGTCGGGTGCTGAAGACCATTGAACTGGACAAGATTCGTTTCAAGGGTTATGCCTTCCAGATAGAAATGAAGTTCACCGCCTACAAGATTGGTTTCAAGATAAAGGAGGTGCCCGTGATATTCGTAAACCGCCGTGAAGGTGTATCTAAGATGAGCGGCGGCATCTTTGGCGAGGCTTTCTTCGGAGTAATGAGACTAAGATGGGACGGATGGTTCAGAAAATATCCCAAACTGCCAACTATATAATAGAAATGAGATATTTTTTTATCATTATCATAATGGTGGCGGCAATGATGAGTTGCAGCCACAGCGGTGATGCGCATGACCATGAGTCGCACGGAGATGCACATGAGAAGGAAATACATGAACAAGAAAACAAGGATGCCCATGAGGGGCATGAGGGAGAGATCATCTTCAGTCAAGCACAAGCGAAGGCTGTTGGACTGACCACAGAAACGGTAAAGGTGGGCCCTTTCAATGATGTAATAAAAGTGAGTGGGCAGATCATGGCATCGTCATTGGGCGAGCATACCGTGGTGGCGTCATCGAGCGGCATTGTAACCCTGATGCCTGCGGCCACAACAGAAGGCAACAGGATAAATAGCGGACAGACCATAGCTTCCATATCATCGCGCAACCTACAGGATGGAGACCCAACAGAAAGGGCACGCATAGACTATGAAACAGCGCTGAGAGAATATAACCGCAGCAAGACTCTGGCTTCACAGAAAATCATATCGCAGAAAGAAATGGAACTGGTGGAGCAGAGATTTCTCACCGCCAAGGCAAACTATGAGGGCATAGCCAAAACCATGACCGACCGAGGTGTGAGCGTAAAGGCAGGCATGAGCGGATATGTGAAAAACATCAGCGTGACACAAGGAGACTATGTGAGCATGGGACAACCCATAATGACCATTACACAAACCAGACGACTGATGCTTAGGGCTGATATGCCACAACAGAGGTATGGGCAACTGAAAACCGTAAGCACAGCAAATTTCAGACCCGCATCAGACAACAAGATATATAGACTCAAAGATCTCAACGGTAAACTTCTCTCATACGGCAAGACAGCACAGCAAACAGGACCATATATCACCGTAACATTTGAATTTGACAATGTGGGCGACCTCATGGCAGGCACCTATGCCGACGTATACCTGATTGGCAGCGAACGGCAAGGAGTGATAAGCATTCCAAAAACGTCACTAACCGAAGAGCAGGGCATTTACCACGTATATACAAAGGTGAAGGGTGAGAAAGATGCTTATCTGAAACGAGAGGTGACCATAGGACAAGACAATGGACAACGAGTGGAGATAATTTCTGGTCTGCACAATGGCGACGAGGTGGTGACCAAGGGGACATACCAAATTAAACTTGCATCCATACAGACAACTATACCACATGGCCATAGTCACTGATAACCAAACATTTAAGCAATCATGCTCAACAGGATTATACGATTGGCATTAGGCAACAGGATGGTGGTGGTGATGGCATCACTGCTACTCACACTGTGGGGACTGAACACTGCCCGAGATATGGAGGTGGACGTGTTTCCAGACCTTAATGCACCAACAGTGGTGGTGATGACAGAAGCCAAGGGCATGGCTCCTGAAGAGGTGGAACGACTGGTAACCTTCCCCATAGAAACAGCAGTCAACGGAGCTACCGATGTGAGACGCGTGCGCTCGTCATCAACTACGGGGTTTTCTCTCGTATGGGTGGAATTTGACTGGGGAACAGACATATACAAAGCCCGGCAAATAGTGTCGGAGAAATTGGCAATGGTGCAAGACCAACTGCCCCAAACAGCCGGCACCCCTACCCTCGGACCGCAATCGTCGATACTCGGTGAACTGATGTTTGTAAACCTCAGCGCCGACTCCACTTCCATGCAAGACATACGAACCATAGCAGACTGGATCATAAGGCCCCGACTGCTGGCTACAGGAGGAGTGGCACAGGTAGCTGTGCTGGGAGGCGACGTGAAAGAATACCAGATACTCGTAAACCCAAACCTCTTGAGACAGTATGGAGTAGGACTAAACGAGGTGGTAAGTGCAGTGAGAAAACTCAACGACAACACCTCGGGTGGTATCCTATATGAATACGGCAACGAATATATAATCAGAGGTATGGCTGCCACCACCGACACCACCGAACTGGCACGCTCGCTGGTGAAAACAAATGCAGAAGGTATAGCCATTAGACTGGGCGACATTGCACGAGTGACCATAGGCAACAGTGTGCCACGCATGGGCACAGCATCACGAAACGCACGACAATCGGTGGTAATGACTGTGACCAAACAACCTAACACCTCTACACTTGAACTGACAAGGCAGATAGACCGTGCTCTGAACGATGCACGCAAAACACTTCCAAAAGATATAACCATTGATACCGACGTTTACAGACAGTCAAGGTTTATTGAGAACTCCATCAACAACGTAAAGGACACACTCATAGAGGGTGCCTTCTTTGTGGTGATAGTGCTCTTCATATTCCTCATGAACGCACGCATCACGCTGATTTCGCTAATAACAATACCACTGTCAGTGGTAGCCACCATCATCGTGCTAAACATGATGGGAGTCACCATCAACACCATGAGTCTGGGCGGACTGTGCATAGCCATAGGTTCACTGGTAGATGACGCCATAGTGGACGTGGAGAACGTATTCAAACGGCTGAAAGACAACTGGGCACTGCCGCTCAAACAGAGACGCAAGACAATAGACGTGATATACCATGCATCGCGAGAAGTGCGCATGCCAATACTCAATTCAACACTCATCATCATAGCAAGTTTTCTGCCACTCTTCTTCCTATCGGGCATGGAGGGACGAATGCTCGTGCCGCTCGGCATTGCATTCATTGTGGCGCTATGCTCATCCACAGTAGTGGCACTCACCGTGACACCTGTGCTTTGCAGTTTCATGATAAGAGCACCGAAAAAGTATGATGGCAATGGTCATGCTACATCTGACCCACCAATAGCACGCATGCTGAAAGTGCATTACCAAAGGGCACTGACATGGGCTCTTGATCACCAGCGCACCATTCTCGGATCTACAGCAGTTGCACTCATTGCTGCCATCATTATGCTGATGACACTGGGACGAACCTTTCTACCACCATTCAATGAAGGGAGCATGACCATCAACATCAGTACCCTGCCAGGTATCTCACTAGAAGAGTCGGACCGCATAGGACTGATGGCAGAAAAATTGCTGATGACCATTCCCGAAGTGCAATGCGTGGGCAGAAAGACGGGCAGGGCTGAACTGGATGAGCATGCACTCGGAGTGAACACATCAGAGATAGAAGCACCATACGTGCTCTCAAACCGCAACAAGGATGAGGTGATAGAAGAAGTAAGGGATAAACTCAAAAGCCTGCCAGGAGTGAACATCGAGGTGGGAGCACCCATCACACACCGCATTGACGCCATGCTCTCTGGCACCAGGGCAAGCATTGCCATAAAGATATTCGGCAGCGACCTCAACCGCATGTATGCCCTGGGCAACGAAATAAAAGAGAAAATTGAAGGCATAGAGGGGCTGGAAGACCTGAACGTGGAACAGCAGGTGGAGCGCCCGCAATTGCAAATAAGACCCAAGCGCGAGATGCTGGCACGGTATGGCATCACCATGCCCGAATTTGGAGAGATGGTGAGCATACTGCTCGGTGGCGAGGCTGTGTCTCAAGTATACGAAGGCAACAGAACTTTTGACCTAACACTGAAAGTGGACGAAAACCACCGCCACGATGCAAAGTCCATTGGCGACATGGCCATAGATGCCGGTGGGGGAAGAGTGCCGCTAAGCATGGTGGCAGACATCATATCATCAGCCGGACCAAACACCATTAACCGAGAAAACGTGGAGCGAAAGATTGTGGTGTCGGCAAACGTGGCAGGCAGGGACCTGCGCGGTGTAGTGAACGACATACAGGAAACCGTCGAACAAAATATTAGCATGCCTGAAGGATACAGGGTGGAATACGGCGGACAGTTTGAGAGCGAACAGGCGGCATCGCAAACTCTCATGATTACATCCGTGCTGGCCATCATGGTGATCTTTCTGCTGCTCTTCAACCAACTGCGCAGTTTCACACAGTCGGCAGTGGTGCTCGTCAACCTGCCACTGGCACTGATAGGCGGTGTGGTGGCAATATGGCTGACAAGCGGCATGATGAGCATACCTGCAATAATAGGATTCATATCACTGTTCGGTATTGCAACACGAAATGGTATGTTGCTCATCACCAAATACAACGACCTGGCAAAAGATGGACTATCACTCAAACAATGCGTGATAAGAGGGTCTATAGACAGGCTAAACCCCATAATGATGACAGCACTCACTTCGGCACTGGCGCTCATACCAATGGTGATAGGAGGAGACCTGCCCGGCAACGAAATACAAAGTCCGATGGCAAAGGTAATACTCGGCGGACTCTTCACATCAACACTGCTCAATGGATTTATCATACCAATAATATATATGATAACAAATAAAAGAAAATTCAACAATACGGAAGCAGCAGACAATGCAACAACATAACAATTGATCATCATGAAAAGAATAAACTTGATAATAATTGCACTATGTGCAACAATGAATATACAGGCACAGCGCACTATGAGCGACATGCTCAACGAAATAGAACAAAACAACAGCACACTAAAGGCACTAAGGCAACAGGCTGATGCCGACAAAAGAGAAGCAGGCACAGAACTTGGACCTGGTGATCTCGAGATTGGACTCAACAGACTGTGGGGAAGCCCCACTGCCATAGGCAACCGCACTGACTTCTCAATAAGCCAGCCCATTGACATTGCTACCGTGGGAGGCAGCAAAAAAAGGGTGGCAGACAGAAAACGACAGGGCATAAACCTGCAATATGCCGTCGACAGAAATGCCGTAATGCTGGAAGCAAAGCAACTGATCATTGACATCATCTACTTCAATGCCATGGCCAAAGAAGCAGACATCAGAATGGCACATGCCGACACCATAATGCAATCTGAAAAAAGCAAGTATGAATGCGGAGAAATCGACATGATAGAATACAACAACGCTCGCATCAACTATGCCAATGCCACTGCCATGCAGACACAGATTAATAGTCAGAGAGATGCTGCCATTGCCAGTATCAAAAGACTCAACGGGGGAAAAAGTATCGATATAACACAAATCTGCTATGAACCCATATCGCTGCCCAGGAATTTTGACCTATGGTATGACAATATCGAAAAACATAGTCTCACCATGGCCTTGTGGGCCAACAACGTGGCACTGAGAAAGAAAGAGGTGACTCTGGCAAAAACCGAAAACCTGCCCTCACTCTCCGTAGGATATATGAGCGAAAAAACCGTAGGAGAGAGATATCAAGGTGTGGCACTCGGAATGACCATACCAATATGGAACAACAGAAACAAGGTGAAGCAGGCAAAGGCTGCCATGGAGGCAACCAAAGAATATCAGAAAGATGCACAGTGCCAACTGCGAAGCCTACTCGAAAGTTTGTATATCCAATGTACTGCACTCAAACAAAACACCGACACATACAGGCAGGCACTTGACAATGCCAACAACAGCCAAATGCTCAAGACTGCACTCAACCTCGGCGAGATCTCGCTGGTGGAATACATGATGCAGATGGCACTCTTATATGACACCATCGACAATGCACTATCAACAGAGCGCGACTATCAGAAGGCCTATGCCGAAATGATGGCTGCAGCGATGGCAGAAGATTGATTTTTTATTTAACGTGAGTTCGATGAAATATGGACTGGTTCTTTGGATTCAAGCGGTGATTGTATAGATGATTACTGTTAAACAGAAAAGAACAAAACAATTAAAAAATTACAATATGAAGAATGCTTTATTATCTTTAGTGTTGTGCTGCATATCAATAGTTGGTATGGCACAGACGGATGTAACCAAATTCCTGGGCATTCCTGTAGATGGCAACAAGAGTGATATGATGAGAAAACTCAAATCAAAGGGATTCACACAAAGTCCTTATAATAAGGGCGTACTCACAGGAAAATTTAATGGTATGGATGTAGACGTTTATATTGCTACAAATAATGATAAAGTATGCCGTATCGTGGTTTGTGATGTAAATGCAATGGACGAGGCAAGCATCAAAGTCCGATTTAATGTTTTATGTGAACAATTCAAAAACAATTCAAAGTATTACAGTTTATCAGAGGAAGACCCCAAACTCAAAGAGGACGAAAATATCTCATACGAAATGACTGTAAACAAAAAACGATATTATGCTTTCTTTTACCAACGTCCAGATATTACGGCAGCTGATTTCAAAGAAGGATTCAAAACTATTGTTTATTCAAAATATACAAAAGAGCAACTTGAAAATCCTTCAGAGGAAATCTCTCAAGATGTTAATAAAATGTTTGCCATGTATGCTCTCGAAAAAACCATAAAAAAACCTGTCTGGTTTATTATTTCCGAGAACAATGGTAAATATTACATAACGATGTTTTATGATAACGAGTACAACAGAGCAAACGGTGAGGACTTGTAGGTTTCACTATTTGTGAATACCAACGCTTTGCCTCGGCAAATCCCCTTCAACACCCTGTCCACCTTGGATAGTTCCTCTTTGGACAAGGTATAATTGCAGTCAACAGCCAGACGATTGACTGCAATTTTTTGTGTAGGGGAATAATAGAGACAGGTACGTAAGTTCACTCTTTCGGGTCAATGTACCTGTCCCTATGATTCACTATGAATCATTAATTACTATGCAATTCTGAAATATATGATTCTATTTGGTGTCTTAAAACATCCAAATCATTCTTG
>OBLI01001500.1_pt1 | contig 22500 bp, 18 predicted proteins | sample 1519701 | NCBI WGS metagenome assembly OBLI01 (sample SAMEA3663005, study PRJEB22513) | pig gut metagenome | biome: pig gut; feature: pig-associated habitat; material: faeces | place: France | collected 2012
TATAGGTATGTGTAACATACATCCTCTCGAAGCTGTGTATCTGCGCCTCATTCCTGTCAAATCCTCTGCAATATTCCATTGCTCTGTCGTAGAACAACGTCAGTCCCTCGAAAATATTGTCGTGGAACCGGGTGAGCAGACTTCCTGAGGATCTCAGAAAATATCTGTAATATGCCTTCGGATTAATTGCAATTCTCTCTGCATGGATAAAAACATCCGTTGCAAACAGATTATCCTCATACAGAGAATATCTGGTATCAAAGCATAGTCCATTGTCGCTGATCAGCTTACCTTTGATAAGTTTATTCCACGGTGCATTGAAGAACTCTCTGTCTACTGCCTCACTCACACACTGTGTGAAGAATTCTTCCCTCGTTCCGCTAAATGACACTGGGAATTCATTCACCTTCTCTTCCTTGCAGTCCACATTGAAATACCAGAAGCCAAACAACACCACATCTGCCCCGCTTGTGATTGCCACGTCAACATTATCCTGTATCACCTCCGGGGTAACTTCATCATCTGCATCAAAGAAGATCAGGTATTCTCCTGTCGCTGCCTTAATTCCCGTATTTCTTGCAGCACTCACACCACCGTTTTCCTTATGAATCACCCGGAATCTGTCATCTTCCGTGGCTGTCTCATCCAGAATGATTCCCGTCTGGTCAGTGCTTCCATCATCCACATAGATTACTTCCAGATTGGCATATGTCTGCATTTGCAGCTTTATTATGCTGTTCCTTATGTACTTTTCCCCATTATAAACAGGAATAATGATACTCACCCTTGGTTGCATTCTCTATCTCCACTTATTTACTCTTGACCTGATATATTTTGAACCAGAATCTGCCTCTGCACTCCTGCCGTCTTCCATATACTGACACAGATACAGTGCAAAAATAATATACAGATACTTCAATGTCTGCAGGGAATCTACCCAGAACAGATTTACCGCATAACAGCCTGCTCCTACCAACAAAATCTTATACACCGCTTTACCATCCATGATGCATTTCTTTATCATTCCGCCCAGATGGAAAAGCAGGAAGAACACATACGTAACTAATCCCGGATAGGCATACCTTACATATTCCGCAATATAGAAGTTATCAATAGATTCAATATATGAGCCATTGATTTCCGAGGTAAAGGATCTCTTTCGTCCGATTCCCAGTATGGGATTGAGCCATTTTACCTGAAAAATATATTTCAGCTGGTCACGGTAGTTCGAGCTGCTGCTCAATGCCTCCGTATTACCACCAAACAGAACCGAATACTGCGTTCCCAGTATGGAATCCAGAATACTTGCAAACTGTAACAGGATATACTGCGCAATGCCCGTTCTGTAGAATACGACCAGAAATGCTGCGATTCCGGCTACAAGCACGATTCCGGCCAGTATACATTTCTTCTTATTGGTTCCTGAGGACAGTATAAAAAGCAGCAATGTCTCTACAAGGAACACACTAAGCGTCGAACGGGAGCCTGTCAGGAATACATTGATCAGAAGCAACAGAAACAATATCGGCCTGCACAACAGATTGACTTCGTTCTTCCTGTAATCAAAGCAGGAAAGCGGTGCCACAGCGACCAGCAAAAGCCCATAGCCAAGGGAATGGGTACAGGAGCTCATGATCCTGTAATTACCTGACCTGATAAATCTTCCTGTATAGATGCCCTTTATTGTCTCCAGATAGGAGAAGGGTGAACGTCCCATTGCATATTCCACGACTCCAAGTATCGTCATCAGATAAAGGAAGCCCAACAGATACCGGACAGTCTTCTCCACGCCGAGCACATTATGGATCACATAGATCAGCAGATAAAAGGACAGTATTTCAAGAAACGGATTCAGAAAAGCATTGATATCAGCCCTCAGTACCATGGTGTAGAGCAGTACGAACATATATGGCAGCAGCACCAGCGTCAGTCTGGAATGCAGAATCAAATCTGCAAAGGCAACCTTGCGTTCATCATCATAGATGATCATGAACAGCACCAGTATCAGCATCATTCTAAGCAGTGTAAAATCAAATAACGGCGTAGGAAGTCCGAAATACTGAGGCATGACAAAAAGACTGAACAGGAAGAAAACGACTGTCTTTTCAAATATCTTTTCCTCTCTTGCAGGCTTTATATATTTACTTGTCCGTACTGCGCTCTCTTGTGTCATGGGACATCTCCTTTAATTTCTTACCGCCATCATCAGCTCCACGGGAATCGCTCTGCATTTGTGATAGCATTCCCGATAAAACAGTGTCAGTGGTACAATATTCCATAATTTCTTATTTCGGAGCAGTTCTATCCGAAGTCTGGTCGCTTTGATGTTTTTCTCCAGCAGTGCAAGCTGTGACTTAGAAAGACCATTCTCTCTGGCATATTTCAGGGTAGCCATATGACTGTCCTGCAGATCTGTCAGGTATTTCAGCCTCTTCGTAATATCTCTTACCTTACGCATGGTCACGTTATTGGAATGAAGTCTTCTTCTGAGTGTGTAGGAATGATACATATACAACCCATCCATGCACAGCGCGAGCTTCCATACGAATTCATCATGTGCCCAGCCCTTATACCAGTAAGGCATTGCCCTCTCCAGCAATTGTCTGCGCATACACATGGTACAGCCCTGACAGCCTATGAATATATTTGCCGGTGTAAACTGCATTTTCTCCAGAGACTCATCGTTCCGGATCATCTTCTGTTCCCAGCCCGGTACTGACGGCGCATCCTTGGCACTGACAAAGGAATCGAACTCAGAGCCAAGAAGCAGCATATCAGGATGAGCCTCCATCAGGCCGATCATTCTCTCTGCTCTGTCTGCTATCCAGATATCATCCTGATCGCAGAAAAATACATAATCTCCGTTGGTCAGTCCCACTGCCTTCATGAAATTCGATGCATAACCTAAGTTCTCGTGATTCACCTCGACAGACCAGCTGCTCTCCAGCCCATGCTCTCTGATGTAGTGGCATATTACCTCTACTGTATCGTCCGAAGAGCCATCATCACAGATCCGCACCTCATCCACAGGCATCGTCTGAATCCGTATGGATTCCAGCTGTTCTTCTATGTACTGCGCTCCATTATAGGTTGCCATTGCTACAGATATTTTCATTCCATCAGCCTTTCATTATCTTTCCAAGGATTCTTCCTATGCACCTGCTGTTATGACGGTTTACAATCTTAATGTAACTTCCTGTTTTTCCATGGAAATATGGGTTCTTCTTATAAAACGGGAAGTTCTCATGAATAAAAGCGAACGTCTTATCCAGCAGCTTCGTCTCCAGCTCCTTATCCGTTACTCTTCCGATACGGCTTAGAGAGCTGCATAGACAGATCTTAACGCAGAAGTATTCAAGCTCAGCAGCATATTCCTCATAAAAGCCATTTCCCCGGTAAAAGTCCAGAATATTCTGTAACACCTGAAATATATTCCCGACCTTTCTGCTCTTATTCGCATTCATGGTAGAGGTCTCTCTCAGGAAATAATATACACAAGCTCTGTCCAGATAAGAAGCTTTTTTCACATAAGGTATCGTCTTGATATAAAAGGCAGTGTCTTCGTATATCAGCCCCTCTGGAAAATCCACACCATTATGCAATAGTATCTCTCTTCGATATAATTTATTCCAAGGCGATACCTGAGGATCAATCAGCATATCCTTCTGCCCTGTATATTCCCGGATACGGCCTCTGGTCTTCAGCTCCCTGATGTCATCTTTTGTCTCCTGCAGATAGTGGTAGTTACATTCCACCATGTCACAGTCCTTCTCTTTTGCAAGCTCATACATCTGTCGGAACATGTCTGCATCTACATAATCATCCGAATCAGCGAAGCCTACATATTCTCCATGGCTTCTGCGTATCCCCATATTCCTTGCTGTTGCCTGGCCTCCATTCACTTTATGGAATACCCTGACCCTGGAATCCTTCTGTTCATACTCCCCCAGAATGGCCGGTGAATCATCCGTAGAGCCATCATTCACTGCTATGATCTCTATGTCCTCCAGAGTCTGCCCTGTAAGGGCATCCATGCAGCGTCTTAGATACGCTGATGTATTATAAACCGGTACTATGATACTTACCTTTGGCATATTCTCTAATCCTTCTTATATTCTTTTCCATATAATTTATAATTATAGTCCGGTGACTTCTGGGAGATTCCATTGTATATGAAACCACAGATATCCGCATCCAGACTCTCCAGTCTGCGCACGATCATTTCGATTCTCTCGATTCTGGTCAGATTCTCTCTGATGACCAGTACATATGTGGTTGCGACCTGTGCCAGACAGAGTGCATCAGACACAATTCCAAGTGATGGGAAATCCACGAAAATGGCATCATATTCCTTCTGGCTGTCCTGCAATAACTGATACCATCTCTCACTTACCAGCAATTCAGAAGGATTGGGCGGCATAGTACCGGAAGGTATGACATCCAGATTCTTCTCAAAGGCAATCTTGGCAGGCTTATCCGCAATCTCAGCCAGATATTCACTCAATCCGTCCGTGTCATTCCATTGAGCATCCTGCAGAAATTCCTTCATACTGCTGTTTCTCATATCCGCATCAATGAGAAGTACCTTCTTATTCATCTGCGCATAGGAAACTGCCATATTGAACGCACTCGTCGTCTTACCCTCATGACAATCTGCACTTGTTACCGCATAGATTGGGCATTTCTCACCCTTCTTTGTAAAAAGCAGACCTACCCTGATATTACTGTAGGCTTCCTTTAACCCGAAGCTGTTGTCCTGATCGAGACGCACACTGGCCGCTTCCTTCTTGTCCTTGGCCTGCTGCTGTGGCACTTCTCCCAGAATAGGAATCGTGAACATATCTTCTATCTCATACTTACGTCTGATCGTCGTATTCAATAATCCCTTGATAACGCACCAGGCTGCTACGATTGCAAATCCTAGCACAGCACCAATCAGCGCATACATCAGAACACTTGTCGAGGTATACGGTTCTGTTGGCAGCTCAGCCGCATCCAGCACCTCGATACCACCTGATTTTACGATACTGATGATCTCATCCGGTGCCAGATCACCGATCGCATTAGCGATATTCATGGCATTCACCGGATTCTGATCCAGAACGCTTACCTTGAACACTGCGGTATTAGAGACTGCGGCAGCCGTGATTCTCTTCTGCAGAGCCTCCACGGTATACTGCTCAAGCCCTGTGTAATCAATGATCTCATTTAAGAATGTCGCACTGTTGAGGATCTGCATATAGCTGGTCAGCAGACTGTTTGCCTGCGTGATATCCGAACTGCTCAGATTCACTCCCGTATCCGTCACATAATCCGGATTGCTGTATACGTAGAAGCTGATCTGTGCACGATATGTAGATGTCTGTGTCAGTGTTGCATAGCCACCTGTCAGAACCGCACCGATCAGGGCTGCCAGAAGCATGTACAGGAATTTAGACTTGATAATCCATATCAGCTTCTCCAGATGGAAGTTGTTAATGATTGTTTTGAACATAGCAATACCTCTTAATTCTTTCTTAAATATTCGTCGATGATACCGACTATTTTTTCTCTTTGCGAAACATACTTTTCAAAGTGATGTGTTCTGCTCTCTTCTATTTTCTCCAGCAGATCATCCTCTTCTCCACAGCACAGTACATAATTTTTAACAGAAAAAGCATATGCGATCTCCAGTTGATGGTCATCGATATGCTCTCTGTATTTAGCAAGCCGGGGATAGACTATAACCGGCTTGTTGGAATTTATTGCACGAATAATAGAGCCCACACCACTGTGAGCAATCACAATGTCTGCCGCCTCTATCATTTCGTCAAATTCAGTTTTATTCAAAAAATCAATATACTCATATCGCTTTGGTAAATAATCAGAGTATCCTATCTGTGCTATAACCTTGTCTGTAATCTGTCCCTGCTCTATATATTTATCCAGCTGCTTCAATAATCTGTTTAATTGAAATTTCTGTGTTCCCAATGTCACAAAAATCATATTCAGCTCTCTCCAAACTACTATTAACTCTCTACTCTCTCAACCAGAAATCAGAATATTCCTCCACCGTATACAGCATTGGGGACTGCATCCAGTAGTTCTCTCCATTGCACGATATATAAATCTGCAACTGCTTTCATCAATTTACCCGTCATGGAGCTGCCATCTACACGGGCAAATGATTCAATATAGATTACTTTCTTCTTTCTGAGCTTGCCAATTACGCAGATTGGAAATGTTGCCAGAGCTCCTGTTGAAATAATACAATCAGGATCCTCTTTCTTCATGATTGTGTCTGCATGCATCCATAATTGCAGGAAATGGAAAAGAAATCCCTTCTCTTTTCTGTTGATCTGCTTCACATAATATACTTTTTCACAGAAATCAAGCTCCTCAAAGCTGCCGCTTTCCGTAAATAAAAAACAGTCATACCCATCCCTGATCTCGCGAAGCCTGGATATCTCCTCCAGATGTCCGCCTGATGATGCAGCAAAACATACCTTTTTGATCATATTCATTTTTCTCCTCTCAATAACTCTCTCTTTTTTAAACCGTACTCTGTTTCTTTTGTTATTATTGCTCTCTCTATTTTAGTTTACAGTTTATCACAGACTGTACCAGAATTACAAATACATATTTAATATTTTTTTCATAAATTTTTTAGTCACTTTTACTAATTTCTTCCGGTTATCACTTTTCTTAAGCCAGCAAGCTTCCATTTTCAAATTTACTACAGTATAATAAAGACAGCAGTGCTTAGTCTGCATTTTTGAAAGGTATGGTAATTAATATGAATAAATACAAACCGATATTTAAGAATTATCAGCTCACCAAATTTTTACAGATAGGCTTTTCCCTGATTCTATTGGTCTTGGATATATTACTTATGGTCCTATATCCTGATTACCGTAATAAATTATCAGAGAATCCTCTATATTTCATTCCCCAGCTGATCATCATCCTTTTCATCATTGGTAATCTTCTGTTTCTGGTTGTGGATCTCACAGCCTTCGGGAAAGCGGTGCAGGAAAGGGATACGCTCAAGCGTGCCGCTTATGTGGATGAACTCACCGGTATGCCAAACCGTCTCAGCTGCGATCTTGTATTTCAGATGTATGGCGGGGAATCTGCGAAAATTGACCATGTTGCATGTGCACTAATCACAATCAGTAATTTATCAGCCACAAATATAGCCCTTGGCAGGGATGCGGGAGACCAGATCCTGATTGATTTCTGCAATATCCTGGAAGAAGTTGGTAGCGATTATGGATTTGTCGGAAGAAATGGCGGTAATGAATTCTTGCTGGTCATTGAGAATTGTACAAAGGAACATATGGAATCCTTCTTCAAACAGCTGGATACACGGTTGAAACGGTATAACGTACTTGCACTGAACAATCCGATAGAAATCAATTACAAGTATATCCTCAATGATGACTTGCATGCTGACCGTTTCTCCGCAATTATCACGGCAGCCTATAACCAGTTACATAATGCAGATTTCTAAAACAAATCCCCTGTTGATGTGGACAAAAGCCTCCATCAACAGGGGGATTTCTTATATTCTTCCCGTGGATTCCCTCTCCAGCAATTCTGCTTCATAGGTAATATGCTGGTGGTCCTTCTTACCGGCTATAATATCAAATAATAGCTTGACTGTAGCCTTGGCAATCTCTTCTACCGGCTGTCTGATCGTCGTAAGGCTCGGAGATATGTATCCTGACACATCAATGCCATCGTATCCAGCCACAGAAACATCCTGTGGCACCTGTCTGCCTGACTCCAGCAGTGCCCTGATAGAACCGATTGCAAGGGCATCTGATACTGCATACAGAGCCGTGAAATCCACACCGGATTCAATTAACCGTTTCGTCGTACGATATCCATTCTCCATAGAGAAATGCTCAAGCTCATCATCTGTCTGGATAATCAGCGCCGGATTAGGCTGTATTCCATGCTTCTTCAAAGAATCCGCATATCCTTCCAAACGCAGTTGACCGATACTCTGCTCGTATGGCTCTGCCACAACAATTGCGATTCTTCTGTGCCCCAGACTGATCAGGTAGTCTATCATCTTCATACTTTCCTTATAGTCATCTACACCGATATTGGAATACTGGTTCTTACTGATATTCTCCGGTATAGAACCGGCTGTACTGAATACAAAAGGCACATTGAGCTTCTTTAACTTCTCTTCTGAATGGGAGAATAAACCACCCAGAAAGATAATGCCGCGAAGTCTCTTTTCCTTTACGATTTTCTGCGCCACATCTACTTCATCTTCATCAAATTCAATATGCTGCAGCTCCATGGAATAGTGCTTCTTCTTACATTCTTCCTCAATTATCTTAATCATGTTGGAGAAAAATGGATTGGCAATACCTTTGACAAGCACTGCAATTGCCTTGGCGTCCACACGCTTGAGGTTACGTGCGCTGTTATTAGGCACGTAACCATATTCCTTAATGGTATTCATGATTTTCTCTTTGGTTTCAGGATTGATATCCGGGTGATTATTGATTGCACGGGATACAGTACTGACGCCGACTCCACATATTTTAGCAATATCCTTTATAGTCGGTTCAAACACATCTTTCACCTCTTAGTTATTTTTTCTTCTTTACAATTCTACCATAAACCTGTGCCAATTCAAGCATTCTGGCTGCAAGCTGTGGTGTACAGTCAGAAGAATCCATACGCCACTCCCAGTTGCCGCCCAGAGTGGATGGCGTATTAATCCTGGCTTCGCTGCCAAGCTCCAGATAATCCTGGATTGGGATGATCGCTGTATCCGCAACGCTGGCATATGCCATACGGATCAGGCTGCTGCAGATATCAGAAGTTCTCTTTACTCCTATGTATTTCTTGGCAAAAGCCAAGTCCTTTCTGCTCATGGCAGGAATCCATCCCATTACTGTATCATTATCGTGTGTGCCTGTGTATACAACACAATTCTTTGTATAATTATGTGGCAGATAGTCACTTTCTTCCCTGGAATCAAAGGCAAACTGTAATACCTTCATTCCGGGATATCCTGACTTCTTCACAAGCTTGAGAACGCTTGGTGTGAGGAATCCCAGATCTTCTGCAATAACTTCACGGTTGCCCAGTGCCTTCTTCATGGCTGCAAAGAGTGCATAACCTGGTCCCTTCTCCCAACGTCCAAACTCTGCTGTCGGATCACCATAAGGGATAGCCCAGTATTCATCAAAGCCTCTGAAATGGTCAATTCTTACCACGTCATAGATAGTGAAGCAGTACTCCAGTCTGCGAATCCACCATGCAAAACCTGTCTTTTCATGATAATCCCAGCGATACAGCGGATTACCCCATAACTGGCCTGTTGCAGAGAAAGCATCTGGTGGGCATCCTGCTACTGCTGTAGGAATATTCTCCTCATCCAACTGGAACAGTTCAGGATTTGCCCAGGTATCAGCACTGTCAAAAGCAACATAGATAGGAATATCACCAATGATCTGAATACCCTTCTTATTGGCATATGCCTTCAGCTGTGCCCACTGTGTTGCGAACAGATACTGAAGATAGCAGTAAAAAGCAATGTCGTCTTTTAACAGCTCTTCATAATGTGCCATTGCAGAAGGTCTTCTGAGTCTGATATCCTCATCCCACTCAATCCACGCAATTCCACCCAGGGAATCCTTGATTGCCATATACATCGCATAGTCTTTTAGCCATGCAGCATTGTCAGCAACAAATTTCTGATACTTCTCATCCTGATCCACATCAGCCCCGGCAAAAGCCTTACGAAGCAGTGCAAAACGTGTATTGTAGATTTTCTCATAGTTGATATAGTCCGGATTATCACCATAATCAGCAGCTTCGCACTCCTCTTCTGTCAATAACCCCGCATCAATCAGGGCATCCAGACTGATATAATAAGGATTGCCTGCAAAGGTCGAGAAGGACTGGTAAGGAGAGTCTCCATATCCCGTCGGTCCCAGGGGCAGAATCTGCCACAGAGACTGTCCTCCTTGTTCCAAAAAATCTACAAAGTCATATGCTTCCTTGGAAAAGCCACCGATTCCAAATCTGCTTGGCAGACTTGCTACCGGCATCAATACACCACATTTTCTCATCTCATTATCTCCTTTAAAACTTATCGGTACACAAAGGACTTAACCCTTGACCGCACCAGCTACTACACCCTCAATGATGTGCTTCTGGCACGCAATATAGAATATGATGATTGGAATGATTGCCAATACGATCATTGCCATCATGGCGCCCATATCAATAGCACCATAACCACCTTTCAGATACTGGATTGCAATAGGGATTGTCTTATATTTCTTGATATCCAATACCAGATATGGCAGCAGGTAGTCATTCCATACCCACATAGCCTCCAGTATGGCAACGGAAATAGCTGTCGGCTTCATGACAGGGAATACAATCTTAAAATATGTCTGTAATGGATTACATCCATCAATCATGGCAGATTCTTCGATTTCCAGTGGAATAGACTTCACGAAACCGCAGAACATAAATACTGCAAGACCTGCACCAAATCCCAGATATACAATGATGATTCCTACAGGATTTCCTAAATGTAGTATATCAGCGATTTTGGATAAAGTAAACATTACCATCTGAAAAGGTACAATCATGGAAAATGCAAAAAGGTAATACATACCAGATGTTATTTTACTTTTTACTCTGGTAATATACCATGCACACATGGAAGTACACAGAATGATAACTGCTACAGAACCTACCGTAATAAACAGTGAATAGGCAAAGGAATGCAGGAAATCAATCTTCTGCATACCACTTGCAAAGTTCTCCAATCCTACGAAGGATTTCGCATCCGGGAGTGAGAATGGACGGTTGCTGATGAAAATCTTTTTCTTAAAGGAATTCATCAATACAATAATAATAGGCATGACATATACAATTGATAAAAGGGAAAAAAACAATGTAAACAGCCAGCCATGCTTTGCTTTTCTAACTGTACTCATTATGCCTGCACCTCCTTGCTTCTGGTCATTCTAAGCTGGACAATTGCAATCAATGCGACTGCCAGGAAGAATATAACTGCCTTTGCCTGACCGACACCTTCCCAGCCGGCTCTGCCGTAGAAAGTATTATAAATATTCAAAGCAAGCATTTCTGATTTATTAGACGGCTCACCGGCTGTCAGTGCCAGGTTCTGGTCATATAATTTAAAGGAATTGGTTAATGTCAGGAAAGAACATATCGTAATGGACGGCATGACCATAGGTAATGTCACGTGTCTCAGTAATTGTCTGTTATTAGCGCCGTCAATTTTAGCGGCTTCAATCAATTCTCCGGGAATATTCTGGATACCTGCAATGTAAATAATCATCATATATCCAATCTGCTGCCAGTTCATCAGGATAACCAGTCCCCAGAATCCATAAGCGGAATTATAAGTAAGTGTTCTCTCAAAATGTAATAAAATACCGTTCAATATCAACTGCCAGATATATCCAAGGATGATTCCTCCGATCAGATTTGGCATAAAGAATACGGTTCTGAATATGTTAGTACCTTTGATGCCTTTGGTCAGTAACATTGCTACTGCAAAAGCCAGTACGTTAATTGTGATCACTGATACTACAGTAAAAAGTGAAGTATACCAGAGAGCGTGGATAAATGTAGCATCGCCCCATATTCTAATATAATTCTTGAATCCTACAAAGGTAGCATCCGTAACAGTCGTAAATTCACAGAAAGATAAATAAACTCCTAATACGAATGGAATGATAAATCCTATCGTGAATGCCGCAAATGTCGGTAATGCGAAGATAGGAAAATATTTTTTAATCGCTTTCTCCATAATAATCCCCATGCCTTTCTGGTATCTGCCATACATTGAAAAGAAGTGGACAGTAAGTATCCGCTGCCCACTTCCTGCCAGCATGAATGCACTACATACATTCATGGTCACTCTGTGTTAATGTCCGCTGCTTAGTTGTTAGCTGCTGCGTACTCAGTTGCCCATCCGTCAACGAATGCTGTTACAACTGCGTCCCAGTCGCCTGTACCCTGAGCATACTCTAATAATGCACTGCCTACACCGTTCTTCCACTCTTCAGAAGGCATTGTTGTAAATGTCCATGCTACAGAAGTCTTGCCTGCAGATACATAGTCATTTGCAATGTTGATCAGAGGGTTGGTTGCAGGATAGTTGTCAAATGCCTTGAACGGGCAAACAAATCCCATATCCTGTGAAAGTGCATTGCAGCCTTCGTCAGATGTTACTACCCAGTTAAGGAAATCCAGTGTTGCCTGAATATCTTCAGGAGCTGCATTCTTGTTTACACACCAGTAGTTCTCACTACCTGTACAAAGACCCTGATTCTCTTCACCTTCTGCACCGATGTAGATAGGAAGCATTCCAAGGGACTCATCAGACATACCGTTGCTGCTCAGATCTGAGTATGCCCATGTACCATTCTGATAGAATACTGCTTCACCGAGAGCAAACTCTGCTGTTGCATCTTCGCCGGTCTTGCTGGAAAGTACTGAAGGTGCACAGGTGGAATCTGTAATATATAAATCCCAGATAGCCTTGTAGTTGTCAAGATATGTACCCTTGATTGCATCTGTAGAGCTGATGCCGTCTGCCTTGTATTCATAGTAGATAGGAAGGTTTGCAAGATGTGTCTTGAATCTCCAGTCGGAGCTTGAATCCATACCTGCTGAAGTGAAAGCACCCTTTACTCCAAGATCATCCTTATTCTCCTGAATGCTGTCTGCTACTGCCTTTAACTTATCAAAGGAATTAATCTCATCCACGCTCTTAACTACTGCATAATCCTTAGTAAAGTAATCATTTAAGATATCTGCATTGTAGATGATGCCATAAGTCTCAGTTACGTATGCAATACCAAGTGTAGCATCGCCATCCTTTAATGCGAAGTCATCACTCTTCAGCTGTCCATATACATCAGAACCTGACAGATCATAGCAGTAATCCTTCCATGTTGCCAGACCTACCGGACCATTTACCTGGAAAAGTGTAGGTGCGTCTGTCTTGGCAATCTCTGACTTCAATGTAGATTCATAAGTACCGGAAGCTGCTGTCTCTACATCTACCTGTACTCCTGTCTCCTCTGTATATTTCGCTGCAAGGTTCTTCCAGTCATCTGCCTGCTCAGGCTTGAAGTTCAAATAATATACCTTACCTGTTCCTGTTGACTCTGCAGCAGCTGCCTCTGTGGATGCTGCTTCCGTAGATGCTGCTTCTGTTGCAGCTGCAGTTGTTTCCTTCTGATCTGCTGTTGTCTGTATTGTACTTGTCTCTGCGCTGCTTCCACATCCTGCAAGCATTGATACAACCATTGTGGTTCCGAGTAATGCACTTAATAATTTCTTTCTCATAAAAATACCTCTTTCCTTCTTAGTGTTGAACCCCTTGTGAAAACGTTGTCGGTATCGGTATCGGTAACGTTTCCGATTTGCAAGATTATAATATCATTATGCCGAATAAATTACAAGTGCAAAATGCATTTTTGTTAAAAGTATAAAGTTACGTGTGCTGATATTGTACACTATGCACAATAAATATACTCTTTGGTTTCTGCGTATTCCACACAAAAAGGGCATCCTGTCGGATGCCCCTGATAATTTTACTTTGGAACCACATGTATGATCCCGATATGTCCCTGGAATGCCGGCCCGAAAATATGCTCCGGCAGCCGCTGTGTCATCATGCCATCCCATGAAGCATGAAGATGACCTGCTAATACCTGTTCCACTACCGTAGCTTCACTGTATAATAAATTCAGATATTTCTGTGTGACATCATTAGGTTTATAATGTTCACTATCCGCACTCCAGTAATAAATCTGATTACGTACCTGCATGGACAACTGTGCAAGAGAGTCATCCACCCGGGACTCATAAGGAACATGGGTTGCCATAATGACCGGCTTGCCCCTGCTGTATACCTCTGCCACCATATTATAATAATACTCCGGCATGTCTTTTGTGGAATTATCTATTCCCAGAACGATGAAATCTCCCATATCCCAGAATTTGTGTGACATCTCATCTCCGTCTATGGTCTTATGCAGGGCACGACTTTCCGTTTCTGTAAAAAAGACACCTCCATAGTACACTCCATAATCATGGTCTGCTCTTACATACATGTAGGGAATATGCAGCTGGTCAAGCCCTTCCTTGATGATTCTGATATTGGAATTACTGCAATAATCCATCATATCTCCACCAAAGATTGCACCATCATAGTCACCATAGTTAATGAATTTGATAATCTCCGGCCACAGGTCTTCGGCATGTACACCATCTTCTGTAACAGCCAGTTCTTCGTATCTTTTCTCAATGGCATCCAGATATTCCGGGCGCACATCCCCATTCTCATCTCCGGCTTCATGATCTGATACCAGATGCAGATCACTTACCCATACAAGTGTATATTCCCGGTCTAGTCCTTTTATCGGCACTGTAACTTCTTCTGTGATAAAGTCATACTCCGGCGCAGGATATGAGACCTCTTCTGTACTTTCTTCCGTTGTTTCTTCTGTACTTTCTGAAGATTCAGGAGCCTGTGATATCTCTTCAAAAGTGATTTCTTCTTTGGGCTCCTCCGGTTTTGATTTATGAATGACTATCATGATACCGGCAAGTATCACTACAAGCAGGATACCAGCCAACACCACGATAATTTTCCTGATTTTACTATTCTTCATATTATTGTGTTACAAACTCCACATTTGCCATACGGTCACGAATCCACTGACGGTTCTCAGGAGTCACACCATTGGTAGTGCCATCTTCAACATCACCTGCATATTCACCGAAGTCATTGAAATACCAGAAATGATCCAGTGGAATATCCTGTCCCAGAACGAATCCCTGTGTCTGTGATAACTGATTTACGATATCATCATAAGCCTGTGAAACTTCTGTACAGTCCTCACCTGCTTCATTCATATAATTGATATAGTAATTAATCATCATAGGATTGTAATCCATTGTCTGAATCATGCCGCCAATCTTGATTGCAGCACCCTTGGCTGTAATTGTGCCACTCTGCAGCTCTGTCTCGATCTGCTTCTGAATCCACCAGGAAAGAGCATATACATAACGCAGTCTGAGTGGGTTATCCAGATCAGAGGTATCGAACATATTGTCTACTGTCTCTGACATGAGATTCCATGATTCTGTTCTGGACCACTGTGGACGGGTTGTGAACTCATCAAATGCAGCTACAATCTTGCCTGTATAAGCATTGATAAATTCATCTTTTGCTGAAGTCAGGGAAGAATAATCCACTTCATATCCCTTAGCAGCCAGGTCATCGCCCAATGCTGCCGCATCATCCATCTCAATCAGTATCTGCTTATAGATAGCACCTGAAAGAGTAGATGCACTTAACATATCCTTATGTCTTACAATCGCTGTAATATAAGCGACATACGCATCATTGATTCTGTCCACTGCCAGGCTGATATCTCCTGCTTCTTCCGCCTTGGATGCATATTCCTGAATTGCTGCATTCAGATTATTCATGCCATCTACGATCTCTGCATCAACAGCAATCTGCCCTTTACCTGTCTCTGCCAGTGTATCTGCCTCCGCAAAAAGCTCATCAACATCTACTGTGCTTGTCTCTGCCTCAGTTGTAGCTTCCGTGCTCTCTTCCTCATCTATTGTCTTCTCTGTCGCTGTGTTACCAAAAGGCAGACTGATTGTGCCATTCCATACCAGGAAGCATACGATACCGGAAGCAATAACCAGAACTGCAAGAACCACTACGACAATGATCAGAGCCGGACTTGCCTTCTCGTCATCCTTTGGCATGGCTGGCTTAGGCTGCTTGTTGGACGCCGGAGCCGGCTTTGGTTGTGCCGGCGCTGGTTTTACCGGTGCTGCTGCCTTTGGCTGTGGTGCCGGAGTTGGCTGTACTGGCGTTACTGCCTTTGGCTGCGGTGTTTGTGCCGGCTGAACCGGCGTTGCTGCCTTTGGCTGCGGTGTTGGTGCTGGTTGAACCGGCGTTGCTGCCTTTGGCTGCGGTGTTTGAGTTGGCTGTACTGGGGTTGGTGCTGGCTTGGGCGCTTCTACTGTTGGCTGTACCGGCGCTGGCTGTGCTACCGGTGTACCGCACTTAGTACAGAACCTTGTTCCTTCTTTGACAGGTGCACCACATTTTACGCATGTTTTAGTCAGCTTACCCTGCGATTGTGGCTGCTCAGGTTTTGGCTGTGGCTCTGCTGCCTGCATTTTAGCCATCTCTTCTGCAAGATTACATCCACATTTGGTGCAAAATCTGGCATTTCCATTAATTTCATTTTGACACTTTGGACACTTCATTTCATTCTCTCCTTATTATTTTGAATTAATTATCTTCTGAAACAATCTGATGGGAAGTAATCACAAATCCAATCCTGTTATCTCTTGGTTCGATCATAAAAATATGATTTACACCATACCATTCATCTCTGCTGTAATCATCATTGGGCCCATACATTCCGCAGGTAACCTTATAATGATCAAATCCAACCGATTCCATATCATCGAACTGATACCATTCCATACCGCCATCCGAAGCATTTACATAGTAATAACCGTCTTCATAATATATGGTATAGTGAATATCGCCATCCCCATAATCCTGTTGATTATAATCCGCATCACAGTCAATTCCCGGGAAATCTACTCCTAATAGTTGATTGACATAAGTATTGATTGTACCTTCACTTACCCGATAATACATACCATCATCGGACATTTCATCCTCAAAAGCTCCCTCTGTAAAAGAATAGAATATAAATTCCCACCAGAAATAATCATCCACTCTGTATATGCTCTGGAACTCCGGCATATAACGGCTCATCAACTCCAAAACCGACTTTTGATCATCATCCAGTGTAAACTCTTCTGCATAGGTCGCTGTTTCTGTCTCTGCAAATGTCTCCGTTTCTGTCTCTGTGAAAGCAACTGTTGCAGCTTCCTCCTGAACTGTCTCAACAACTGCTGAAGTCTCTACCTCTGCCTCTTCCAGTTGTTTCTGTATTTTCTCCAGCTTACGGGATAAAGAACGGGCCTCTGTAGTATCATAACCCTGCTGCAGTATATCAATTGCCTTGTCATAATCTTCCATCTTTATATAGACATCTGCAAGCTCCAGGTAAGCATCTTCTGCCTGTGGGTCCTTCTTAATTGCCCTGTTAAATTCTGCGATTGCCTGCTCATAATCCTTTTCGGACACATATTTCTGAGCTGTCTCCATGTAATGTTCATAGCTGTTCTGCGTAATCTGATAAATTGCCAGACTTCCCAAAATTACAGTCTCAAGCACCACCAGAACAGTAATTACTATTATAATTAGTTTTTTCGTTTTGTTCAACATCTCATTCCCCCTGCTTAAAACAGCGGATAATTCATCTCAATCAGGGTATTCTCTTTACTATCCTGGGTCAGATAAATTCCTGAAAGTCCACACCAGCCGTCTGCCTGTTCATCATATTCTGCATTTGCAATATCAATAATCTGACATACTCCATTGCTCTGATCATTTCTCCACGCCGTAGTCTCTGACTGAAGTATTGTAATTCCTTCTTCCAGTTCAGGTGCCACTTTTAACAGCGAATTGCTCTTGAGAGAAGCACCGAGCTGTTTTCTTTCATCCACAGTATATGTGTGCAGTAATTTTCCCTGCGTTGCAGAATAATATCCGTTCTCCTGTAAATACTGCCTTACACTATGAGATTGTAATGTCCGCACATCAAACCAGGTGTTAGCATTCCTGATATTATAGCATGACATATCTTCATAAGCGACAGTAGATACTTTTACATTTTCAAAAGTAAGATACACAGGATTACTTTTTCCCATAGAATGCAACGCCATAATATAAGGGCACTTATAATTTGTCAGCTTACAATTCTGCATAATAAACTGTGCTTCTCCACCAAGTTCCGGATTGGAATTATTGTGAAGGTAGATGCATCCTCCCTGTCCATTGGCAATTAACTCACTGTTGGATATCTGGATTCTGTTGTTGCCCCTGCTGCCTATCCCTATACACTGATTGCTGTCAGATATTACTTTGCAGTTATCTATGATCAGTTCCCGGCCATAGGAATAGTCCTGATCTATATGAATGGCATAACCAGGAAAGGTATCCTGCCATTCATATACAGAAGTGTCATTTGGCCCGATTGGCTGTATATATTCTCCGCTTAAATTCTTACCGTAGATTGTAAGATTGTTTACCGTTCCTGCACATATGGTAAGAGGTACATTATGATAATTCACAGCACTTGCCATAATAATACATTTCTCACGATTTGTTCCTATTAAGTTGATAGTCTTGTCTGCCACAGTAACAGATTCATTATAGATTCCGGGAGTGATCACCAGAACCGCACCGTCCTCTGCCTGATCTACCCCTTCCTGAATAGAGACAAAATCACCCGTACCATCCTGTTTCACATAATATATGTTCTCTTCCTGTGCACTTACTTTCATTTCCAAAGAGCAGAAAATGATAAAAAATATTGCACATATGTATTTTATTTTCCTCATTTGCATATTTATCGGTAACCCATACTTCTCTGGTAACTGATCAGTAAATCCAGATTATTCTTCTCATACTCATTTAAAACACTATCATCAAAATTAGAAGAAGGCTGATACCAGCTAAATGCCTGGAAATACTCATTCAATGCGGAATCACTGAATATCTTGCCATGTCTTGCAAATATTTCATATACTGCCAGCTTCACTTCATACTGTGAAAGATAATCAATATCTGGTCTTGTAAGATTAACAGAATTACTGTATTCCAGAATATATCCACTTCCTGATTGATGTCTTATTGTGGTATCCATAACATTACCGCCTAAAAGGGCATTATAATAATCCCAGAATTCCAATACCTGACTGTTATTGCCTGTATTGGCAAGATTCGTATTGATATACTGCAAAATCGTCTCCGCATCTGTTCCTGCATTGTTAAAAGCTGTTATTTTGCCAATTACATAAGTAGTGTAAGCACTTTCTCTACCTCGCTGCAGCTCTTCCTCTGTAATGATCCCTTCATCTGCATAATCCTGTAATTGGGCTGCTGCATCATTGAAGCCTTTTTCATCAAGATTGGCTGCCGCAGTAGAAATAGCATCATTCAGAAGATAGTCTGCATGATTTCGCTTCATTTCCTCTCTTTTATCTGCGATCTTCTGCACATCAACATAAGAAGACGCCAGACTGTTTGACTGTAATTGATTATAGAGAGCTTCTTCCTCTGAAATCTGTGAGAAAACAGCATCATAATCATTGGAGTTCTTACTGGAATCCACTCTGTTCGTAAAGTCGGCATACTGGGCTTCTATTGCCTGCTGTAGAACAGGTTCCAGTCCCGCTTTCATTTCATCAGATAACTCTGTCGTGTCAGACAAAGTAATGATCTGGTTAATAACCTCATCATACCTTCCTTCTGAAAGCATCTGGTCATACTCTGATTCCTCATCTGCAGCTTCCGTTGTACTCTCTGTAGATACCTCTGTCGTAGTCTCCGTATTATCAACATCCGGTTCTTCGCCAGATAATTGATGCATTATCACAAATATGGCAACTCCAATCCCTATCACGAGAACACATCCCACTATAATAAGTGCTATCGTTGCTCCATTACCGCCTTTTTTCTGCTCAGCTGCTGCTTTGGGCTGTGCCATTCCTGTATTCTTAGCCGGAGTCTGGGGTGGAAGTGATTGTACCTTCTCCTGTACCTGTCCAAATGCTCTTTGAAAGGCTTTCATAAGCTGAAAACGTTCATTAGGCTGAATCTTCATTCCCATCATCAATGCATTTTCTGAGCTTGTAGAAATAGCTACCCCATAAACTGAAGGCTTCTGCAGCATATCCTGACTCATTCTCTGATTTGCATCCTGAGGCACGATACCTGTAATACATCTGTAGATGCTCGCACATAATGCATAGACATCTGCTGAAGCACTCACCTGGCTTTGTGTCTGGAACAGCTCAATGGGTGCATATGCACTGCTCTTTGGCGATACATTTCCCTGTACATATCCAAATCCAATCAGTTTTAAATTACCTGCATTACTGAAAATCAGGTTATCCGGTGAAATATTACCATGTATAAATCCCATATCCTGCAGATGTATAAGATCTTCAAAAACAGGCTTTAATAAAACCTGCATTCTTTCCACAGGGAATCTGTTCTTATTCTGTGTCAGATATGTTTCCAGGCTGATTCCTTCTACATATTCCATAATTGTATACACAGTTCCATTCTCTTCCAGTAATTCATACGCCTGCGCTACTGCCTGTAATCCTGCATTTGCAAGCAGTATTTGTGCATTTGCACTGTATTTCTGTTTTTCCTGCTCATACCTGTCCGTACCATGAATCGCACTATCCTCTTTTGTTCTTTCACAACAGTCCTGTGGCATGAACTCTCTGATAATAACTTTCTGACCAGTCTGCATCGCAGTACCCGTATAGGTTATTCCTACAGGATTTTCACCTGATACAGCTGTAATCTGATATTTTCCCCCAATGACTACGCCACTGTTTAATTGTATCCTCATATCCTTTTTCCTCATAAACTGCAAATAAGAGGGAACCAACATTCCCTCCCATTTGCATATTTTAATCATTTTGCTATGTTCTGATAACTACCAATCAACTTCATTAGATGATGAAGATCCATATAACAGACCCGGCAGATCAATTTCATCGTAAATATCATCTAATAAATCGTAGAGATCGTCTTCATCCGCATTGCCGATATCGAACTCATCACCTGTGAACTTCTGTAACTTAGCCCCTCTGGTAATGGCAAAGTCCATATCAGGAATATCATAATCATATACTCCATTAATAGACAGATTTAATGTCTTGCCTTCCTTGTATAACTTACCGCTAAAGGAGTCACCGTCTACTGTAATCTTAAACTTGCCACTTTCATAATTGTACTCAAAGCCTGCTATATCATAGTTATCTCTACCATATTTTTCTCTAAGCTTGAATTTCTCTTTTGTACCATCATCAGAACCCTCTAATACAATTCTGTAAGAACCACTCTTTAATGTAATATTCTGTAATCTGTAGTCCCCACCTTCAAAGCACAATTCAATATCATCATCGAAATCTTCATCTTCCACTACAATGGCAGCAAGCTGGTTCTTATAGATATAGAAAGAAATGACAACATCTTCCATATTATCCAGCTCATCTTCCAGATATGACAGTTCTGATTCTAAATATGCACTATAATCATCTATACCATACTCATATGTGCCATATTCATCTAATGCATCTGCAACAGATTTATAATTATCAAGCACAGCCTGATAGCTTCCATTGACAATATTCCAGACGTTTTCACCAGTAATTGTAGTCTGATATCCCTTGCACATTACGTCTTTTTCATTTACAGTAAATTCTTCTTTTGCAGTTGACTTGAATTTCAGACTCTTTAACTCTTTTAATACAACATCAGCCACATCTTTCTCAATCTTGTCAGTACTGCTCTTGCCGGTAGAAACAATCTGTTCCAATGTAGAATTGATCAGATCGATATATTCATCACCTATCATGTCCACGATATAGCCTGTATTATCTTTTTTATAATTGTATACAAATACTTTCTTGGAAAGGTCAGGCACTTGAACTTTAACTGAATCTGAATCAATACCTGCTAATCCTTCTATAGACTCTCCTGCATACTCAACTTTGGCAGTTACCTGCTTCTGTTTTGTGGAATTAATGAAAGAACCACCTATCTCAACACCCTCTACTTTAGTATTGAATTCCACGGTAAATTCATCTTCTACTAATCCGATCATGGGTTCCAGTGTTTCTACAAAATGAGGCATATGTTTTAAAGTATTACTTGTTGCGAGAAGAACCTTTCCTGACTTTCCAAGGAAAAGCCCTGACTTAATACCACTAAATACTAAAAGAAGCACAATAACTACTGCACCCACTACAGAACCGATAATAATCGGTAATTTACTCTTAGGTTTATTTTCCTGTACTGGCTGACCAATCGGTTGTCCTGTCATGGGATCAAAACCACCTGCCGGCTGATCCTGTGCAGGCTGACCAATTGGTTCTCCCGTCATGGGATCAAAACCGCCTATTTGCTGCTCTTCCTGCGCTGTCTCTTCCTCCTGTACTGGCTGGCCGATTGGTTCTCCCGTCATGGGATCAAAGCCGCCTATCGGCTGCTCTTCCTGTGTTGTCTCTTCTTTCTGTGTTGTCTCTTCTTCCTGCGTTGTCTGATTTTCTTCGATTGGTTCTCCTGTCATGGGATCAAACTGCATAACTTTCTCTCCTTGTTTAATTATTTTTTTATCATAATTAATTGTAACTATTCATAACCCCATGCGCAAAATCGCATCTTCGATGCTTTTCTGGATAACAAGTTTACTTGTTATCTGGTTATTGTGGTTACTTCGCCATATAAATTGTGTCAAATATGCTTATAAATAAGCATATTCTGACTCAATTTGCATGGCTCTGAATAGTTAC
>OBLI01001502.1_pt1 | contig 22485 bp, 14 predicted proteins | sample 1519701 | NCBI WGS metagenome assembly OBLI01 (sample SAMEA3663005, study PRJEB22513) | pig gut metagenome | biome: pig gut; feature: pig-associated habitat; material: faeces | place: France | collected 2012
GCTGCGCCGGTGGCGCTTTCGGGCAGGTCTTCTTCAAGCAGCGAAGAGCCGTGCATCTGTACCTCAAAAGGCAGGCCGTTCACCTCAACCTGTGCCTTGTCGCCTTGGATGCCGCGTATGGTAACGTCGTACTCGGCACCGTTAATGGTATATTTGTATTGCTTCATCTTTTTGAATCGTTTTTTTAGAAATTATTGTTTACGGAGCAGCATTAAAGCCTGTTCATCAGCTGCGAAGGGTGGTTCCAGCTGCTTTCGTGCTGTTGGAGGGTAATGACGCCGGTTTCGTCGTCGTGCACCACTTCCACCTCGTGCTCAATCAGCGCGAGGGCAATGGCCGCAGCGTAGGCGGGCATGCGTTCCTCGCTCACTTGCGGGTGCTCGCCGTCGACGAGGAGGTCGGCAATCGTGCCTTCGCGGTCGTCTAGGCGAATGCTCACGGCGTGTCCGTTGATTTGATATTGAAAAGTTTTCATTGCTTGCTTTTTGCCTTTTGTTTACAAGGGGATATTGCCGTGCTTCTTGGCGGGGCGCGTTTCGCGCTTGTTGGCCAGCTGCGCGAGGGCGCGGCAGATGCGGAAGCGCGTATTGCGCGGTTCGATTACATCATCAACATAACCGAATTCGGCTGCCTTGTAGGGGTTGGTGAAGAGGTCATTGTATTCCTTTTCCTTCTCGGCGAGGAATGCCTTGGGGTCTTCCTTCGTCTTAGCTTCCTTACCGTCGAGAATTGCCACGGCGCCGGAAGCACCCATCACGGCAATTTCGGCAGAGGGCCAAGCGTAGTTAAGGTCGGCACGGAGCTGCTTGCAGCCCATCACGATGTGCGAACCGCCGTAGCTCTTGCGCAGCGTTACGGTAACCTTGGGCACTGTGGCTTCGCCGTAGGCATAGAGCAGTTTTGCGCCGTGGTCGATCACGGCGTTGTATTCCTGTCCCGTTCCCGGCAGGAAGCCCGGCACGTCCACAAGGCTCACGATGGGGATATTGAAGCAGTCGCAGAAGCGCACGAAGCGAGCAGCCTTTCGCGAGGCGTTGCAGTCGAGTACGCCGGCGTAAACGCTGGGCTGGTTGGCCACAACGCCCACGCTCTCGCCGTTGAAGCGGGCGAAACCGATGATAATGTTGCGCGCAAAGGAACGCTGCACTTCCATGAACTCGCCATTGTCCACTACGGCCGAAATAACCTTATACATGTCGTAGGCCATGTTGGGGTTGTCGGGGATAATCTCGTTGAGGCTGTCTTCCTTGCGGTCGATGGGGTCGTTGCAGGTAACGCGCGGGGCGCGTTCCATATTGTTCTGCGGCAGATAGGAGAGCAGGCGGCGGATAAGGGATGCGAACTCTTCTTCCGTCTTGGCCGTGAAGTGGCAAACGCCGCTCTTCGTGGAGTGAACGCCTGCGCCGCCGAGATCTTCCTGCGTTACGTCCTCGCCCGTCACGGTTTTCACCACCTTCGGACCGGTGAGGAACATGTAGCTCACGCCTTCGAGCATCACCACGAAGTCGGTGAGGGCAGGAGAATAAACCGCTCCGCCGGCGCACGGGCCGCAGATGCCGGATATTTGAGGCACTACGCCGCTGGCCTCGATGTTGCGTTGGAAGATGTTGCCAAAACCGGCGAGGGCGTTGATACCTTCCTGTATGCGTGCGCCGCCTGAGTCGTTAAGGCCGATGCAGGGTACGCCCATCTTCATGCTCTGGTCCATCACTTTGCAGATTTTCTCTGCCATCGTTTCGGAGAGCGAGCCGCCGTTTACGGTGAAGTCCTGTGCAAACACATAGACGAGGCGACCGTTGATTGTGCCGCTACCGGCTACCACGCCATCGCCGAGGAACTGCTTCTTCTCCATGCCGAAATAGTGACAGCGGTGAAGTTTGAACATGTCCATTTCCTCAAACGAGCCTTTGTCGAGCAGCATGTCGATGCGCTCGCGTGCGGTGGCCTTGCCTTTTTCGTGTTGCTTCTCAATCGCTTTTTCCCCGCCGCCAAGGCGTGCCTTCTGGCGGAGTTCCACGAGTTGCTTGATTTTCTTTAATTGTTCACTCATAATGTGTAATTGTGTGATGATTTCTATTCGGGCGAGATACACAATATTATATATATGTATCTCAAAGCGGGGCAAAGTTATGAAAAAAACGGCACACTTATAGGGGATTTTGTGCGATTTCGCGCATTTGCTGCGCAGAAAGTCTGCAAAAGTAACAGAAGTTTAGATTATTTATGTACGGAAATGGTTTCAGAAAATCGAAAACATTGTATTTTTGCAACCGAGAGGTTTGCCTCTTTTCTATAATTAAAGAATTATCCACCAAAAACTTAAACTTATCCATTATGAAGAAGTTAATGATGCTTGCCGCCATGGCAATTTTCTGCGTCAGCATGAACGCGCAGGAACCTCAGAAGAAAGAATGTTGCAAGAAGGAAAAAACCGAATGCTGCGACAAGAAGGACAAGAAAGAATGCAAGAAAGAATGCAAGAAAGAATGCAAGAAAGAATGCAAGCAGGCTTGCGACAAAGCTAAATACGGCGATTGCAAAAAAGATTGCGCCAAGAAGGACTGCAAGAAGGCTTGCAACAAGGCAAAGAAAGGCGATTGCAAGAAGAACTGCAACAAGAAATAATTTTTTCTTGAAATCCATACTGTATAAAGAGGATGGGCAAAAGCCCCTCCTCTTTTTCGTTGCAACCATCCCGTCGCGTTTCGCCAGTTCTCCGTATCCCCGACCTGCCTTTTAGAGCGCCTCAAAAGTCTTTTACAGCCCCCGACTGCAAAGACTTTTCAAAAAAATACACACTTTTTTTGCGCTTTCAGAAAAACGCTATATCTTTGCCAGGACAAATTATCTGCGCAGAAAGGTGACAAAGGGTCCGACTTTCACCGCAGACAAGCACATCAGTTTTTTTTACGGACTCATCCTTAAATCTATTTTCTATATGCTTAAACCCATTAAATCTGTCAGCATGGCGCTTATGGCAGCAGCAATAACGGGCATGCCCCTGTTTGCCGCCCCCGTTGAAGCCCATGCCGAGGTTGCCGCTGTGCAACAGGCAGGCGTTGTTAAAGGCGTTATCAAAGATGATGCCGGACAGCCGGCTATCGGTGCCGTTGTCTTTGTAGTGGGCACGAAAAACTCAGCCACTACCGACGTTGACGGTACGTTTACATTAAAGAATGTGCAGAAGGGCGCAACCATCCGCATTTCCCTGATTGGCTATAAGCGTCAGGATGTTAAGTGGGACGGCGGTGCCCTTAATGTTACCCTTGAAAGTCTTGACAACTCCTTTGAAGAAGTAGTCGTTACTGCCATGGGTATCGCTCGTAAGGAAAAATCGCTTACCTACGCTACGCAGCAGATTAAGAACGACGAGTTCATGAAGGTGCAAGACCCCAACCTCGTGAATTCTATCGAAGGTAAGGTTTCAGGTGTTACCATCACCCCCAGCGCAGGTGGTGCGGGCGGTGCTTCCAAGATTATCCTCCGCGGTAACAAGTCTATCATGGGTAACAACCAGCCGCTCATTGTTGTGGACGGTATACCTATGACCAACAATACCCGCGGTCAAATGGACGGCACGGGCGATATCGCTGTGCTCAACTCCACCGCCGTGAGCGAAGGTTCCGACCCCCTCTCTCAGATTAACCCCGACGACATTGAGTCGATGAACATTCTGAAAGGTGCCAACGCCGCCGCCCTCTACGGTTCGGCTGCCGCCAACGGTGTCGTGATGATTACCACGAAGAAAGGTAAGGAAGGCAAACTTGACGTAAACTTCACCTCGAACGTCACCTTCGACACGCCGCTCCTAACGCCTGAAATCCAAGACCGCTACGGCGCAGCCATCAACGGTACGAGCATAGGCATGAACAGCTGGGGAGCCGCCCTCGGCAACACCAACAACCACTACACGCTGCGCAGCGCCGACGGCAAGGAAGTGTACCTGCGTGACAAGGCATACGATGACATCAGCGATTTCTACCGCCTCGGCGTCACCACGAACAACTCCATCTCGCTCTCGGGCGGTACGGAAAAGATTCGCACCTACGTGTCTTACGCTAACTCGCACGCCAATGGTATGATCCGCACGAACAACTACAACCGTAACACGTTCGCCTTCCGCCAGTCATACAAATTCTTCAATCGCGTGACTATTGACGTGAATGCCAACTACGTGCAGACAGTTACCCGCAACCGTACCTCTGGCGGTAAAGTGCTTAACCCCATCTACGACCTTTATACCGCTCCGCGCAATGTGGATATGCGTTACTATAAGGACAACTATCAAGGCTATGGCACCTGGGAGTCTAATCCCCAACACGGCTGGTGCATGGATCCCACAAAGGGCCCCAACTACGTGTGGGGCAGCAAGACTTATCAGCTCACTGGCCCCATGCAGCAGTGGGCTATCAACAACGCCGGCAACAACAACCCCTATTGGCTCATGAATATGAACCAAGGCAAAGACAAGGAAGACCGCTTCTATGGTTACTTCCAAGGAAAGGTTGACATTTGGGACGGCCTTGCCTTCCAAGCCCGCGTTTCGATCGACCACACGAAATTCAGCCACGAAAGCCACCGCTACGCCACCACGCAGTTGCCCAGTTCTATGGACGACTTCGGTCACTACTGGTTAAACAACCAAAAGTCTAACGAACTCTATACCGACTACCTCCTCAGCTATAACAAGACGTTTGGCGATTGGAGCGTTTCTGCTACTGCAGGGTGGGTAGGCCACACGCGCAAGACCGAAAGCATCAACACCGATGTGGTTGCCACACAGTACGATGGACAGAAAAAACTCCTCGCCGACGACAAAGTGGTTATCAACCGCTTCGAGGCCAACTCTGGAGACAAGGGCGCAACCACCAAGTCAGAAGGTTCCAATTGGGATAAAGCTGCACTTATTACGGCACAGGTAGGATGGAAAGACCTTATCTACGTAGACGGTTCATACCGCCGCGACTGGTACCGCGCCTTCAAGCAATTCTCCTACATGGGCACGCCTGACAACTATGGCTATTTCGGTTTCGGTGCCAACGCCATCCTCTCCTCGCTCTTCAAATTGCCCGAATGGTTCAGCTATGCCAAGTATCGTCTGAGCTACTCAGAAGTGGGTAACTCTATTCCCAACAGCATTTACAACCTCGCCGTCAACAACAACGTACGCGGCACGACCACGCTCTCCGGCTACAACAATTTCTGGCCCATTCCCGAAAAGACCAAGTCGTTTGAAACAGGTTTGGAAATGCAGTTCTTCGGCAACCGCCTCAATGCCGACATTACCTATTATAATTCGGCCATGCACAACTCCTACCTTGAAATTTCAGGCACCAACGGTCGCACACAGCCTGTAAACACAGGTGTCATCCGCAACCAAGGTCTTGAACTGACGCTCGGTTACGACTGGAAAATTACTAAGGACTGGCGTTGGAAGACATCTCTGAACTTCTCCTTCAATAAGAATAAGATTGTAGAAACCTACCGCGACGAACAGGGTAACCCCAAGATGCTTACGCAGAGCCTCGCCGGCGTACAGATACGCTATATCGAAGGCGGTTCCTACGGCGATATGTACGTAAGCGACTTCCGCCGCTGGCAGACCGATGTCTATAAGTATGAGGTGCCCGATGTAAACGGCGGTGACCCCGACATCCGCTTCACTCCCTACCCCACGGCCGACGCTGCCGGCAATCCTCTTGCCGATGGCATCACCACAACTCAAATTCATAAGGCCGGCGATATTTATGTCAACGACGAAGGCAAGCCCTCGATTGATGGCAGCCAGGCTTACGTAAAGCCGAGCGGCACGTTTGGCAACACGCCGAGCAATCCTTACAGCAAGTATATCGGCAACATGAACTCCAAGTTCCAACTCGGTTGGTCGAATACGTTCTACTTTAAGGACTTCTCGCTCTACTTCCTCATCAACGGCCGTATCGGCGGTAAGGTGATTTCAATGACCGAAGGTTACCTCGACGCACTCGGACAGTCGCAGCGCACAGCCGACGCCCGCATGTATGCAGAGAACAACGGCATTTATGCCGACTACGGCAAGCTCGGCATGTACGTGCCCGACGGCAGCGGACAGATTGTTCCCATTCAGACTTGGTATGAAACGGTTGGTCAAAACAATCCTGCTGATTACGTTTACAATGCCACCAACTTCCGCCTCCGCGAACTTTCTTTCGGTTACACGTTCCGCAACCTCCTCGGCGACGGCAAGAACCTCACGGTATCGTTCATCGGACGTAACCTCTTCTTCATCTACAAGGACGCGCCCGTTGATCCCGATATTTCCCTCTCTAACGGTAACGGTCTCGGTGCTTTCGAGATTTTCAACCTCCCGTCTGCCCGTTCCTACGGTCTGAATCTCAAACTTAATTTCTAAGACGCAGAAATCATGAAACGCAAAATATTCTTATCTGTCTTGGCTGTTGCTGCAACATTCAGCTTGCAGTCCTGCCTTGATTACGATGTTCCCGGAGATGAAATGAACTCCGACCAATCTCAGCTCGCCAACGACTTTCAGGGCAACATCGACCAAATCAATTATCGTATTAAGCCCACTCAGGAGAACTTTGAGGCTGCATACAAAGAAGTATTCCCTTACCTCGGCTCTTGCAAAACGGCGCAGTACTGCCTGCGCGGCGGCAAAAATGGCGATGTGCCCGGCGCACACGCCTACCAGCGCCAATACGGCCTCGGCCCCGACTGCTACGCCAATTACATGACCATTCCGCACCGCGACTTCATGTACGGCACGTGGACTTCTACTTACAGCAACTCGAACGACTTCAATGGCGACCCGCGCGGTAGTTACACCATGGTTAAGAACGGCTTGATTCCCGTGCTCAACCACCCGCAAATCGACAGCATTCCCGAAGTTAAGGCCATCAACCTGCTCTACTACTGCATCTCAGCACAGGAAATGGCTGACATCTCTGGTCCGTTCACCTATGTCGAAGACAAGAAGAACATTGAAAATCCTTCTGTCTACAATACCGTTGAAGATATTTACAAGGGCATTGTGCAGAACCTCGACACCATCGTGGCCTGCCTGCGCTACCACGAAACCCGCCCGAACTGGTACAAGGAGAGAGTTAAGGATATTCTGATGTCGTTCAACGAAACGAACCGCGACCTTTTGAGCAGCTATTCGGGCATGACCACTTACATCAAGCTGGCCAACTCCTTGAAACTCCGCATGGCAATGCACATTGTCAAGAGAGACCCTGCCCTTGCACAGAAATGGGCAGAAGAAGCCGTGCGCGACGGTGTCGTAGAGTCCATTGACGAACAGTCCGGCTTGTTCCCCATGGTCAGCGGCTTCTCGCACCCTATGGTTACCATTATCGACTCTTGGGGCGACTCCCGCCTCTCGGCATCGTTCGAGAGCTTGCTCATGAGCCTTGACCATCCTTACACAAAGTACTTGATCAAGAAGAACTCTAACGAGATTACCAACAAGAAGACAGGCGCCGTGCTCCCCGCCAACAAAAAGATTGTCGGCATTCGCAGCGGCACGTTGGTCGGCGACGGTCAGAGCTATGGACAGAACCAGCGCCAGGCATATTCCGGAATCGACCGTAACTATCTGAACGATGCGCCCCTTTATCTCGTTAAGTTTGCCGAAGTCGACTTCCTGCGCGCTGAAGGTGCATTGCGCGGCTGGAACATGGGCGGTTCTGCCCAGTTCTTCTACGAGCGCGGCATTCGCAACGCTTACCTCGAAGAACCTTGGTACGTATATGAATACAACGACCTCGTCGATGCCTATATGCAGCGTGAGCAGCCTGTTGCTTACGTGCAATCCGACCCCATGGGCGACGGAGCAGACTGGCCGAGCGTTACCAAAATCGGCGTGAAGTGGAACGAAGCTGATTCTAAGGAAACAAAACTCGAAAAGATCATCACGCAAAAGTACATAGCCCTCTTCCCCCTCTCCACAGAGGCTTGGACAGAACTGCGCCGCACAGGCTATCCCAAGTGCTTCCCCGTGCTTAACACGAACGACGGCGACGGTTCTATCCCTCAGGGAGAACTGATACGTCGCGTGCCTTGGCAGAGCACCGACCCCATCGCATTGCAGAATATCAATAACACTGGTATTCCTGCCCTCGGCGGACCTGACTTGCAGGCCACGCGCCTCTGGTGGGATGTTGATGCACCTAATTTCTAATGAACAATATATAATAGGGGCGTATAATATCTATGCGCCCCTATTGGTTTTTACTGACAAACCAAAATAAAATTCATTTTTTTAACCCTTAAATCATTTTCATCATGAAAAAGTCTACATTTGCTGCGTTATTGCTGGCCGGTTGCTCTTTCGCCGTCCCCGCTGCAGCACAGACGTCGCCCACGGCAACTGATGAGATTTACAATTTCGACGGCTTTTCCGATACGGGCCTCCTCGAATTGTTCTACAAAGCCGACCAACAGGGACGCAAGTACCCCACCGATGCCGAGTTCGAAGCAGCCGGTATCAGCAAGGGCGACATCGCCTTTGTTCGTTCGCATGTGCGTCGTCGCGCCATTATGAGCGACGAAGATCGTCTCAACCAAGACGCAACTTCCAAGCGTCAGCTTTGGATGAACATTCCCATGGACGTAGGTTCGGGTGGCGCAGCCGGCTATCCCGGCACCAAGTTCACCTCCGACGTATTCTCTATGTGGAACTACACGAACCTCTTCGGTTCATGGAATCACAGCGTATTCCAGGCTCCCGGCTGCTGGGTAGATGCCGCCCACCGCAACGGTACGGACATCATGTCGGGTATCAAGTTCTTTGAGAGCTGGACGGCAGGCAGCGGCGCAGGCAACTGGTGCGCGCTCATTTCTACAAAGAATGCCGATGGCACGTATAAGTACACTAAGGCACTGATTAATATCCTGATGTTCTTCGGTTCCGACGGTATCAACTACAACTTCGAAGATACAGGCTATTCTAACGCGGACGTTGTGGCTTTCCACAAGTCGCTCTATAAGGAGGCTGCCGCTCAGGGCTTTGACAACTTCCACATTGGCATCTATACGGCAAACTCTTCATTGACGGCTGCCTATAAGGAAGCATTGTTCGGATCAACCGATACGGGTAAGACTGCCGACCTGATGCTGAACTATTCCGGCGGCGACTTTACTTCCACAAACGCTATGCGTTCTTCCGTTCAGATGGCAGAAGCCGCCATGGGCACTTGCGAAGGCCTTTACACCGGCGTTTGGTTTGTAAGCATGGATCGCAGCTGGACCAACCTTGTAGCCAATAACGAGAACAAGCGCATTGGCGTTTGCCTCTGGGGCGAACACGGCCAGAGCCGCTTTATGAGCTACAATGTGGGTGACGGCGCGTTCGACACTCAAGAGAACTACCAGCGCTTGCTCGAGCGCGGCTTCTCTGGCGGTAACCGCAACCCGCTCAACCGACCGGCCATCAGCAATAACGGCAACAACTGGGAACGCACGGCCGACAAACTGCCTTTGCAGACCTTCTGCGGCTTGGCTTCGTTTATTCCCGAACGTTCCACCATTCAGGGCAACCTGCCTTTCGGCACGCACTTCACCCTCGGCAATGGCGAACGCTATTTCTATAAAGGCAAGCGCACCAACGGCAGCTGGTACAACATGGGTGCACAAGACCTCGTGCCCACCTATCGTTGGATGGTGGTTAATCCCGGCACCACGACCGTCAGCACCAATATCCAGCCCAACTATACCCACACCGACGCATACACGGGCGGCTCCTGCCTGCGTCTCACGGGTGCTGCCGTTTCCGGCGGTACGGACATCGTGATGTATAAGACCGCGCTCAAGGTAAGCGGCTCTGTTCCTTACGCTAAGGTGGCCGTGAAAAACGGCAAGGAAGGCAAAAACGCCTCTTCGCTCTACGTTATCCTGCGCAAGCAAGGCAGCAATCAGTGGATTGAAGTGCCCTACGGCGACGTTAGCGGCGCAACTTGGGAAGAAAAGACCCTCGAAATCGCCGGTCTTTCCACCAACGACGTCATCGACCGCATCGGTCTCCGCGTTAAGGGCAACGACGACAATTACAGCCTGCTCGTCGGTAAGCTCGAGATCAACGACAACAGCACCGTTACGCCTGCCAACGTGCGTGACGTGATGGTAGAAGTGAAGGAAGAAACCAAGACCTCTATGGGTGCCAAGATTTATTGGGACGTTAACGCCGTGGCTACCACGCGTGCCGCCTGGGGCCTTGTTTACAACGACGAAGCCAACATCGACCACTTCGAAATCCTTTACAAGAACGGCGATAACGGTCGCGTTTCTGAAATCGGCCGCACCAGCAGCTGGTCTACTTATGTAGGCAACATCATGTTTGAAAGCGCAGCCGATCAGCCTTACATCGGTGTTCGCGCTGTCAGCACCGACCTCAAGACTTATTCCGCCACCGAATGGGTAGCCGTTCCCCGTGCCGCCCAGTCCGCACTGCCCGACCGTGCTGATAATGGTAACTATGGCGAAAGCTGCATGGACCCCGCCTGCGAAGGCGCAGCTATTGCCCGCGAACAGCGTTACGTAACTTCTGTTACCACTACGGGTGCTACCGAAAACCTCAACTATTCTGCAACGGGTCCCGTGGCTGATGGCTCTCAGTATGCCGACGCTACCGACCACGTGCTCAAGGTGGCACAAGGCCAGACCGTTACCATGAACATCAAGTGCGCAGACAAATCCGACGGTTTGAAGTGGTGCTTCCTCGGCGGTTGGATGGACCTCAACGGCAGCGGCGACTTCGACAAACCTCTTCCCACAGAGCGCACGGCTGATGAGATTGCCGCAGGCAAGACCGAAACCGACCCCGAAGGCGAACGCCTCTTCTTTGCCGGCACGCTCCGCGCCGCAACTCCTGCTTTCCAAAGCGCAGAAGGCGTAACCTTCTCCTTCACCGTGCCCAGCGATGCAACGCCCGGCCCGAGCCGCCTGCGCATCGTCTTCTCCGATGCATGGTTTGCCGGTATGTTCAACCCCGTTGGCCAGCACGCTAAGGGCTTCTCGATTGACTTCGGTGTAGAAATCACTGGCACGAACCCCGGCCGCGTTGTAATTGACACGCGCGATCAGGGCGTAGCCGACCAGCCCGAGGGCTTCAGCCAGACCGGTATCGACAAGGTGAACGACGGCAGCAAGGTTTCCACCTTCAGCCTCGAAGACGGCAGCCTCAACCTTAACAATGTTGACAAGGCTTGGATCTATGACGCAGAAGGCAAGTTCGTGAAGTTCGCCAACGGCGCAAGCTCCGTGAACGTCAACGGCTATGCTCCTGGCGTATACGTAGTGAAGATGCAGAGCGGCAACGTTATCCGTTCCCAGAAGTTCATCATCAAGTAAACAAAAATTCCTATCATGATAAATCGGGTGCGCATCGCGATGCGCACCCGATTTTTTTTATTTGCCTCACGGGAGGGGCGTTTAATGCCTTTTAGGCAATTATTATCAAGTTCAAACATTTTGCCATCAGCAAGAAAATTTCCCCTTTCTGCCTGATTTTTTTTACTATCATATAAGAGATTTTTTATTACAAACTTTCTAACATGCGTTACAAACTTTGTAATACATGTTACAAACTTTGTAATACGTGTTACAAACTTTGTAACAAAAAATATCAGGCAGATAGTGAAAAATTTCAGGCAGAAAAGAAGATTTTGCTCTGTCATGGTAAAAGATATCTTACGGCGGAGTGCAATGCCTTTATGGTAATTTTGAAGCGCAATTAAGCCCTGTAACCTAAGAAAATAGTAATTTTGCGGAAAATTGCGACGTATGAACGGCAAAACGCTTTACATATTCCTCCTGATACTCTGCATCGCCACGGGCGTGCGAGCCGCGGTGAACGACGAACTGCCCTCGGCAGAGCCCACCATGACCGTGACGAACAATAAGGGGGAAACTTCCGAAGAAACGAGTTTCAACGGTGACGCGCCTATGACGGCAACATTCCGCGCCAACCCGAAAGACCTCGGCGCATACACGCCGCGCTACGAGTGGCGATTTGTCCGCGCTGGAGAAAGCGCACCCTTCCTGACACGCTACGAGGAAACCACCACCTACACGTTTGCTGAAAGCGGTACGTTCACCGTAACACTGCTGGTGAGCTTTGTAAACGGCGACGACGTGATTGAATACGACCAAAGCGACGGCGGCGAGCCGTTCAACATCACCATAAGCGAGTCGCTGCTGGAATTTCCCAACGCCTTCACGCCCAACGGCGACGGCATCAACGATGTATTCAAGGCCAAGGAGGGCTACCGCAGCATCGTATCGTTCAAGGCCATCGTGTTTAACCGCAACGGCAAGAAGCTCTACGAATGGACTGACCCGGCTGGCGGCTGGGACGGCAAGTGCGGCGGCAAGGACGCGCCCGACGGCGGCTACTATCTCTATGTGCAGGCGCAGGGCGCCGACGGCAAGAAGTACGAATACAAGAAAGTGATTAACGTGCTGCGCGGATATACGGAAAGCTCCACGGCGCAATAAGCAGAATGTGCTTTTAGTAAACGAGTAAACGAGTATACAAGTAAACAAGATATGTTACTCATATAAAATATTTTATGCAATACAAATCTGTCTCGTCTACTCGTTTACTTGTAAACTCGTCTACTAATAAACAAACATTGGACAACAACAAAGAACATACCGAGGCGCACAGTCCGGCAGGACACATCAATATAATCGGTGCGCGAGAGCATAACCTGAAAAACATCAACGTGTCCCTGCCGCGCCACAGTCTGAGCGTGATTACCGGCCTTAGCGGCAGCGGTAAGAGTTCGTTGGCTTTCGACACGATATATGCCGAAGGCCAACGCCGTTATATCGAGACCTTCTCGGCCTACGCCCGCAACTTCCTCGATAGCGTGAATCGCCCTGACGTGGACGAAATAAGCGGCCTCAGTCCCGTGATCAGCATCGAGCAAAAGACCACCAACCGCAACCCGCGCTCCACCGTGGGCACCATCACCGAAATCTACGACTTCCTGCGCCTGCTCTTCGCCCGCGCCGCCACGGCCTACAGCTACGTGACGGGCGAGCCGATGGTGAAATATACGGAAGAGAAAATCGTGGACATGCTCCTCTCGGACTACGAAGGGCGCAAAGTGCTGCTGCTCGCACCGCTGGTGCGCACGCGCAAGGGACATTACAAGGAACTCTTCGAGACCGTGCGCAAGAAAGGCTTTCTCACGGTGCGCGTGGACGGCGAACTGCGCGAGGCGGTGCAGGGCATGAAACTCGACCGCTACAAAAACCACGACATCGAGGTGGTGGTAGACAAACTCAAAGTCAGCGCAAAGGACGTGGAGCGGCTGCGCAAGAGCGTGGGGCACACCCTCGCGCAGGGCAACGGGCTGATGATGGTGTACGACAAGGACGCGGAGGCGGAGGGCAAGAACGCTGTGCGCTATTTCTCCAAAAACCTCATGTGCTCCGTCTCGGGCATCAGCTACCGCGAGCCGGCACCGCACAACTTCTCTTTCAACTCGGCGCAAGGCGCGTGCCCGCACTGCAAAGGGCTGGGCACGGTGAGCGTCATCGACCAAGAGAAGGTTATCCCCAATCCCAAGTTCTCTATCCGCGAGGGCGGTCTCGCGCCCTTGGGAAAATACCGCAACGCGGCGATTTTCTGGGAGATAGAAGCCGTTTTGGCTAAATACGACTGCGACCTCAACACGCCCTTGCAGGACGTCGGCGAAGAGGCCTTGGCGGAAATATTCAACGGCTCGGCCGAACAACTGCGCATTCCTGCCGACACGGCACGCACCACCAACGACCTCTATCTCACCTACGACGGCCTCGGCAAATATCTGCAACAAATGGCCGACAGCGAGATGACCGCCGCAGCGCAACGCTGGGCGGAACAGTTCTCGCGCGACGCCGTATGCCCCGACTGCCATGGCACGCGCCTCAACCGCGAAGCTCTCTCCTATCGCCTCGCGGGCAAGAATATAGCCGAACTGAGCAGCATGGACATTGCAGAACTGCAAGAATGGCTCGGCGGCATCGAGCCGCAGCTTTCAGAGAAAAACCGCGCCATTGCACACGAGATTTTGAAAGAAATACGCACGAGGTTGCAATTCCTGCTCGACGTGGGCCTCGACTACCTGTCGCTATCGCGCTCTTCCGTGACGCTCTCGGGCGGCGAAAGCCAGCGCATCAGGCTCGCCACGCAGATTGGTTCGCAACTCGTGAATGTACTCTACATTCTCGACGAGCCGAGCATCGGCCTGCACTCGCGCGACAACGCAAAACTTATCCGCTCGCTCAAAGAACTGCGCGACCTGGGCAACACCGTGATTGTGGTGGAGCACGACAAGGAGATGATGCTCGCCGCAGACTATATCGTGGACATCGGCCCGCGGGCCGGCCGCCTCGGCGGCGAGGTGGTATTTGCCGGCACACCCGGCGAGATGCTGAAAGCCTCTACCCTCACCTCCGACTACCTGAACGGCCGCCGCACCATAGAAATCCCCGCCACGCGGCGCAAAGGCACGGGCATGCTGCGCCTCATAGGGGCTACGGGCAACAACCTGAAAGGCGTGACGGCGGAGTTCCCGCTCGGCACGTTCATCTGCGTTACGGGCGTATCGGGCAGCGGCAAGTCGACCCTCATCAACGAAACGCTCCTGCCCATTCTCTCGCAAAAGTTCTACCGCTCGCTCAAAGAGCCCATGCCTTACGAAAGCATCGAGGGCATCGAACTGACGGACAAGGTGGTGGCCGTGGACCAAAGTCCGCTGGGACGCACGCCGCGCTCCAATCCCGCCACCTACACCGGCGTATTCTCCGACATTCGCAACCTGTTTGTCAACCTGCCCGAGGCGAAAATAAGAGGCTACAAGCCGGGACGTTTCTCTTTCAACGTGAAAGGCGGACGCTGCGAGACCTGCAAGGGCAACGGTTACAAGAACATCGAGATGAACTTCCTGCCCGACGTGCTCGTGCCTTGCGAAACCTGCCGCGGGAAACGCTATAACCACGAGACGCTCGAAGTGCGCTTCAAAGGGAAAAGCATTGCCGACGTGCTGGACATGACTATCAATCAAGCCGTCGAGTTTTTTGAAAACGTGCCCAGTATCCTGCACAAAATAAAAGTATTGCAGGACGTAGGCTTGGGTTACATCAAACTCGGGCAATCGTCCACCACGCTCTCGGGCGGCGAGAGCCAGCGCGTGAAGCTGGCCACGGAACTCTCCAAGCGCGACACGGGGCACACCATATATATATTAGACGAACCCACCACGGGACTGCACTTCGAGGACATACGCGTGCTGCTCGGCGTGTTGCAACGCCTTGTGGACAAAGGCAATACGGTGATCGTTATCGAGCACAACATGGACGTTATCAAGTCGGCCGACTACATTATCGACATGGGACCCGAAGGCGGACGCGGCGGCGGGCAAGTGATAGCCAGCGGCACGCCCGAAGAGATAGCGGCCGGCGGCAAAGGGCATACCGCGCCCTTCCTCGCCGAAGAACTTTCGGCTGCGCCTTCACAACAAAAACAAAATCAACAAACTCAATAATAATCATTTCAAAAATCTCAAAAAACTATGTTTGAAGGACAACCTAAGGGCCTGTATGCATTAGCTTTGGCCAACACGGGCGAGCGCTTCGGGTATTACACGATGCTTGCTGTATTTATTTTATTTTTAAAGGCAAACTTTGGATTCGGTTCCGGCGTAGCAGGAATTATCTACTCCGTCTTCTTAGGTCTTGTCTATTTCCTTCCCTTGCTGGGCGGTATCCTTGCAGATAAATTCGGCTACGGGAAGATGGTGACATCGGGCATCTCCATTATGTTTCTCGGTTACGTGCTCCTTTCAGTTCCCCTCGGGGCAAACACCTTGGCAGTCATTGCAATGGGAGCCGCGCTGCTGCTTATCAGTCTGGGCACAGGCTTGTTCAAGGGCAATCTGCAAGTAATGGTCGGCAACCTTTACGACGACGCGAAGTACAGCGACAAGCGCGAATCGGGCTTCTCACTCTTCTACATGGCCATCAACATCGGTGCCATGTTCGCCCCCACCGCCGCAATCGCCGTAAAGAACTGGGCAATCAACTCGCTGGGTTACTCCGAAGGTGCCGCCTACCATTTCTCGTTTGCCGTGGCTTGCGTTTCCCTCATCGTTTCAATGGCCATATATTACGGCCTGCGCTCGTGGTTTGCCAATACCGACAAGAAGAAAGAAGCAAGCAAAACCGATGACGCTACCGAGACCCTCTCGCCTGCCGAAACGAAAGAGCGCATTATCTGCCTCTGCCTCGTATTTGCAGTGGTCATCTTCTTCTGGATGGCTTTCCACCAAAACGGCGCCACTCTGACGTACTTCGCAGATTCGTATACACAAACCGTTTCGACCGGACTGCAAAGTATGGTATTTGATGTGTTCAACCTCGTGGCAGGCATCTTTATCGTTTATGCTTTGTTTGCCATTTTCCAAAGCAAAACCGCCAAAAGCAAAGGTTATGCGCTTTTGGTAATCATTCTCTCGCTGGCTTTCCTCACATATAAGTTCTTCACCTTAAAGCCCGAGACGGCCGTAGACGCTCCCATCTTCCAGCAATTCAATCCTTGCTTCGTGGTAGCCCTCACTCCTGTGAGCGTTGCGCTCTTCGGATTTCTCGGCAAAAAAGGCAAAGAACCCAAAGCCCCCACAAAAATTGGTCTTGGCATGCTCGTTGCAGCAGTGGGCTTCTTCGTAATGGTGGGCTCTTCGATGGGACTGCAAAAACCGGCAGAAGCCGACAACATCAAAAATGCAAAGGTTCTCTTGAAGCAGCATGAGCTGCTCAACGCAAGCGACAAAGCCGTTGCCGCCGCCAACTATGACTCTATTTACAACAAAATCAAGAGCGAAGATCCCGAAAAGGACAAGAAAGGCTTTGAGGCAACTTTCAATCTCGAAACCGCCAACGCCTCTGGCATCGCCAAGCACCTCACGTTCATTCAACCCGAAGAGCGCTTGGAATGCGTGAAGAATCTTTCAGAGGCAAAGATAACCGAGTTGAAAGAATACAAGTCGCAAGAAGAGCGCATTACGGCAAACTGGCTTATCCTGACTTATCTAATCCTGACGCTCGCCGAATTGCTCTTATCGCCCATCGGCATCTCCTTCGTGAGCAAGGTGGCACCGCCTCAATATAAGGGCATGATGATGGGCGGCTGGTTCGTTGCCACCGCCGCAGGTAACCTTTTGGTCGCTATCCCTGCCCTTTTGTGGGATGCAAACGTTTCGCTGCCAATTATTTGGGGCGTGCTTGCCGGCATCTGCCTGCTCAGCGCACTCTTCATCTTCTCGATTATCAAGAAACTCGAAAAGGTCAGCTAATCCCTCCGATTATTAGTAGACGAGTAGACGAGTAAACGAGTAGACGAGACAGAAATGTCTTGATTCGAGTAACTTGTCTTGTTTACTCGTCTACTTGTATACTTGTTTACTAAATCCCCTGCACATACAGTCTCGCCCGAGCCGCGCAAAAAGGAGTTTGCGCGGCTCGGGCTTGTTTTTGGCATTTTCATGGCAGAAAGTTTCAAAAAAAGCAACTATCTGCTAATGTAAAGCAAGAAATAATTGCTAATTTTGCGCTGTAACAGACAATATTAATAGCTATGAGCGATGAACTAAGAATCATCATCAGCGGCGGAGGCACGGGAGGACATATTTTCCCGGCCGTTTCTATTGCCGATGCCATTCGGCGCAAACGCCCAGAAGCCAAGATTTTATTTGTCGGCGCAGAAGGCAGAATGGAGATGCAACGCGTGCCGGCCGCAGGCTATGAAATCAAAGGCCTACCCATTGCCGGTTTCGACCGCAAAAGGCTTTGGAAGAACTTTGCCGTAGTGATGAAAATCATAAAGAGCCGCAGGCTGGCGGCAGGCATCCTTAAAGACTTTCGCCCGCAGGTGGCAGTCGGCGTGGGCGGATATGCCAGCGGCCCGACGCTCAACGTGGCGGAGTCGATGGGCGTGCCCACCGTGCTGCAAGAACAAAACTCCTACGCCGGCGTGACGAATAAGCTGCTGGCGAAGAAAGCCGCGAAAATATGCGTTGCCTACGACGGCATGGAGCGTTTCTTCCCTGCCGACCGCATTCTGCTGACAGGCAACCCCGTGCGTGCAGGTCTTGCCGCGCCCAAATGTACGAAAGAAGAAGCCGTGAAAACGTTCGGCCTGCAACCGGGCAAGCGCACGGTGCTGCTGATAGGCGGCTCGCTCGGCGCACGCACCATGAACGAGAGCGTGCTCGGCAACCTGCCGCTTATCAAGGCGCAGACCGACGTGCAGTTTATCTGGCAGACGGGCAAATATTACAGCGCAGAAATCAACGAAGAGATGAGCCGCCGAGGCAAACCCAACAACCTCTATTTCTCAGACTTTATCTCCGACATGGCTACGGCATACGCCGCCGCCGACCTCGTTATCTCGCGAGCCGGCGCGGGCAGCATCTCCGAGTTTTGCCTGCTGGGCAAGCCCGTGATCCTCGTGCCCTCGCCTAACGTATCGGAAGACCATCAGACAAAAAACGCATTGGCACTCGTGCAAAAGGACGCCGCCATCTATGTGCCCGACGACAACGCCCGCCGCACGCTGCTGCCGCTGGCTATCAATACGGTGAACGATGACGCAAAGTTGAAATCGCTTGCCGAAAACATCTTGAAACTGGCCAAGCCCAACGCCGCCGACGACATCGCCGACATCGTCATCGCCTTGGCGGAAAAACGATAAACTATGAATTTCAAATCTATATATTTCATAGGTGCCGGCGGCATCGGCATGAGTGCCTTGGAACGCTATTTCCTTTCCAAAGGCTACATCGTGGCGGGCTACGACCGCACCAGCTGCCCCCTCACGGAAAAGCTCCGCGCCGAGGGTGCAGATATCCACTACGAAGACAACCCCGACCTTATCCCCGCCGCCTGCCGCGACAAGGAGCATACGCTGGTGGTGTACACGCCTGCCATTCCGCAGGACCATAAGGAACTGAATTATTTCAAGGCAAACGGCTTCGAGTTGCAAAAGCGCGCACAGTTGCTCGGCACGCTGACGCGCTCCATGCGCGGCCTCTGCGTGGCAGGCACGCACGGCAAGACCACCACGACCGCTATGACCGCGCATCTGCTGCATCAAAGCCACGTGGGCTGCAACGCTTTCCTCGGCGGCATCACGAAAAACTACGGCACGAACTACCTCTTAAATGCAGAAAGCGACTTCGTGGTGATAGAAGCCGACGAGTTTGACCGCTCTTTTCATCATCTGCGCCCCTACGCCTCGGTGATTACGGCCACCGATGCCGACCATCTCGACATCTACGGCACGGAGGAGGCTTATCTGGAAAGCTTCGCGCATTATTCCTCGCTCATCCGTCCCGAAGGCGCACTCGTGATTCATCGCGGATTGAAGATGAAGGAACGCCTGCAAGAGGGCGTGCGCCGCTACGACTATTCGCGCGAGGCGGGCGACTTCCACGCCGAGAACGTGCGCATCGGCGGCGGGCGCATCGTCTTCGACCTCGTTTCGCCCATCGAACCGATTAAGGACGTTGAGCTCGGCGTGCCGGTGAGCGTGAACATTGAAAACGGCATCGCCGCAATGGCCTTGGCACAGTTGGCCGGCGCAGGCGCAGGTGAAATCAGGCAGGCTATGGCTACGTTCAGCGGCGTTGACCGCCGTTTCGACTTCAAGCTCAAAACCGACCGCATCGTATTCCTCAGCGACTACGCGCACCACCCCGCAGAAATCAGGCAGAGCATCCTCTCTATCCGCGAGGTCTTTGCAGGGCGCAAGATTTCGGCGATATTCCAGCCGCACCTCTACACCCGCACCCGCGACTTCTACAAAGACTTTGCCGATAGCCTTTCGCTACTCGACGAGGTGCTGCTCACGGAAATCTACCCCGCCCGCGAGAAGCCCATTCCCGGCGTGACGAGCCAAATCATCTTCGACTGCCTGCGCCCCGACATGAAGAAGCGCATCGTAGAGAAGAAAAACCTGCCCGCCATTATCAAGAACGAGGACTTCGATGTCTTGATCCTGCTCGGCGCAGGCGACGTGGACGACTATGCGCCCTTGTTTACCGAAATCCTTAAAGAAAAATATTTAGCGAACCAGTAAACGGGTTTACATGAAAACTTTTGGAAAACTTCTTCTGCTTGCCTGCCTCGGCGCTTACCTCATCTTTGCCTTTATCAGGCTGAGCGGCGAGAGCGACCGCAGCATCTGCCGCCGCGCCACGTTTACCGTGGCGGACAGCCTGCACGCGGGTTTCATCACCGCATCGGAAGCAGAGCGGCTGTTGCAGAAGGCCCGCCTGTATCCCGTGGGGCGGCCGATGAACGAAATCAGTTGCCAGAAGATTGAGGAGGCGCTTACAAAGAACCCGTTTATCAGTTCCGTGGTGTGCTACAAAACGAGCGGCAACACCCTGAACGTGCTCATCGAGCAACGCTTGCCGCTGCTGCGCGTCATGAGCAAGGACGGCGACAACTATTACCTCGACGCCAACGGCAACGCCATGAACCCGCAAGGCTATGTGGCGGACCTCGTGGTGGCGACGGGCGACATCGACCGCAACTTTGCCAAAAAGCATCTCGTGAGCTTCGGGCTTTATTTCAAGAACAATGAGTTTTGGGACAATCAGATTGAGCAGATTTACGTGCGCCCCGACAAGAAGATAGAACTGACGCCGCGCTTGGGCGACCAAGTGATTTTCTTCGGCACGGCAGACAGCCTCGAATGCAAATTCCAAAACTTGAAGAACTTTTATGCGAAGGTCATGCCGCAGGTGGGCTGGAACAAATACACCGCCCTCAACGTGGAGCACCCCAACCAAATTATCTGCAAAAAACGAAAAACAAAAAAATAAGCATATATGGCAACACCGGACAATTTCATTGTGGCGATAGAAATCGGCTCGTCAAAAGTGACGGCCATCGCCGGTAAAAAAGAACCCGACGGCGGCATCAAGGTGCTGGCACTGGCGCAGGAGCCGTCCACAACCTTTATTCGCAAGGGGCGCATCAACAACATCAACAAGATGTCGCAGTGCATCCTCAACATCAAGGAGCGCTTGGAGAAAAAACTCCAAAAGAACATCTGCCGCGTCTATGTGGGCATCGGCGGCATGGGCATGCACACCGTGGCTAACACCATTGTGCGCAACCTCGGCTCTAAAATGGAGGTGACGCAAGAGATGATTGATTCCATCAGCGACGAAAACCGTACCAGCGCAACGCCCGACCGCGACATTCTCGAAGCCATACCGCAAGAGTTCAAGCTCGGCACGCAGTTGCAAAACGAACCCGTGGGCATGCTCACGGAGAGCATCGAGGGACGCTACCTCAACATCGTGGCAAACTCGTCGGTCAAGGAGGAAATCCGCAACTGCTTCCACAGCGCGAACGTGGCCATTGCCGACCTCCCCATCACCGTGCAGGCACTTGCCGACACGATGCTCACGGAGTCGGAGCGCCGCTCGGGCTGCGTCTTTATAGACATGGGCGCAGAAACGACCTCCGTCGCCGTCTACAAAAACAACCTCCTGCGCCATTTGGCCACCATTCCCCTCGGCGGCGCAAACATCAACCGCGACATCATGTCGCTCCAAATCGAAGACGACGAGGCGGAGAAGCTCAAGCTGATGTACGGCACGGCGATTGCGGACAACGAAGACGAAACGCAGGCCGCAGCCATTCAGTTGAACGACGGCCGCAGCGTGAAGTTTGAAGAGTTCTGCGGATTGGTAGAGGCACGCGAGGAGGAGATTGTGATGAACATCAACAACCAGATTACGCTCTCCAAATACACGAAGGAGTCGCTCATCGGCGGCCTCATCGTAACGGGCGGCGCGTCTAATATGCGCAACATCAAGAAACTCTTCGAGACCGTGACGGGTTTTGATAAGATACGCTTTGTCCGCAATATCAACCTGCAAGTGCGCCCGCCGAAAGACGTGCCCGACTTCAACCGCGACGGCTCGTTCTTCGCCGCCATTGCGCTCATCGACAAGGGCACGGAGAACTGCTGCGGCGGCGACCTCGGCACGGCACAGCCGCAAATCTTCCCCACTGAGGAGCAAAAGGCTGAGGAGGAGCGCAAGCGCCTCGAAGAGGAAGAACGCCTGAGAGAGGAGGAGCGCAAGCGCGAGGAGGAAGAAGCCGAACGCCTGCGCCTCGAAGAGGAGCAACGCCTTGCAGAAGAGAAGAAAAAGAAACGCTCTGAGGGCTTCCGCAAGTTCTTCAACAAGATGAAAAAGACGCTCGGCGACCTCGTTGAAGAGAAAGAATAAAAAAGAGCACACAATATATATATTATATATAGCCACAATAGAAACAATCGAAACTATGGACGAAAACGATATCCTTATAGATATGGGCATTCCCTCCACCACGCCCTCAATCATTAAAGTCATCGGCGTGGGCGGCGGCGGCGGCAACGCTGTCAACCGCATGGTCGAGTCCGGTCTGTCCGGGGTC
>OBLI01001503.1_pt1 | contig 22482 bp, 20 predicted proteins | sample 1519701 | NCBI WGS metagenome assembly OBLI01 (sample SAMEA3663005, study PRJEB22513) | pig gut metagenome | biome: pig gut; feature: pig-associated habitat; material: faeces | place: France | collected 2012
TGTTCGCTTTCACGAGCGAAAGTGGGTACACACTCGGCTTTCGGAGAAGGATCGCACACAAGGGCTCACACGCCGAAACAGGGGGCATTTCGGATGGGGCGCTATCATTATCCTCGACACGAACTGCACGTTCACGAACATCCCCGGGCCGGGTGTCAGAGCGGCAAACTTTGCCGTTTTGGGGTCTTGGTTGGATGTGCTCCCCAAAAACGCAGAAAGCCTGCGGAACAGCGATGCGCTTATGCGCGTCGCTGTTCCGCAGGCGTCGCGGCCCCGCCGGGCCGCGTAATCTTTTCCGGGCTATATTAAATCTGGTGTTGTTTTGAGGGAAATTTTTCAATCTCCCCGTGGAGAAAATATCATTTTCTCACGGGCGCTTTCTTTTTGTTTAAACACACCGATAAATCCTTGGCTTACTTCGGGGTAAAAAGCTGCGCTGGCTGTCTCGACATACGGGGCGAAAGGCCGTCAGCTGCAAATGTATTGACGCTCCACACGGCTAAAACCGGGGTGCAGACATTATACCACGAATATACTTTATCGACAAAATTTTTGGTAAATCATTTTTGCTCCGAATCAAAAAGAGAGAACTGCTGCGGTGGGTCTTCATTCCTGCCCCTGCTCATCGATGAGATGCTTCTGCAAACGGTCGGGGTCGAAAGTTGGGGCAGGGGGATTCCGCCTACCAGAGGCACAAGCGCGGCAGATGCCAATATTCGTGCTATGCGGCTCATATTTTCGAATATTACGAGCACGCATTACCTTATGTAATGATGTTCGTGTCAGAAATCAGTCTTTACATGAGGAGGACCTCTGCAGCGGACGGGGGTACCCGGTATATTCCAGAAGAAGAAAAACGCCCTCACACCGCGCTGGGCGGCATGCGGGTACTCTGGTACACAGAACGGCGTTATCTCGGATCGGATTCGCGTGAAGGGCTGTCTATAACGTCACTCTGCATCCTGTCCATAATTCAGATAAAGGTCGTTTGAACTGTGACAGCAAAATGAGAAAAGTAGTTCACCATGCGCTGACAGTTTCGCAAATATATACTTCTGAAATCACGGCGTTCGGGCGGAGATTCCGCGCAGAAGTTGGCGAAATCTTCTTTTGTTGCAGTTCTGTTGCGCTTTGCACTGTATAGTGTTCACAAGAAATTGCAGAGGGGAAGCGCCGTATGGACAAGCTGGTAAGAAAAATCGAGGTGCCGCTGGCAAAGAGCGCCATCACCGACGCGGGGCTGTATATCGCGTCGCCGGAGGACATTGGCCGCCTGGCGGAGGTGGCTATGGAGGCCTATCAGGACTATCCGCTCCACAACTGGCTGACCAACGGCCACTATGACCGGGAGGCCTCCAAGCGGATTATGGAGGTGTCGCTGCGCACCATGGCGAACGATGGCGTGATCTACGCCGACAGTCCGGAGCTCAACGGCTTTGCCGCGTGGTTGCCGCTGGGCTTTACCGGCAGCAAGACCGTTCCCTTCCTGACCAACGGCGGGCTTCGTCTGATCCTGCGCGCCGGCCCCGGCATTATCGGCAGGCTGCTGACATACGAGACCTTCGCCATGCGATTGAAGGAGAAGTACACGGCTAATGTGGACTGGTATCTGTACAACCTCTCCGTGCGGCCGCAGGCACAGGGGCAGGGCATCGCCGCGAAGCTGCTGCGCCCCATGCTGGCCTTCTGCGACCGGGAGAATATCGTCTGCTATCTGGAGACCAACAAGCCGCAGAACGTGGATATCTACCGGCACTTCGCGTTCCGGCTGGAGGAACAGGCGCTGATCCCCGGCAGCGATGTGATGCACTACGCGATGACCCGCACGCCCGTGCCGCCGATATCGGCGGAGGAGGGCGCTCAGGCGGAATGACCGGGGTGGGGGAGGGTGGCCGAGTCCCCGCGTGAACCGCAGCCATATATTGAGGGCAGGAGGAAGAGAGCACATGGAGTTTGACATTCGCACAGGAGAACTGTCCGCGGCGGAGCTGGAGGGCAACTTCGACTTTGATTACAGCGTCGGCGAGGTGTTCATCGACAGCATGGAGACGTTCCGGCGGGAGTTGCTGGAGCCCTTCAGGGACAAGGAGCGTCACATTTTCTACCGCGGCGAGCGGGTGGGGGGACTGAACCGCCCGCTGCTGCCCACCATGTACCGGAACAAGAGCACACTGATGCGGGACGGCGGCCACTGCGTGGAGGTCAACGCGGACTTCCTGCTGGACTACTACAAGTCCTACGGTAGCTTTTTCGACCTGTACAACACTACCTTCGGCACGGCTGGGAAGTACCGCCTGTACGACCTGTGCGCCTTTTCTCAGCACTATCTCAACGACTCGCCGCTGATCGACTTCACCAAGTCGCTGTACGTGGCACTGTCCTTCGGGCTGAAGGAGAAAACCGAGTTCGTCGATGACGGTATCTTATACGCCGTGGAGATCGAGGATCTCAACAACAACTACACTACGGACAAGGTGGTGGCGGAATGCTGGCTCAACGACTTCAAGGTGTATGTATACAACTTTGAGAAGGACGATGTTTCCCCGGAGGTGCAGGAACTGAAGCAGCATGTAAAGCGCACCAGCCCCATCGGCAAGCTCATCGACATCGCCACCAACGACCTGATGAAATTCCAGCAGGGCGTGTTCCTGCTGCTGTCGGACTTCAATCTGGTGAACCGGCTGTACCTGACGAAAAACGTCCGCAGCAGCTTCAAGATCACCAAGTACATCCTCAGCAAGGACATCTGCGCCGATCTGGTGGAGATGATCGCGGAGGAGACGCCATGGTACCGCTTTTCGCAGCTGCTGGAGATCAAGGACGGCATCCAGTCCGCCATTCGGCATAATGAAACCAGTCTGTAGAGCAAAAGGAAGCACTCCCGTGTGGGGGTGCTTCCTTTGCAATATTCGAGTCAAATCAGGGCATATAGACGCGGATAATCTCCACCACCTGATTGTTCACGATGTGCGCAGTGCCGTTCATAGCAGTGCAGCCAAAGTCCACGCTGTCCTTCATGGCCAGCAGATCGCCGGCCAGATAGGTTACCTCTCCCTTTTCCAAATCAGAGGAATCCCGATAGACGAACTCATCGTCGTTGACGGGCAGCACCATCTGCGCCACGGAGGTGTACAGGACGTCGTGCTCAGAGCCGCTCTCATAGAAGGTGCCGCCGCTCTCCGACGGTGCCATGGTAATGCCGCCGTTTTCAAGACCACCATTGATATGGACAACGCCATCCGCCTGCTCTACAGCGGCGACAGAGACATCGTCGCCGCGCACTACAATAACGTCGCCCTCCTTCAACCCAGTGATGGACGCCGCGTCGAACAGTTCCTGCTCCCACACAGTCATGTGCAGGACAAAGCTTCCCTCATCGTTAAGCTCAATATCATCGTTGGTGAAGGACACAGGGAAGGAGCAGTCCTCCAGATTGGTGGGATCGAAGGAGGAGGGGATGGGCAGGATGCGGGTGTCGGCGGTATCGTTGGTGTCGGACGGCTCCGTGGGGGGCTCGTCCTTGGCGCCGCAGCCAAACAGGGCGGCGGACAGTACAAGCAGGGACAGCAGTACGACCAGAACTTTTTTCAGCGTTTTCACGGGATCTCCTTTCTCATATGCATGGTGCCGTTTGCGCCGCGCGGGTCATTTGATGTCAAATGTCAACTCCAGTTTGTTTTCCCCGTCAGCAAAGCGGTATGTCATGGCGGTGGTCATTTTCCGTACCATATGCAGTCCCAGTCCGCCAATGCTGCGTTCATCGGCAGACAGCGTGGTGTCTGGCTCCGGTGCGGCGGTGGGGTCGTAGGGCTTGCCGTTGTCGGCAAAGTGCAGCAGCAGTGTCTCCCCCTCCGGCCGGAGCGTCAGGGACGCCTGCGTGGCACCGCTGTAGTGGACGATGTTGGACCATATCTCGTCCGTGGCCACCTGCACGCGGTTCTGCACGCGCAGGGACACGCCGTCTTCCTCCAGCCGCTGCTCCAGAAACGTCTGCACAGCGGTGTAGGAAGCGCTGTCAGGAACGAGGGTGATGGAATTCTTGTTCTGCATGGCAATTCCCCCTTTCGGGTGTTGATCGTCAGTTCTCAATGGTCAGGAAGTCCACAAAGCCGGTGATGTCAAAGACCTCCATCACAGTCTCCGGCACATGGATCAGCCTCATGCCACCCTTGCGGCTCATCTCTTTCTGCGTCTTGAGGATGACACGCAGGCCTGCGGAGGAGATGTATTCCAGATTTGCAAGGTCAAAGGTCAGCGCCGCGGCGGAAGGCAGCAACTTCTCCAGCTCCGCTTCCAGCTCAGGCGCGGTGCTGGTATCCAGACGGCCTGCCAGTGCCACTGTGATACCGGTATCTGTAGGGACTTTCTCGATTTTCAGGCTCATTTCTTTTTCCTCCTCTATTTTATGACAAGACTATTTGCCGCACTGTGCATCCACAAATGGTATCAGTTGTGTACGCAGAATGTCCAGCGCCATGGCACGCTTCTCTTCTCCCCAGCGGTCGCCCTTCAACAGCGAAGTGCAGCAGCGGAACCACGCCAGCGGGTACAGCCACGCGGCGTCGGGGTAGGTCTTTTCGGCCTCGGCCAGCGGGCAGCCGAAATATTTCTCCAAAAACAGGTGCAAGATGTGCGTCACGATATCCTGGGGCAGCTTGTAGAAGCTGTTGAACTCACCCTTGGCCGCGCCGGCGAACTCCATAGAGAACAGGATGCGGGACAGGTCGAACATGGGCGTACCAGTGGAGAACTCGCCCATGTCGATAAGGCAGCACTCGCCATTGTGCACCATGATGTTGTTGATGTTCAGGTCGCCGTGCAGACAGTTCATACGGTCGGGAATCAGGTCCAAGAACCGGTGCAGGTACGCCCGCTCCTCCTCGGTGATGCCGGTGACATTGGGGATGTCGGAGCGGTTGATGTCCTTGAAGGACGGCAGCTGGCCCGGCTCCGCCTCGATGCCGTGGATCTGGCGGCAGACAGCGGCGTACATGTCCACATACTCCTCCAGGTGGCCCTCGTCGCCGCGGATCAGCTCGCCGATGGTCTTGGACTTGATCAGCTCATAGACCACACCGGTGCGGCCGTCGGCCTCTACGATGTCGTAGGAGATGGCGGTGGGTACGCCCATGACGAAGGCCTTCTTGGCCAGGGCCTTCTCCTGCTCAATCTCCTCCTTCTTCACCCGGGGGTAGTACAGCTTGATGATGGTCTCGTCGTCCAGGCGGAATACCTCACCGCAGGCGCCGGCGCCGATGCGGTCGCAGCCCTCCACGCTCAGTTGCCGCACGGCGCGGGAGATGTCCATGATTTCGGAGAAGCCGGTGACATCAAAGACATTCATCACCTCGTCGTTGACATTGACGACGCGGAAGATCTTCCCCTTACAGCGCTTTTTGGCCGCCAGCAGCACCCGCAGGCCGGCTGAGGAGATGTACTCCAATCCGCCGGCGTCGATGATCACGCCCTCCTCGCTGGAGGGCTCTCCGCTGAGCGCATCCTCGAATTCATGGGCATTGCCGGAGTTGATGCTGCCGGTCAACTCCACCACAGAAAGCTGTCCGTCATGTCTGATATTCGTTTCCATTAGTCTCCCTCCGTTATATCCGAAAATATGGCTCGTGTCAACGCTTTTAACTCCTCATACATGGGCAGTCCTTCCAGCGGTGAGAGGGCCTTCGCCGTCTCGCGGAACAGCCACGCCTGCTTGTCCTTGCCGCGGCTAAAGCGGCTCCACACAGCATCTCCCTCCTCCGCCAGCCGGTCGCGGATACTGCGGAGGTTGGCCAGCTTGTCGGCACACATGAGCATTCGGTGACTGCAGCTTCCGGTGTACAGCGACCGGATAGCCGCCGTTTTGCGCTCCTCCCAGTTTTTGGATTTGTCCTCGCTGTCCTCCAGCACCAGCTCCGCCACCTCCTCGTCAAAGGCGGCGCGGAGCTGCTCCGGCGTGATGTAGGCGTCCTCAATGGTGTCGTGGAGCAGTCCGGCGCAGACCAGTGCCTCGTCGGCACCGTTGCGGGCCAAGGTCATGCCCACCTCAAAGGGGTGGACGATATAGGGCAAGCCGTCCTTTCGCCTTTGCTCGCCGTGGGCGTACAGCGCAAAGAGGAACGCCCTGTTGATGCGGTCGGTCATCGGGTCACCTCCGGTGTGTGCTGCTGCGCGGCTTTGCCGCCGGTCATCAGGTTGTGCTTGCGGGCGGTCAGCAGCAGTTGCAGCTCGGTGCACAGGGTGTTGCAGGGAGCCTCCACCATGTCAAACAGGGCGGACAGCGCGCAGGCCGCCGCCAGCAGATCGCCGCTTATGCCCATTTGTAACAACAGCACGGTATAGCAGGATATCTCGCCGCCGGACACCGGTGGATACGCCACCGAGGTCAAGAACGCCATAACCGCCAGCAGGAGCAGAGCTCCCAGCGTCATGGTGTCGCCGGTCATGTCCCGGATGGCGAAGATCACGAACACGAACTCCGCCGCGATCAGCGGCTTGTGGATCACCGTGCCGATGGGCAGCGCGAAGCGCACCAGCCTTCTGTCCATGCCGAAGCCCCGCTCGCAGGCGTCATAGGCGTCGGAAAAGGCGGAGGAGGAGCAGGCCGAGGCCAACTGCGTCATAAAGGTTGGCCGCAGGATCTCCCACATTTTCCCGACCGGATACCCCGTCCTGCGGGCGACATACACAAATTGCACCGCCGTCACCACGGTGCAGAAAGCTGCGAACAGCAGGATCATCCGCCCGTAGCTCAGCAGGGTGTCCACGTCGGCGGTCAGCCCGGTGGAGAGCATACTGAGAAACACGAAGGCCGGCAGCGCGCGTTCAAAGCCGGTCAGCAGCTTCAGCACGATGGCGCTGCCCTCGTCCACCAGCTGAGCCGTCATGCCCACGCGCCGCTGCAAAAACAGCATGGCCATACCCACCACCGTGCCCACGAACACCAGCTGCAGCATATTGCCGTCGATAAGGGGCGACAGGGCGTCGGCGGGGACGATCCCCGACAGGAACCGGCCGAAAACAGCGAGGCTCCCCTCCCCCTCCGTGGAAAAGCGGAACGGGAAAAACACGGCGCACAGCACACCGGCGCACAGGATGACCACCAGCATACTGAACAGAAAGCGGATGCATGCATAGCGTCCCACCCGATGGAAGGTGCGGGGACTGCCCACGCTGAGCACGCCGCTGATGACTGCCAGCAGCATCATGGGCGTGACCACGGCGGTGAGGAATCTAGAGCACAGTGCCAGCAGCGGCTGCGTCACATAGTTCTGCACCACATCCACGGCGGCAGGCAGCAGCCGCAGCAGCACGGCGGATGCAGCGGCCAGCGCCATGGCGGTGAGCACATGGCGGACGCGGTGGCTCTCCCGTGCCTCCACGGAGATATAGGCGCTGTTCTGCCCGTGGTCAAACTGATAGGTCCAGTCGATGCCCAGATTGGCCAGCGTGCTCTCCACGCCGCTGACACCGGAGACCTCTGCCGCGTCCGGTGGTGTCAGCCGGTAGGGCACGCCGTCCATCTGGAGCATCAGATCGACCCAGCGGCCCTTTTCCTCGATGGACAGTTCCACCCGCAACTCGCCTACCTCCTGCCGCCAGTGCAGCAGGATCTCCTCCGCGCCCAAACGCAGGCGCAGGATGTCGCGCTTGGTAATGTAGGGATAGTCCGCCAGCACATCGGCGATCTGTTCGGATATGTTGTCCACGCCCGCCGCATCCAGCGAATGCGTGTCCCGTAAAATCGTTTTCATGATCCTCACACTACAGCGGTAAAAATTTTTCGTACAGCAGTTTGGCGTATTCACAACTCGTAAATGCCGCGAACTTCTGGTATTGATCGGATTTCTGCGCATCGGCGTAGTCGCAGACGCTTTTGATGATCAGCGGTACGGGGCGTGGCTCGACGGCATGCTCCGCCGCATAGGCAACGGCATACGACTCCATATCCAGCGCGACCGTCCCCTGCAGCTGGGAGCGCACCTGTTTTTCAAGCACATCACGGTTGGCTACCACGGAGGTGCCGCAAGCCATAGGCCCGATATGGACATGACACTGATTCTCTGGTGACGCCGCGGCCGCCTCTACATAGGGAAGGATATCCTCACTTATGTGGATCATAGTGGGGCGGGGGATGAATCCCACACTGCCGTATTGAATATCCGCGCGTTCCATGGGCACAAACTTGCCCACAGAGTAGTTCCACACCAGATTCGCCACATTGACATCCCCGTAGATTTGCTCCGCCATATCGGGCTTGGCGATACCTGCGGCAATGCCCACCATAATGACATAACGCGGACTGTACCGCCCAATGAGCTTGGTGGTCAGAACCGCCGCGGCCACCATTCCCATCTCGCCCTGCCGGGCATACACCACCCGATGTTCCTCGCTGCCCCGGGAGAAGCATGCCTCATAATAGGGCTGGCCGTCCTCCGCAAAGGTGCGCTGTGTCCACTCATACATATGGCGAACAGCGGTCTCCTCTGTGTCTGTGGCAACGATCAGTGCTACGGCTGTATGAAAATCACCCAATGTGATCCCTCCTGTTAATTTAGTCATCGCACTTCAAGAGCTGTCCGTTTCTCTCATCGCCCACTGCACTATCCAATGCGCAGCAGAAGTGCAGCAGATGGTTTAAGGCAGTACCGCACAATGTAAGCTGCGGTGAAGCGACAAGCCGCATTTTCCCTTTTATGTTACTCGCCCTGCGCGGGGACCTCTGCCGCAGGCACTTCATTCTGCGCCTTCAGTTTCTCATACAGTGCCGCGGCGGTGAGCTGGCGGTAGGGCGCCACATAGAACACCGATACGATGCCCAGCGTCAGGGCACTGAGAATATCCCAGGGGATGAAGCTCAGGTCCAGGACGAAGGCCTTCCACTTGTTGCCCTTCATCATGGCCTTGCTGGTAGCAAAGGCCTCCTGCCGGGTCATCTCAGGGTGGTCGGCCAGCAGGTAGGGGATCATGCAGTACTCATACGCCTTGATGAAGCCCGGCACGATCAGCAGGCAGGTCCACAGGAAGGTATACACCGCCTGCAGCAGCAGGGTGCCCACGTTGCGCTTATAGGCGGCATCGAAGCCGCGGCCCAGGTCGCCCACATTGCCGGTGCCTCGCAGGGCGTTGACGCGGAAGTAGGAAAAGCCCACATTGACGGGGTTCAGCAACAGGATGCTCACCGCCAGCGACAGAATCACCAGCACCACGGCCAAGATGATCAGCGTCGTCAGCAATCCGGGGAAGTACTCATGCAGGAATCCCCCGATAAACGCCCACGCGGATCCGGTGTCGCTGCTGCCGCTGCCGGAGGAGACAGCGACGCCAGCCGTGGCCGCGCCGCCGGTGCCGCCCAGCAGTGCTCCAAACAGCACCGTCACCAGCACAGCCTTCCAATAGTTCCGCTTCAGAGCATCCTTCGCCTGCTCCTTCAGTTCTCTTCTCGTCCACATAACTGTAAGACCTCCTAATTTCTTCCTTGGTGTATTCTCTCAGAGGGCATCGCCCGCGGTAAAAACGGGTATCACACGATCACCGATACACGGCAGTTGGGGATCTCCTCCGTCAGCTCCCGCTGCACGGCGTCGCGGAAATCCTCTATCTGCCGGTAGGTAGTCCCCTCGTCGAAGGTCACCGCCAGATCCACCGTCACGGTGGTACCGGTGTAGCGGGAACGAATGCTGTCGAATCTGCGGTAGTCGCCGTTGTGCCGGTTCAGCACCTTCAGTATCTTCAACTGCGCTTCCTCCGGCAGCGTTTTGTCTGCCAGCTCCGTTATAGCGCGGCGAATATGCTTCACGCAGAAGGCCATCATCACCAGCGCGATGACAAGGCTCAATATTGGGGACACATACCATGAGGCACGATGTCCCCGTAGGAGCCACACCGCCAGCAAGGCCAGCAGCGCGGCGCCGTCGAAGGCCAACGCACCGATGTTGCCCACATATTCGCTCTCGGCAATGGTGGAAGGGTTGGCAGCCCGTATTTTTGCCTGTCCCCGCAGAAACCAGAGGTCGAAGAACACATTCACCACCTTCAGCGCCACCACGTAGATCAGCAGCTCGCTGGGACTCTCCGGCGAGATAAGCTGCATGACGGACACCACAGCGATGCACAGCAGACCGCCCAGCTCGATGGCATCGGTGAAAAACGTTGTCAGCGCCTCGATCTTGCCCACGCCGTAGTTATATTCATACCGCAGGTCGCGGCTCATGCGGCGGGACTGCGCCGCCACGATGGCCTCCGACAGCAGGTTGCCCAGCGTGTCCACAAAGTCAAGCCAGACGATCAGCGAGTGGGACACCACAGCGGAGGCCAGCACCAGCACAAAGTTGGGCAGTTCCGTCAGAAACTGCAATCCGGTGATACTCTCCTGTTTTTTGTACGCTTCCTGCTGCACCGTATCCCTCCTTCCGCACCGCATGACCAGTGTACCAAGGATACAATACCACCCAAAGTGCAACAAAAGTGCAACACCTCCCCCCCTGCCGGTTGCAGTTCTGTTGCGGTCATGCTATTATAATGTTCGCCAGAAAACACCGGACGGGAGGTCAGATCATGAGCGACAACACCAACCACGCTGCATTTCCGGAGAAGCACACCATCGCCTATCCGGAGAAATACAAGCCCGACCTATGCAAGGACGGCGCGTCCTCCTTCGCGGGGAAAACGGATCATCACGACTCCCGCTACTATATCTTTAACGACTACTACAACATGACCAGCGACGAGACGCTCCACATTCTCTCCCACTTCGAGACATACCAGCAGACCACGGAGTACACCTGCGGCGCGGCCTGCGCGCTGATGGTGCTCAACTGGTTCGGTCAGAAGCGCTACCACGAGCGGCTGGTGGGTCAGCTCATCGAGAGCTGCGAGGGGCGCGGCTCCACGGTAGAAAACATTGCGGACTTCTTCGACCTCATCGGCTGGAATGTGGAGTACCACGCCGGCACCGACCTGAAATTCGACACCATCGAGGGCTTCGAGCAGTCGGTCATCGACTTCATCGACCGGGGCATCCCCATTCTGGTGGACTGGGTGGACTGGGCCGGCCACTGGCAGGTGATCATCGGCATCGACACCTGCGGCAGCGACACCCCTTATGACGATGTGCTGATCTTCGCAGACCCCTATGACATCACCGACCACTATCAGGACGGCTATTACATTTTCCCCTTCAGCCGGTTTTACGGCATGTGGCGCGAGGGCCCCTGTGCCGACAAGGACGACCCCTACAAGCAGCCCTTCGTCATCGCCTATCCCAAGGACTACGACAAGGGCGCGGCGCGGGAATAAAGCCGCCCCGCCGGACGATCCGCGAAAAAAATGCACCCCTGGGGGTGCATTTTTTCGTTGTGCGGGGAAACTATCAGAAATCCTTGCGCTTGCGGCTGAACACCACGCCGCTGCCCAGCAGGGACGCCACGGCCATGCCGGCGTACAGGGAGATGCCCGCATCGGCAGTCTTGGAGGATTTCACCGTGCCGCGGGTGCCGCCGGAAGATCCGCCGCTGCCGCTGCTGCCGCCACCGGAGGACGGTACAGTATAGCCGATGGCGTAGGTGGAGAACTTCTGGGTATACACATAGATCAGGTGATTCGTCGTATCCAGATAGTAGGTACCATCTGTTGCCGCACCGCTTACCGGTCGGGTGCTGAGCTGTCTAAAGGCCGCAGCGCTGCCGCCTCTGTGGCTGCGGCGCTGCTGATGCTGCGGAAACTCTTTCGGATACTGTCCGTGTGCACTTTCCCATTCTGTGAGGACTTTGTCTCCAAGCTGCGGATGTTCGGATATTCTCTGCTGCCCGTTGCGTTATTTGCCAGCATCGGGGAAACGCTGGCGGTGCGGTTCCTGTCCGCCGGCGGAAGCGCCGGGATCTCTGTCCAGTGGGGCATTCTCGTTGCCTTTGCCGTCACCATGTGCCTTGTAACGGTGTTCCGCTACGGTGTCCAGCTCCAGAAGGAGTCGGATGAGACCCTGTGAGGAGATTGCTCTATGGGACACATTGTATTGCGGCTTGACCGGGTAATGGCCGACCGAAAAATGATCCTGAACGAGCTGTCAGAAAAAGTGGGCGTAGCCAATGTCAATCTCTCCAAGATGAAGAACGGACACATCAGCGCCATACGGTTCTCCACCCTTGCGGCCATCTGCCAGGTGCTGCGGTGCCAGCCGGGGGATATTCTGGAGTACAGCCCGGAGGGCGACGACGAATAAGATGCGGTATCCACCGCCTGACCACCGGGGACGGCTCCCCGGTGGTTTTTTGCGTTTCCTACACGCGACTCAGGTCGGAAACGGACAGGGTGTTCACCCGCCGCAGGGCGATGAGGTTGGTGGCCAGCGAGAAGAGTGCCGCCAGCCCTGCCCCAATCAGGCAGTCAGTCAGATTGGGCGTGGTGTAGAAATTGTCGCCGATCTTCTGCAGGATCTCCAACACACACCTGCCCAGAGCCAAACCGATGCCCACGCCGCCCAGTATGCCCAAAGCCGTCAGCACAATGTTGTCGCGGTAGAGGTACGCCTTGACGGCGCGGATGGAGAAGCCGTTGATGCGCATGACCACCAGTTCGTTGGTCTTTTCGTTGACGCAGACGATGTTCAGGTTCAGCAGCACCAGCAGTGCCATGGTGACGGACAGAGACAGCCCGATGTAAACCACAAGCATGACGGAGCCGGAGAACTCCTGGAACTTGGCGATCCACTTGGCACTCTCGTCCGTCAGGGAAAAGTAGCCCTCGGTGGTCTGTAGTTTCTGCGCTACGGCGTTTCTGTCCGCGGCGCCGTAGCGGAGGTACAGGGTGTTGCTCTGCGCCGCCCAGCCCATTAGGTGCTGGTAGCAGGAGGGGGTCATGACCACCTGCATGGAGGACAGATAGTGCTGGCTGATGCCGGATACCACGCAGTCATGGCTGCGGCCGGCCGTGTCCAGCAGGTACAGAGTGTCTCCGGCCTTCAGGCCGTAGTGCTTGGCGTAGGTGTAGCTGACGATGACGCCGTCATCCGTCAGGGACAGGGGCCGCCCCGTTCTGTAATCGTCCAGATGGATGAACGCCCGCAGATCCTCGGCATCCTCCGGGACGATGAGATCTGCCTTATTGAGGGTGCCGGTTTCGTCACGGATATAGACGGCCTCCCGCCGCACGGAGGTGTAGTCCGCGCCGGACTCGTCCAGCACCTGTTCCAGCGCCTGATGGCCGCCGGGAACAGCGGTGTCGCTGACAAGGCTGGCGTCGTAGATCCAGATGCGCTCAAAATGGCGGACAGGGGTGCTCAAAATGGAGGATCGCAACGACAGAGACATGACGATCAGCGCCGTACAGCCCGTAATGCCTACCAGCGTGGCGATGATCCGCGCGCCGTCGTTCATCAGGTTGTTGACGGTGGTCTGGGTGTAAAGGCTCATGCGCTGCCAGACGCGCCACTTTTCATAGAAGCGGGTGCGCCCGCCGGCGTAGTTCTCTCCCTTCAGCAGCTCTACGGCGGGACGCCGCAGCAGCTTGCGGCAGGGCAGCCATGTGGCCAGAGCGATGAGTGCCAACTCCACCACGGCGATGACCAGTGCCTCCGGCACGACATACACATTAGTAATGGCGCCGATGACATACAGCTTGGCGTAAGCGTCGTTGACCACGGATTCGATGCCGAAAAAGCCGAGGGCATAGCCCACCAGCACGCCGATGGCGGCGGCGAGGAGGGAGTAGGCCATGTAGTGCACCAGTATCTCACGGCTCCGGAAGCCCAGCGCCTTCTGTACGCCGGCAATGGTTTGAGACTCGTTGATGCTGCGGGTGATGGAGGTGAAGCACACCATCAGCCCCACGAACACAAACAGCAGTGCCATGGAATAGCACAGTCTACGGCTGGACTGGGCGTAGAACTTCGCTGTGGCAACGCTGGGATTGTCCGTGCGGATCTGTACCGTCCATTGTTCATAGCGGACGAAGTCCTCCAGCTCCGCCTTGGCATCGGCCAGCAGCCGAGTGTTCTCCGCCAGCGTCTGCTCACCGTCGGCGATATCCTGCCGCGCCTGCGCCAGCTTCTGTGTGCCGGCGGCGTAGTCACGCTTCGCCTGCGCCAGCTTTTCCTTCGCGTCCGCCAGCTGCTGCTCGCCCTCCTCGATCTGACGGCTGGCCTCCGCCAGTTGTGCCGAAGCGGCGGACAGCGCCGCTGCGCCGGCGCGGTAGTCGGCGATGCCCTTAAGCCCCTTGTCCAGCTGGGCGAGGGAGTCATCCACCACATCTATGAGCGCCTGCAGCGTCTCCGGTGCCACGGACAGGTCGGGATTCTCGTTGACCACGATGGTCATAAGGAGCGTGAGCCGTGTGTCCTTATCCAGCATCGTATAGGACGCGAGGAGAATATCCGCCGCATCCAGCCGTCCCAGCAGCGTGTTTACGCCCGCCTGATCGGCGGTGAGCTTCAGGTACGGCAGCAGGACATTGACGGCTGCGGTCACGACGGCGTCGCTGCCGTATTTTTTCAGATATTCCTGCGCTTTTTCAACGGCTTTCTTGGCGTCCTGCGTTGTCTCGACGTTGATGTCCTCGGAAACGCCCAGAAGCTCCAGCGTATCCACGAGTATCTGTTTGATTTCCTCCTCGCTGGCACTATCGTGGTCCTCATTATATAGCTCCACCTGCGTCAGCGTGCGCATCAGCAGGTCTTTGATGTCGGCAGCCTTTTCCCGATCCGTTTTCAGCTGCTTTTCCGCTTCGTCCAGGTCGGTGGGATAGCCGTTTTCCTCCAATTCCGCCGTCAGTGTGGCCCGGCCCGCCCGCAACTGCGCCGCGCCGTCGGCATACGCCGCCAGTCCGTCCGCGTACTGTTGCTTGCCGTCGGCCAGTTTCTTTTCGTTTTCCGCGATCTGCTTTTCACCATCGGCGATCTGCACTTTGGCAGCGTCCAGTCTCTTCTCACCGTCGGCGTATTCCTGCTTCCCACTCTCCAGCTCCTGCTGACCGTCCGCCAGTTCCTGCTCCGCATCGGCGATCTGCTCGCCGGCACGGTCATACAGATCGTCACTGCGCAGGGCAGCCCGTTGCGCGCCCAGCGCTTCCAGCTTTTCCTTCAGGGCACCCGCCTTCTGCTGGTACACGCTGCCCAGAGAGTTCAGTGCATCCAGCCCCGTTCCGCGTATCAGCAGCTGAGAAAAGCAGCCGTCATACATTTCCGTGTCAAAGGCGGTCTTGGCGACGAGGACATAGCCGTCTGCCGAACCGTCGCCGATGTCGGTGAAGCCGCGGGAGTAGTCCGTCTCCGTGCGGGTAAAGGAGGGGTGCTCCACGATGGCGGTGATGGTAAATTCGCTGTTTTTCAGGCAGGGCTTTCCACCCCGCAGAGCGCTGATGGGGAGGGTGTCCCCAAGGTGCAGTTCCAGCGCCTCGGCCAGCAGCCGCTCCACCGCCACCTCGTCCGCCGCGGCGGGCAGCTCACCCTCCAGCACCTCGGCGTGATCCATGGTGTCGGTAAGAGACTGGATATTCAATATGCAGCGGTCGCCGCCCACCTGGGCGGTGCCGTAGGCATTGTAGGCACCCTCCACGGCGGACACGCCGTCCAGCGCGGCCACAGCCGCCGCGTCGTCCTCCGTGAAGCCGTAGGGAAACACCATCTGCAGATCGTGGTACCGGTGCTCGTCCAGATAGCGATCCATGGCTTGGCTTAGCGCCGGCTCGTTCCACTTGATGCCCAGAAAAATCGCCACGCCCAGCGACACGAATACGATGATGGAGAGAAAGGATACCCATGTTTTACGGATGTCCCGAAGCAGGACGATCCACCGTGTCTTTTTCATAGTGCCCCCTTTACCAGACCAGCTCGGCGGCCTTGACTGGATGGCGGTTTATCATCACCTCGTCGATATAGCCGTCGCGCATGCGGATCACGCGATCTGCCATCCGGGTGATCTCCTCGTTGTGGGTGACCATGACTATGCTGGTGCCGCCGGACACGACCTTTTCGATCAGCGTCAGCACCTCGATTCCGGTGGTGTAGTCCAGCGCCGCCGTGGGCTCGTCGGCAAGGATGAGGCCGGGGCGCTTTACCAGTGCGCGGGCGATGGACACTCTCTGCTGCTGGCCGCCGCTCATTTGGGAGGGATAGCTGTTGCGGCGGGAACTGAGACCCACCCATTCCAGTGCCTCCTCCGGGTCGCCGGAGTCCTCCTTCAACTCGGCGATGAACTGCAGGTTCTGCAGTGCCGTCAGGTTGGGCATCAGGTTATAGGATTGGAAAATAAAGCCGATGTGCTGGCGGCGATACTCGGTCATGACGTCCTCCGGCGCGTGAGAATAGTCCTCGCCGCGAAAGCGGAATTCGCCGTCGGTCAGGTGGTCCATGCCGCCGATGATATTCAGCATGGTGGACTTACCGCAGCCGGATTCGCCCAGCACCACCAGCAGCTCGCCCTCGTACACATCCAGATCGATGCCCTTGAGCACACGGGAGATGGTGTCGCCGTTTTTGAACTCCTTGATGACCTTCCGCAGGGACAATATCACCGGCCGGTTCTGGCTGACGCCCACGTCCAGGCCGCTCTCGTCGATGGCGGTGGCCGCCAGCATGCCCATGATCTCGCACACGTCGGCGTCCTCACGGGAGAACGCGCCGCCGTCCGCCCTGTCAATGAACTGGATGCAGCCCAGCGTCTCGTACCGGTTTTCCAGCGGCACGCAGATCAAGGATCGGATATGCTCCGCCGGGTCGCCCTCGGGCAGAAACAGCGCCTCGCCGGTGCTGAACACCTGCCCCACGAGGCCCTCTCCCGAAGCGACCGCCCCCTCGACGAAGGTATGCGCGCCCTTGGCATAGGTGGGGTGCAGCAGCTTGTCGCCGTCCTTGTCGAAGTACCAGATGACGGCGGTCTCAGCGCCGCTGACCTCCCGGATAATGTCTACGCACTTGTGCAGGGCATCCTCGATGTCGGACGCGCCGTTGATGACGGACTTGATGTCGCCGATGGCCTTAAAATGCTTAAATAATATATTGTCTACCATGTTCTTTCCTCTCTGATAAATAGTAGCCGCCTCGCCTGTGTGCAGTCCACCGTCACGAGAATATCATCCCGGCGGAAGCGGAGGCGCGGATCTCATTCTGCAGCGATCTCCGACAGGGCGGACAGCAGGATACCTATCAGCACCAGCGCGAGGCACAGGTACTGCCAACCCGTCAGCCTTTCCTTCAGAAAAAGCCGCGCGCCCAGGATGGTCAGCACGCAGTAACCGGTGGTCACTGCGGGCGTCAGAAGCGGGCCGGCGACTGTCGCCATGGCGTAGAATACATTTCCCGTTGTTTCTGTCAGTGCCGCGCCGCACTTAACAAGCTCGTCCTTTCTGAATGGGTCATATACGGTTTTCTTCACCGTCAGCATATACAGCCACGATAGGACCCCTGCCAGCGCAAATAATAAACTCTCGCAGATCAGCAGATCGAACTGCCCCATAAACGCCTCATCCCCGCCAGCCAGCACAACGCTGTCAAACACCATCGCTCCTGCGTCCACCAATGTATAGAGGATGGGAAATATGAACGCCAGTGCACCCAGCGGATGCTTTCTCTGTATCTCCGGTACATTCCGTTCGCTGCTTGCCATGCGATGCTCCTGCACACCCAGCAGTATCACTCCCGCCGTCACAAAAAAGATGCTGCTTACATTCCACGGCGTGATGCGTGCCCCCTCGCCCAACCGTCCGGTAGCGGCAAAGTACACCAGCAATATTACCGCTGCCACCGCACCATCCACATTCTCCAGGGGCGAAGCCACGGATGCGTCCAGATACCGAGCACCGACCGTTCCGCACATCAGTGCCGCCACATACAGTGCCGCCATGGGGATGTACTCCCTGTAGTATATGATCAACCCTATCGGAGACATCTGCATTTCCGACAGCGGCAGCAGAAGCACGGCTGCAATCGCCATGATGATGCCCAGCCATACCATGATCTTCAGGTGGGACAGCTTATCCGTCAGTTCTGATCCTTTTTTATAAAACAGATCTGTTGTGCTCCAGCAAAGAATGCACAGCAATGTCAATCCAAACCACTTCACGCGTTGCTTCTCTCTCTCGTTTCTGTTTTTGCCCGCTCCGGTATTCGCTTCTTACATATACGCCACATCCAGATAGATAGGACGAGCACCGAGCTTCATCTCGCCGCCCATATCCACGGTGTACAGAATGCTGCTGAACGGCACATGACGCAGTCTGCGAAACGCCTGATAGGTGGGATTGTTTTCCGCAAGTCCCACCATAACGACCTCGTGTCCCCGGGCAAAGGACGAAGCCGATCGGATGAAGTGTGCCCGCCCTGCCGTGTCTACCGCCGGGTCGAACAGCAGCATGGACAGGCTGACGCTGTCCACCGTCTGTCCTGTCTTGGGAACCGCCGGATATCCCAACAGCCGCGTGGGTAATCCGGGCAGAATCCTGAACGCGCCACTGTACCCGCATAGGTAATAGTTTTTGTTTCTGCGATCATCTAGCAGCGCACAGGCCGCCAGAATACGGCCCCCTTCCCGCCAAACAATGAAATCCTCATCGGTAAGTCCCGCCATATTCCGGTTCAGGGGCGCAAGGTCGTACATCGGCAACCAGCGAGCGTAAAAGGCATCCAGCTCCGCCGCGCCGCCCTTTTCCAGCGGCAGCCCGCTTTTCCTGCCGGGAGAGATCAGAAACGAGGTGTACAGCCCCTGCTTTTCAAACCGGGGAAGGGAACGGTGCGGCTTTTCAAACAGATGCTGCACCGACATGTTGTGCCGCAGCACGGCGGCATAGCATATATCCGCTTCGCCCTGTATTTCCTGCCGAAGACGGCGAAACGCCTCCGGCAAAACGCGCAGCCGCTTGTGGTATTCCGGCAGCAGCTTCATTCCGTTCAGATACGCGCCGCGGCACATTTCGCCGCCCAGATACACGCGATGGAAGGACGCTGCGCCCATACCGACCGTCCTGTCGGCGAGCCTGTCCTTCAGCAGCAATACCACCGCGCCGTCATCCTCCTCCTGAAAGGAACGGTAAGGATCATTACCGCGGCGGAACTGCAGATCGATGGCGGTATGGAAGCGAATGCTCTCAAACATTCTTCGTATGTCCTCGCTGTCGCCGGGCGCTGCTTTGACGATCTCAAATTGTTTCTCTTTTACCAGCATGTGGTCACCTCAACAAAAAATACCGACGATCACCAAAAGACTTCCGACGATCGCGCAGATCAAAAGCGCCCGGCTCTGTCCCCAGCGCCCCGTTACCGCAGAGCAGCCCGTCAGCTGCACCGATCTACAATAGGCCGGGACCAACAGTATAGAAATAAGAAGCGATACGATGCCTCCGGCGACCTTCGCCATATCCACGAAGGACGATGACGGAATAAACGCTGCCAACAACGCCGGCAGCGTGACCGCCGCAAGGCTTGTACGCCGTTTCATGTGGAATTGCCCGGAAATGATACCCGTCAGTGAAAAGGCCAGCACAAAAAATGACGTGAGTAGAGCCAGCAGAATAAACAGGTCGGCACAAACACCCGCCACCGGTCCGAGGGCATTGCGCAGTCCTACGCCTGCCATCTCCGTGACCTCCTCAGACGCAGCAATGGTGGACACGCAGATCAGCAGGCAGACCATCAGATTGGCAAAAAGCCCTCCCAAAATGGCTCTTTTTATCCGGCAGGCATCGTTGCGCATACCCCGCGCCAGCTCCGGCACAGCGAACAGCGCCGTCAGCGAGAACATGAGCATACTGAATGCGCCCAGTGCGGCGCGCAGGCTGCCGCACTGGGGAAGCGTGCCCTCCGCTTTTGTAAGGGCAAATGCAGTTATGACGGCCAGCAGTACGCCGATAGCAGCCACAAGCCATTTTTCACTTATTCCGACAGCGCGCAGCCCCAGCATTACAGGAAGGGCGGCAGCGGCAAAAAACAGCAGCTTTCCCGCTGTCACGGGAACAGGCAGCAGGGCGCACAGAACCTCTGCGCCGCCCAGTATGTACGCGGAGATGTTGGCCGTCAGCATAAGTGCTGTCAGGACAAAGAACAGCAGTTCCGCCTGACGCTTCCGTTTCCCCGGCGGCAGCAGGCAGCTGAAAATGCGGGGAATCTCATGCTCGCCGGAGTTGATCACCATGTCTGCCGTCAGGCAGTGCATGACGGCACTCAGTGCGAAGGCCGCGGCAAAAGCCAGCAGTCCGCCTATCACTCCCGCGCTCTTGATCAGACAGGGGATCGCCATGACACCGCTGCCGATACCGGTGCCGCAAATCATTGCCGCGCCCTCTGCGACCGTCAGTGTCCTCCCTGCACCCTTCACTACCGTTCCGCCTCCGCGCCGTACCATGTAACGCACAGCATAGTAATGTCGTCGGACTGCTCCGCGCCCTGAACGAAGGCGTCGATGTGGGCGCGGACATCGGTGCACAGCGCCTGCGGCGTGCCGGTCTGCTCGTTGAGCACCTGCTCCAGCCGTTCCTCGCCGTACAGCTCATTGGCGGCGTTGGCAGCCTCGGTGACGCCGTCGGTGTAGACGAACACCTGCGCGCCGGGACTCAGCTGCACCTGGTGCTTCTGGTAGTGCGTGCCCTCCATCCCGGCCAGGATGAAGTTGGGCCGCGTCCGCAGATAGGCAAAACTGCCGTCCTTCTCCCGCAGCAGCGGTGGGTTGTGACCCGCGTTGACATACTCCAGCAGCCCGCTCCGCAGATCCAGAGACCCCAGCCACGCGGTGACGAACATCTCCGCGTCGTTGTTCTCACACAGGCCGTTGTTGGCCTCGGTGAATACCTCCGCGATGTCCCGCCCGCTCTCGGCCAGGTTCCGCAGCAGCGTCTTGGAGCGCATCATGAACAGCGCGCCGGGTATGCCCTTGCCGGACACATCCGCCACCAGGAAGTACAGGTGGTCGCTGTCCGCCAGATAAAAGTCGTAGAAGTCGCCGCCCACCTCCTTGGCCGCGTCCATGGAGGCGTAGATGTCGAAGTCCTTCCGCTCCGGATACGGCGGGAACACCGACGGCAGGCTGGAGCACTGGATCTGCCGTGCGAATTCCAGTTCCCGGTCGATGCGCTGCTCCGCCTCCTCGATGTAGTGCTTCAGGGTATCCACCGTGGCGTTGATGTCGTCGGACAGGGACGCGAACTCCTGATTCTCCCGGACATTGACATGGACGCTGAGGTCGCCGTCGGTGATCTGGGACAGGGAGCCGTTGATCTTGTGGATGTTGTCCACGATCAGCCGCTTGATCAGGAAGTAGATGTGGGTGAACAGCGCCGCGAACACCAGCAGTTCCATGAAGATCTGGATGGCGATGGCGATATTGCGGGAGAACATGGCCTCGGTGACGGGGATGGTGGCGATGAGATAGAATCCCTCCGTCATCCGCAGCATACAGTAGGAATCCGTGTTGTTGATCTTGGTCTGGAAGCGGGTATCCGGCTGTACCTCCATGCTGGCCGCTGCGTCGCTGACGGAATATGCGCTGCGCCCGGCGTAGCCGCCGTTGTCGCTGACGATGGTCAGGTCACTGTCGCAGACGATGATACCACCGGCGCGCCCGATGTGGCGGTTCTTCACCGCCAGACGGATCTGATCGGCGATGGCACTCTGGAACTGGTCTGCATCGTAGCCCACCTGGACGAAGCCGCCCTCCGACATGGCCACACCGGCGTATTTCCGGGAGATGCTACTGTCGGCGGACAGGGGCTGGTAGCTCTGGACATAAGTGCTCTCCCCATCCAGCAGGCACAGAAACTCCGCCGACTGGGTGCCGGAGGCCATATCAAAGCCCACGAAGTCCGCCAGCGTGCTCTCGGCGATGATGCCGTTCTCGTCCACGATGTTGATGCCCACCACGCCGTAGCTCTCCGCCAGGGCGTTCAGCTCGTCCCGGGTGCTGTCCGCCGTGACCTTCCCGGCCACGGTCTGCGCGATGCGCAGCAGGTTGTCGTCGGACACATCCCGGACATCCTTCTCTACATCATCCAGATTCAGAGCCAGCAGCTGGTCGGCGTTGGCGTAGGCGATGCGAGTCTGCAGGGCGTCGGTAAAGATGCAGGTGACGGCGAAAGCCGCGATGACGCAGATCAGCAGCAGGAACTGGAACATCTGCGACAGTTGGTAGGCACCCTTGCGGCGTATGACCCGCTCCTTACCGATCATGGCCACCAGCAGTAGGGACAGCATCACGGATACGCCGTTGCACAAGATCATGGGGGCGGCGCACTTTTCCACCACCTGGAAGGCGGCGTAGATGTCGCTCATGTTGGTCAGGAACACCAGTAGCATGTGCAGCCCCTCAGTGGTCATGCCGATGGCCAAGCCATAGAACCAGCTGGGTTTCTTGTTGTCGAACATGAAGCGGCGGCAGCCGGCGCCGAACAGACCAGCCAGCACCGTGCCGATGGTGCAGGCCAGCTGGCTGAAGGCCCCGGCGCCCCAATAGGTGGCGAACCAGCGGTATGCACCGCCGATAACGCCGGCGATGATGCCCGCCGGGCCGCCGA
>OBLI01001505.1_pt1 | contig 22462 bp, 13 predicted proteins | sample 1519701 | NCBI WGS metagenome assembly OBLI01 (sample SAMEA3663005, study PRJEB22513) | pig gut metagenome | biome: pig gut; feature: pig-associated habitat; material: faeces | place: France | collected 2012
TTGCGGTAATACAAGAAGATGTAAATGGTGTTATGGTAGAGGATATTGAAGAATCAGGAAATATACTAATAATTATGCCAGCAAGTTAAATATTAAATTAACGTATCATTGATTCTGCATCACCATACAATACAAATTCCGGGAAAACAGCGCATCTGTCCCATGAAGCGGACACCCAATCGAACAGATACTGCATCATGGGAATAATATCATAACTGCCAAATACTGAAAGATAATGACTGAATACATATTCTACACAAGCGAAGGCTTCACGCAAGCGCCTGATGGAGAGGATATCGAGAATTGCCAGTTGCTTGGACATGCATACGGCAATGACGAACACGATGCACTTCTGAATCTCTTGAAGGAGAATCCTTGGATAGAACAAAGAGGTTTTAGTCCAAACGAAGCTATTGGCAAAGAGTTGGCTTAACTGTTATATTAGGCTGGTATGAATAACAACCGACTTCCTGTTTTTGGCATATTTCAATTATAAGCCCCCTTTGGCTAACATATTACATTCATCCCCCAAAATATATATGGACATGAGGCGTGTTTTCCCCTCATGTTTTTTTGTGTTTTAGGTGTCAAGGTGTCAAGCTCTGATGCAAATATCTGGAAGCGTGTGGGTTAGGATGGATATGAGGTGTCAAGAAGGTGTCAAGGAGGTGTCAAGGAGGTGTCAAGCTGGAGACGTGTGTTGCCATGTTCTGCAAGAGGTACTGAAAGACTGTTTCATAGGTACTGTATGGCGGGCTTATAAGTATTGAATGGCCGCCCCATAGGTACTGGATGACCGTCCCATTTGTGCTGGATGGCGATGCTTCTGGAAGAGGATGGGGGATGGGGTGTTTTCATGTGATAGATGATGGCTGCCGTTAACGTCTCAATATGCTTTTTCCACTCTGGTGGCTGTCAGTGCTTACGGCTGTTCTTTTCGCTGACTGTACGGGCTTGCCGAGAGGGGATGTGTATAGCGGCTGGGCGTGGCTGTGTGGATAAATGCCAATCCCTCCACACCACGGGGGTGATATGCCCTTGTGGGTGTGGAGGGATTGGCGTGCTGTGTATGCTGTGGCCTTATATGTGCTGGCTTATGGGTGGTGCTGTCACGCTCGCTTGCGGGGCATGCCAGGCGGGGCTATATTCTCTTGCAGTAGCAGCGGCGGCGTTTCGGGAAGGTGGGGTTCAGCACATCCCACTGGTTCAGCTCCTTATGGTTTGTCTCGAGCTGTGGCGCTGTCTCTGCCCATGTGAATCCCGCCTTGTTGTATTTCGGGATGAGGTCGCGGAAGAACAGTGCGTTCACTCCTCGTCCCTGGAGGCGTGGCGCGACGGCTATGAGTATCATCTCGACGGTGTCCTCCATCTTCAGGCGTAAGGAGCGCAGCAGATGCCACCATCCGAGGGGGAGGAGCTTTCCGCCCGACTTCCTGAGAGCGTGGGAGAGGCTTCCCATGGTCACTCCGATGCCTACGACATTGTCGTCGCTGTCGACGACGAGGGCCACGAATGTCATGTCTATGAGCTTGAAGTATTTTGAGGTTATCTCCTCTATCTGCCTGTCAGAGAGCTTGGAGAAACCGAACAGGGGCGAGTAGGCCTCGTTGAGGAGGTCGAAGATTTTCTTCCCGTAGCCCTCCTTGAAGAGCATGTGGCCTGTCAGGGGCACTGTCCTCAATCCGAACCGTTTCTCCACCATCTCTGAGACCCTTATGAACCGCTCGGGCGTCTCCTCTGGTATCCTTACGCGGATATGCACCCAGTCGGCCTCTTTCACATAGCCCATTCTCTCCATGTGTTGCGGATAGTAGGGGGCGTTGTAGTATGATGTCATGGAGCCCATCTCGTCAAATCCCTCGACGAGCATTCCCTCCTTGTCGAAATCGGTGAATCCCATGGGCCCCTGGCATGCTGTCATGCCCTTGTCCCTTCCCCATCGCTCGACAGCTTGCAGGAGGGCGTCGGCCACAGCGCTGTCGTCGATGAAGTCGAGGTATGAGAACCTGACGTTCTGTGTGTGCCAGGTCTCGTTGGCGCGGTGGTTGATGATGCCGGCAACACGCCCCACGACATCGCCGTCGCGCATGGCGAGGAACAGCTGTGACTCGCAGAACTCATAGGCGCTGTTGGCTTTCGGGGAGAAGGTGTCGAGGATATCCTGCTCCAGGTCGGGGACATAGAAGGCTGAATCCTTGTAAAGTGTGTTCCCGAATGATGCGAAAAGCCTACGGGCTGAGCGGCTGTCGGCTTTTATAATCTCTATGTTGTGGTTCATTGTCGTGTCTGTTTCCTTTATGTTTCAGTTGTGTGCTCCACTGCCGTGCAGACGTGATGGGGGCGGGAGGGGAGCCTGTAAGTTTTCTGCAAAGATACGAAAAAACGACGAACCGACAAAAAACCCAGTAATAATTTTGAATTGTCATGCTTTTTGTGTAACTTTGCAATGACATGCCTCTGGCCTCACGCGTGTCCCTCGGCCTGTGTTCATGCCACGGCAAGCATGGGACAGTGGTGGCCCGCGGGGCATCATCCCCCTCTCTCCAATGGTGTGTGAGAGCTGGGGAGGACTGATATTGTGAATCTATACCATCCCCTCACTTCATGTTCTGAGGGGCAGCTATATACCCACCCTTATCCATCTATGAGCGAAGAAACAAACACGACAGACTACAAGCCTGCTAACCGTTTTGATGCATCCGTTGTCCACCATCTGTCGGGGATGTACCAGAGCTGGTTCCTCGACTATGCCTCGTATGTGATTCTCGAGCGTGCCGTCCCCCATATCGAGGACGGCCTGAAACCCGTCCAGCGCCGTATACTCCACTCGATGAAGCGTATGGATGACGGCCGCTATAACAAGGTTGCCAATATCGTGGGGCATACGATGCAGTTCCATCCCCATGGCGATGCGTCGATAGGCGACGCCCTGGTGCAGATGGGACAGAAGGACCTGCTGATAGACTGTCAGGGAAACTGGGGCAATATCCTCACGGGCTCACGCGCCGCGGCGCCGCGCTATATCGAGGCACGTCTGTCGAAGTTCGCGCTCGAGACAGTCTTCAACCCCAAGACGACACTCTGGCAGCTCTCTTATGACGGCAGGAACAAGGAGCCTGTCACGCTCCCCGTGAAGTTCCCGCTGCTGCTGGCACAGGGTGCCGACGGTATCGCTGTGGGCCTGTCGAGCAAGATTCTGCCACATAACTTCAACGAGCTGTGTGACGCGGCTATAGCCTCGCTGCGTGGTGAGGATTATTCGATATACCCCGACTTCCCCACGGGAGGCTCAATAGACGTGTCGAAGTATAACGACGGGCAGCGCGGCGGGAAAGTCAGGGTGAGGGCAAAGATAGAGAAGCTCGACCAGAAGACACTCGTCATACGTGACATACCCTTCACCAAGAACTCAGAGACCCTCATAGCGTCGATAACATCGGCCATAGACAAGGGCAAGATAAAGGCGCGGAAGGTGGAGGACCTCACAGCGGCACAGGTGGAGATACAGGTGCATCTCGCGCCTGGCATATCGTCTGACAAGACCATTGACGCCCTCTACGCCTTTACCGACTGTGAGGTGAGCATATCCCCCAACTGCTGTGTCATAAAGGATGACAAGCCGGAGTTCCTCTCTGTCTCTGATGTCCTCGACGCCAGCGCGCAGCAGACGAAGAATCTCATAAGGCGTGAGCTTGAGATACGCCGCGGCGAGCTCATGGAGCAGCTCTTCTACGCATCGTTAGAGAAGATATTCATCGAGGAGCGCATATACAAGGACCGCAAGTATGAGCAGGCTCCTGACCTCGAGGCGGCATGCCGGCATATTGACGACCGCCTGACACCATTCTATCCGCAGCTGGTGCGTGAGGTGACGAGGGATGATATCCTCCGCCTCATGGAGATAAAGATGAAGCGCATACTCAAGTTCAACAAGGACAAGGCCGACGAGATAATGGCCAACATCAAGGCCGAGGTGGCTGAGATAGACCGTGACCTGGCACATCTCACAGATGTAGCGTGCGAGTGGTTCAGGTATCTCAAGGAGAAATATGGCACAGCACATCCAAGGCAGACAGAGATACGCAGCTTCGAGAATATCGACGCTGTGCGTGTGGTAGAGGCCAATGAGAAGCTTTATATCAACCGCCAGGAAGGATTCGTGGGGACAGGGCTGAAGAAGGATGAGTTCGTCTGCAACTGCTCTAACCTCGACGATATCATCATATTCTACCGCAGCGGCAAATATAAGATAATCAAGGTGGCGGAGAAAGTCTTCGTGGGGAAGAATGTGATACATGTGCAGGTGCAGAAACGCAATGACACACGCACCATATACAATGTCGTATACCGTGACGGCAAGCAGGGAGTGTACTATGTCAAGCGCTTCAATGTCACTAGCTTCACACGCGACAGCGAGTATGACCTCACGAAGGGCACGCCACAGTCACGCATAGTCTACTTCTCTGCCAACCCCAATGGCGAGGCGGAGATAATCAAGGCCACTATGGAACCAGGGCCTAAGGTGAAGAAACTCTTCCTTGAGTACGACTTCAGCACCCTCGCCGTAAAGGGACGCACAGCGGCTGGAAACATATTCTCAAAGCATCCTATCCACCGTATATCGCTGAAGCAGCGCGGCCACTCTACACTCGACGGGCGCGATGTGTGGTTCGATGGGGATGTCGGGCGGCTCAATTACGAGGGACGGGGCAGATACCTCGGCAAATTCAATGATACCGACCGCATACTTGTCATCCTCGACAACGGAGACTTCTACATAACCGGATTTGAGCTCGACAACCATTACGAGCAGAATATCCTTGTCATTGAGAAGCTCGACACGGAGAAGCCATGGACCCTCCTCTTCAACAATGGCGAGCAGCAGGGACAGGTATACATGAAGCGCTTCCGCATGGATGGCGCTGCGAAGCGTGTCCAGAACATGTTGCTCGACCCACGCTCGCGCATAGCGCTGCTTACCGATACGCCTTATCCGTTAGTGAAAGTAAGCTTTGACAATACCGACACGCTGCAGCATGAGCCCCTCACTGTCGACTGTGAGCAGTTTGTCGATATCAAGGTGGCTGGCTTCAAGTCAAAGGGACGCCGTGTGGCCGTGTGGCCAGTCTCCGCAGTTGAGGAGATGGAGCCTGTGCGCAAGCCAGAGCCCAAGGATGATGGCAGCGGCCCAGACAGTGGCGATGACACCATGAACCAACCTCAGCCGTATGAGAATCTCGACCCTGACGCCGGCAAGAGCGAGCAGCAGGTGGCAGACGAGATAACAGGACAGCTAAGCTTTAAATTCGACGACTGATGACACAACGCCTCTTATCCATACTGCTTCTCCTCATGCCAGCCCATGCAGTGATGAGCCAGGAAGCGCCATCCCCGCAGCGTCATGTCATAAACGCGAAGATGGCTGCCATAGGCTACAACTCTGTCCAGGACACATACCTCTCGCCAGAGAGCTATGGCGGTGGAGAGCTGAGATACATATCCCACACCATACGTGAGACCGAGGGCCGCCGCTGGAGCCGTCTCATCATCAACGAGGGCTATGGCGCCTATGGCAAGTCGCGCTCAGAGAATGGCGCGACACTGTCGGCAGCCTACCGCTTCCAGTACGGCCTCATGAGGGATATGGGCTTCACCGCAGGCCCGTTCAGCCTCAGGGCTGGCGTGCAGGGAGAGTTCATCGGCGGATTCATATACAACACACGCAATGGCAATAACCCAGCCCAGGCCATAGTGTCGCTCGATGCCGGGCCCCTTGTCCATGCTGAGTACAGCCTCTCCAAGGTCCGGCTGTCATACGAGGCATCCTGTCCGCTGCTCGGGCTGACATTCTCACCCGCCTACGGACAGTCATACTATGAGATATTCGAGCGTGGCGACTATGACCACAACGTTGTCCCTGTGACCATTGTCAGCATGCCAAGCCTGCGCCACACGCTGACGGCCGATATACCATTCCTCGGTGTCACATGGCGCATAGGATATCTTGGCGACTACAGGCAGCAGGATGTCAACCATCTGAAAAGGCATATATACACATCCGCCTTTATGGTCGGCATTGTAGTTAGACGCTGACAGTGCAGCCCACACCGCCGGCTCAATCTCCCTCAGCAGCCATCGTCAGCCATGCTCCCTTCAGCCACAGCCATATCAAATCCAACTGTCCCTTTTATCTGTCTTTATCGTCCCTTATAATCCCATTTCCCATGCACAAGCCATTCCCATCCTCCATCTTCCCCCTCCTCCTGCTATATGCCATGACCTTGTTCTCGTGTGTGTCAGAGGATGAGTATGCAGACACCGCTGAGGGCAATCTGGAAGCCTTGTGGAGTATCATGGACCAGCGCTACTGTTTCTTTGAGGAGAAAGAGAGGCAGCTGGGTGTCAACTGGGACGAGGTGCATGTGAGATACAGCAGGCAGGTGACAGACGGGCTCTCTGCCGACCAGCTCTTTGAGGTTATGGGGAATATGCTCGGGGAGCTGCGCGACGGACATGTCAATATGTCCTCCTCTTTCGACCTCGCACGCAACTGGTCGTGGAAGGAAGACTATCCCACCAACTTCTCGGACACTCTCCTGCGCCGCTATCTCTCTACAGACTACCGTGTCTCAGGCGGACTGCGATACCGTATGCTCGACGACAACATAGGCTACATCTACTGCCCTACATTCGAGAGCATGCCCGGCGAGGGCAATCTTGACGAGATACTCTATTATCTCGCTCCGACAAACGGGCTTATCATCGATGTGAGGTCGAACAGTGGCGGACTGCTGACGGCTGCCGAGCGCCTTGCCTCACGCTTCACAGACAGTGAGATTCTTGTAGGATACATGCGCCACAAGAGAGGTCCCGGACATAATGACTTCTCTGATATGCAGGAGCAGAGACTGTCGCCGTCAACACATCTGCGATGGCAGAAACGTGTCGTCGTCCTCACCAACCGCGGCGTATACAGTGCGGCGAATGAGTTCGTGAAGTATATGCGCGAGTGTGGTGCCACAATCATCGGCGACAAGACGGGTGGTGGAGCAGGCCTGCCATTCTCGTCAGAGCTGCCTAATGGATGGTCCGTGCGCTTCTCCGCATGCCCTATGTATGACACCCGCCAGCAGTCGACAGAGGACGGTATAGAGCCGGACATCGCTGTGGCTATTACAGATGATGACTTCGCACGTGGACGGGACACTATCATAGAGCGCGCCCGCCAGCTCCTTGCCGGCCATTGAGTAGCTCTTTTATATTTATTGCCCGGCAAGCGGCCCCGACACGTTTGCATCATCGGCTATATCATAGGGACAAGCCCCATTCAGACAAGCATGCATCGGCTATATCATAGGGACAAGTCCCCATTCAGACAAGCATGCATGGATGTCCGCCAAAACTTATCTATGCTCATGATGAAGTTTTACCGGGCAGAGATTTTTTTTATTGATTATATGTAGTAAATGGCACATGTGACGTGTCAAAGTGATAGAGACTGGATAGGGAGGCGCTATTCTTCGCATAGCCTCTACCCCCTCATTATTATATTATGGTAAGGGCCGTCGACGGTCGCTGACTATACTGACGGGAGCCCTCTCTTGTCTCGCCGTGCACCAGATATCAATTAAATAAAAAAACAATAACAATAACCATAAACATGTTACAGGCAAACCATATTGTGAAGCGTTATGGCCAGCATACCGCTCTCGATGATGTCTCCGTAAGCATTGGGCGTGGCGCAGTCTTCGGACTCCTTGGCCCCAATGGCGCAGGCAAGACGACACTCATACGTATCATAAACCGCATAACGATGCCCGACAGTGGAGAGGTCATCTTCGACGGACATCCATTCCGAGCAGAGGATGTCCGCGGCATAGGCTATCTCCCTGAGGAACGCGGACTATACAAGAAGATGGGTGTCGGCGAGCAGGCCATATATCTCGCACGCCTGAAAGGATTGTCACACTCTGATGCTAAACGTGAGCTGACCCGATGGTTCGAGAAATTCGACATCATGCCCTGGTGGCACAAGAAGCTGGAGGAACTGTCGAAGGGTATGCAGCAGAAGGTGCAGTTCATAGCCACTGTTGTCCACCGCCCTCCGCTGATGATATTCGATGAGCCATTCTCTGGCTTCGACCCTGTCAACGCCGAGCTGCTGAAGAGGGAGATACTCTCACTCCGTGACGAGGGACATACCATCATCTATTCCACCCACAATATGGCGTCTGTCGAGGATGTCTGTGACTCTATCGCCCTTGTCAACAAGGGACGCATAGTGCTCCAGGGCTCTGTGCTCGATGTCAAGCGGCAGTTCTCCGACGGACGTTATGAGATTACGGCACAGGGAACGAGGGAGGAGGTCGACAGGATGGCGGCACAGTTCAAGGATGTCACTATACGTGAGGTGCTGCCTTCTATGAACGATGTCTTCCTGAAGACCGTCGCTGCCACACATGAATGATACAATACCAATCATCATACACCATGTGGCAATGATGATGCCGTAACTCATGAGAATGAGAAAGGCAAGCATACATACATCAGGACAATAAACATACAATCCCCTAATTCCCATACAAATATAATCAACCAGCAGAACCACTATGCATAATATATTCATCGTAATAGGCCGCGAGTACATGACACGTGTGAGGAAACGCTCTTTCCTCATACTCACTATCCTCGTGCCCTTCCTCATTGTCGGCATCGTCACGCTGCCATTCTTCCTCGGCTCTGTCAAGGACGACAAGGAACGTCCTGTAGCCATAATAGACAAAACAGGCCGCTATATGCCTCTGTTCACTGAGGCGCAGAAGACTGACAGCACACGCTGTGAGGGATATATCTTCGTCAAGGCCGACCGCAGCCTTGCCGCATACAATACCGACGACTCCCCAGCAGATGTCGTCATAAACATCACGGGCAATCTCGCCAAAGACCCCTCAGCTGTCCGCATGTACAGCCGTGGAGAGATACAGCAGGACCTCCTCAACTATGTCGAGGCCACGCTTGGCCGCCAGGTACACGCTGACAAGATTGAGGCGTATAATATCCCGGAGCTTGAGAATATCATAGCCGACATACAGCAGGATGTCAGTGTCAAGACCGTCAAGTGGGACTCGCAGGGAGGCGAGACATTCTCCTCGGGCGATGTCGCCATGGCTCTCGGCCTCATATCATCCCTGCTTATATATATGTTCGTGCTGTCATACGGCGGAATGGTCATGCAGGGCGTGATGGAGGAGAAGACTAACCGTATCGTGGAGGTGATTATTGGAAGCGTGCGGCCATTTGACCTCATGATGGGGAAGATTATAGGTATCATGCTCGTAGGCTTCACACAGATGCTTGTCTGGGGGCTCATGCTGCTGAGCATATCAGCCCTGACGACAATATCCCTGACTCCCGATATCGCTGCCAGCTCAGCCATGATGGAAAGCTCTATGTCTGAGGCTATGGCAGAGGCCGCTCAGAACCCTGCGGCAGAGATAATGGCAGCACTCTCGACATTGCCACTCGCGGAGATAGCAATCCTCTTCGTCCTCTATTTCCTTGGCGGATACATACTCTACTCGTCGTTCTACGCTGCCATAGGTGCGGCCGTCAACTCGCAGGAAGACTCAGCACAGTTCATGATGCCTATGATGATTATCATGGTCTTCTCTATCTATGCCGCGATGGGAAGTATGGAGAATACCGACGGTCCTCTTGCCTTCTGGGCGTCAATGTTCCCGCTGACATCGCCTATCGTCATGATGGTGAGGCTGCCCTTCGGTGTACCGCTGTGGCAGGAGCTTCTCTCTGTTGGCTTGCTCTTCGCTACTGCCATCCTCTTCGTCTGGATATCAGCAAGGATATACCGCATAGGAATCCTTATGTACGGGAAGAAGCCTACACTCAAGGATATGTTGAAGTGGATGAGGTATAAATGACCTGATATCCCAGCCCTGCATAATGGACGGGGCCATAGAAAGGGAGATATAAGGACATGAAACGGGGAAGCCCCCTCAGGCAGAGCTTGTTAGAGACTCTTGTCTCACTGCTCTGCCTGAGGGGGCTTCCCTGCTTATAGTTGTCTGCCTGAGGGGGCTTCCCCCGCTTATTGTTGTCTGCCTGTCCCGTTGTTGTTGTACTGGCGGCGGGCTTACTGCTGGCCCATACAACGCTTGTCACAAATCAGGGCATCAGATTCCAAATCAGTCTCGTTTTGTATGTATGCCAGATTGCATCCGCCATCCTGTGTCTTATAGGGATGTAAAGAAAGGATGAGTCTTGATGGTACACTCTTATATCCTCTTCTTCCATGCCTTCACGAGCGTCAAGTCGAATTTGAGCGTGCTGTAGGCTGGTATAGAGCTTTGGCTGCTTTTCCCGTATCCTAAGGCGTATGGGATGTATATCTCCCATCTGTCACCCGGCTTCATAGCCATGACGGCTGTTGTGAATCCGTCGATATACATGCTTGCGACACCCTTTGATACTGTCATTGTCTCAAGATTGTAGTCGCCAGTCCATGATGAGTCGAACGTATATCCCTCGGGATAAGACTCTGATGGCATGAGGCTGCCACTATAGTGTATGGCGACAGAGTCGGTATAGAGTGTTGGCTCGGCAGACGAGTCGCCTTCTGTCAGGACATGGGCTACGATATGGTCTGCTATGTTTGTCGTCTCCGTGTTCTTCGTGTATGCACGTATTATCTTCCACGATTTGTCACCACTCTGCTGTGCCGAGCGTGCTTTCTCGTATATGGATGTGAAGAACGCGTCGTTACGTTCCTGCCAGTTGTCGAATTCTGTTGACTCGTCGCTTGTCTCGCTGCATGAGGCTATGAGCATCGGTATGGCGAGGATGAGAGTGTATATCGTCTTGTTCATCTTGTTTTTTTCGTGAAGCGTTGGGTGTATGTCTTCGTCAGGAGGGTAGGGTGGGAGATAAGGGAACGGTGCGTTGGCCGCCCCGTCCCCTGTTATTCCATATTCTTCAGCAGCGATGCGAAGCTTACTCTGTCGTCCCCTGTTATTTCATATTCTTCAGCAGCGACGCGAAGCTTGCTCTGTCGCCCCTGTTATTTCATATTCTTCAGCAGCGACGCGAAGCTTACTTTGTCGCCGATGATGCCAAGGAGGTCGCTTATGGCTACTCGCTCCTGCTCCATTGTGTCACGATAGCGCAGTGTCACGGTGTTGTCCTCAAGAGTCTGGTGGTCGACAGTGACGCAGAATGGTGTTCCGATGGCATCCTGACGGCGGTAGCGCTTGCCTATCTGGTCCTTCTCCTCATACTTGCAGTTGAAGTGGAACTTCAGTCCGTCGATTATCTCCCGTGCCTTCTCTGGCAGTCCGTCCTTCTTTGTGAGAGGGAAGACGGCGAGCTTCACCGGAGCGAGGGCTGCAGGGAGGTGCAGTACAGTGCGTGTCTCGCCGTTAGGAAGTTTCTCCTCCTCGTATGAGTGGCACATGATGGACAGGAACATACGGTCGACACCGATGGATGTCTCGATGACGTATGGTGTATAGCGCTCGTTTGTCTCCGGGTCGAAGTATTCAATCTTCTTGCCAGAGAATTTGGCATGCTGTGAGAGATCGAAGTCAGTGCGTGAGTGTATACCCTCTACCTCCTTGAATCCGAAAGGCATGTGGAACTCTATGTCTGTCGCAGCGTTGGCGTAGTGGGCCAGCTTGTCGTGGTCGTGGAAGCGGTAGTTCTCAGCTCCGAATCCCAGAGCCTGATGCCATGACATACGGCGCTCTTTCCACTCTTTGAACCATTCGAGCTCTGTACCTGGCTTTACGAAGAACTGCATCTCCATCTGCTCGAACTCACGCATACGGAATATGAACTGTCTTGCGACAATCTCGTTGCGGAAAGCCTTTCCTATCTGTGCTATGCCGAAAGGCACCTTCATGCGGCCTGTCTTCTGCACATTGAGGTAGTTGACGAATATTCCTTGTGCTGTCTCTGGTCTCAGGTATACTGTCGATGAGCCCTCGGCTGCCGCGCCCATCTCTGTCTTGAACATGAGGTTGAACTGCCTCACGTCGGTCCAGTTACGTGTGCCGGAGATAGGGCATACAATCTCCTCGTCGAGGATAATCTGCTTCAGTCCGTCGAGGTCTATTCCTCCCTCAGCGTTCATGACGTCCTGGAATCTCTTGTGCAGGGCGTCACGTTTCTCTGCGAGCTCTGCCACTTTAGGCGATGTCTCACGGTACTGCTCCTCGTTGAAGCTGTCCTTGAATCTCTTTCTCGCCTTCTCAACCTCCTTCTCTATCTTCTCGTCGTATTTGGCTATCTGGTCCTCGATGAGCACATCGGCGCGATAGCGTTTCTTCGAGTCGCGGTTGTCGATGAGAGGGTCGTTGAATGCGTCGACATGTCCTGACGCCTTCCATATTGTAGGATGCATGAAGATGGCAGAGTCTATGCCGACGATATTCTCATGGACATTGACCATATACTGCCACCAGTATTGCTTTATGTTGTTCTTCAGCTCAACGCCGTTCTGGCCGTAGTCATAGACAGCGCCCAGACCGTCATAGATTTCAGATGATGGGAATACGAAGCCATATTCTTTACAGTGGCTTACGATTTTCTTGAAAACGTCTTCTTGTGCCATGTTCCTTTTTTTATTTCTTGTCTTGTTGTTCTGGTAAAATTCGGATGCAAAGTTAATGCTTTTTCTTGAGAATCAATACATTTTGTCCTGCTTTTTCGTATTTATAACATATTGGTGACATAAATTATGCCCACACCTGTGTCCTCCGTTCCGTCTCAGCTTTCCTCCTGCATTGATTGTCTCGGGTAGGGGGAGAGTGGTGGATTATGGTGTCTGTGTCCTGTTGTCCCTCCTGTTACGTCGGCGGATATGGGGGTGAACACTAGCCCCCCGTGGCTGGGGGTATGATGGCGTCAGTGACTATCGTCCTGTGCCGGTCAGGTTGTGGTGGCGGTATATGCATGTTATGCCTACACCCACAATAATGTAGAGCATCAGAGTCTGTATCATGTTACAGCTGACTCCCGTTATTGATGTCCAGGGCCATGACGCTATTTCTGTCACAGCGCTGTCCATGAATCCTGCACATAGGCCGAGAGCCCATCCCGTTGCGCCCGTCAGAGAGGATAATGGAGTGATATACAGAGTGGGCACGAGCAGCAGCGTCAGCACGATTATCGCTGTCGCTGAGGGTATGACGATGATGTTCGTCAGGAGGAATCCCGTCGCGATGTTCCCGAACCAGCAGGCCACCAATGGCGCTGTCATAACCTGGGCCGCTATGCTTACGGCCATGATATCCCATAGCCAGCGGCCCGCCTTGCCTATAGCTGTGCTGGACATCCTCATGCATCTGCCGTGCCGTCCTGCTGTTTTGGGGCTATTCATGCTCCTGAGGGCCTCTGGCATGCTGCCGATTATGGGAGGGGCGATGAGGACAATGCCTGCGACGGCGAGGAATGAGAGCTGGAATCCGATGTCCCATAGAGCAGCCGGAGAAGCCATGAGTATTATCAGCATAGCAGCGGCGATGATATTCAGCTGGTGTTGTCGCCGTCCTGTCGCTGAGGCTATATGGTGGAGCGAGAGCATGATGGCAGCCCTGACCACAGATACCGGCATGCCGACCATCACGACATAGGCCCATACGATGGTTATTATCATCCATCTCCTCCATCCGCCCCCTCTGCCGGAGAACATTGTCAGCACCATATATATGATGGAGAGATGCATGCCTGAGAGGGCGAGGATGTGTGAGGCTCCAGCCATGCTGTATGTCTCGCGCGTCTTCTTGTCCAGCCCCGACTTGTAGCCCAATGTCATGGCCGCTGCTATGGCCAGCGTCTTGTCGTCGATTTGTGTGCCAGCCATCCGCCTCATCATGTCCTGTCTCGTTATCTGTGCCTGGAGCCTTATACGGTCGGCTATGCCCAGTCCGTCCATATCCTCTGTGCCTGTCCCTGCTGTCTTCCTGTCCGTTGTCTCTGTCCCTCCGGGTATGAAGAGCTCTGCCGTTATGCCTCTCGCCATGAGCCATCTCCTGTAGCCGGAGTGTCCCTCAGCCGTCTGTCCCACTTCGCTTATTGGAGTCACCATCGCCCTGGCAGCCCTCAGTCTTGTCCCTATGCCTCCCGGCGTGGTGTCTCGCGCGGCATGCCTCAGCTCTGCGACATGGACATGGTGTCCTACCATGCCATCCCCTCCAGCTATAATGATAGCGTCATACTGTATGGTCTTGCCATATTCGCGCGGCTCGCTCGCCACTACCATCTCCACCTCCGTCTCCATTTGCTCACTCACTATTCCGCTGGTCATGACATTATACCTTATGGCTCCTGCCGCCATTATCCCCACCATTACCGCGCCGCTTGTCAGCAGCCCGTGTCTTCCCCATGCCAACACCGCCACCCCGACGGCTATGGAGAGAGCCGTCAGCGCGACATCCATCCTGGCAGCCGCCTCTATATTGTCAGCTATCAGAATGCCAGCCATGATGAGTATGACGTATCTCACCATCGGCATGGCCTGTAGCGCTCCGCGTGCATATCCCTTAGCCATGGTTGTCAGTGAGGATTACTTTTGCCACATGGTTGCGCTTTGTCCCGTCCTTCCCCCGTCTGAGGAACATGACAATCCTTATCTCCTGCTGTGGCCTGAGGCTCGCCGCGCCGTCGCCCAGCAGACTCAGTCTCGCGCTTCCCGTCAGTCTCGTCTCTCCCTCAGGCGTTGGTTTTATCTCAGACGTTATGGTGTAGGAGAAGAATCCGCGCTCCCTGTCAATCATCCCGACAGTCGCTGTGTATGTCCCGAACTTCCTCAGACCGTCCTCGTCGCTGAGCGTCTGGCATATGACAGCGGTCTTGAACTTGTCGTTTGTTGCTATCACGGGTGCGAACATCACAAACTGCCCTTTCTCGCATCTTATTATCTCTCCTTGTGCCACGAAATGGCGTGACATATTGTCGAACACATGGTAGTGACCATGGTTCAGGTCCAGCGCGTCGATATATCCCACAACAGGGGCGAAGAGATTCTCCGCCCTCAGCCCAGACAGCGCCACGCCCATGACAGCAGGCTCCCCTCTTGTGTTCTTCCTGAGCAGGATGTCGAATACGCGGTTCTGTATCTCCCATGGCTTGCAAGGGAAGAGGTGTGCGTCGGCCATCAGGCCCATACCGCTCTGCGCCACCAGCTTCACCGTCTTGGTTTTCCTTCCCCTCATGGTGGTCTCGAACACTTTCACCGCCACCATGCTCACGATTCTCTCTGTTCCCTGACGTTGGTCGGGGTGGTGTAGCGCATAAGTCATCCGGGCCCTCTCTGTCCTCTCCATGAGCGATATCGATGTGTGGCCGTCCTTTCCCCTCTGTCTCTCCCTGTCCTCAGGTCTCAGCATGCTGTCATATCCCCACAGCCTCAGGAAGTCAGGGAGCCTGAAGTCGCTGTATTCCTCAGCTATCTTCAGTGCTATGGCGAGCATGCATGAGTGTATGAGCGATGGTCTCGCCACGGGCAGCTTCATGTATGTCGCGAGCAGCATGCGCGACTCTGCCGACCCTCCTTTCTTGTAGTTCGTCTTCAGGTAGTAATATATCTCCCACGCCGTTGTGTCCGGGTGTCTGCCGGCTGTCTCTATGCAAGCCAGCAGCTCTTCAAAGCTCATTGGTGTTTTCATCGTATCGCATCGTTTGTGAGGAGGGTGGGCATGGACACCACGCTGTCATGTGCCGCTCCGCTGTGTCTCGCAGACAGAGACTTCCAGGTGATAATCATGCCCACTCTCATTATATTAATATTCTGCACGTTCCAGCAAATGTCCTGCACGTTCCAGCAAATGTCCTGCACGTTCCAGCAAACGTCCTGCACGTTCCAGCCACGCATCCTCATGCCATCCGTGTGCTCCACGAGAATATCCACACAGGCCTGTATAGCCTGTTCCCCCCGTTTCCATATATCATAGAGATTTCATATATCATAGAGAGAAGTAGGTGGAGTCAGGATGCTGTATGTATAGTCCTGTCACTGATGCCTGTGGGTACATCGCCCCGTTCTCTGTCAGCCGTATGCCGAGCTCGCTGTAGGGCATGAGCTTGTCGAGGAGGAATATCGCCCGCTGGTCAGGCAGCGATGGGTAGCCGACGGCAGGCCGTATGCCGTGCCATGAGTATCGTCTGCCGTCCCTGGCGCTTGTATACCCTCTGGCGAGCTCAGCGCCCATCATCTCTGACGCCGCCTCGGCCAGACGGTCGGCAATGGTCTGCAAGAGCAGAGTCTCGTAGTCGTCGTTCCCCGTCTGTTTCATCTCCTCCAGTCTCCTGACAAAAGCCTCAGAGACTGTCGCTGCGAACACTCCGATATAGTCTCCTCCCATGGGCGAGACATAATCGCACAGGGCGAGACACTGGCTGCGCCGCTGTCCCCCGGGCATTATTGCCGCCTGCCTGGGTGTCGGGATATCGACAAGGCCTGTCTTGATAGACGTTGATGTCCCGCGAGCTGTGTAGAAAGCCTGCCGCGTGACGATGTGCATCGTGCTGTCGGCGGCCAGCTCTGTGAGTTTCCTCTCTGCGTCGTCCCGGAGGAGGCGGCCCTCGTCAGAGTCCTCCCTGACACGCCACGCCCAGTAGAAATAGCTCCAGTCGATATATCCCTTAAGCTCGGCTATGCCTATCCTCCTTACCTCGCCCAGTCCCTCTATCGGGGGCAAGGCAGGCTTGTACTCCTCCCATGGGCATGAGAAACGCCGCTGCAGTGGTGTCGGCTCTCCGAGGGCGTCGCTTGTGGCACGCTGCACGATGAGGCGCTGCTCACGCTTGTGGTGGGCCATCCTCAGTCTCTGCTGCCGTGACCTGTTGGCCATGATGACAGCCTCGCGCTGCCTGCTGTCGGCGAGTTGTGTCGCCACGACGGGATTCTGCGACGCGTCCCTCATGTGGAACACGCTTCCGCCATATAGCGGAGCGATTCTCACGGCTGTATGCATCTCAGAAGTTGTGGCGCCTCCCACGAAGATGGGTATTGTCAGATGGTGGCTCTGCATCAGCTCCGCCACGCGGCACATCTCGTCGAGACTCGGCGTTATGAGTCCGGAGAGGCACACTATATCAGCATTGTTCCTCACCGCCTCGTCGACAATCCGCTCTGGCGGCACCATCACTCCGAGGTCAATGACATGGAATCCGTTGCACGCCATGACCACCCCGACGATGTTCTTCCCTATGTCGTGGACATCGCCCTTCACTGTCGCTATGACCACTGTCTTGCCTGGCACGCGTCCCATACCATGATGTCCCCCCTCGTTTGTTGCCACCTCACTGCTGCCGGTGTTGTCTCCTACGGGGCTGCTGTCCCGCTCGGGGAGCAGTATGGCGACAGCTTTCTTCATCGCCCTCGCTGTCTTCACCACCTGCGGAAGGAACATCTTCCCCTCGCCGAAGAGTTGCCCGACGATGTTCATACCCTCCATCAGCGGGCCGCTGATGATGTCGAGTGGCGACATGCCACGCTGTGTCAGCTCGGCTATGTCCCTCTCCATTGTGTCGTGGCGCCCCTCGGCCAGAGCCCTCTTCAGTCTTTCCTCTGGCGTGTTGTCGGGCTGTGGTGTGACCTCCTGCTTATTGTTGTCCTTGCCGTCCGGTGTCCGCCTCACGTCGTTGAGCCTCGCTTTCGCTTCCTGTTGCTGTCTCAGTATCTCCCCAGCCATCTCTGTCAGACGCTCTGTGGCGTCGGGAGTCTCGTCCAGTATCACACGGCGTATTGCGTCGCGCAGATTCCCAGGAATATCCTCATACCTCATCGCTGTGGCGGGATTCATGATAGCCATGTTCATTCCCGCCTCTATGGCGTGGTGGAGGAAGACGGAGTGCATGGCCTCACGCAGGTAGTTGTTGCCGCGGAAGGCGAACGAGAGGTTTGACAGTCCGCCGCTGACACGTGCTCCGGGCAGATTCTCTGTTATCCATCGTGTCGCCCTTATGAAGTCGAGGGCATAGCGGCGGTGCTCGTCCATTCCTGTGGCTATTGTCAGCACATTAGGGTCGAAGATGATGTCCTCGGGTGACATCGCAGCTTTGCCGACGAGCAGGCTGTATGCCCGCTGCGCTATGCTGATGCGCCGTTCGTAGTCAGTCGCCTGTCCCTCCTCGTCGAAGAGCATGACGATGACGGCAGCCCCGAGTCTCTTTATCCTCCTTGCCTGCTCCACGAAAGTCTCCTCGCCCTGCTTCAGTGATATCGAGTTGACGATACATTTCCCCTGGCAGCATTTCAGTCCCGCCTCGATGACATCGAAGCGGCTTGAGTCGACCATGACAGGGACGCGGCATACAGAGGGGTCGGACATGAGGAGATTGAGAAACTGTGTCATCTCCTTACGGGTGTCGAGCAGTCCGTCGTCCATGTTCACGTCGACGACCATGGCGCCCTTCTCTATCTGTGTGCGTGCTATATCGAGAGCCTCGTCGTATTTGTGCTCGTTTATGAGCCTGAGGAATTTCCTCGACCCCGCCACGTTACATCTCTCCCCGACGATGACAAAATCCCGTTTGCCGAACTCGAATCTCTCCAGTCCGGTCACTGTGAGCCGCTCTGACTTCTCCCCGTCGTCTGCCATGTTGGCTGTCCCCTGTGGTGTGTCAGCCGTGGTCTGGGGCTTTATGGCGGCTATGGTTCTCCCGCCGTATCCTCTCAGCTCTCTCCCGAAAGCCTCTATGTGGCTGGGAGTCGTGCCGCAGCATCCGCCTATGATATCGACGAGCCCCTCCCTGACCATGGGCATCATCTGCCTTACCATATCCTCTGGCGTGTCGTCATACTGCCCCATCTCATTAGGCAGTCCGGCGTTGGGATGGCATGCCACGAGACACCGTCCGCCGATAACCTTCCGCATGCGTCTCAGATAAGGCACCATCGCCTCTGCCCCCAGGCCGCAGTTCATGCCTATGATGTCAGGTCTGGCATGCATCACTGACTCGACGAAAGCCTCTATCGTCTGCCCCGAGAGTGTGCGCCCCGAGGCGTCGGATATGGTCATCGACACATGCAGCAGCGGCCTTGTGGCCATCGGCTCTGTGACATCGGCGAATGCAGCCAGGGCAGCCTTGAGGTTCAGGGTGTCGAAGCATGTCTCCATGATTATACCGTCGGCACCGCTCTCCAAGAGGGTCTTTATCTGCTCATGGTATGCCGTAGCCATCTCGTCGAATGTCACGCTGCGCGCTGCTGGGTCGCTGACATCGTCGCTCATGGACAGCATGCGGCTTGTAGGCCCCACGTCGCCCATGACATATCGTCTCCTTGTATCACCCGCCGCGGCCATCTCGTCGACAGCCTGGCGTGCCAGTCTGACCGCCTCACGGTTCATCTCCTCAACCATATCGCCCGCCATGTATTCCTGCTGTGATATGCGTTGGGCCGAGAAGGTGTCAGTGATGATGAAGTCAGCCCCAGCCCTGAGGTATCTCCTGTGTATGTCGAGAATGATGTCGGGCCGTGTCAGTGAGAGCACATCGTTGTTGCCCTTCATCTGCACCCTGCTGTCTCTGAGGCGTGAGCCCCTGAAGTCCTCCTCGCCGAGTCCGTACTCTTGTATCAGCGAGCCCATTGCCCCGTCCATTATGAGCGGAGCCGCTGTGTGTGTTGTTGTGTCGTTCCCTGTCATAGCTTTCCTTCTCTTGGATTTGTTTCTCGCGTGGTGGCGTCCTGGTGTATATGACGGTTTCGGGGGCATATCTCACCCCTGCGGCTACAGAGTCCCCGGGAGCAAAAGCCCCGTGTCTCCGCTTGGCCTATTGGTCGGGGAGGAGCAAAAGCCCGTGTCTATCTACCGCCCCTTTCTGCCCGTCAGTCGTCTCTCCGCCCTGTCCTCTTGTTTGTCATGCGTTGAGGCTTGTCATTATCTCCTCAATGGCTGCTGCTGCGTTCATGGTGTAGAAGTGGAGCGACGGCACCTTGGCCTTCCTCAGCTCCTCACACTGCCCTATCGCCCATTCCACGCCGACTTTCCTCACATCGGCGTTTGTCTCACATTTCCTCAGCTTCTCCACCAGCTTGTCGGGGAAGTCGATGTGGAATGTCCTTGGGAGCATGGACATGTGGTTCAGTGTCGATATCGGCTTCAGGCCCGGCACTATGGGCACGTCTATCCCCGCCTTGCGGCATTTTTCAACGAAGTCGAAGTATTTGTTGTTGTCGAAGAACATCTGTGTGACGATATATCCCGCCCCGAGGTCGACTTTCTCCTTCAGCGCGTCCATGTCGCTCTGTGGTGACATAGCCTCGTCATGCTTCTCAGGGTATCCCGCCACGCCGTATGTGAAAGGACGCTTGCCCTCGAGAGTGGTGTGAGTGTCCCCGAAGAGCAGCTTGCCGTCGTTGAAGCGGTTGACGAGTGTGCATAGCTGTGAGGCGTACGTCAGTCCCCCCTCCTTGGGTATGAAGCGGTTGTCCATCTTCGACTTGTCGCCCCTGAGCACGAGGAGGTCGAAGATATCGAAGAAGGCGAGGTCGATAAGCTCGTTCTCTGTCTCCTGCTGTGTGTAGCCGGAGCATATTATGTGGGGGACAACGGGTATGTCGTATCTCTGCTTCAGCGCGGCGGAGACAGAGACAGTGCCAGGGCGCAGACGGTCCTCTATGCGCACATAGCGGCCCGGCTCAAGCTCACGGTACGAGAAGTCAGAACGGTGGGTTGTGACCTCTATGAATGCCGGATTGAAAGCCATCAGGCGGTCTACAGTAGAGTATATCAGCTCTATGCTCTTGCCTTTCACAGGCGGCAGAACCTCAAAGCTGAACAGCGTCTCGTCCGTCTCGCGCAGTATGTCGGTGACTGATTTTCTCATTTTTTTCTTATATATCCTTTTACCTTGTTTCTTTCTTTACATTTTGTTCCTGCCCATACATATATACCTCTCCCCCACTAACATTATATATAAAAAACGATGCAAATTTACAAAAAATATCATAATATCATGCCTTTTCTCCAGAAATTATTATAATTTTGCGTCTGTAAAGCCTGCCGCGCCCTCTTCCATGCGGAAGGTCTGACACACTTGTTAATCATAAATCTTTTTATCTTATGTACAGCGATCCATCAGCCTGTCTCTACTGCACCAACAACGAGACACTCCATTCTCTCATGATTGAGATATGCCATCTGCGTGTCTCACGTCTTTTCCTCTTCAAGGAGCAGACATACCGCGGCCGCTGCCTCGTGGCATACGACCATCATGTCAATGACCTCAACGAGCTCTCTGAGAGCGAGCGTAACGATTTCATGGCCGATGTCTGCCAGGCGACAAGTGCCATGCAGAGAGCCTTCGAGCCGGAGAAAATCAACTACGGGGCATTCTCTGACACCCTCTCGCATCTCCACTTCCATCTCGTCCCGAAATATATCGGCGGGCCAGACTATCCCGGGCTCTTCCGCATGAATCCTGGCGAGGTATACCTCTCTGACGAGGAATACAGCGACATGATATCGCGCATAAAGGCCGAGCTCTGACGCTCCGCCACATATCGTCATCCAGACGAGGCGGGCACGGCTCTCCCTGACACCAGCTGCCGGCGCTAACCGATGCCCCCTCTCTTGTCTCACCCCCTGCACATTCCCCCTCCCGTATCTCCGTCCACATGGCGGCGTGCGAGAGGGGGATTATTCATATCAGGCAATGTGGTATAACCCGCACACGGAAGCTGGCAGAGAGGTGGGGCAGACAGGCTGGATAATCTCATGCCGCAAAGGCACCGGCAGACTGATGGTGGGGATATGCAGGGTGTAAGCTGAATGATGCGTTCTGAACGCAAAGTGTCACACCGTTTCTCCACAGAAAAAGCATCGCTCCTGACCTGCCATAGACTCGCAGAATCTGATTCGGTTGTCTGGAACCGACTCACCGCAAGGCGGCTCATGATGAGAGATACTGAACTGCCGCCCCATTCAGTATCTCCCGCCTTGCCATACATAGCCTCTGACTGATGTATCCAGCACTTCCTGCAATGCCCATCCGCTACCTTTCGCCTCATGTCATGCCGTAGTGTCCATAACCGGATTTTCACATCGTCTTGATATATAGGTGTTTACATAGATGGGAAATTCTGGCGTATTCTGCCGCGTGCGCCGTGTTGCGGCCAGATTCTCCGCTCTCAGCGGTTTCCCCGGAGCCGTTTTGTAAGCATATCCCCACATCCTGCTTGCATAATGTCATGCGGAGTGGCGCATAGATAATTGTGGATATAAATCCCCATTGCAAGTAATTCCCTGAAACCATTTATGTTCTCCAGATATCAATCATATACTCATGCCAATAACCACGCATCGCTGTTACCTTTAGCGTCAAAATCATTTTTCCATAAAATAAATTGGATATAATTTGCTCATTCAAGGAAAATAATGTAATTTTGCAGCAACAGATTCCGCCACGCTTCCCATTTGAACAGCGAACCAGGGCGGAACTT
>OBLI01001506.1_pt1 | contig 22455 bp, 16 predicted proteins | sample 1519701 | NCBI WGS metagenome assembly OBLI01 (sample SAMEA3663005, study PRJEB22513) | pig gut metagenome | biome: pig gut; feature: pig-associated habitat; material: faeces | place: France | collected 2012
GGCATCCGCTTTCCTTTCTGCGTCAGCATCTTCGGCAGCCGCTTTCCCTTCAGCGTCAGCATACTTATGCGATGCGACGCTTTGGCGGATGGCCTTGGCAAGGGGTGATTTACTTGAGAGCATCTCTGCGAGAATGTCTCCGATGAGGCGAGGTCCATCAGTCTTCTTTGAACCAGCCTGAAAGTTGAAATTAAATACCTTTGTCATTGTTTTTATTGTATTTAATTTGCCATCTTGCACTCATATAGATAAAGACAGGCGTTATTAACCTACATGCAACCGGAGCCGTGCTCAGTTTTTGACTGCTGACATCTGTATATAAAAAATGCAGCAGAAACTCCTGTGTAGAAATTTCTGCTGCAAAGTTATGGAAACAAACAGCGGTTTGAGAGCTTATTTAAATATTTCCTTCGTTCAAGGAATGGGAAGGAATCAAAAGGAATTGATAAGGAATTGGCCGAGGAATTTTCGCTTTTTTTACCAACAAAATAGCCCGGATAAAGCTATAATTGACGATAGGGCACAAAAAAACGTCAGAAATTCCTTGCGGACAAGGAATTCTGACGAATTTACGAGGAATTTATAAGGAATAAACAGATAATATCAAGGAATCAAAAGGAAAAACTTCCAAACAGCCTATACATTTATGGCTTTATTCCAATTATCAACTTTTGCTTTGTATAAACCATGATCATGAAGAATTTTCCAAAGAGGGCTCTTGTGCGAATTATTGAAGTTGGATATTTTCTTGTCCTTGATATACTGAACCGTAATTCTTGAAACAGCAGGATTGCTCTTGGCCTCCTTTATCTCTTTGATGTAGGAAATAACGTTGGCAAGTTGGTTGTCGCTATAGAAATGTTGCATAAGAGCGTTTATAAGTTCTTCCTCCATGCCATTATAGCGTATGATGTCTTCAACTTGCTTGGACAGCCATTTGTCAGGCTGCTTGATATAATTACACATACAGTCTCTTAGTTCGTCTTGTTGTCTGGAAGATAGTCGTGATGCAATCAGTTTTAGTATATTCTTATAGTCTGCCTCTTCGGGAACAGTCTTCAGCAAGTCAAGAGCCCAATATTTGTAATTTTCATTCACGCTGATGCAGATAAAGATAATGTAAGCCGTAAAAACAATAATTACGGATGCAGCCAACCTTGCATCAACATTCTCTTGACTCTCGTCGTCGTTGCGCAGTCGGCATAAAATATTGTCGTAGGCATTCGGAAAATCGAAGTCGGTAGACTGTCTTCTGATTTCATCCAAGAGCGATACGGATTCGATGTAAATCTCGGTTGTAGAGAACCGCATGACATTCATACGGCTCTCAAATTGTTTGCAACAGATGTCCACAACCCTCAGAACGACGTCGTCCTTTAGAGAGTCGTGTATAAGGTTAACCGAGTTTTGCTGGAGGCGTTGTTTCATCTTCTGTTTTCTTTATGTCTTTAATGCAGTCATTTAGCCATTTCAGCAGCTCGTAGTCATTTTCATTAGTGGATACGGTGGTTCTTTGCTGAAAACGCTCTATAGCCATATGTGGTAAGAAATACATTGGTACTACTTCGTCGTTTATGCATATCACTCCGCTTTTGCTTAGTTTTACCCTCAATTCGCATTGATTTTTGTTTACGAATTGGTTTATATGAAACATCGTGTCTATAGAGTTTTTTATACTTTGCTCATTTGTGCCCTTGGCGAATTTGCTTCCGTAGAAAAACTCTTTTGCTTCGTTATCTTCTGCCTCTTGTATCAATCCGTTAATGTTGTCGTTGCGCGAGAAGTCGGCAAAAGTCTCATTCTCTTTGTCACGTTTGGCATTTAGGCTAATTTGAGTTACGTAATCATCGTTTTCTCGGCAACGCCTTTTCACAACATCCCATGCCAACGCTTGCATGTAAATGGCTTCAAACTGAATTGTGTAACCATGTTGTTTGAGCATGCGGTTGAAGTTGACGGTAAGAATTTTAGTTATTCGGTTCAAGTTGCCACCGAAGGCAGCATAGTTCTTCTCAATAGCCACGTACTTCACACCAGGTTGATTGTGAAATATTATATGACAAAACGGGTATGAAAGTTCCGTCTTGTCCGCATAGTCGTCAATATTGTTGGTAGCAGTACCCGTAGGCAAGGTTATCTTAACGTCCTTGTCGTCGTTGAGTCGATACACTATGATGTCGTCGCATTTGGTAATGACATCATTTCGCAAAGTAACCTCATTCTTACCTTTCTTCATGTATATAGTCAATTTCTCTCCAGCGATGAAAATATCGCCAAAGAGACTTTGAATGTAGTTTTTGTCTACTCGATTGTCTGCTGTAGAATCAGGGTCTTCGTTGAAAGAATACCTGAAGAAAACATATTTCTTTTGTTTCATGATTAATGGTTTTATTCAAAGTTTGTTCCTATTTCGTAACTTAATAGAATTAGGACATCTTTTTAGATGAATTTTAAGGGCATTCGCTATACCTTGTATTATCTACAAAGTTAGCAGTTTTATTTTATTTGGCTGTTATGATGAGCAAATAAAATGCTAAAAATTTTTCGCGCTAAATATTGTTAGTGCTATTTGTCGGAATATGATGGATGTCAAAATTGATGAATCTTTAAAAGAAACCTTCTGCAATAATCGTTTTTCTCATAAAGTTTTGATATATTTGCACACGAATGACTCTTAAGGCATATTGAGAGTTGTTGGCTTTATTTGAATGGAAATACTATCATAATAAAATTAAGTTATGACAAAAGAAGAATTTTTCGAACTCTTAACAGAAGAGGTTAAGAGTTATAAGGATTATCTTGAAACCGACAGTCAGGATTGGATTGTTAAGGGTTTTATTGATATAGATAAAAATGTTTATACTATAACAAATGATACTAAAGTAGTGTCAAAGATAATTGAGATTTTGCTTATCCCTAAATTGGATAAATTTGCACGAGATCATGACCTGATATTAGAATTGCCTTCAAAGCAGAATTTCTATCCGGACTTGACATTTAAAGACAACGAAGGGCATTTGTTTGCTGTTGATTTCAAATCAAGTTATTACGATGGTGAATCAGTAAACGGATTAACCCTTGGCTCATATTGGGGGTATTTCAGAGATAGAGATACAATAAAGAATATGGATTATACTTATAATTCATACAGTTCACATATAGTGTTAGGAATGCTCTATAAGCAGAGTGTGATTGGCGCTAATGAGAAACATGTCTTTTCTGTAGATGAAATATCTGCGATACACTCTGTCATAGAAAAGTTCGTTTTCTTTGTTCAGCCTAAATGGAAGATAGCCAAAGATAATCCAGGCAGTGGAAACACTCGTAATATAGGTGGTATAACCAACATCCAAGAACTTATAGAAGGACAAGGACCATTTGCCAATTTGGGAGAAGATGTTTTTGACGATTATTGGCAAGGCTATTTCAACAAGGTTGATGCCAGAACAGCAGGAATAGGCACTCCGCATTATAACAATTTGGAAACATACAAAGAGTATTTAAAATCTCAAGCTCAAAAATTATCAAAGCTATAAACTATGGCAGTAATAGTACCTCCTATAAAATCACAAGGAATTAAGACAAAGCTTGTTCCTTGGATAAATGATTTGATTGCACAGTCAGGTTTAGATTTGGCTAATACCAACTGGATTGAACCTTTCTTTGGGACAGGTGTTGTTGGACTCAATGCTCCTGTAGGTGGCGATAGATACGTGGCAGATAGCAATCCACATATCATCAACTTCTATAATGGCGTTTTAAATGGAGAAATCACGCCACAAAATATGCGTGAATATTTGGAGCGTGAAGGGGCATTGTTAGCAGCATCTGACGAAGATGGCTATGTTCATTATCGTGCCATTAAAGAACGTTTTAATACAGAATATAGTCCGTTTGATTTTATATTTTTATCTCGTGCCGGATTCAATGGTATGATGCGCTTTAATAGACGAGGACAGTGGAATATCCCATTTTGTAAAAAACCTGGAAGATTTGCCCCTGCATATATTACAAAAATATGTAATCAAGTAGCTGCTGCTCAGCGAGTAATTCGTGCCTTTAATTGGGAGTTTCATAATCAAAATTTTATAGATACTATAAATCATGCTCAGGCAGGAGATTTGATTTATTGTGATCCTCCATATTTTGGAAGATATGTTGATTATTATAATGGATGGACAGAAGAAAATGAAGAAGCATTATATAATGCTCTTTTAAATACACCAGCCCATTTTATTTTGTCAACATGGCATCATAATGAATTTAGAGCAAATGAAATGATGAATCGATTTTGGAATAATTTTAATGTTGAGACTCAAGAACATTTCTATCATGGAGGTGGACATATTGAAAATAGACATGCAATGATAGAAGCTCTTGTATTTAATTTTGAATTACATGAGCCTGTTCAAATAAATCAATTTTATAGACCGCGGGGAAGAGAACTTCAGTTGGGATTGAACTTAGCATAAGATGAAACCTTTATATCAGACAGGAAATGAGGAGTTTACGTTGCTTCATGGCGATACAATGGAGCTTATAGGTAATATTGACAAAAAAGTCGATATGATATTTGCTGACCCTCCTTATTTCTTGTCTAAGAACATTTCAAAATGTATAAACGGTACATGGAAGTCTTTTGAAAAAGGCGAATGGGATAGAGCTACAGGCCAAGATAATATAAATGCTTTTAACAGAAAGTGGTTGTCTGCTTGTCGTAATGTACTCAAAGATGATGGAACTATTTTTGTGACCGGAACCTATCATAATATATTCTCCGTTGCCTCATGCATGGTAGAGCTTGGATATAAAATACTTAATATTATTGTTTGGCAAAAGTCTGATGCAAAACCAACTCTATCAAGAAACTATTTCAATTTCACAACAGAATATATAGTGTGGGCTCGGAAAAATGAGAAGATTCCACATTTCTTTAATTGCGAATTGATGGAGCAGTTGAATGGAGGTGCAAGAATGTCTGACGTGTGGCGCATTCCATTTCTTTCATCTTGGGAAATGAGATGTGGAAAACACCCGACACAAAAACCTCTACGTCTTCTATATAGAGTAATTCTTGCTTCGACTCATGAAGGTGATACAATTCTTGATCCATTTGCAGGAAGTTGCACAACAGGCATTGCTGCTAATCTTCTTAATAGGAAATTTATTGGAATCGATCAGAGTCTTGAGTATCTTATGTATGGCATTCGTAGAAAGCAAGAAATAGAAGACTCTAAAATGGCAGATATAATAAAGAATAAGATGTCTGAAAATAATGAAGAGGTGATGGTGATGGTAAATCATTGTCGAAAAGAATTAAAGGAAAAGATGATAGAAACAGGCATTTGTTATCTTCGTGCAGGAGATTCAAAAGGCTCTCTTTGCGTTACTCCCGGTTTTGAAAGGATGCAGTATGTTCTTTTGCATACAGGGGGTGACAATTGTCAACTATTCAAGTTGAAATCTAAGGGTCACTTTCAAATATGGACAAAGGAGACATTAGAAAAATACGGATTTAAACCTACACATGCTCCTTATTATATTGTTTTGCATTTTGATAGGACAAGGCCTATAGATGTAAAGAAAATCCCGAATTTAAAAGAAGATTCCAATACATTTGTGGCAAAGATAAAACCTTTGAGCGATTTTTTGGGAATAAAATAATATATTAATAGTGTAGGCTTTTTTAAATACATCTCCATTAATGTCCATATTATGTGGACAATCTCTACGGCAGAGTCCCTAAAGAATTGGCTCTGCCGTAGATAGAAATATGTTAGATTTGAAATGTTGAAAAGTGAGCGTGCTGTATTGTCGGAAAAAGATGTTTTTTGTAAATTTGTAATGAAGAAAATGACGTGCAATCCTTATTTACAATAGCCAGACAAGCTAAAAATTGTCTCTATTGTCTCTATTGTCTTTAAAAAAAAACAAGAGGGTGAAAAACAACCCTCTTGCTCTGCTTTTTTATTTTCTGTTTCCTGCGTTTTCAAATTGGCTTTTCCCAATTGTATTTTTCCAATTGTATTTTCTATATTGTCTTTTCCCAATTGTCTTTTCCCCAATTGTCTTTATTCAGCTCCCGTAAACTGTCCTATAAAGAAGATGGCACCTGTTGCGCGTTCCTTTATGATGTAGACAAAGGGGCGGGTGGCGTGAAACTCTACATGCTTTGGCTCTTCAGGGGCCAACGACATGGTCATGATGGCTGCTGTCACGGCTGCTGCCTTGGTGCCCTTCTCGTTAACCTCGATCTTTGCCTTCTGAAGCATGTTCGAGATGTGCATGGGGGCTGCTGTCATGTGGCTGAAGTTGGCCTTGGAGGCATCGAATATTGACGGGGCGCCAAGCTTTGCTATGATGCTGTTGAGCGAGGTCTCCTGTTCTATGCTGAAGCGGGGGAGCTTCAGGTCAACGATGTGCTCGGTCATGTTCTGGTCGGTCTGCAGGAGCTTCTCGGCTGTGAGGTCTTTCATGATCTCGTTAATGCTGTGGCCGTTGTGGGGGAGCAGCACGGTCATGGAGTAGGCTCCGTTGCCGTAGGGCAGGTCCACGGCTGCGTAGCCGGGTGTTGTGGTGTAGAAGAACTTGTCGTTCTGGTGCATCATCTGCACTTTCTGTATGTTGCGCGTGTAGCCCTGGAAGATCTCCTGCTTGGTCATGGTCTTGTCGAAGGTCTTTGCCCATGTGCCGTTGAAGAAGATGGCGTTCATGAGATAAGCTGTGGCGTTGGGGTCTGTGTTGTCGATGATGCTCGGGATCATGCCCTTGGTCTGCTTGTTGCACCATGTGTTGATGGTTTTGGTGGTCTTGGGCGATGTGAAGTCGAGGCTTTCCACGCCTGAGAGGTAAAGCTCCTTCATGGCCTTTGTGAAGGCGTCGTTAAGCTTTATGTTCTTGTTCACGGCAATATAGTTGGCCACGTTTATGTCGGTAGCCTTGTCGAGACGGCTCTGCTTTTCCATTATAGAGTGGTAGAGAGCGTTCATGGCGTTGATGTCGGCATCGCTGGCGCCGATGGTGCTCATGATCTGCTGGCGTGTTTCGCCGTCGGCTCCGTTGGCGAGCATGGCCATGAGGTATGTCACGCTGAGGGGCGAGATGACGGTCGACTGCATTTTGGCTGTCTCTGTGAAGAGCTTCAGGGCGAAGGCGTTGTTCTTCTGCACCTGTGCACGTTGTGAGTCGTCGAGAATGAGATAGTTTTCGTCCATCTCGTGTGCTTCGTCGGGATAAGCCACCACGGCGTCGCTGACGTTTGTGTTCTCGCTTGCAGCTTTCTTCTGTGTGCCGCATGATGTTGCGACCATTGCTGCTGCCACCATCGACATGGCGGCTACCTTTTCTAATGTTTTGTTCATATTCGTAATATAAAATGTGTTCCTTATTTTTTTCTTTGCTTTAGCCTTAGCCTTTGCTTTTAAAGATAAAAACCCTCTTGAGAGTGCTTTCTTGTATGCTGGTGTGCTTATTTAACAGATTTTAAAATAAAGATCCACACAAAACAGCACAAGGAGAGCCGTAGTTGTGCGCCTTCCTTGTGCTGTGTTGTTGTGTTGACAAAAATAAATGTTTTGGAGATAATCGGGACGTCCTGTTTTTATGACAGGCCCTCTATCTCGCCGTTCACGATGTCTATTTTCAGGGCTTGCGGCACCTTGGGCAGCCCCGGCATGCGCATGATCTTGCCTGCTATGATGACGAGCATCTCGGCGCCTGCGTTGATGACGATGTCGCTCACGTTGACGTCAAAGTTCTTGGCCACGCCGTAGAGCTTCGGGTCGGTAGAGAACGAATATTGTGTCTTGGCTATGCACACGGGGAAACGGTCGTAACCCATGTCGTAGATCATCTTTAGCTTTTTCTTTGCCTCGGCCGAGAAGCTCACGGTGGCGGCACCATAGACCTTGCGTGCCACCTTACAGATCTTTTCTTCCACCTTGTCGTCGTCGTCGTAGGCCAGGGTGAGGGGAGCCGACGGCTTGTTGGCGATGGTCTCTACCACGAGCCTGGCCAGCTCTTCGGCACCCTTGCCGCCCTCTATGAAGGCGTTGTTCACGGCAAAGCCCACGCCCAGGCCGGCACAATGGCGGCGCACGATGCCGATCTCTTCTTCTGTGTCGGAGGCGTAGCGGTTGAAAGCCACCACCACGGTCTGTCCATACATCTGCATGTTGCTTATGTGCTTGTCGAGGTTCTCAAGACCCTTGGTCAGACCCTCGTGGTTCTCGTTCTTTATCTCGTCCACGGGCACGCCGCCGTGCATCTTCAGACCTTGTGCCGTGGCCACGATGACGGTAAGCTTGGGCTGAAGGTTGGCCTTGCGACACTTTATGTCGAAGAATTTCTCGGCACCCAGGTCGGCACCGAATCCGGCTTCTGTAATGACATAATCGCCAAAGGTCATGGCCATCTTTGTGGCGAGTATAGAGTTGCAGCCGTGGGCTATGTTGGCAAACGGTCCGCCGTGCACAAAGGCAGCCGTGTTTTCGGTTGTCTGCACGAGGTTGGGGTTGAGGGCGTCGCGCAGCAGAACGGTTATGGAGCCGGCCACGCCGAGGTCTTTGACGGTAAAGGGCTTGCCATCAGAGGTGAAGCCGAGCAATATGTTTTCTATGCGGCGGCGCAGGTCGGCCTCGTCGGTAGCGAGACAGAGGATGGCCATGATCTCGGAAGCGGGTGTGATGTCGAACGCCGACTCGCGCACCACGCCGTTGGTCTTGGCTCCCAGGCCTGTGACGATGTAACGCAGGCCGCGGTCGTTGATGTCGAGCACGCGGTTCCACAGCACCTCTTTCATGGCAAAGCCGTTGTCGCGGTTCTGGTAGATATAGTTGTCGAGCAGAGCCGTGATCATGTTGTGTGCAGAGGTGATGGCGTGGAAGTCGCCTGTGAAATGGAGGTTTATCTTGTCCATGGGCAGCACCTGTGCGTGTCCGCCTCCTGCCGCTCCGCCTTTCTGTCCGAAGCAGGGACCGAGCGACGGCTCGCGCAGGGCGCAGATGGCTTTCTTGCCTATGCGGTTGAGGCCGAGGGCCAGCCCCACCGAAACGGTTGTCTTGCCGATGCCCGCCTTGGTGGGGGTGATGGCTGTTACAAGAATGAGGTTGCTCTTCTTTGTTCGCTCTTCATCGATGAGCTTTAGCGGAGCTTTGGCAATATACTTGCCGTAGTTCTCAATCTCGTCGGCAGGAATGCCGTAATTGGTTGCCACTTTGTGAATTTCTGTCAATTTGGTTTCGCGTGCTATCTCAATGTCAGATTTCATAATGTTGATTTTGTTTTTCTTTGAGAATGCAAAATTACACAATATTATTGGGGTGGCAAAATAAATGTTGAATTTTGAATGTTGAATGTTGAATGGTTGCGCAAAGCGCAATGTTGAATGTTGAGTGTTGAATGTTGAGTGGTTGCGCAAAGCGCAATGTTGAGTGTTGAGTGATGAATGTTGATTGTTGAATGTTGAATGTTGAGTGGTTGTGGCTTTGCTGCATTGTTGAATTATTCAATTTTAAATTAGCAGAGTAAAAAAAACTGAAATCAAAAACTCAAAATTGGCTGACGCTGATAATTCAAAATTCAAAATTCAACATTGCGCTTTGCGCAACCACTCAACATTCAACACTCAACATTCAACATTCAAAATTCAACATTGCGCTTTGCGCAACCACTCAACATTCAACACTCAACATTCAACATTCAAAAACTGCATATGTCTTTGTAAGCACAATGTTTGCATCTGCTCTCGTCTGTTGTGGCAGCAAAGGGCAGCGACGGGTTGTAGATGTCGGCAATGAGCTCACGGAGCCTGTCGCCAAACTGTTTGCGGAGCGGCTCCACGTCGTTTATGCGTTCCGGGCCAAGGTTGAGCACAGGGTCATAGTCGGTTGCCGTGTGCTGAATGTAGAGCAAGGCAGGGCTGACGGGCAACGCCTTGGGGTTGTGGCGTGAGGAGTGGCTCGTAATGAGCGAGTAGAGGAGCGTTTGCAGATAGTAGCCCGCCTGCTTCTTGCGCTTCTCGCCCGTGGTGAAGATGTCGTCGACCGTCGCTATCTGTTCTGCGTTCGAGGGTTTGTGGTAACGTCCTGTCTTATAGTCGACCACGCGCATGGTCTCGTGGCCTGTCTGCTTGTCTGTTACCGCGTCAAGACGGTCTATGGTACCGCCGATGCGTATGGTCTGGCTCGTGGGCAGCCCCTCGTTTATGGTTATTGTTGTCTCCACCTTCTGCTCCAGCCCGCAGATGGTGAACGGCGTGTTCTCCTTGTCGGCGGTCAGGAGCGAGCGCAGATAGTCGGCTATCACGGCGCGGTTGATGAGTTGCAGACCGTTATATTCGGGCTTGTGTTTTGTGGGGTCAATCTTGAACAGCTCCTTGGCAAAGGCGTGGTCGACATGTTGCAGGACCGCATGGTGCTGTCGCAGAAACTGGTCTATGGCCGTGGTTGTGACGAGGCCTGTTGGCGCGATGGTGTTGTAGATGCTCTCGGCGGCAGCATGGAAGATCAGTCCGAAGGTGCGGTCGTCGAGCTCGGCCTGCTCGTCGTCGTCATACTCATGGATGTGCGCAAGGTTGTTATAATAGAACGTGAGCTGACAGGTGAGGTAGCGGTTTATGGCCGTGGGCGACAGGTAGCTGATGGCCTTCAGCTCTTCCATGATCTCAGGCGTCTTCTCTATGCATGCGTGGCGCGTGAAGCTCGTTGCGGCGTGGCGTGCGCTCAGGCTGATGTGACGTATGTCTATTCCGCTCTCCACCATGAGCTGCGTCATGAAACGGCTCTTCTCGCACGGGGTGCCCGCGTCCTTTACCGTCGATGAAATTATGGTCACGTCGGCAGAGCGTTGCAGCAGACGGTAGAAATAGTAGGCATAGATGGCCACCTTGTGGTCAACGGTCGTGAGGTCGTAAGCCTTGCGTATGGAGTAGGGAATGAAGGAAGCGTCGTTCACGCCCTTCGGCATGTTGCCCTCGTTGCAGGAGAGAATGAGCAGGTGCTCAAAGTCGAGGTTACGGGTCTCGAGCACACCCATGACCTGTATTCCCTCTATCGGTTCGCCGTGGAACGGAATGGAGGTGCCGCCTATGAGCTGGGCAAAGAGGCGCTCAAGGGTTGAGAGGTCGGCTTGCAGGTCGCCGCTGTCGATAAGCTCTAACAGCCGGCTCACAAGCGTGTACATCCTGAACACGCTCTCCGTGAAGAGCGCATCGTCTGACGCACATTGTGTGCCCACATGCTTCAGCACCTTCTGCAGCCAGGCAAAGAGGTTGCGGTTAGCTTCGGCTTCGCTACACGGCGAGGGGGCGAGGTCGGCAAAGATGAGAGCCGTGCCCTCGTCCACGGCAAGCTGCTGTCGGGAGGGATAATAGGTGCGTGCCTCTGCGTCGGAGGTGAGGCGCTTTATGAGCTCTGGCGCCAGGGGCGATATTATGGTGCTGAAGGGGTGGCGCAACACGCGAAGGACGGCGTGCAGGCTGTATTTGTCGCTACCCGCCTTGTGGCCGTTGGTCTGCAGGTCTATGAGCATGCTCATGAGCGATGCCACCGATGTCTGTTGCAGGGGGAAACCTGTTGTTATGTTGGCTTTCTCCACCTCGTCGGGCAGGGCGTGCATGACGGTTTGCAGAATGTTCTCGTCGCACATCACCACGGCTGTTGAGCTGCCGGCCTCTATGCGCCCTTTGCCCTCTTGGGTTAGCCAACTGCTCATGTAGGCTGCCTGTACCGTGTCTGTGGAGGCTTCGGCAAAGGTTATGTGTGGCTTGCGCTTGAGGTTGCTGTAGAGGGCGGCGCGGCTGGTTCCGTTCTCTTCAAGGGCGTTGGGAAAATGCTCCAGATACTGGGCTATGAAATGGCCCGCCTCGTTGTCGGGCTGTCCCTTGCGCGGCATGTAATAGGTGTCATAGTCCCAATAGAACAGGGCCTTGCCAGCCTTTTTCAGCTTGCTGAAGAGCTGCTGCTCCACCTTTTGAAGCATGTTGAAGCCTATGAAGACGTAGGTGTCGAACTCGTCGAACGTCTCGGCTTCCGCGTTGGAGACCACGTCGCGGTAGAGGGCACCCTCATAAGCGAGGTGCTGCTCTTTCAGCCGTTGGTTGAACCGTGTGTAGATGGTGCCTATGTGTTGCCACAGGTTGACAAACCGCTTCTTCAGTTCGCTCTCGCCTGAAGTGCTTTGCCCCGCGTTTTCTTGGGCGAAGCTTGCAAAGAACCTTTTCAGGATGGCTTGCTTCTCTTCGTCAAGATAGGTGAGGTCTCGCTCAATCTCGGCAATGTCGGCCACGTTACGGAACACCTTGTCGGCATCGGCAAGGTTCTTGTCGACATCGTCAAAGTCGGACAGCATCAGTTGGCCCCAACTGTAGAAATGGTCTATCGTCTCCTTCGACTTGGTACACTCCACATAGGTCTTGTGAAGGTCGCACACAAGCTTTATGGGGTCTGCCACGGTCAGCAACGAGTGGCGGCGGAAGAGGTCGCTGATGGTCATGTAAGCAGGAGTCCACATGGGCTCTCCTCCCGTCATCTCAAAGAAATGACGGTTCAGAAACAGAGAGGCACGCTTGTTTGGGAATACCACGGCCACGCGCGACATGTTTTTATCGAATCGGCTGAGCAGGTCGGCGGCGACAAGCTCAAGGAATGTTTTGCTCATATATATATATTTTCTCCTTCTTTCTTTTTTCTCCTTCTCTTTTCTTTTTCTTCTTTTTTCTTCTTTTTTCTTCTTTTTTCTTCTCCTCCTCCGTCTTGTCCTCCACCTTCTTCTCCTTTCTTCTCCTTCTATCTTCTTCGTCGTCTTTATCTTCTTCTTCTTTCTTCGTCTCCTTCTCTTTCTTTAAAGGAGGGTTCTGCAAATTAAGACCTTAACATTTAACAACTCTGTTGGGATAGACGTACCACAGGTAGCCTTCCACATCGTTGTGTCCCATCTGTTTGAGCATGGCCATGTAGAGGCCCACTTGCTGCTTGTGTTCGTCGGTTGGAGAGGCAAATTTGAAGTCGACAACCACGAAGCGGCCGTTGCGTTCCATCACACGGTCCGGCCTATACTCCTTCATCTTGTTCGGGTCGTTGGGGTCGCGTGTGAGGATCGTACACTCGTTGTACAGACGCCACCCCGGGGCGAACCAGTCGGCAGCCTGCCTGCAAGCCAGACGGCTCGACATGAGTGAGGTTATGGCCTCGGGGGTTATGGGCGCATCGGCAAGCAAGCCGCGCTCCACATAGCTCTTCATGACCTTTGGCAGGTCGTCGGCTGTACGCATCTCCGAGAAGATGCCGTGCATGATGTTGCCCTTCTTTATGTAAGAAATCTGTTGCTCCTCGTCCTCTCCCTTTACAAACTCTCTGCTGTCGTTGCTCTGACGGAACGTGGCCTTGCTGGGGTAAGTGTTGAAGTCGAGGTCTATGCGCTCTTTCTCGGCAAGAAACACGTTGGCTTGCTTAGGCTTGGCTGCCGAAAGGCGAGAATGAGCTTCTCCAGCCTTCTTTCCTTCCTGCGCCTCTTTTTTAGAGCCTTCTCCTTGCCCTTTTTCTTCCTGTTTCTTCTCTTCTTTCTTGGCTAATGTGCCGTAAGCGAAGCGCACCTCGTCGTCGGGACCTTCGGCTCCCTCAAACTCGGCTCCTTCAAGGTCGGCAGCTATGAGGGGCAGACATTGCTCCAAGAGGTTTGACCGATACTGCTGGTCGGCTCGTCGTCCATAGACAAAAAGGTTCTTGCCTGCACGGGTGAAAGCCACATAGAGCATGTTGAGGTTGTCGATAATGTTTTCGAACGATTCTTCCAGACAGTCGTGCTCAAAACAAGTGCCGGCCATTCTGCTCACAATGTTGCTCACAGCCACCAGCGGCAGCTCGTTAAAGGGAGCCGTGCGCGGCTGGCACCAGATGAGGCCAGGGAGCGTCATCTTCCAGTCGCAGAACGGAATGATGACGTTGTCATATTCCAGACCCTTGCTCTTGTGTATGCTCAGCAACTGTATGCCGTCGGCATCGTCGGTCTGTATGGTCAGGTCGCAATAGCTGTTGTCCCATTGTTCAAGGAACCCCTCTATGTCGGACGGGTTGTCTATGGCAAACTTGTTTATGACATCGAAGAAGGCGCACACAAACGCGCTCTGACCCTCTATCTCGTCGAGCTTGTAAAGCCGTTGCAGATGCTCGGCAAGCTCAAAGAGCGGAAGGGCTGACAGGTCGGTATCGCCAAAGAGCAGCCTGTCCGCAATTTGGCTTGCGGCGGCGCTGGTTATGGCGAAGCTCTTGCAGCCGTCGGTCTCGTTGCTTACAAAGCTTTCTTCGTTGCTTGTAAAGCCTTTCTCTTCGTTGCTTGTAAAGCCTTTCTCTTCGTTGCCTGTGCGTTTTTTCTTTTCGTCCTGTTCCCTTCTCTCGACATATTTTTTATAGAAGCATGCCACGTTTGCCTGCATGATCTCGTCGGTAGGGTGGAGGAGCAGACGCAAAGACCAGATAATGGCGTTCACGGCTATGCTGCTGTCAAGACGGTAAGCCTCGCCCGAGACCACAGGCACCTCAGGCAGGTGGTCAGACAGGTAGCGGGCTATGGTGCGCACATCCTCGTTGCGGCGCATGAGCACGGCGATGTCGCGAGGACGCACATGCTCGCTGAGCAACCTCGATATGGTTGCCGTGACACGCTCCATCATGAGTGTGGTCGTGTCGGTCTCGTCGTCGGCTTGTCGCGGCAACAGTTGCACCTCTATTCGTCCCACCTTAGGCCGCGGACGGTTGGCGGGTATGAGCTGCACCACGTCCGAGTAGGCTTTCTCAAGCTGCGCCGCCATCATGTCTGACCCCGCATCGGCAATGCGTTGGCGCTCAAGCATGGCAGCATGGGTGAAGAATGAGTTGTTAAAATCTATAATGTTGCGCTCCGAGCGATAGTTGGTCTTCAGACTGTCCTCATGAGGTGTGTAAGGCGTGTCCTTAAACTGGGCGTCTATGTTGTTGAGCAAGCGCCAGTCGCCTTCGCGCCATCTGTAGATGCTCTGCTTCACGTCGCCCACGATGAGATTTGTTCCGCTGTCCTCACGACTAAGACACTCGAGCAGCAAGACCTTGAAGTTGGCCCATTGAATGGTACTTGTGTCCTGAAACTCGTCAATCATGATGTGGTTGATCTGCGTGCCTATCTTCTCATAGATGAACGGCGTGTCGTCATGTCCGATGAGCCGGTGGAGCATATATTGTGTGTCGCTCAGCAAGAAGCGGTTGTGCTGAATGTTGTCTTCGCGCACGGCTTGCGCTATGCTTCCGAGCAGACGCAGCTGGTGCATGTGTGCCAGCACCTCTTGCGAGGCCTGATAGTTGTTCCACTCGCGTCGGCGCGTGCTCTCGGCCTTTTCAAGTAGGGGTGTGAGCTTGTCGTGAGCGAGGGCTTTCAGCAACGTGCCGTTTGGCCCTTTAAGGGCTGTCTTGGTGAGCCATGCGTCGGGGTCGGCAAGAGCCTTACGGTAGGTTGCGAGCAGCTCGCCCGTCTTCTTGTCGTTGAAGGCCGAGGGGCCGTAGTCGCCGCGTTGCAGCTTTATAAAGAACGAGGCGGCTCCACGGCTCTTGCTTGCAAGGTCGTCTATGGTGAAGCCCGCGTTGTCGATGGCGGCAAAAAACTCGTCTGCCACATTCTTCATGCGTTGTTCAGCATTCTTTGCCAAGGTGCGCAGGGTGGAGGTGTAACGCTCAAAAAACGTTGCTTCGCCGATGGTCGTTTCCAACGTGTCGCTATGTTCCTTGTAGAAGTCTTTGAAGATGTTGCGTCCAAAATCTTTGATGTGTCTTATGACGTTCCAGTTTTTGTCGTCGTTTATCGTGTCCGTGATATATTGCATGATCCACACCAGCAGCTCGTCCGTGGGGCGCAGGTTCTCGATCATCCTGTCCACGGCCTGCTGCTCTATCTGCGTGTCGCCCAGCTCTATGCGCATGTTGGCCGTGAGGTCAAGCTCGCGCGCGAGGTTGCGAAGCACAATCTGGAAGAACGTGTCGATGGTCACCACGCGAAAATGGTTGTAATGGTGTACGAGGAGCGTGAGCGCCTGTCCGGCTCTCTCTGCCACGATGGCGGGTGCGAGGCCGAGATCATGGCTTATCTTCGAGGTGTAGTCGGCCGAGTCGGCAAGCTGCTTCCACATGCCGTAGAGCTTTGTCAGGATACGACTCTTCATCTCGTCTGTGGCCTTGTTTGTGAAGGTCACGGCGAGAATGTTACGGTAGCTCATCGGGTTGTTGATGAGCATTTTTATATATTCTATGGTGAGCGTGAAGGTCTTGCCGCTTCCTGCGCTCGCTTTATAAACTGTCAGCATGTGGTGTAGTAAAAGGAAAAATGTTGTTTAAAACGGTTGACGTTTTGCTGTTGCGGGAAAACGCCCTTTATCTTGACGCCCTGAACGCCGCCAAGTTTACATAACGGCGTTTCATCAGCCGGCGATAGATGTTGCGCATCCACAGGCGATGTGTGGCTATGAACACAAGGCCTATGACCATTATAATAATGTAGGCGATGTCTTTTGAGAACATGGCGCTCGTCATGGAGATTACGATCATGGGCAGACCGAAGCTCACGGCCTGTGCCAGGAGTTGCGCATAGTTGTTTTCCATGCCAGCCTTGCTTGTGAACTTGGTGTTGAGCGGAACCGTCTGCTTGTTGTAGACAGCCAGCTGGAAGAGCACGAAATATTGAAACCCTGCCGTGAACGAGGCCATGCTGACAAGCATGAGGATTGACCATTTGCCAACGATGACCAAGGGGAGCATGAGCAAGAAGGGTATGATGAGCAGCAGGCAATAGACATAATATTTTGCCTTCAAGAGCGACAGAATGTTTTCGCGGCGCACCATAAGACAGTCTATATAGTTGCCCTCATAACTCATGACGCGGGTGAGCATCATCTCTCCATAGACAACAAAATTGTAGATGCACCAGAAGATGGTCATTCCTGCCGAATCGTAAACGTCGGTTGTGCAGACCACAATTGTGAGCAGCACGACGATGGCTGTTGCAAACCAGAAGAGCTTTCGCGGATTCTTGTTGCGTGACATGAGACGAAGCTCAAGTTTTATGTATTGCCCGATGTCGCCATATTTGTTCAGAAAAGCATAGCTCTTTGCCGACCGCACCTCTTTGGTCTTTTCGACGGCTTGCACCTCTTTCATGACGTGCTGTTGCTGCGTGGCTACGTTAGCCTTTATGAGCAACGCCAAGAGGGCAGCGGTAAACAGCAGGGGTAGGGGGTTGCCAGCAGCAATCTGCTCGCCAGGCATGGTGACGGCCTGCAAGAACAGGTCGCCGGCCGCCCCGTCGAGCAGAACCATCGGCACGAGCAACAAGGCGTAGAAAGCCACGGGCAGAAGCCACCACAACATGGAGTCGTTGATGAGCGTGCGCACGATGGCGTACCATTGGCTGTTGGCCATTGCCAGCAGCCAGCAATAGACGATGAGCAGAAACGACGGCCAAAGGCCGTAACTGAACACTACCGACATGAGGCAGAACGGCACAACCATGATGAGCCACACGGCGTTGCCCCAGCTCACAACCGATGTGGCAACAAAATGGTTAACACATGTGTTGCGGGGCAACGGCAGCAGAAGATAAGGTTTCACAATCTGCGACGGGGTCTGCTGCACGGTGAAGCGCAAGAAGAAGTCGAGGGCAAAAATGAACGGCAAGCACATACACAAGATCTCGGGTGAGGTGTATCTGCCGCCGTCGTTGGCTATGAGAGCAAGCATTACAGCCGCTCCAAGCAGATACACTATCACGAACGACGACATAAGCGTTATGACCACTTTTGCCGCCTTGTTGCCCGCGTTTGACAAGCTGCGCTTCTCCGCCAGCTGTCTGTGGCGGCGCAACAGCTTAAAGAGTTGCCATGTGTTCATTCTTTTTCTTTTTGTTTTCTTGTTTCTTTATTTCCTTGTTGCTTGTTGTCTAACCTCTTGAGAGCTTCTTCTTGTGCAAATCTTTTAGCTACCCTTTGAGAGCTTTATCTTGTGCAACCCATTTTTAGCTACCTCTTGAGAGCTTTTTCTTGTGCAAATCTTTGGGTCGGTTCCCCTTTGAGAGCGTCCCTTTATCTAAGGTCAATAACCTCAGCCTGAGGAAAGTCTTTCTGGTTGAACGTGAACAGGCTGTTGGGTTGGTTCTTTGCCTTGAAGTTGCTTACCGTGATGGTGCTCCATGTGCTGTTTTGGCGCATCTTTATGCGTGATGGCACATAGCTTTTTTTGTTAATGCTTATGTAGAGCTCCTGCACGGTACGTTTCTTGTTTTGTGCTGTCAGATGAACCTCATAGCTCTGCGCGTTTTGTGTGAGCGTCATGTTGTAGCCCGTCTTGTAGAGGTTTATGAAGGTGTAGGGGTTCATGGTCATCTGCTGCGCTTGGGTGGGCGTTGTGACGTTAACCTCTTGTGTCTTCTTCATGTAGGTCCATTGTGTCTTGCCGTTGAACCATACGGTAGCCATAGGGGTGTGCGCGTTAAACTTGTTTCCCTTTATGGCTATTGATCCCGATGTTGTTCCAAGTTTTGCGTTGGAGAAGGTGAAGTTGGCGCTTGCACCTCCCTTGTGTCCAATCACTTGTGCCGTCTTGTTGAGCACGTCCATAGCCTGTTTGTTTGTCTGTGCTGATGTGCACACGGCAACGGCCAGCAGGCAAGCCATAAACAAATATCTTAATGTTTTCATAATTTGTCGTTCCAAATCTTAATACTCAATTCCTTTTTTACCCTTTTACCTTTTTATTTTTACCTGGTTGTTTCTCCTTCGCTCAGTTTCCTTTTTTTACCTTTTTACCTTTTTACCTTTTTACCTTTATATCACAGCATCCCCTTCGTCGAAGGCAGCTCATAATGGTAGATGTCTCGTTTTACCGCCATCTTGATGCTCTTGGCGAGAGCCTTGAAAATGCCCTCAATCTTATGGTGCTCGTTTGTTCCCGACGCCTTGATGGCGAGGTTCATCTGCGCCGCGTCGCTAAGACTCTTAAAGAAGTGCATGAACATCTCCGTCGGCACGTCACCTATGCGCTCGCGTCTAAACTCCGTGTCCCATTGCAGCCATGCGCGTCCGCCAAAGTCGAGAGCCACCTGGCACAAGCAGTCGTCCATGGGCAGACAGTATCCGTAGCGTTCGATGCCGCGTTTGTTGCCAAGCGCCTTGAGAAGACATTCGCCAAGCACAATCGCCGTGTCTTCGATGGTGTGGTGCTCGTCAACGTTCAGGTCGCCCTTGGTGTGGATCGTAAGGTCGCACATGCCGTGGCGTCCGATCTGCTCAAGCATGTGGTCAAAGAATCCGAGCCCTGTGCTTATGTCACACTTGCCTGTGCCGTCGAGGTTCAGCTTCACGAACACGTCGGTCTCCTTTGTTGTGCGACGCATCTCTATCGTGCGTTCGCCAGCAAAGAGCAGCTCCGCAATCTTGTCCCACGTCAGCCCGTCGCGTCCTAAGACCAGCGCCTTGCAGCCGAGGTTTGTCGCCAGCTGCGCGTCGGTCTCGCGGTCGCCGATGACGTAGCTGTTGGCGAGGTCATAAGCGGGGTTGTCAATATAGCTTGTGAGCATGCTTGTGCCGGGTTTGCGCATGGGTGAGTGGTCTTCAGGAAAATGGCGGTCTATGAGCTGCTCGTCAAACTCTATGCCTTCGCCCTTAAGCGTCTGCAAGATAAAGTTGTGAACGGGCCAGAACGTGTCTTCTGGGAATGAACTGGTGCCCAGGCCGTCCTGGTTGCTCACCATGACGAGCTTGAAGTCGAGATGTCGCGCTATGAACGCGAGGTTGCCGATCATGCCGTCCACAAATTTCAGCTTCTCAAAAGCGTCGATCTGCTCGTCGGCAGGTTCTTCTATCAGCGTGCCGTCACGATCGATGAAGAGCACACGTTGCTGCTTGGTTGCGATGTTATCCATAGTTGTCAATCTTTTTTGTTTTCTGTATTGTTTTCTGCTATTATTTTTGAACACCCACTTATAGCCTTGGCTCTTCAAAGCTTAGCCTCTTGCCCGTTGTCCGAAGAGGCCTGTCGTGTGTTCAGTCTTGTGTCGACCGTTCCACAAGCGTAGAGGGCTGTAAGGAAGAACCAGACGGCGCTATATTGTGCCACAAAACACATGGCGGTCTGTGCCACAAAATAGAACATGCTGAAGCTGCCTGGCAGAGCCGATGCGTCGCCCAGCATCATGCCCTCGGCATTGGCGTGGTTAGCCATCAAGAGTACGATCATGGGTACCGACATTACGCACACTATAATCAGCACGATGAGCGTCAGAATTAACGACGTGCCCAAGAGAAAGCCGTAACGACGCGCTCCCGTTCTGTAGTCGGTCGTAAAAGCCTGTCGCAACGTGCGTTGCGGGTCTACAACATATTTTGTTAAAGAGTAGAGCAAGGGCACGATGGCAAACAAAAACACTATCGTCAAACAAATTGTGCCTATAGTTGCCACACCCATGGCTGTGGCTTTCCCGATGTTGGCAACAGCCAAGCCCGCTCCCAAAGCAAACGAAGCCGCGAGCACCACGGCGAGGAACGCAACACACATAACGGTCGTTGCGCCGTTCAGCCGCACGTTCTTCCAATAGATCTGCTTCGGGGTCATCTCGCAGAACAAGCCGATAAGCTTTGACCAGAACCAAGGAGCCAAAAACACGAACACCACAGCCGTAGCTGCTGCCGTGGCAAGGCTCAATAGAAGGTCGGCAGTCGTGGGCACAATGGTCTCTTGTTGAGGCAGGAACGCCTGCAAAGAGAGCACGATCGACACCACAATCGCGGGTATCCATGTCTTGCGAAATATAGTGGCAAAGTTGGAGCAGTAGAGATCGAAGGCGCTCTTAAGGCAGCTCGATATGCTACGCTCTTTTAAAAAATCTTTCTTTTCCATCACTTTATGTTTCTTTCTTCTTTTTTCCTTTTGTTTTTTTTTACCTTTTTACCTTTTTACCTTTTTACCTTTTAACGTCTGAACTCGGAGCACACAATGGCTGTAGCCACAGCCACGTTCAGGCTGTCTGCCTTGTCGGCCGTTGTGGCGAAGGTAGGTATGAGCAACTTTTGGCTTATCCTGCTGCGCATCTCGGCGCTAATGCCGTTGCCTTCGTTTCCCATCACAATAATGCCGTGTTGTGGCAGATCTTTGGTGTAGATGTTTTCGCCGTCGAGCATGGTTCCAAACACAGGATGGTCTTTTGGCAGACGGTCTACGAGACGGGGTAGGTAGGTGTAGACCACTCTCACCCTTGCTATGCTGCCCATCGTGGCCTGCACCACCTTTGGGTTGTACACGTCGGCCGTGTCGGGACTGCACACAATGGTGTCTATGCCGAACCAGTCGGCAATGCGAATGATGGTTCCGAGGTTGCCTGGGTCTTGCACACCATCGAGCGCGAGCACCAGCTTCTTGCTTATGCTGTCTGCCGTCAGCTCCTCCTCTGTTTGCTTAAAGACCGCCAGCACCTGTTGCGGGTTCTGCTGCAAACTGGTTTTTGTCAGCTCTTCTTCTGTCACCACAATCAGCTCGTCTGTGCGTTGTGCCTCGTCGTGGTGATGTTGTACCCACTCGTCTGTGGCAACAATGGTCAAGGCACGTTGTCTCACCAGTATGTCGCCCACGGTCTTTGGGCCTTCTGCCACAAACACGCCCTCTGCCTTTCGGTTCTTCTTCAAGGCGAGCGCCCTGATGTGCTTTATCTTGTTCTTGCTTATCATTATCTTTCTTTGTAAATCTTTTCTCGTTTGTAAAACCTTTAGCTCATAAGGCCCTTCTTTTTTAGCCTTTAGCTCATAAGGCCCTTCTTTTTTAGCCTTTAGCTCATAAGGCCCTTTTCTTTATTTTTAGCCTTAGGTTCCATAAGACCCTTTTCTTTTTAGTCTTCAGCCCATAAGGCCCTTCTCTTTTTAGCCATAGGCCCATAAGACCTTTCTTATATATAAGATGCAAAAATAGAAATAATAATCGGTATAGGCAAGAACACGACAGCAAATTTTTGCTCCTGCCGTTGCCCAGAGTAGGATAATTATGAATTTTTGTATCTCGTTTTTCTTTGTTATGACAAAAATGTCTTGTTGTTTAAGCAATAAAGCTATTGTCCGTTAACTTCTTGAACGACCGAAGGGAGTGTTTACTTCTTTAATTCCATTAACTTCTGAACTTGCGAAAGTTTAATATATAATAAGGTGAAGGCCTCTTTCTTAATCTTTGACCGAATAAAAAACAAGAAAAATGCAGAAAAAGCGAGAAAAAGTTAGCGAAAAGTTTGGAGGAATAAAAATATATTCATACCTTTGCATCCGCAATCAAGAGATGAGCGAAAATGATTCGGTGATTACATCGAACGACCGTAAGGAAGTTTGGGTGAGTGGCTGAAACCAGTAGTTTGCTAAACTGCCGTACGGGTAACCGTACCGGGGGTTCGAATCCCCCAGCTTCCGCT
>OBLI01001509.1_pt1 | contig 22448 bp, 15 predicted proteins | sample 1519701 | NCBI WGS metagenome assembly OBLI01 (sample SAMEA3663005, study PRJEB22513) | pig gut metagenome | biome: pig gut; feature: pig-associated habitat; material: faeces | place: France | collected 2012
GGCCCCGTGGCAACGTTGTTACGGCCCCGTGGCAACGTTGTTATGGGCCCGTGGCAACGTTGTTATGGGCCCGTGGCAACGTTGATATGGGCCCGTGGCAACGTTGATATGGGCCCGTGGCAACGCACGAGGCCGCAGACCGTATCGGCCAGGTGCCTGATGGTTTCGGCAATGACCTATGTACGAAGCAGTTACACACCCCCTCATCCACCCCGTCCTATTACCTGTTTTCCACCTACATGAAGGACATGAAAAGCGCCACCCTCCGACTCCGGAAAGGGAGCAGAAGGGTGGCGATGAAGAGGGGAACGGAAGGGGGGAGCACGTCAGTCGAAGTGGACGCTGGGATTCATGAGGTGCGGGTTGCGCCATTCCACACCCAGGCTACGCAAGGCGGCGGCGCGCTCCTGCCAAAAGGCGAAGCAGAAGCCCATGCCGCGGGGCACGTCGCGCAGGTGGCTGTAGGCTATGCGGTCGGCCTCGTCGATGACGTCCTCCCATTGTTTTGTCCACTCCACAGGGTCGCGCTTGAGGTGGCCGGTCTGGGGGATGGTTTCAAGCATGTCATGGTCGGCCAGCCAGATGGCGCGGCTCAACTGTTCGAATTCAGCCTGCATGTCTTCGGTGATACCAAGGGAATGTCCCGACTCCTGTTCGATGTCGTGCAGCACTTCGAGTTGTATGGCGCACAGCTGCAGGCGCAGACGTGGGTGGTCGGAGAGCACGTTGAGCATGCGCTTGTTGAGACTGTAGAGCTGGTGAATGAGGTGGCTGTAACCCTTGAGGCGGTTGGCCACGGGCAGGTATTTGCGCACACAGGCCGTCACCTCCCAGGGGGCGCGCTGGTCCTGCATCAGCGCTTCAGCCGCATCGGCCAGGGCGAGGCAGTAGTCAATGCCCTGCTGCAAGGTGTAGTCGGCCGGCAGGTCGTCGGGCAGGTTGTCCACAGCCAGGAGGTCGTCATCGTCCTCGTCGTCGGCATTGGCGGGAGCATCGTCGTCGGGCTGCAATCCCATTTCCTGCTGCTCCTCGTACTGGGGCAGGTAGGTGCTCTCAATCATGGCAGCATGGTGCGTGAGGAAACCTTTGCGGTAGCCCTCGATGACGCGTGCCAGCATGTCGCCTCCGAGCATGAGACTGCGATAGGCCGCCTCGTAGGCAAACTCTTCGCTGTAACGTTCGGGTGCGGTGTGGTCGTCGAGAATCATGCGCACGATGGCATTGTAGCAATCCGTGTTACGCAGTATGGCGCCGCCGGAGTACCACTTAAAGGCCTTTGCGGCATCCTGCTCAAAGCCGTAACAACCCTCCTCGTAGTTCTGCGCAAGGAAGTAGGCACCGAGCGGCTCGCCCATCTCCCATGCCAGCGTCAGTTGTTCGTTGAGCATGCTGGTCAGCTCAGGCTTCTGGCTGTCGTCGAATCCGTCGTATATGTCCTCGTCAACCAACAGCATGCCATCGAGGAAGCCAAAGCCGTCGCCCACTTCCTGCGCCCGCTCCATGAGTTCGACGAAACGGTCGCGGTCCTGAACCACATAATTATCATCCGCGCAGGAATCCAAGGCGAGTTGACCGAAAGCCTCGCCAACGCCTTGATCGGCAGCCTCCTGGTAGTGACTCAGGGCCTCGGCTTTGTGGCCTAACTCCTTTTCGGCCAATCCCCACAGAAAGTGGAAATAGGGATCGGCGGGCAGGGGGCTGGGTTCGGCCAGGTAGCGCTCGATGAGGGTGCACACCCGGGCGGGGTCAGCCTCAAAGCCCGCGTTGCCATAAATCATGGCTCGCAGTTGTTGCTTGGCGGCAAACACACTGCCCTCGTCGAGCGCCTTTTTGAGGTAATCATGGAAACGACGCAGGTCGACCTCTCCTAAATCGCCATCGCGATAAAACTGCGCCAGGCACACGAGGGCATCGGTCACGCCCCCTTCATAAGCCTGCTGATAATACTTCGCGCACAGTTCCACCGAGTCCTCCTGGGGGACGAAGAAGTCATGAATGCGGGCAAAGGCATACTGCATGTAAGGGTTGCCTGCATCGGCCAGCTGACGGATTTTGTCCTCTTGTTCGCGAAGGAAGCACATGTTCGCCTTTTGGTTGACAATACGCAGAAAAAGGGTTTGCGCCTCGCGGTCGGTTTGGAGGCAAGAAGCGGCGTTCCAAAAGGCATCGATGCTTTTGTAATCACGAATGTTCTGCAAAATGACTGTGTTCACCGTGTGAATAGATTTGAGGTGTGAATGGTAAAAAGGAAAGGGATGGAAGGGCAACCCCTATATATAAAAGGAATGCTCACTGCTGAACAGAATGGGTGCAGCACGGCGGCCTCAGCCCACCAGTGTGAAACGGGCGAACTTGACCAGGAGATTCTTGGTGCCGGCCTGGTCGAAGTGGACACGCACCTTCTGCATGCTGCCCTCGCCCTCGATGCCCACCACCGTGCCCAGACCGAAACGTTCGTGGGAGATGCGTGCGCCAATGGCGGGCACGCATCCTGCTGCTGCGGAGGCTGCATCTGTGCTGGGGGTGGCCTGCGCGGCTGGAGTGAAGCCGGCGGGTGGTTCCTGCCACAGGCTACGGCGGGCTGCGGGCTGCGGTAAAGTGGAGGCGGCGGCGTGGCTGCTGTAGCTGCTGCGCGATGACGACGTAGAGGCGCCGCCGCGGCCGTAGGAGAAGGGGCGCTCTAACAGGTGCGAGGAGCCAAGGGCGTCGGCGCGCTTGACGTAGCGGCTGTCAATTTCATCCAAGAAGCGGCTCGCCTCCATGAACTCGAGGTTGCCGTAGCGGTAACGCGCACCGGCATAGCTGAGGATGCAGCGGCGCTTGGCACGGGTGACGGCGACGTAGAAGAGGCGACGCTCCTCCTCCATTTCAAGGGGAAAAAGAAGTGCCGAGGCGTTGGGGAAGAGCTCGTCCTCCATACCCGTGATGAAGACGGTGTCGAACTCCAAGCCCTTGGCGGCGTGCACCGTCATGAGCATCACGGCAGGCTCGCCGGCGGTGGTAGGTTCGCTCTCGGTAAGGAGCGACACGGTGGCAAGGTAGCGCGGCATGGTGGGCAGGGTGTCGGTCTGCTCCTGCTGCATCTCCTTTTCGAAAGCACGCATGGAGCCGAGGAGTTCGTCCACATTCTCCTGCCGCGCCAGGTTCTCGGGCGTGCGCTCGGCAGTCAGGTCGCGCTGCATGCCACTGCTGTCGATGAGGAAGCGGGCCACGTCGTAGGCAGTGTGGTCGTGCAAGCGTTCACGGGCTGCTGCAATGAGGCCGCAGAAGGCCTGCAGCTTGCCCAGCGGCCCCTTGCCCAGCGGCAAGCCATATGACTCAGGCGATTGGCACACCTGCCAGCAACTGACGCCGGCTTGGGTGGCCGCCCCCTGCAACTTCTGCACAGTGGTGGCGCCGATGCCACGCGTGGGATAGTTGACCACGCGGCGGAAGGCTTCATCGTCGTGCGGGTTGACCGTCAGACGGCAGTAGGCCAGCACGTCCTTGACTTCCTTGCGCTGGTAAAAGGACAACCCCCCGTAAATGCGGTAAGGCACGCCCGCCGACTGCAGCGCGGCCTCGAACGAACGGCTCTGGGCATTGGTGCGGTAGAGCAGGGCTATGTCGTCGAAAGGCACGCCCTGGCGGTGCAGGCTGGTGAGCATCTTCACCACACGCATGGCTTCGTCCTTGTCGGTTTCGGCACGAAAGAGATAGAGCGGTTCGCCGTCGGCACTCGAGGAATAGACTTTCTTGGGTATCTGCCGCGTATTGTGGGCAATGATGCTGTTGGCAGCCTCCACAATCTGCGGCGTGGAGCGGTAGTTGCATTCCAGCTTCACCACCTTCGCCCCGTTGTAACGCTCCTGGAACTGCAGGATGTTGCCAATCTGCGCCCCGCGGAAGCCGTAGATGCTCTGCGCATCGTCGCCCACCACGCTGATGCATGAGGTGGGCGTGGTGAGGAGGGAAAGAATGCGGTGCTGCGCCTCGTTGGTGTCCTGGTACTCGTCGACCAGGATGTGGCTGAAACGTTCCACGTAGCGTTGGCGCACGTCTGGGTGGTCGTTGAGGAGGAGGTAGGTGTTGAGCAGCAGGTCGTCAAAGTCCATGGCCTGGGCTGCGCGGAGGCGTTGCTGGTAGATGTCGTAGATGCGAGCCATCTGTCCCAGCCCGTCCACGTGGTCGCGCCGCGAAATGGAAGCATCGGCGCTGTAAGCCGAGGGCAGCAGCAGGTGGTTCTTGGCCTCGGAGATGCGGGCCCCCACGGTGTTGGGCTTATACTGCTTGTCGTCGAGCCCGAGTTCGCGCACAATGAGCTTGAGGAGTGAACGGCTGTCGGCACTGTCGTAGATGGTGTAGTCGGAGTCGTAGCAAATCACCTCGTGCTCGCGGCGCAGGATGCGGGCAAAGAGGCTGTGGAACGTGCCGCTCCAAAGGGGCTGCGACAATTCGGCTCCCACAATGGAGGCGATGCGCTCGTTCATTTCACGCGCCGCCTTGTTCGTAAATGTGAGCGCCATGATGCGCCACGGCGCTACGCCTTGTTCCAAGAGGTAGGCAATCTTATAGGTCAGCACCCGCGTCTTGCCCGACCCTGCTCCAGCTACTACGAGCAGCGGCCCGTCGTTGTAGGTGACGGCTTCGAGCTGGGCTGCGTTGAGCGCCTGTGCATAAGCTGAGAGTGTGGTCATGGCTGCGATTTGTCGTGTTTAATTTTGCGCTCGTAAAAGTGCACCTTGGCACACGCCTCCTCAAAGTCGGCCGTGGTGGCGGTGGAGTCGCCCGCACGCAGCAGGCTATCGGTGAGGGCCAGCGACTGGCGGGCACGGAGCAGGTCGATGCTATCCATAAGCAGTATGCCCTCGCGGCGGGCATCCAGTGCCAAGTAGCACTGCTTGCGCATGCGCTGCACCACGGCAGCGGCGCTGTCGGTGCGTGAGGCGGCGAGGTGGGCGCGAGCCTCGGCCAGCATCGCTTGGGCTGAGCGCTCCATCTGCAAGCGGTTTTCACTATAATTCTTCTCCTTTTCGCTGCGCTGCGAACAGCTGCCTAAGCAGGCCAGCAGACCGACGGCGGCCAGCAGGAGCGCGATACGGTAGAACATGAGGCTATATATATTAAGGAATAAAAAGCACCACAAAGCAGGACGAACAGACGGGGACGTGTGCACGCCGTTGCTACCGTGTGGTGCTTGAAGTGATGTGCCGCTGGTGCTCTTATTTTACCAACGTAGCGACTACGGTGCCGAGAGTGGCTAACATGGTGAAGACAGACATCATCTCGGCTAAGGACACACCACGTCTGCGCATCTTGGCGGGCACCACAATGTTACAGCCTGGGGTAATGTCCTTCTTCGAACGGACTTTCGTAACTGAACCGTTCATGCCCACGGCAAAGACTTTGCCCGTACGGGCTTTTTGCGTGAAGCCACCGGCTGAGTTGATGTAATCGCTGAGTTTCTTGTTCTTGTCATAGCCCACGGTGTTGGGGTAGAGCACTTCGCCGTTGATGGTGACGGTGTTGCTGTATTGCGGCACCACGAGTACATCGCCCTCCTGAAGCACAAGGTCCCATTGGTTGCTGCCAGGGTTGGCTATGGCCTTTTCGAGGTTGATGGCCACAACACGCACGTCGCTCAATTCGAGGCGACGCACATCGGTCGTGTCGCCCAGCGTAGCCAGCTTTATCATGGATTGCTGCTTGAGTTGCTCTTCGGGACTCAGTTTACGCTCCAGGTGTGCACCCGGTGCATACGACTGCGGCGTGAGACCGCCGCACTGCTTCACGAGGTCGCTCAAGCGCATGCCTTTCGTGACCAAAGCATAGCGTCCCTCAAAGGCCACCTCGCCTTTTACCTCCACATTCTGCTGCTCCACGTAACCCGGCGAACGGCGCACGTACACCTCATCGTAGGGCTGGAGCACGAAGCCGGGTGTACCGTCCACCACAAAGCCGTCCTTCAGTTTGAAGGTATAGCTTTCAGCAATCTTGTCGCTGCTCTCGGTGGCCAGCTGGTTGCGGATGCGGCGTGACACGTCGACCTTCACCAACGAGGCAGCGTCGGTCAGGCCGCCGGCCTGCAAGATGAAGTCCTCGAGCGTGGTGTTTTCGGCAAAGTCATACTCGCCGGGATAAACCACCTCGCCGTGAATGGAGAGCTTCTGCTCGCCTATGAGATAGCTGCGTGAGGGGACAAAGAGCACGTCCTCGTTGCGCAGGGCAATGTCAGGCGCAGTGTGGGCCAGGATGCCTTGCAGGTCGACCTGCACCACCTGCAAGCGACGTTCGTCGGTGAGGCGGTGCAGCACGGCGCGGGTTTTCATGGCATCCTCGCACAAGCCGCCTGCAGCCTCGATAAGTTGGCGCACGGTGGTGATGCTGCCGTCCATTTGATATTTGCCCGTACGGAACACGGCGCCTTTCACCTCCACCATATTGCGGTAGCGCTGCAATGTGCTGTCGACAGCCACGGAGTCACCGTCAGCCAACTGGAAGTTGCCACGTTCAAACTCGTCGAGCGAAAAGACCGACAACTGGCCGCCGCTCTTGCGGATGAGGCGCACAAGCTGGTCGTAGGCATCGCCCGTAAAGCCGCCCGCATAGCGCAGCAGGGTGCCGACGCTTTCGGTGGACTTCATTTCATAATACATGGGGCGCTTCACCTTACCCGTCACCTGCACGAGGCATTCGTAGGAGCCGACCACCACGACGTCGCCAGGCTGCAACCGTACGTTGCCCTTCATGTTGCCGTTGAGGATGTAGTCGTAAATGTCGCACGTGGTTATCTGACGCCCGTTGCGGAACACCTTGATGTTACGCAGCGTACCGATGTCGTTCGTACCACCTGCCATATAGAGGGCATGGAACACGGTAGAGAAAGCGGAAAGCGTATAGCTGCCGGGCGTCTTGACCTCACCCATCACGTCGACGGTGATGGTGCGCGTCTGGCCCACTGTAAGACGCACATCGGAGCCGGCATAACGAGCGCCGAGCGTGCTGCGCAGCCTTGCGTTGGTCTGCGCCACGGTCAGGCCACTCACCTGCACGGGGCCGAAGTTCTCAATATTGATGACACCTTCAGGACTGACGGTGCACTCAAAACGCTGCTGCGAGGCGCCCCACACGTCGATGTAGACTTCATCGCCAGGCCCGAGGCGGTAGTCGTCGGGCGTGGCAATGTTCATATTGGGCTCAAAGGTCAGCCGCTTGTTGTTGAAGATATTGCGGCCGAACACCTTGATTTTCCCCTCTTCCTCGTCTTCGACAAACTGCTCGTAGTCGTTGGTATAATAGCCCATGCTATCGGGCAAGAAGGCATCAAGTTCATCGTTGTAGGCATCGGTACGTGCCTGCTGCAGCCTTGTACGGTCGCGCTCCGAGAGCGTGGGGTCGTCGGGATTTTCACGGTCGCTGCGCTGCGGGCGGCGTCCCGTAGTCTGCTCGTTGCGTCGCTTGTCGCCGTTGTTCTTCCGCATACGGGTGAAGTTGTCCGGCTCGGCACCGCTGATGTTGCGTGCGCCGGGCACAGTGCCTTTCTGCTGCTTCTCGTACTTTTCCTTGGCTTTGCGTATCTGTTCAATCGTCACACCACGCTCGATGAGCTGCTTCACGATTTTATCGCGCGACGTGCCCTTGGCATTCTGCTGCACGATGTACTCCATGATTTGCGTATCGCTCATGCCCGACTGTGCATAGGCCACACCCGTTGCGGCCCAAGCCATGGCAAGCACAAGGCACCATTTCTTGATGAAATCCATGCTTTACGTATAGGTTATCAACCTCTGTCGAGAGGCTCAGAAAAAGGAAGTAAAATAAGACTGCTACAAACATTGCACCGCTGATAAATTACGGTTACAAGTGTTGCAAAAGTACAAGTAAAAATCGGAACAACCAATGTAAGCCACTATTTTACCATGCAAACGGGCACTTTGCCAAGGGGGCTCTTTGCATTTTGCAACGTTAGTTTTACCTTTGCAACGCTGCTTTTTTACCACCAGCAGCGGTGGTAGGAGTCACTTGACTGTGGCGGTGTGCCTGCTGCAGCACCCTGCTTTTCTCCATTATATATATGCGTAAAGATAATTCACATGCCCACGAGGCAGCCCTGCTGCGGGCCTGGCGCGACGACATACGCCAAGCCGTCGAGGTGATGAACCGCGGCGGCGTCATTCTCTATCCCACCGACACCATTTGGGGGCTGGGCTGCGATGCCTGCCATGCCGAGGCGGTGAAAAAGGTGTATGCCATCAAGCAGCGCGACGATGCCAAGGCACTCATCTCGCTCATCGACTCTGAAGCGAAACTGCCCTTCTACGTACCCGACATGCCCGACGTAGCTTGGGACCTGGTGGAAATGGCTGACAAGCCGCTTACGCTTATCTACGACCACGTGCGTAACCTCGCGCCCAACCTCCTGGCCGCCGACGGCAGCGCGGCGCTCCGCGTCACCCGCGAGCCTTTCAGCCGCGAACTCTGCATGCGTATGCGGCGGGCGGTGGTATCAACGTCGGCCAACGTCAGCGGTGAACCCTCGCCCGCCTGCTTTGCCGACATTCCGCAGGCGCTGCTACAAAGCGTGGACTATGTGTGCACCTCGCGGCGCGACGAACCGCCGCAGGCGCGCCCCTCGTCCATCATCAAACTGGGCAGCGGCGGACTGATTGAGATTATCCGCCCGTAGTGCATCTCCCACCCCACCTCTTTCACATTCCTGTACTACCCTGTCATGCTTCGACCTTCACACATTCCCCTGTTGCTGTCGCGCCGCCTAAGCACCAAGCAGCTCACGCTCCTGCTCAGTCTGCTGGCGGGCGTAGGCGCTGCCATTGCGGCACAGATACTGAAATTCCTGATACACGAAATTGAATACCTGCTCACCTCACAGTTCGACGTGCGCCACGCCAACTGGCTCTTCCTGGTCTATCCCGTGGTGGGCATCCTGCTCACGTCGCTCTTCATCCGCTATGTGGTGCGCGACGACATTGGCCACGGCGTGACAAAAATTCTCTACGCCCTGTCGCGCAAGGGCGGACAAATACGGTCGCACAACTGCTGGTCGAGCGTCATTGCCTCGGCGCTGACCATAGGCTGCGGCGGTTCGGTGGGAGCTGAGTCGCCCATTGTGCTTACAGGCTCGGCCATCGGCAGCCACCTGGGCCGCATGTTCAAGCTCGACCACAAAATGCTCATGCTGCTCATCGGTTGCGGTGCTTCGGGGGCCGTAGCCGGCATCTTCAAGGCACCCATTGCGGGCCTCATGTTCACGCTCGAGGTGCTCATGGTCGACCTCACCATGGCCTCCTTGCTGCCCTTGCTGGTGAGTTGCCTCACGGCCACCTGCATCACCTACGCCCTCAACGGCACTGCGCCCATGTTCTCCTTCACGCTCACCGACCCGTTCGTAGTGAACCGCGTGCCAAGTGCCGTGCTGCTGGGCGTGTGCTGCGGCTTCGTCTCGCTCTATTTCACCCGTGTGATGAATGCCTTCGAGCAGATGTTTGGCCGCATAGGCCACGCTGCTGGCCGTCTGGCACTGGGTGGCGTCGTGCTGGCCTTGCTCATCTACTTCTTTCCCCCGCTCTACGGCGAAGGATACACCACCATCTCCACCCTGCTCTCGGCAGGCACAAGCGGTGCCGATGCCACGGCCGTGCTCAACAATTCGCTCTTCTACGGCCACAGCGACCTGCTACTGCTTTATCTGGGCCTTATCATCCTCGCCAAGGTGTTTGCCACCACGGCCACCAACGGCGGAGGCGGCTGCGGCGGTACGTTTGCCCCGAGCCTATTTCTGGGCTGCATCACGGGCTTTGTGTTCTCGCGGCTTTGGAACGGTTTCTTGCCCCACATGACGCCTGTGCCAGAAACGAACTACGCCCTGCTGGGCATGGCGGGCCTCATGAGCGGCGTGTTCCATGCTCCCCTCACCGGTGTCTTCCTCATTGCCGAGCTCACAGGTGGCTACCAACTCTTCTTGCCGCTCATGATTGTGTCGGCATCGGCCTACCTCACTATTCACACCTTCGAGCCGCACAGCATTTACGCCATGCGTCTGGCCCGCAAGGGCGAACTGCTCACGCACCACAAGGACCGCTCGGTGCTCACACTCATGTCGCTCGATGCCATCATCGACAAGGAGCGCCCGCTGCTCAGTCCCAACATGTACCTCGGCACCATCGTGCAGAAGGTGTCGAAGAGCAAATCGCTGCACTTTGCCGTGGTCAGCGAGGAAAATGCCTTGCTGGGCGTCATTAACCTCAACGACATTCGCCTCATCATCTTCCGCAGCGAACTCTACAAGATGTACAAGGCTTCGCAACTCATGCAGCAGCCCGCCGTGACGCTACGCACTGACGACAGCATGCAGGCCATTATGGAGAAGTTCCAACACTGCGACCGCGGCACGCTGCCCGTGCTCAGCCCCGACGACCGGTTCGTAGGCTTTGTGAGCCGCACGCGCCTCTACGCCGCCTACCGGCAGGTGTTGAAGGACTTCTCTGAGGAATAAAATTCTTATCACGGCTTGCGCGTATATATATTAAAGGTATATGGCCCCATGTGCCACAACCCAAACCCCTAAGAAAAACCTCTACTTTCCGACCTTATGACAAGCAGATCCTTTCCCGCTGTACCCATGCAGCAGTTACGCATCGTCTATATGGGCACGCCCGACTTTGCCGTTGAGCCCCTGCGCCGCCTGCTCGACCACGGCTGCCAGGTGGTGGGTGTCGTCACGATGCCCGACAAACCCGTAGGCCGCCACCAGCACACGCTCACGGCCTCGCCCGTCAAGGCCTTTGCCCTGAGCCGCGGCCTACCCGTGTTGCAACCCGAAAAGCTGAAGGCTCCCGAGTTCCTCGAAGCCCTCGAAGCGCTGCACGCCGACCTGCAAATCGTGGTAGCCTTCCGCATGCTGCCCGAGGTGGTATGGGGCATGCCCCCGCGCGGCACCTTCAACCTGCACGCCGCCCTGCTGCCGCAATACCGCGGCGCAGCGCCCATCAACTGGGCCATCATCCACGGCGAAAAGCGCACGGGCGTCACCACCTTCTTTCTCGACCATGACATCGACACAGGGCTCATCATCGACAGCGCCGAGACACCCATCTCCGACGACGACAACGTGGAAACGGTGCACGACCGCCTGATGGACATCGGCGCCGACCTCGTGGTGCGCACCGTGGAACGCATTGCCGAAGGCCAGCCGCTGGGCACACCGCAGGCTGAACTCATGCCCGGCACACCCCTGCGCCACGCGCCCAAAATCTTCAAGGACAACTGCCGCATCGACTGGCACCAAGGCGTGCGCGGCGTGCACAACTTTGTGCGCGGCCTCTCGCCTGTGCCTGCAGCATGGACCACCCTGCACGCTGCAGGACGCCCCGAACAAGTGCTGAAGATTTACCGCACCACCGTAGAGGAATGCCCCGTAGCCGAGCCTGCAGGCACACTCGTGAGCGACAACCGTACGAGTCTCAAAGTGGCCTGCCCACCCACGGGCTACCTGCACCTGCACGAACTGCAACTGGCAGGCAAGCGCCGCATGCAGGTGTCGGAGTTCCTCAACGGCTTCCGTCCCGCCGAGGGAGACAAGCTGGAGTAAGCACTGGCTTAACCGTCCATCATACAAGGGTAGATATACGCCCCACTCCATGCAAGCAGGAGATGCACGCTCACTTTCAGGGCGCGCATCTCCTGCTTTTATCTCCATACTACCCAAAAACGCTTTGCGTCAAATGGTTGAAGACGAAGAAAATGCTGTGGCCGTCACCATTCGGAGGAGATGATTTTGGCAAAAACAAGGCGCTGAGCACACAGAGGATAAATTCAGTTGTTTACCGTTCAAAAAAGCCGATTTTGTCACCCAGATAGCCATTACGTAATGGGTTGTACCTGAGGCTACATGCCGCATCATGCGTTGCCATGCCGGCATAACAACGTTGCCATGCCGGCGTAACAACGTTGCCATGCCGGCGTAACAACGTTGCCATGCCGGCGTGGCAACGCACGAAGCCCCTTTCAGGAACGATTTCTCCCGTGGGGAAAATGGGTAGTTGGGGGATAAGAACAGAAAGCGTGCGACCCGCACGGCATCTAAACCATACGGGTCGCACTTCAAATATGTAATACTGTAAGCTGAAAACCTAAGTCATGCAGCGAAAGGTCACTGACGGGGCAGCGAATACGGGCGTTTGCGCATGAGCAAAGGCTACGAGTTGCCTACCCTTAGCGCACCAGCACCTTGCGGCCGCCGATGACGTAGATGCCAGCTGGCAACGCACGCTGCAGGTCGGCGGACTGGCGCAGGGTGGCTACCTTGTGGCCCTGCACATCGTAAACGCTGATGCCGGTGGTGCTCTGCATGCCCTGCACGGCTTGCCAAATGGCGGTGGGGAGGGTGTACTGATAGAGCGACACTGATTGCTGCTTGCTGGTGTAGCAGGCAAAGCGCGGACTGGAGGCGTTGTACTGCAAGCTGCGGCTGTCGTAGGCCAAGGGCGAGATGGTGGCGACGCCGTTAGAGCCGATACTGATGCGCCAACGGGCATTGTCGCTGTCGGCTGCAGCAAGGGTATGCAGTTTGTTGTCGCTGCTGGTGAGTGCGAGGAAGAGTTGTGCCGTGGTGTCGTAGAGCGTCCATGCGTCGGGGGCACCGCCCAGTTGCAGGGCTACGGGTAGCGAGGCCGTACCCGTTTCGGTGGTGAGCTGCGCGGGGTCGTCGATCGTCACATCGACGGCGGTGTAGATGTTGCTGCCGGCTACCGACATGGCCACATTCTTGTTGGGACACACCACCAGCACATAGCTGCCGCTTTGCAGTTCGCTTTCCTTTTCAACCAGCAAATAGGTCTGCTTACCGTCCACACCCTGCGAGGGAAGTGCGTAGGTTGCCTTCACCACGTCGCTGCGTTTGTTACCAAGGAGTGCGTAGGCCTCCACTTGGCACGAGGCATTGATGGTCAGCTTCACGGGCGGATAGAGGCAGTTCCACTCACCCTCGTCAATGCGGTAGTAGATGTAAGCGCCCTCGGTCTCGGTGCTGATGGTGACCTCCGTGCCACGCTCTACCGTACCCTGGGCGGGCGTGAAGGTGGGAGCAGCCACTTCGGTGACAGGCGGCTCGGGCTCGGTGCCGCCGCCGGTGTTTTCGTAGTTATCGGGGTCGAAGGCCGTGTTTGTCTGGCTGCCCCACACGTACTGCTCGAGGCCGGGGAAGTCGATGAAGGGGTTGCGGTTGTGCTGTATGCCGTAGACCGCGTTGTTGCGGTCAATCTCCTTTTGGCTCACAGGGTCTTCCTTAGCCCAGCGCAGCAGCATTTGCAGCGCCCAAGGGGCATAGGCTGTGTACTTGTTGCCGCTGAGCATGGGACTGCTCCAGGATGCTATCTGGCTCTCGTAGGCCGTGGCCATGTAGAAATAGGTGCGGGCAAAGTCGCCCTTGTATTCATCGTTGGGTTCGAATACGGTACCGCTGTAACCCGGTACGGTGCATGCTCCTAACTTGCTGAAGCCGTTGTCCGACTTGTAGGTTTCGCCTTTCGTTTCGCCAAAGGGATAATTGCTGCGTCGGTTGTTGACATAACCATCGGTGGGATAGAGATGGAAGAGGTCGGTGTACATCGGTTTGGCATCGTTGAACCAACTCTTGGGGAAGGAGTGCTCGCGGTTGTAGGAATCGCCCTCGCCCTTGTAGTTCTTACCCTGCGCGGGGCCACCAGGAGTGTAGTTGGTGGTGTTGGAATACATATCCCATATCTTACCGTCGGCGCGCACGTCGGTGCTCTCGAAGTCGGTCCAGAGATTGTCGTAGGAGCGCACTGTGTGGTCGGCAATGATGAGAAAGAGAGCCGTCTTCAACGATGCGCCGCTCTTACCTTTGGCCGCATCATAGTAGCCCGAGGGGGCCTGGGCCATGACACCGACAGCCACAAAGAGGCTGAGGAGAATAAGGTGAATTTTTTGTACCATAGAGGCTATGTGTAAGGGTGGGTGCTATTCAATCCCACCGTATAGGACTTAGTAACTGGAGATTTACGTTGTTTCTCTCGGGCGCATACTGTCAGCCTGCTCCTTCACGATGCCACCAGGCTATCGCATTTCACGGGGAAAGGAACTTTGACACCACAGATACGCTACACGCAGAGTTCAATCAGACATCAGATAAAGCGACTGAAGAGAACGCTCCTAAAAGTAGTTGCGTTAAAAAAGCGAAGCGCGCGCCTCGTGGAGGGTCTTACGCTTCGCTTGTTCTTGTGTGTAAGGCTTTGATACTCCATTTATATATATAAGGAAGTATCGCCTGCCCTTTTAGAGGTTGTTCTTTTCAATATCCTTAAAGTACTTGTAGGTGCCGTGTGAGATGTTTTCGCAAGCAGCCTCGTCGCATACGATGATGCCGTGTTCGTGCATCTGCAGCACAGAGATGGTCCACATCTGGGTGACGGGGCCTTCGATAGCAGCCTGCAGGGCGCGGCTCTTGTTGTGGCCGTTGCAGAGGATGAGTACTTCCTTGGCCGACATCACTGTGCCTACGCCGACGGTAAGCGCAGTTGCGGGCACGCTTTCGGGGTCGCCACCGAAGAAGCGGCTGTTAGCCACGCGGGTGTCGGTGGTCAGCGTCTTCTGACGCGTGCGGCTTGTGAGCGAGCTACCAGGTTCGTTGAAGGCAATGTGACCGTCGGGACCGATACCGCCAATGAAGAGGTCGATGCCGCCTACTTCCTTTATCATCTCTTCGTAGTGAGCGCACTCGGCTGCGAGGTCCTCAGCATTACCATTGAGAATGTGAATGTTTTCCTTGGGGCAGTCGATATGGTTGAAGAGGTTGGTAGCCATAAACGAATGGTAACTCTCAGGGTGCGACTCGGGCAGACCTACGTATTCGTCCATGTTGAAGGTGAGCACGTGCTTGAAGGAAACGCGGCCTTCCTTGTTGGCCTTCACCAATGCCTTGTACATGCCGATGGGCGAAGAACCTGTGGGCAAACCAAGCACGAAGGGCTTTTCGGCGGTAGGCTGTGCAGCGTTAATCTTAGCAATGACATACTCAGCAGCCCACTGCGACAGTTTTTCATAGTCGGGTTCAATGATAACTCTCATGTGATTGAATAATTAAAGGTTAATGTTTGGTGCGCGGCGCTATCTGCGCTTGCTGAGCACTTAGCGCCGCGCAGGTTAATTTCATGGTGTGAGGCAAAGGTATGCATTCCCTACCTTGTTACCAAGTGTTTACGTTAAAATGTCGTACAACCTGCGGGCTGCTGACTGACGCAAATGGCAGCAACGAGGGATGGCTCAAGGTCAGAATTCGGCGTTCTTAGGGGTGCGGGGGAAGGGTATGACATCGCGGATGTTCTGCATGCCCGTCACGAAGAGGATGAGGCGCTCAAAGCCCAGACCGAAACCAGAGTGCGGGCATGAGCCCCAGCGGCGGGTATCAAGATACCACCACATATCCTTCATGGGAATGTCGAGTTCCTGAATGCGAGCCAGCAGTTTGTCGTAGTCGGCCTCGCGCTCCGAACCGCCAATAATCTCACCGATTTGCGGGAAGAGCACGTCCATGGCGCGCACCGTCTTGCCGTCTTCGTTCATCTTCATGTAGAACGCCTTGATTTCCTTGGGATAGCCCGTCAGGATAACAGGTTTCTTGAAGTGTTCCTCCACGAGGTAGCGCTCGTGCTCACTGGCAAGGTCGATGCCCCAGTGCACGGGGAACTCGAACTTGTGGCCCTGCTTCACGGCTGCCTCGAGTATCTCGATGCCTTCAGTGTAAGTGAGACGTACGAAGTCGTTTTCAACCACCGAGTGCAGGCGTTCGAGGAGCGTCTTGTCCACCATCTTGTTGAGGAAGGCGAGGTCGTCGGCACAGTGCTCGAGAGCCCAGCGCACGCAGTACTTGATGAAGTCCTCGGCCAGGTCCATGTTGTCGTGGATGTCGTAAAACGCCATTTCAGGCTCAATCATCCAGAACTCTGCAAGGTGGCGCGGTGTGTTGGAGTTTTCGGCGCGGAAGGTAGGACCGAAAGTGTAGATGGCACCGAGAGCCGTGGCGCCCAGTTCACCCTCCAGCTGGCCGCTCACGGTGAGCGAGGTGGCCTTGCCGAAGAAGTCGTTGGCATAGCTTATCTTACCGTCATCGGTCTTCTCGAGGTTATAGAGGTTCTGCGTGGTGACCTGGAACATCTGGCCTGCGCCCTCGCAATCGGAAGCCGTGATGATGGGCGTGTGGAAATAGTAGAAGCCGTGTTCGTGGAAGTATTGGTGAATGGCCATGGCCATGTTGTGGCGTATGCGGAACACTGCGCCAAAAGTGTTGGTGCGAAGACGCATGTGGGCATGTTGACGCATGTATTCGAAGCTCTGCCCCTTCTTCTGCATGGGATAGTCGGCGCCGCAGGTGCCAAGCACTTCGATGTGGGTGGCCTGCACTTCTACGTTCTGTCCGGAGCCTTGGCTCTCAACCAGCGTGCCCTCCACACTGAGGCAGGCACCCGTGGTGACGAGTTTGAGGAGTTCGGCATCAAACTTGTCGGTGTCGGCCACTACCTGCACGTTGTGGATGGTGCTGCCGTCGTTGAGGGCAATAAAGTTCACCAACTTGCTGCCACGACGGGTGCGCACCCATCCTTTTACACATACCGTGCTGCCATAGGCTGTGCTTTGGAGTAATTCCTTTATTCTTGTACGTTGCATGTTGCTTTTCGTTCTTGAACAGGGTTATAATAGTATTTGAGTGTTCCGCAGCCTTATTCAAAGGCACCCATGCGGAGCATATTCACTTCCTTCTCGGTGAGGTAGCGCCAGTCGCCGCGCTGCACATTCTTCTTGGTAAGACCGGCAAAGTAGACACGGTCAAGCTTGACCACGTGGTAGCCCAAGCTCTCGAAGATGCGGCGCACAATGCGATTGCGTCCGCTGTGTATCTCGATGCCTATCTGCTTCTTGTCGGTTTCGCTGGCATACTCTACAGCATCGGCGCGTATCTCGCCATCGTCGAGGGTGATGCCCTCTGCAATCTGGCGCAGGTCGGCGGCCGACACATTCTGATCGGTCGTGACGTGGTAGATTTTCTTTTTCAGGAATTTGGGGTGCGTCAGCTTCGAGGCCAGTTCGCCATCGTTGGTGAGCATGAGCACACCTGTGGTGTTGCGGTCAAGTCGGCCTACGGGGTAGATGCGTTCGGTGCAAGCGTTGCGCACAAGGTCCATCACCGTCTTACGGTTCTGGGGGTCGTCGCTGGTGGTCACGTAGCCCTTGGGCTTGTTCAGGAGCACGTACACCTTCTTTTCCATCTTCACGGCATCGCCATGGAAGCGGACTTCATCACTGCGTAGCACCTTGGTGCCGAGTTCGGTGACTACTTCGCCGTTCACCGTCACTACGCCTGCCTCAATGTACTTGTCGGCATCACGGCGCGAACATACGCCAGCGTTAGCCAAGAACTTGTTAAGGCGTACAGGTTCGTTGGGGTCATAGTGTTCTTCCTTATATTCAAGGCGCTTCTTCTGCGAATACTTGGCGTTGGGGTTATAGGGGCGGCGCTGCTGCTTGCCATTCATAGCACCCGTGCGGCTGTAGTGGCCCTGTGCGCCACCCTGCTGTTGGCCGTAGGCATTGCGCTGGCCGTAGCCCTCGCCGCGGTTGAAGCGCTGACGCGGTGCGCTGAAGCCGCCTTCTGCACCGTCGCGGTGCTGCTGGTTGCGGTAACCATCGCGGCTACCCTGGCCGTAACTGTTGTAGCGGAGACGGTAGCCACCACGTGCGCCCTCTTCACGGGCTGCGTAGCCATTGCCGTAACCCTCGCCCTGGTTGCGCTGGCGGTTGCCGTAGCCGCGGCTGTCGTTGGAGCGATAGCCCTCCGCATGGCTGCGTCCCTCTCCATTATTATAATAGGGACGCTGCTGACGCTGTCCGCCTGCGTTGTAACGAGAATAGCCATTATGGTTGTAGCCATCCCTGCGGGGGCCGTTGGCCTCACGGTCATTGCCCCCGAACTGCTTGTCGTTGTAATCTGAGTTCATGGTTGTGTATTGAAAATGTTTGGATATATACATACGCATTCTCACGAACACGTGCTGCTGTCGGTGTATGAAAATGCCACGCGCACCCTGCCTTTTCTGGCGGAGCGCACGTGGAGGGGGTTACATACCAGTGTAGTTGTGCGGGGTGATAGCACGGAGTTCCTGCTTTACGTCCTCGCTCACCTCAAGCGTATCGATGAAGTGGGCAATGCGCTCCTGCGTGATAGCCTCGTTGGTGCGGGTGAGCGCCTTGAGAGCCTCGTAGGGGTGCGGATAAGCTTCGCGGCGCAACACCGTCTGAATGGCCTCAGCCACCACTGCCCAGCAGTTGTCCAAATCGGCGGCGATGCTCTCCTCGTGCAGCAACAGCTTGCGCAGCCCCTTGAGCGAGGAATGGAAAGCGATGAGGGCATGGCCCATTGGCACACCGATGTTGCGAATCACGGTGCTGTCGGTCAGGTCGCGCTGCAGGCGGCTGATGGGGAGTTTGCGGCTCAAGTGCTCGAGCAGGGCGTTGGCCACGCCGAGGTTGCCCTCCGAGTTTTCAAAGTCGATGGGGTTCACCTTGTGCGGCATGGCACTCGAACCCACCTCGCCTTGCTTGATTTTCTGCTTAAAATACTCCATCGACACGTACTGCCAGAAGTCTCGGTCCATGTCAATCACCACGGTGTGTATGCGCTTCATGGCGTCGAATAGGGCAGCCATGTTGTCGTAGTTACTGATTTGCGTAGTGTACTGCTCACGTTCCAAGCCCAACTTCTCACTCACGAACTGATTGCCGAAAGCACGCCAGTCGGTGGCAGGATAGGCCACGTGGTGTGCGTTGAAGTTGCCAGTAGCACCGCCGAACTTGGCCGACATGCGGCATTGGCGCAGCGTATCGAGCTGGCGCTCCAAGCGGTAGGCAAACACTTTTACCTCCTTGCCCAGACGGGTGGGCGACGCCGGCTGGCCGTGCGTCTTGGCCAGCATCGGTATGTCCTTCCACTCCTCGGCGTAGGCATTGAGTTGGTCGATGAGTTCCTGCAACAGGGGCACGTAGCACTGCTCCACAGCCTCCTTGAGCATGAGCGGGAAGGAAGTGTTGTTGATGTCCTGCGAAGTAAGACCAAAGTGTATAAACTCCTTGTAGGCATCCAGACCGCCGATGGCATCAAACTTTTCCTTGATGAAATATTCGATAGCCTTCACGTCGTGGTTTGTGACGCTCTCTATCTCCTTGACGCGGTTGCCATCGGCCTCGGTGAAGTGCTCATACAGTCCTCTGAGCGTAGCAAAATGCTCGTGGGGGAAAGCGGCCAACTGCGGCAAAGGCAACTCGCAAAGGCTGATGAAGTATTCTATCTCTACGCGAACGCGGTACTTCATCAAGGCGTATTCTGAAAAATAGGCAGCCAAGGGCTCAGTCTTCGAACGATAGCGCCCGTCAATGGGCGACACAGCAGTCAAGATGTCTAATTCCATGTATTTTTGTGAAATGTGGAAGCTGCTTCGTGGCAAGCCGGCCAGCGGTCAACGCACCGCCCTACCCTATTGCCCCGACCGCCGGCTCTCGCAGCCTGACGCGGCGTAGCGGACGGGCAAAAGCGCCTTGCCTAAGCACGCTTCGTAAAGATTTACATATTAGTGCAGGCAAAAGTACGAAAAGCCTCCGAAAATATACCTCATTTACCTGCACAACTTTTACAATTAGCGTCCACCGTCACACCCTCCAAAGCAATGTGATGGAATCTATTTATCAGGATAGAGATAAAAGATGCGCTGCATCATTTGCCACTTCTCCTCGCTGCGGGCGTCGGCAGCGGCCTGCTGGAAGCGGGCGGTCAGTGCCTCCCACTCGGCTTGGCGGGGCTGGCGGGCCATGCAGGCCATCACGTCGTCCCACGAGCGGTCGGCAGGCAGATCGACTATCATGAAGAGACGCGTGCCCAGCAAGTATATCTCCATCTCAAGCACGCCAGCCTGCTTAATGCCCTGCAGTATTTCGGGCCAAATACCTTCGGGACCGTGCAGACGCTGATATTCAGCAATGAGTTCGGGGTCGTGACGCAAATCGAGCGTCTGGCAATAGCGGCGCGCAGGCACGCCATACCTTTTCACTTCGTAACCTTCCATGTGTGTAGCGTATGATGATTGTAAAAAGAAACGACGATTTACTTAATGCTCCGCGGTTGTCTGCACTCCTTATATATATAGGCGCGGCGCCCGGCTTCCAGTGGGCAGGGTGCACGGAGCGGCACAAAAATAGGGAAACACGGGCAAAAGGGCGTGCCCTTGGCTGGAAAATGCTGCGTGAAATGCGTTTCAAGCAGGGCAACGCGGGCCGTTAAGGAGGAAATGCGTACTTTTGGCACTCAAACAACAGGGATGGCGCACCAAACACGGCATCCTACATGAAGACGTAAGAGAGGTAGAAACGATGGACAAATATTTTGCTGAAGCCCTGCGCATTTACGAGCAAGGCATCGATCGGGACGAGCATTTATATATGGACGCACCCATCTTGGTGCAGATTGAGGAATACTACGAAAAGGAGAACCGCCCCTACGACGCAGAGCGTTGCATGCGCTTTGCCCTGCGCCTGCACCCTGAAGACCAGGAGGTGCTGCTTACCTACGCCTACCGCCTGAAGTGCGAAGGCCAATGGTGGCAAGCCGAAAAGGCAATACGCGACCTGCCCGACCAGCAGCACCGCGACGTGCTTCTCTTCTACGCCGAGAAAAAGGTGTCGGAGGGTATGGTTGATGAGGCGGAGCAGGACGTCAGGCTCCACATCAGCGGCCTTACGGGCAACGAACTCTACGATTGGTGGCTGGACGTGGGCGAAATCATGCTCGACTATGGCTACTGCCAGCGGGCTGCTGCATGGCTCGAACCCATTCCGCCCACTTACCCCGAAATGAAACGTGTACACGAACTGCTGGCTGATATCTACATACAGCTCGAACGCACCGACGAGGCCATAGCCCAATGCAACGCACAGATTGATGCCGACCCGTACGACGCCGTGTCGTGGGTGCAACTAGCCGACCTGCACCAGAAGTGCGGGCAACTTGAGGAGTGCGTAGAAGCCTGCGACTACGCCCTCGCCATCGACGAGAGCAACCAGCAAGCCCTTTCCATCAAGGCCTTCGCCGTGTTTGCTCAGGGTAAAACCGAGGAGGGCATGGCGCTGTGCCGCGAGCACTACGACCCGCAGTCGAACGACTTCACCATACCGATGTATATGGGTGAACACCTCTACATGCGGGAGCACTTCGACGAGGCCCTGCCCCTGCTGCGCCACGCCTTGCGTTGCTGCCCCACCCACCACGCCGACCGCATGCGCATCATCACAGGACTGGCCTGCGTACACGTGGCTCTTGACCAAACGGCAGCCGCTATGACGATGATGGAACAGAGCGTGCCCTACCACGAAACGTTCACCATGGCCTGCACACGTGTGGCGGAGTTTCTGCTCGGCACGCATGTCCGCCAGCAAGCCGTGCAGATGCTCGTCAAGGTAGCCATCCCTGCATCGGCCAAGACGCACGACACCCTGCGCATAGCCGAAATGCTGCACCAGCACGAGTACTACGCCGAAGTGCAACCCTTGTGGGATATTCTACAAGCCTTGGCCTTCCGGCAAAAGGACTACGAACTGCTGGCACTTACCACATATGGCGTCTATCGCTCCCAGCCTGGCATCCTCAGTTGGCAACTTCTTGAGCATCTGGTGCAGAAGTTTCCGCGCCACATGGCCGCCCTGCTGCAACTGCCCGTGAGCGATGCAGAGTGTCAGGCTGTGCACGAAGCCTTTCTGCACGACGAGCGTTACCCGCAGCCCCATTAGGTAGCCGCAGCTCGGCGCTGACCTTTTACACCCTCTCACCCGCCTCTGGCCAGCCCCTTGCGGAGCGCCAAGGCGGGCGTTTTTGCTCCGTTTGTGCATGCCAAGGGCAATAAAGGCTGCACAAACGCGTTAACAGGAAAGGACCGTTCTATAAGTTTCACCCCAACCCGACCCTCACTCATGATTGAATATATCCGTGGCACGGTGGCAGAACTCACCCCCACGCAAGCAGTTATCGAGGCGCACGGCGTAGGCTATGCGCTGCTCATTTCCCTCAACACTTACTCGGCCGTGCAAGGCAAGGCTGAGGCTCGCCTTTATGTGTACGAGAGCATTCGTGAGGATGCCTACCAACTCTATGGCTTCAGCACTCGTCAGGAACGCGACATTTTTGTGCTCCTGCTCGGCGTGAGCGGTGTGGGCGGCGCCACGGCACGCATGGTGCTATCGGCCTTCACGCCTGCCGACCTCAGCCGCATTGTGCAGACCGACGATGTGCGCGCCCTCAAGAGCGTGAAGGGCATCGGCCCCAAAGCCGCCGCGCGCATCCTGCTCGACTTGAAGGACAAGATTGGCATCATCACCGAGGCCGCGGGAGGCACGGC
>OBLI01001513.1_pt1 | contig 22408 bp, 17 predicted proteins | sample 1519701 | NCBI WGS metagenome assembly OBLI01 (sample SAMEA3663005, study PRJEB22513) | pig gut metagenome | biome: pig gut; feature: pig-associated habitat; material: faeces | place: France | collected 2012
GAGGTAAGACCCTACAGCGGCGGGCGTTTGCGTCGGGCGTTTGCGTCGGGCGTTTGTGTCGGGCGTTAGCGTCGGGCGTTAGCGTCGGACGTTTGCGGCGGGCATTTGCGTCGGGCGGTACAGCCATTATCGGGCGTATTCCCGGCGGGCGTTATTACGGATTGTTGTCTTCGTATATCACTGTAGCTCCATTTGTCCCCGATTTCCATAAGTCTGGGAGGATAGGGGCTTCATAAAAATTATCTGTTTTTTCTTTTATTGTATTATAAACATCTACATTCTTTAATTTCAGTGTTCTCGATTGTGCTAATGTTCCAGCATTATTCAGCCATTTCATAAGGCAATTATTATCAGATACGTCTGTTGCCAACATTGTTACTGAGCTAAGATTTGTGCAGCCATCGAACATACCATCATAACATTGTTGAACTAAAGTCATTGCTTTTAACTCAGGTGCTGTAGTCAATGAAGTGCAGCCGCTGAACATTGACTGATAGCAATTACTTATTAAAATTGTTGCAGGCAACTCTGGAGCTGTAGTCAATGAAGTGCAGCCTTTGAACATACTCAAATAACATGCCCCATTCAAATCTGTAGCAGGAAGTTTAGGTGCAGAGGTCAGTTGGGAGCAATTTTGGAATAATTTTGAAAAACATGCATCTGCAGTAGAAACCGTGGTATAGTTTTCATAATCCAATAGAGTGCGTATGTCGCCTGTGCAAGATACAGGGACATTCTCTGAGAAGGAAATTCTTTTTGCATTACACCCATAGTAACCAGTAGCAGTGCCATTAAGATTCTTACCTCTAAGCCGGAGAGTACCTTTTTCTCCTCCAAAAGGAATGGCTTCAGTAATGCCTGCTGCAGGAATGGCTATCCATTCTCCGTTATCTACAGAATATTCAAAACCGGACGTAGAGGTCTCTTCGGCTCTCGTGATGTATTGTGACATTCTAATATGAGCTAATTGATAATCTCCTTCTCCTTCTTCATCTCCATCTCCTCCATCACCTCCATTACCCGATGGTGGTTGAAAGAACATAAATCCCTGATCTGACGCAGCCGTGAATGTTATATACTCAATGTTTGAGTCATCAAATCTAATCCATGCCTCATCCTCATCAGAAGATACGATCTTGTCCTCCCAGTCGCTGACTGATACGGAGGAGATGGTGATGGCATTGTGGCCTAATTTTAGGGAGTAGTTGTATTGCTTGCCTGCCTCGAAGGTTGTGGCCTGGAGGAAGTTGAGGGCGTAGGACTCACCACCATTGGACAGCGAGATCTGGATGATTTCGTCGTTAGTGGTATAGTCTTTAGGCTCTACTATTGCCTCTATGGTTTTGAACGTAGAGTTGTAATACGGCTTGATGGAGCCTAGGACTTTGATGTCGGCGCCGCTGAGAGCGCTTTCGGTTATATCTTCCTGAGGAACTACGTTGAAGCAGAGCTTGGAATAATTATGCGAGAAGTTGAGGGCGAGGCCGCTCGGGGCTGCACTCTTCTTGATTGGGTTTGGGTCTGGCTTGCCTGTCATCCAGTCGGCTGATTGCAAGAGTGTGGCAGACGATTGGTAGGTTGGGAGATTGAAGGTTTCTAACGACGCATTGTTCTTGTCTGTCTTTATTGGCGAGAAGGCCTTGAACTCGTTGGGAATTTCATTGCCGTCAGCGTCTTTTACGTTATACCATACCACCTTGCTGTCTCCTGTTTGGGCGTATTGATTCGTGTTATTATCATAGGTGAAGTCCGCCTCAAAGTTCACGTTGCGTTTTGTTGCTTGCGTGATGTTGATGAGGTGGAATGGTGCGGTCATTGGGGAGGTGGTTGACGCACCTTCACCTGAACGGGTGACAGATGCCACGTTCACCACGTTGTCGGCATCATCGTGGGTGATGTCGGCGACGTCGTTTGTCGAGCATGCCGTGAGTGAGAGGGCGGCAGCCATCAAGGCGAATATCTTTTTCTTCTTCATATATAACATATATTTTTTTATTTTATTATTTTTTTTGAACCACAGAGAAAATGAGTTATAGAGATTTTCATTTTCTTGGAGTTAGTCGCAAGCGACGGAGGACGTGGAGTTGCCATGCGGATGGCAGGATGCGCAGCCCCCGCCGCTGTAGGGTCTTACCTCGTGTAAGACCGAAACCGTCGTCATTGCCATCCGGTGGGGCGGTCTTACACGAGGTAAGACCCTACAGCGGATGTTTTCGCGGACGTAATCAATCATCATCTTATTTTATTTCTGTTCCATTTTTATCGTACACTTTTGCGCCTGTTGTAGTCGCTTGCCATTCAGGGCGCAGCAAATTATGTCGTTTTAATGCGTCATATGCAGCCTGACTATCTAATATCAATTTTCTCGATGTCACTGATTCGTCTGTGCCTACATAATAAAGCCAACCATCCATATTATTATTGTTATATATTTCTGAAGGAGGTGCCAACATCTTTATTTCACTGATTTTTGTACAACGTTCGAAAATATGATCATAGCATTTACTTTCCAATGTCTGAGCAGGCAATTCCGGGGCTTTGGTCAATGAAGTGCAGCCATTGAACATATTTTTATAGCAAGAATATGCCAATGTAGTGGCAGGAAGTTCCGGGGCGGTAGCCAATGATGTGCAGTAGTAGAACATACTCTCATAACATCTATTAGCCAATTCAGTTGCAGGCAATTGGGGGGCGGAGGTCAATGATGTGCAGCGACAGAACATACCAGTATAGCATGAATTTGCCAATTCTTTTGCAGGCAATTCTTCTGGAGCAGTTGTTAATGCGGAGCAATCGGAGAACATAAAATAGTAGCAACCATATGCCAATTTAGTGGCGGGAAGTTCTGGAGCTTTAGTCAATGATTTGCAGCCTTCGAACATATTAGCGTAGCACCCATCTGCCAAATCTGTTGCAGGAAGTTCTGGAGCGGTAGCCAATGATGTGCAGCCACCGAACATCATGAAGTAGCAATTATCTGCCAAATCTGTTGCAGGCAGCTTGGGGGCAGAGGTTAGTTGGGTGCAATTCTTGAACAGATACATAAAACGGGCATTATTTGTTGCAACGAAATGATTCTCATAATCGATAAGAGTACGTATGTCGCCTGAGCAATCCACCATGACATTTTCATCACTAAACGTCACTGTTGCATGTCCGTTAGCATCATTTTCCCCTCTTCGGTATGTGCCGGTATTACCAATACTCTTCCCTCTTAATCGCAATTTACCCTTGTTTCCTCCGAAAGTGACGAAGTCAGTCATACCTGTACCCGGAATGGCAATCCAAGGGCCATTATTCACTGAGTATTCAAAGCTTTCTATAGGAAGAGGAAGTTGGTCATCGAAAGTCACCACAAACTTAAATCCCTGCTCACTATCGGCAGAGAATGTCACATAGTCTATTCCACTTTCATTAAAGGCCTGATCGTCGTTAGTGGTGATGGTGGCGGGATCCCAATCAGTGACAGAGACGGAGGAGATGCTTACGGCATCATGACCTAAGTTGAGGGTGAAGTTGTATTGCTTGCCTGGCGCGAAGGTGATATCTGAGGGGAATTTGAGGGAGAATGTCTCGCTGCCCAACGTGATATTGATGAGTTCATCATTTGAGGTATAGGCAGTTTCACGCGGCTCTACTATCGCCTCAATCGTTGTGGGGGTTGAGGTGTTGTTGTAATACGGGGTGATGCTGCTGTTGATTACCTTGAAGTCGGAGCTGCCCATAGCAGTGGCATCAACCTTGGCATTGACGTCGAAATGGAGCTTGGAGAGCTTGTGATCGAATTTGAGCGTGATGCCGCCTTCCTCTTTCTTTCCGTGTGTATAGGCAGTCATCCAGTCGGCCGCCTCTAAAAGCTCGGCGGTGCTCTGGTCGGTAGGCAGGGTGAACGATACGTATGAGGCATTGTTTTCCGGAGTATAGAGCGGAGTGAATGCCTCAAAGTAGTTGGTAGTCCTTCCGTCGTTATCGTCTTTGATATTGCACCACAACACCTGTCCATTCTCTGCTATCCACGACGTAGTGTTAGCGTCGTATTTGTAGTCAGCCTCGAATTTGGTGTCATAATAATCCAACTGCGTGATGTTGACGAGGTGGAAAGACTTAATGGCAGCATCGTTGTTGCCAGCGGCGGCACGAGTAGCCGACGCCACGTTCACCACGTTGTCGCCATCATTGCCGGTGATGTCGGCAATGTCGTTGGTGGAGCATGCCGCGAGAGTCATCGCCGCCATCCAAGCATATATGTTTTTTGTTTTCATAATATCTTATATGTTTTATTCTTCGTATATTATAGTTGTTCCGCTTGCGTCTTGTTTCCAATTGTCAGGGAGGCAATCAGTATCATCTTTCATTGCATTATATACAGATGAATTCTTTAATTTCAGCGTCCTTGAAGTCGCAGATGTTCCTGCGCCGCTGAGCCAATTATATAGGCAAAATATACCACTCACGTCAGTTGCCAACATTGTTACCGAACTAAGCTTTGAGCAGCCATTGAACATATTGCTATAACAATAATCAGCCAAAGTCGTAGCTGGCAGAACAGGTGCAGTTTCTAACGCAGTACAACCATCAAACATACTCTGATAACAGCTTTCAGCCAATGTTGGAGCAGGCAGTGCGGGAGCATTCGTCAGTGATTTGCAACCAGTGAACATGCTTTGGTAGCATAACTTTGACAAATTTGTAGCGGGCAGCTCAGGCGCATTTGTTAGCGAACCGCAGGATGAGAACATAAACGAATAGCACTCTTCAGCCAGCTTTGTTGAAGGCAACTTCGGGGCGGAAATAAGGTTACCGCAATTAAGAAATAAATAAGAGAACTTGGCGTTGCCAGTATCTACGGTCTTATAATGACGATAATCGATAAGCGTGCGGATGTCGCCCGAGCATTTCACATTCACGTAACCTTTTGAAAACCATACTGTTCTTGCGCCGTTAGTTCCTTGGGGATTTATTCCTCTTAAACGCAGAGTGCCTAAATAGCCGCCAAATGGCACTTGTTCATTCAATCCATCGTCTGGAATAGATTTCCATTCGCCATTGCCAACGGAATATTCAAAACCTGATACAGATTGTGCTTCAACTTCATTCGCTTGAACAAACTTAAATCCTTGTCTTTCACCTGCCGAAAATGTGATATAGTCTATACCGCCACCATCATCTGTCCATAATTCATCTTCTTTGCCTGTAGATACACCTACGGCTGTCCAATCGGTGACGGAGACGGAGGAGATGCTTAGGGCATGATGACCTAAGGTGAGGGTGAAATTGTATTGCTTGCCTGGCGCGAAGGTGATGCCTGAGGGGATGGGGACAGAGAGAGTCTCATTGCCTGCGGTCTTTATTGTGATGAGGGGTGCTGCGGAGATATTCTCCCTCTTAGGGTCGATGATTGCCTCAACGGTATAGGCGGAGGCGTCGTAGTATGGGGTGACAAGGCTGAGCACACTGAAGTCTTGGCTTGTCAGAGATTGGGCATCATCCTTGGCATTGACGTCGAAATGTAGCTTTGAGAGCATGTGATCGAAGTTGAGCGAGATGGCTCCGTTGGCGGCGCTCTTCGTCTTCTTGTCAGAGGCCGTCATCCAGTCGGCTGAGGCCAAAAGGTCGGCAGTCGATTGGTCGGTGGGTAGATGGAAGTATGAGTATGACGCCAAGTTGTATGGAGTGGTCAGGGGTGAGAATGCCTCGAACTCGTTCTCGATTTCATTGCCGTTGGCATCCGTTCCGTTATACCACACCACCTTCTTGCCGTCTGTTGGCGTATATGCAGAGCCATTGTGGGTGAAGTCCGCCTCAAAGTTGACGCTGTTTTTTGTACGTTGCGTGATGTTGATGAGGTGGAATGGAGCGGTCATGTCTTCGGCGGATGCGTTGGCATTACGCGTAGCCGATGCCACATTCACCACGTTGTCGGCATCATCGTGGGTGATGTCGGCGACGTCGTTGGTCGAGCATGCCGCGAGTGAGAGGGCGGCAGCCATCAAGGCGAATATCTTTTTCTTCTTCATATATAACATATATTTTTTATTATCAAATATTTTTTCTTTAATTGCTGTTTAATTGCTGGGAATTGCTGTTGATAAAAACATCATGTTCTTTTTGTTTTGAACAGCAATTGTCGGCAATGTGACGGCAATTTTCAGAAATTTTTTCTTTTACATTATGCGCAGCCTCCGCCGCTGTAGGGTCTTACCTCGTGTAAGACCGCACCCCGTATATGTTATTCCCCCGATGGACGTTTGCGGCGGGCGGTCTTACACGAGGTAAGACCCTACAGAGGCGGGCGTTTGCGTCGGGCGTAATCAATAATCAGTAATCAATCATTGTCTGTTATTGCGTTTCCATTTTTATCTACCACCGTAGCACCTGTTTCGGTCGATTTCCATTGATCAGGCAGCAAATTATATCTGGCTAATCCGTTATATGCGTCCTGACTATCCACTATCAATTTTCTCGATGTTGCATATGTGCCAGCTCCGTTGAGCCAACCAGTAAGGGGAGAAATATTATTATCTATATTTGATGCCAACATCTTTATTTCACTAAGTGTGATACAGTTAATAAACATCTCATTATAGCAACCCGATGTCAATGTCTTGGCAGGAAGGTCGGGAGCTTTTCTCAATGAATAGCACACCGCGAACATCTGACTGTAGCAATTATTTGCTAAAGTAGTGGCTGGCAGCTCTGGAGCCTCAGTCAATAATGTGCACAACGTGAACATACCTATATAACAATCATTTGCCAATTTAGTGGCTGGCAGCTCTGGAGCCTCAGTCAATGATGTGCACAACGAGAACATACCCGCATAGCAACCAGTTGCCAAATCAGTAGCTGGCAAGGTAGGGGCTTTATGCAATGAAATGCATCTTTGGAACATATTGTAATAACACCAATCTGCCAAAATAGTGGCTGGCAAGGCAGGTGCATCGGTTAATGATTGGCAATCATTGAACATATACGCATAGCAATAATCTGCCAAATCTGTAGCAGGCAACTTGGGAGCAGAAGTCAGTGGCACGCATTTTGAAAATAAAAATATGAAGCGCGCATTTTTGGTATCTACATTGGCATAATTCTCATAATCTATAAGCGTGCGTATGTCGCCCGAGCATGCTACTTTGACATTATTGTCCTTAAATGATACTCTTGAATAACCATTATCAACTGAAGTGCCATTTAGATTCTTTCCTCTTAATCGGAGAGAGCTTTGGCCGCCGCCGAAAGTTATCCATTCATCCTCTTCGGTCATACCCGTAGCGGGAATAGATTTCCACTCTCCGTTGTCCACAGAGTATTCAAATCCGGGAATAGTACATAGTGAACCTTCAGAGTCAGGTGTTACCACAAACTTAAATCCCTGCTCTCCCTCGGCAGTGAATGTCACATAGTCGTATTGGTCGCTCTTGGCATCTGAGCTTTCCATGTTGATAGGCTCGGATGTCCAGTCGGTGACTGAGACGGAGGAGATGGTGAGGGCATCGTGACCGCCTGTGAGGGTGAAGTTGTATTGCTTGCCCTTGTCGAGCGAGGTGATGGATGTGGGCAGGGATATGTTGTAGGTCTCACCTGCGGCATCGGCGAAGGTGAGGAGGTGGGCATTGGGTGTGGATGTTGCAGGCTCCACGATGGCCTGTATGGTGCGGTCGTCAGCGGAATAGAGGGGAGTGACGGAGCCGAGTATCTGTAGATTGCTCAATGAGGCGAGGTCGTTCTTGACATTCTCGGATATGGTGATGACAATCTTGGCGAGTTGGTGCTCGAAGTTGAGCGAGAGTGTGGGCTTGGTTTGCATTGCAGTGACTTCGGGTGAGTCAGAGGCAAGCTGCCAGTCGGCTGCCTTTAGTTTGTCGGCAGTCGATTGGTCGGTGGGGAGTTGGAAGTTGCTTAATGGGGCGTCGTCGGGTATGACGGCTCGGAAGGTGTTTTGAGTTATCTCATTGCCCGATTTGTCCTTGCCCGTTTGCCATACGACATACTCGGCACTTTCCTGTGGCACGATGCCGGAGGAAGTCACCTCATATACAGCTTTGTATTTGTTGGTTCTGCCGAGGCTCTGACGTGTCTCGTTGACGAGGCAGAAGGTCTCTCCCTCGGCGAGGGCGGTCGAGTATATGGAGGTGGATGTAGCGACGCGTGTGGCGTTGATAGTCACAGCGTCGTTTTCATCGCCCACATATTCAGTGGCGATGTCATTGTCCGAGGCGCAGCCTGAGAGAGTCATTGCGGCTGCAAGCAGCCAGTATGTCGTTATTTTTTTCATTGTTATATGTTTACATATATTATTTTATTGTCATTTGCCATTAGGGGGTGAGTTCCCCGTTCCGCTGTTTTACCATTCGGCGAAGCCCCGGTCCGCTGTAGGGTCTTACCTAGTGTAAGACCGAAAACCGTCGATATTGCCATCCGGTGGGGCGGTCTTACACGAGGTAAGACCCTACAGCGGCGGGCGTTTGCGTCAGGCGTTTGCGTCAGGCGTTTGCGTCAGGCGTTTTCGCGGATGTATTCGCGGACGGTATCGCGGACGTTATATTATTACATCGGCTCCACAGAGACAAGGGTTAAGTTGTCGGGAGCGGCGGAGCGAGTGGGGACCTTCGGAGCGATTAGTAAATCATATTTTGCAGTGAAAGTATATTTCTTGCCAGCTTCGAAACTTAATTCCTTTTCAATTGCTAATATAGTATTTTCATTTTTTAGATATATTGTATAGAATATGCTTTCACTCGTAATATTGCCAGCTGGTATTATGGCCGTGAATTTTCTCTTATTAGTTTCATCAGATATAGTTTCAATTAACGCCTTAGTTTTATTTTCACTATTGTTTGCATACTGATTTTCTGGAAGTATGAAATAAGCATAGTCTTCATTATCATTCCAACTAGCATTAACCAATTCTATAGTAACCTCCACTTTTGCCATCTTCCTCGTCATATTAATGTCAAGAGCAGAGGCATTGGTAAGATTATTGAGAGTTGCTTTTGCCTCTCCAGTCATCCAATCGGCAGATTTTAAACCGTCTTCTGTTGATTGATCCGCAGGCACAGTGAAAGATGAAAAATCGGCAGTGGCAGGATAAACAGCATGGAAAGTGTTTTCCATGCCGCCGCACCATAGGAGTGTGCCATCTGACATTGTCCATGTCGCTGTAGTTCCTGACGTGTTTTTTGTGAACACAGCCTGAGAATATGGCAGTCCTTTCTCTTGTCGGGTGACATTTATCACCTTTATTTTGTTGTAAGAGAAGTCCGTATTGGTAGTGCCAGTTTCTCCTTCGGTACGGGTAATGCCGGCGCTTAGCGTCACGACGGGGTCCTGCTGTGGAGTTGTCGTGACGTTAGCGTCGTCATTTGTACACGATGTGATAAACAGGGGCAGCAGGGCTGCCATTATTTTTATCGTTTTATTCATCTTTCAAAGTTATTATATATACATATATATTGTTGGGGGAGAGTCCCCCCGGTCGGCGGGTGATATTCTGCGGAGCCAACGCAAGGTTGTGATATTCGGCGAAGCCCCCGCCGATGTAGGGTCTTACCTCGTGTAAGACCGCAACCACCCAAATGGCATTTGCGGCGGTTGTTGCGGCGGGCGGTCTTACACGAGGTAAGACCCTACAGCGGGTGATATCGAGGGTGATATCGCGGATGTAATCGCAGCGGAGGGTTATTGGGCTGTGAGATTACCACCGTTTACCTCTGTCCACGGTGTCTGGGTGATATTACCCAATTCAACCTTGTCCTGACCTACCTGAATGGTGATGGTGTAATTCTTGCCCATTGCATACGCCTGCTCAGGAATTGCCAACTGATATACTGCACCAGTGGAGAGGGTTATGCTCAGAGAAGCAGCAGCTGTCTGGGGAATAAGGATAGCATCGAAGGTATATTTCGCACCGTCAGCAGCTGTAGTCCATTTATTCATTGCGTATGTAGAAGCAACACCGGGGTTTGACCACTCGCCTGCTGCGGTAAACTTGAATGTTCCCGTTGCTGCCATGCCATTGATCTCAATTTTCGAGACTTCTGTAGTCGATTCAATCTCAGAACCCAACTTGCTTACATTAACAGTCAGCTTAGAGCAAGCATGACCAAGGGTGATAGCAACGGAGTGATTAGAAGCTGAGTTTTGGGCAGATGCTGTTTGCCAAAGGAGATCAGGGTCGGTATTCTCAGTGGTGATGGTTGTTGAGCCACCTTCACTTGTAGCAGCAGGGGCTACATTCCAATCAATTGTATAATAATTTGCCCCGGTTTCAGAATTTGTACCTAAATTCAGGTTATTAGAATTGTATGGCATATATGCAATATACTCGATAGTTGCATCATCTGATGCCCAATAGTAAGTAGGACCACCCCATGTTGTATTCTGATTTTCATCAGTAGAAGCATCAAACTTAGCATTGTTGCAGAGGTACTTGTCTAATAGCGTCTTGCCTCCATTGCTCGTAATATATAATCCTAAAGAGCCTGTTTTCACCGGAGTAGTATTACCAGCTCTTGTCACTACACTAAGGTCTCCAATACCTACAGATAGAGAGATGGGATACTCCTTGCCTTCGTTGTTGGATGTGGACTCGTTGTCACTGCTGCATGCGGTGAAAGTGAGGGCTATTGCAGTCACTGCGAGGATATTATGTAACTTTTTCATAATTATGATATTTTATTTTTTATTTTTATACGTATTATTATTTACTTTGTCAGATGTTGTATTCCGATGTCGGGCGTTAATCTCCGTAGGCATTACCACTGTAGTTGGTGTTGTCGGTCCACTCGGTGATGGTGATACCCTTGTCTGTTTCAGAGCCAGAACCCGAACCAGTGCCATCCATGTCGAGCTCTACCTTGTTGCGACCTACGATGAGGTTGACAGTGGTAATCTTGCCAGAGACGAGAGAAAGACCTGTGCCGGCATTGCTGTCCTCGGGAGTGTAAGTATAGGTGTAGGTCTTGCCGTCGATAGTGATGACAATCTGATTGAAGTTGGCATCGTTGGGCACTGCAATAGTCTCGTAGCTATAGGTGTAGCCAGTGGAAGGAGTGGTCAAGGCAGTGAGAGTGCGCGTTGACGACGTTGTGCCATCGGCGGGAGAGATTGAACCATCGTAGAAGTTGATAGTGGCTGATGAGGCCAAAGTAGAGGTGACGGAAGCGACCGTAGGAGCCTCATCCCACTGGTTGCGGAATGTGAGGTTCACCTTCAGCTTCGCCAAAAGATGCTTGAAGGGTAGATTGAGCACATTGTCCTCGGGCATCTTTACTGCCGGAGAATAGGCACGCAGGATATCGTTGGCTATCAGGGCGACATTGTCGTTGATAGTGAACGGCACGGCACTGAGGTCGGTACCCGTAGTGATAAGGCTTGAGGGATAGATGGCGAGGAAGTCGTGACTGGTCTGCTCGGTCTTCCACAGAATCTGCGAGGCGGGAGTCCACTTGTTGTCGGTGCCGAGAGTGACGTTCACACCATTAATCCATGGAGTGTTAGTGGCTGAGAGTGTTCCGTCCCAGGCATAGAGCATAAACTGGTCGCCGGCAACAAACTGAGTGGCGTTTTTCTCGTCGAGAGCAGTCTTGGTCATTGCTCCGATGGTTGTCTTGATCTTTATTTCCTCATTGGTATATGCTATACCGTCGTCGTTTGAGCAGGCTGCCAATGTAAGGGCGAGCGCTGCTATCGTTATTATCTTTTTCATCTTTATATGTATTTTATTAATCTGTTACTTCTACTGGTTTGTCGTCGCCGATGACAACAAGTTCCTCCCAACCCTTGATACTCATGCTGCCGAGGGTAATCTCATTGCGTCCCACCATAAGGTTGACAATGGTGGTCTTGCCACCCTGAAGCTGGATGGCAGTGTCGTGGGTGTAGATATAGTCATGACCATCGATGGCAATCTTGATGTTCTTAAGGTCGGACACGGGGATGACAATGCTCTCGTAGCTCTTGGCATATCCCTCGACAGCGGCTGCCACAGAGGGGAGGTTGATGTAGGAGGCATCGCCAGTGGGAGTGACCGACTTGGCAAGATAGTCGATGGTGGCAGAGCCCTTGCTATTGATGGATACTGCCACAGACGTAGGACCGCTCTCGCCCCACTGGTTGCGGAACTGCAGGTTCACCTGAAGCTTTGCCATGAGATGGTCGAAGGCAAGGGGAATGGCTGTCTCGGTGGCAATGATACCTTTGCTGTCGGTGCCAAGGTTGGTTGCCACCATCAAGTCGCACTCAGACTGCTTGCTCGTGTCGAGAGTGAAGTTTGTCTGTGTGATGTCGCGCTGGGGATAAGTGGCGATGAAGAAGTGCGGACTGGTGAGATCCTTCCACAACATCTGTGGAGAGGCTGTCCACGTCGAGCCATTAAAGGTGTTGGTGTTGCCAGCCACTACGAAACCGTCGGCAGTGGTGGGCAGGGTTGACGCACTACCTGTCCATGCATACACGGAGATAGCGTCGCCCGAGGTGAAGCTCATTGTTCCGTCGGCGGCAATGGTGGTCTTGGTAGGTTGCGACAACTGAGCATCGATGTTGATGTACTTTGGGGCCTTTCCCCCATTGTCATCATTGCTGCAGGCCGTGAGTGTGGCTGCAAGCATTGCTAATGCAATTGTTTTGAATGTTTTCATCTTATTCTATATTATTTATTATTTTTTTTCGTTGAATTCGGATAATCCGGATTATCCCGAGGATTGATTATCTTTCCTCGGGCTCTTCGATTTCGCCACCCGAGATGGTTGACGGAGTCCAATTCTCTACTGATACCGAACCGAAGAGAACGTAATTCTCACCAACATTGAGAGTGACCGTGGTCATCTTGCCTGCAACGAGAGAGAGGGCAGAGGTGTTTGTCCAAGTGAATGTCCTGGTGCCGTCGTTAACAACGATGGTTGTCACCTCGTTCTGCGGAGGCAGAAGGAGAGAGTAGGTGAGGGAGCCGTCCTGTTGCTTGGTGAGCTGGAGGTCGGATGTTGTGCCCTTGGCACTTATCGTCATGTCAGATATACTCATTGAGTAATGCGTCTGGGCGTTCTTAACTGTCACCGTGAGATTTCCGGTGTTGTTCACCTCGTTAGCTATATTTTTGAGGTTGACAACCAACTTAGCCATGGCATGACTGAAGGCGAGACTAACCTTGCCGTCGGAATATGTGTGATTCTTCTTGTTGGCAAACATGATATCATCGCTAACAACATTGCCCTTAAGCGACATGTCGTTGATGTCGTCGGAAGGGGTGAGGGCGGGATAGATGGCATAGAAATCATACTCCGTCTGCTCGTCATACCAATACAACAAGGGAGAAGACGACCACTTGCCATTGGCGAGAGTGAAGATGGTCTGCTCTATGGCAGCGCTTGAACTCAAGTCGGGAGTGACGTCCTTGGGCAGGCGTAGGAGAGTGATGCGGTCGCCATCGGCGAACTCGGCCGCATTGCCATTATAGGTCACACGGGTAGCAGTGCCGATAGATGCCTCGATGTCAACCAGATGGCCCTTGGCATCGCCAGTAGCCTTGTCGTCCGACTGGCACGAAGAGACAGTGAGCAGCATGAGGGCCGACATGCACTGCGACAGTAGATATGCTTTTCTTTTCATACCGTAAATCAGTTAATAGGGTTAAGCACCTCACCATTATACACGAAGAGCGTCTCCCACTGGTTGATGGTGACAGTGGAGAGAGTGAGCGGGGTGTGGATATCTTTGTAATTGAGCTTCACAGTGTATTTGCCTGCCGACTCCATACGGTCGCAAGTGAGAAGAGAACCGCGACGAGTGCCGTCGCTCTCGGTGATATACAACTGGATATACGACTGGCTGTCGGTGGGCACGGTGGGCATGAGATACATCGTTTGGCTGGTGATAGTGCCATTGACTTCAGTGGCTGAAGGAATATCGACCTTGGTGACAACATCCGACCACTTGATGGCAATCCTGTTGTCGGAACCTAAGGCAAACGACCATCCCTTAGAGACATTGAGCACCTGTGCATCAAGCTTTGCACCCGAGGGTGCATTCTCGACAACGATAGAGAGACGGGCGGCAATACGCTTTAGTCGGACCTCCACAATTTGTGTTCCGCCGTTAACCACTTTAAAATCAACAACAGCATTGAAGGTGGCATCATTGATGGAGGCTGAATAAGAGCCTCTTTCAAGTGGGATGGCTGTGGATGCCATGTCCTTAGTGGACATCGACTTGCGCGAGAATGCGACATTGCCATTGGCATCATAGATATTCACGTCGAAGGCTGTGATGGGGGAGTCGGCATCCTCGGGGTCGTTCCATACGATGGCGAAGGTGATGTAAGAGGCTTTTTGATCGTGAATCTCTTGATCGCTGTTATAGCTTCCTCCTCCACATGAAATCAATATGTAGGGGACAACGGACAATATTACTATAAATATAATAAGGTATAGGTATTTACTCTTGAATTTCATCATCGGCCTCCTTTTTTAAGACTATATGTGAGACGCAGACCGGAATCCCAAATGGTGTTGGCACTATGATAGAAACGCGGGAATCCGTCGATGCCATCGCCACTGACATAGGTGAGACCTGTGTAGAGACCTAATGAAATATCCGGGGTGACGGCATAAGCCACATGCAGACGGCATGACAAACCGACATTCCATGCCGCAGGACGGGAAATGAACTTGCTGTTGTCTTCAATCACATATATGGTGGCCTTAGAGCTCTGAGTGGTGACTCCGGGTGAAAGCATCACGCTCCAACGCGAGGGTGACGACATGAACAGCGGCAGCATATTGAAATTGAAATGCAGACCGTAGTCAAACAATGCCACCTTGCTCATCAGGGCGTTGTAGTGATAGCTTGGCATGTCGAGGATGGAAGAGATATAGTGATTGCCGTCTTCTCCCAACCAGTTGTAACCAACATCACAACACTCGCGAGGCGACATGCACGCCTTGCCCATGTTGAGTTGGAACTCAATACCGAACACATCGGTGAACTGATTGCCGACAAATATTCCAGCCGACCAACCACAACGAGTCTTGTCGCCTCCGAAACTGGATGTGCTACTCATTGCCATCGGGATGCCGCCTTGTATGCCGACATAAAAGCGGGAGTTGTCATTGTTCTGTGCGAACAATGTGTTGGGGCATAGCAATAGCATCATCAGGGCTAAAGCAATACCTTTGGTTTTCTTTTTCATTATTGTTGGTTTTTTATTGTTTCTAATATAGTTAATTTCCCGGTGGGGGGGCATAATAACATACGTGAAATTTGGGATGGAACTGTTAAGTCCCAACCTTTTGTTTTTGTGTATGTTGATAAGCAATATGTCATTCTATACGTCAATTATACTTGTTCTGGGTGCAAAGGTAACAATTTGTTTTCATTCCACCAAATATTTTCGAGTTTTTTATCCTTAAATTTTTATTTTACTCAACTTTTGCAGGTAAGGGAAGTTAAAGAAGTTAAGGAAGTAAAGTACATACGAAACTTAAAAACAAGATTGATATAAATCAATAATAATGAGGTATTTAAGAGAAAATGGAGGAAAAGTATTGCGGGATGACGAAAAAAGTTGTATCTTTGCATCAGAAAAAATAGAAAGATTTGTTTCATAGATAAAGGTTTTTAGTTAGGTAATAGATTGTTTTAGGTTAGTTATTGGTTTTTAGTTTTTAGGTAAAAGATTGTTAGTTAATGGATAATGATAAACGTGAGTTTTGGTCGTGAGACCGAGAGGAACGAAGGAGGAAACTCCGGAAACGGAGAATCCAAGGAATAAAATTATTAGATTATAGAACCGCATCCTGTTAATTCAGTGATGCGGTTCCGTATTTTTATACCTTCGTATCTTTATAACCTCGCAAGATTATTGATTCAACCAGTCGTCAATAATCTTACGGGCGATAGACAGCTTCTCGGGTATCTCGGGCAGATTGTCCTTGGTGAACCACTGTCCCGCAGCCAGTTCTTCCTTCTGGAGTTTGATCTCTCCCGACACATAGTCGGCATGAAAACCTACCATCAGTCCACTGGGATAGGGCCAGGGCTGACTGCCGAAGTAGCGCAGGTTGGTGATGGTGAGTCCTGTCTCCTCCAGCACCTCGCGATGTACGGCTTCCTCAAGTGATTCGCCTGTTTCGACAAATCCCGCAACGAGACCGAAGAAGTTACCACGGAAATTGCGGGCGTGAACGAGCAATACCTCGTCGCCACGATGCACGAGAACGATGATGGCAGTGGCGAGTGACGGCCACACCTCCTTACCACATTCCTCGCAGCGCTTACTGATGTCGGTGTGCATCTTCATCTGTCCGCCGCACACACCGCAGAACTTGGTGTTTTGGTCCCAATAGAGCAGTTCCTCGCATTTGCCGGCCTTCTGATAGAGTTCAGGCGAGAGTTTGTAATAGCTCGGGCGCAGTCCGCACATCTCGAAGCGTGGGTCGTCGGTGACGGGTGCGTCGATACGATATGTTTTCACGGGTGTGGCGTCGATTGGTGTGACGTTCATCACGTTGGTCCATGGTTTCACATCCGTTGGCGGCAATTCTTGGCAAGGTATTGTATATTTGCCGTCGGCAAGTTTTTCAAGCATGATGTCTCCCTTGCAAAAGACGAAATAATAACTCTTCATTCCTAATTCCTCATTCCTAATTCCTAATTCCTCATTCCTCATTCCTAATTACTCAAAAAGCAACTTCCTGTCTCTCTGTATAGCCGGCTCCGCCCATTCCTCGGGTATGAACCGCCAGTTGTTGAGTTTGCGTGGAACGATGATGCCGCGGCGCTCAATCTCCTTGGTGAGATAGTAGCGCTGGTCGCGCTCACTGCGATAGATGACGCGACTCTCAAGAGAATCCTTGGGTATGCCAGCACCACGAGTGAGCAACTCGCCGCCGCCATTACCTCTGTAACTGTTGAGCACCACCTTATACCATTTCTTCTCGTCAAAGGGCTCACCATTTGACATGCGAAGTATCTTCACCTTCTCGCCGTCGGGCTTGGTGACGTCAACGACATAGTCAATACCGGCGGCACTGTCGAAATTGAATGTGAGATTCTTGAACATATTACGCTGACTGTCGTGAACAGCCTTAGGGTCGAGCAACATGATATGGTCGTCGGGCGACTGCATAGTGTTCACCCATTGGTCGTAGCTCATTTCAAGATGCTTGCGAATCTCCTCACCCGTGAGACGCATCACGTAGATGTCGTTCTCGTAGCGATAGAGCTTGAACATGTCGTTCATGTGGATGTCGCCCTTGTGGACGATGGCATCGAAGGTGAGAGGGGCATTGAAGGAGATGTCGGCACCGGTGATTGACAGTTGGAGCTGATGGATAAGGTCGCTGAACGTGGAACTGCCAAAGAAGGAGTCGCTTGTATGAATACTCTCGGTGATGCTACCTATACGCCTGTTGATGAACGACTTAACACTGTCGGTGATATGCGCAAAGGCAGTGGTGAACTCATCATCGATAGTCATGCGCGAGACGTCGGTGAGACGGCCGTTGATCTCCTTGTCAATCACCTTTCCATTGTCGATAGTGAGCTGGATTTCGGCATCTGCCACATATACGGCATTGCACGAGGGGTCGAGACAAAGCACGTAATGACCTTTGTTGTTCTTCACTGTGACATGGCGCGGATTGTGGTCATGACCAAAGAAGATGATGTCGAATCCCGGAATGTTGCGGGCAATATGCTCTGTTTCGTCCTCATTATAATGGAGAGTGCTGATGCCACCGTTCCAACCGCTGTGGAAGAGACCGACGACGATGTCGGCATGCTCCTTGTTCTTGACAATGTCAACCCACTTGGCGGCAGACTTTGCCATATCCTCGAAATAGAGGCCGCTCCACAATTTCTCGGTAAGCCAGTTGGGGATGGCTGGAGTTATCATACCAATAACAGCCACCTTCACTCCTTGGCGCTCGATGATGGTGTAGGGCTTGACATAGGGTAGGCCTGTGGCCTTGTCGATGATATTTGCTCCGAGAACGGGGCATTTCAGTTCGCTTATCCATTTGTCATACACCTGATGTCCTGTCTCGACATCATGATTGCCTATGGCTTGGGCGTCATAGCCAAGCCAGTTGACAATCTCGGCAGCGGCATTGGGCAGAGAGGGCTGGATGAAGTTGGTGTAGTAGCATGTCGGTTGGCCTTGAAGAATGTCGCCATTCTCCAACAATATGAGATTGTCGCCATATTGCTTGCGCAACTGCTTGACATACGAGCTTACCCGGGCCAGGGAACCCTCCATGGGAGTGTTCTCGATGTAGTCATAAGGGAAGAAACATCCGTGGACGTCGCTGGTCTCGATGATTCTCAGATTTACAATTTTCTGTTTGGCCATTGTGGGTAAGATAGTAGTGAGTCCTACAGTCAGGACAATTGCCTTGATGTTCATTTCTTGATTCTTTATGGTTGATGCAGTGGGGATTATTCCAACGAACTGACGATGAAGTCGCGGAGCCTTTCGCCTCTTAGGCCGCTGGCAAGAATCTTCCCGTTTTTGTCAACAACGACGGTGTGGGGAATGGAGCGTACTCCCATGGCGACAGCTATCTGGTTGTGCCAACCGTTGAGGTCGGACAGTTGGAGCCATTTCATTCCAAGACTCTTGACTGCTGATGTCCATTTGTCCTTGTCGTCGTCGAGGGATATGCCGATGACATTGAATCCCTTGGCCTTGCACTCGTCGTAGAGGGCCACCACATGAGGCATCTCGGCACGACAGGGGCCGCACCAACTTGCCCAGAAGTCGATGAGGGTGATGCGATGCTTGGCTATCTCCTCGCGCAGTTTGACGGGTTGGCCGTCGATGTCGTTCATCGTGAAGTCGGGCAGTGTGCCTCCAACGCCCACCTCTGTCTTCTGTTTCACCTCGGCATTCAGCCTCTGGATATCCTCGTTCTTCTTTAAGTCGTCGGGCAGTCGGCTGATGAGCGAGAGCAGTTCCTCGGGAGCGAACACATCCTTATAATAGAGCAGCATGAACATTCCAAAATGATTGCTGATATTGTCTTCGGCATAGCGCTTGATAAACTTGGCAAAGTGGTCTTGCAGTGTTTCGATGCGAGCCACTGTAGCCGACTTTTCCTCGGGCGAGATATTGTCGGGGGAATTATACAGCAACTGTCCCGCACGATCTATCTCGGTGCCGATGACCAGAGTGCTGTCCATGATGGTTTGCCATTTCTCGTTCATAGGCGTTCCGCCCACCTTGGCCTTCGCCGGATTGTCGCTGACAGTGACATTCACAGTGCCTGGTTCGACAAACAGGATGGTGTTGGGACCATTCTTCTTGTAGGCTATACAGAGGGTGGGAGTGTCGATTATGCCCTCGACACTAAACTTGCCGTCCTTCACAACACTGTGGGCAAAGGGTTTGCCCGTCGAAAAGTCGCTGGTGATGAAAATGGTGTCGCCGTCGCTGGCAGAGTCACATTCACCCTTTATCTTATATGAATCAGACTGGCAAGCCGCAAGCATCAAGCCTGCAGCTGCCAGTCCGGTTATTTTGAAAATGTTCATTAATACTGTGATATTATTAAACAAGGTATTGACTGCTGATACTCTCGTTGTTGATGACGCGTCGGATGGTCTCGGCAAACATGTCTGCCACAGAGATCTGCTTAACCTTGGCACAACGGTTGGAGTAGGGGATAGAGTCGGTGAAGACAATCTCCTCGAGTGCCGAGTTCTGGACACGCTCACTGGCGGGACCGCTCATCACGCAGTGGGATGCACAGGCGCGCACTGTCTTGGCTCCGGCTTCCTTCATGATGTCGGCAGCCTTGGTGATGGTGCCTGCGGTGTCAACCATATCGTCGATGATCACCACGTTCTTGTCCTTCACGTCGCCGATAATCTGCATGCTTGCCACTACATTGGCGCGGGCGCGGGTCTTGTTGCACAACACAAGCGGGCAACCGAGATATTTGGCATAGGTGCTGGCACGCTTCGAACCGCCAACGTCGGGAGAGGCAATCACGAGGTTGTCAAGCTGTAGGCTCTGGAGATAAGGCAGGATGACGCCCGAGGCATAGAGATGGTCAACTGGAACGTCGAAGAAGCCCTGAATCTGGTCGGCATGGAGGTCCATGGTGATAAGGCGGTCGATACCGGCAACACTAAGCAGGTCGGCAACGAGCTTTGCTCCGATGCTCACCCTGGGTTTGTCCTTGCGATCCTGTCGTGCCCAACCGAAATAGGGGATGACAGCATTGATACTGCGTGCCGATGCTCTTTTGGCTGCGTCGATCATAAGCAGCAACTCCATGAGGTTGTCGGAGTTGGGGAAAGTGCTTTGCACAAGGAAGATGTCGCGTCCACGAATAGATTCCTCGTAGGAAACGGCAAATTCTCCGTCTGAGAACTTAGTGATTACCAACTGTCCAAGTTCGCATCCTAAGCTTTGGCAGATTTTCTCTGCCAGGTATCTCGTGCTCGTGCCTGAGAATACCATGTAAGAGTCTTTTTCACTCATTGTTGTAATGCAGTTGTTATATTGTTATTTCCTAATTCCTAATTAGCAGACTTACGTATTCGCTCAAAGTGCGTGATGAGTTCCTTGTAGTCGAGCTGATGATGGATGTCGAATCTGTTCCAGAGGTCGCTGCGGAGGACAATGCCACCAAAACCGAGCTCCTTGGCCATGCGGATATTGTCGAGGTTGACACCGCCGAAGGCATACACCTTCTTGTCGATAAGACCTAAGTCGGCAGCCCTCTCAAGTCGGGCAGACTGCATACGATTAGCATGCTCGTCGTCGCCAATGGCGAATGAGTCCTTGAGGAACACATACTCCGCCTTCTTGCGCGCATCCCTGATTTCGTCGGGACTGGAACAGGTGCGCGAGAACTTGCCCCTGTATCCGTCGGGCAGGGGAGATGTGGCGTCGTCAATATGAATGCCGCGCAGTCCATACTCCTCTTTCAGATAAAAATGTTCGTGCACTGTGGTTTTGCCATAGACATCGTCGGGCAAAAGAGTGAGCAGTCGCTCCGAATACACCGGGGCGGCTCCTGGCTTGTACAGGTGCAGATTGTCCAGACCTTCGTCGAAAAGGGCTGTAAGTATTTTGTCTTCCTCCACGAAGAACGTGGGCTTAGTCATTAATACGATTTTCATGTCATTTTTCTCTAATCAGGTGCAAATGTAGCACTTTTTATTGAAAAAAACAATCTATTTAAGTAAAAGTTAGTCTTTATTAGCTAAAAATTGACTTAATTCGACCTTTTTTATTATCTTTGCACCGAATTTTGGTAAAAATAAAGTTTTAGAGTTATGAAATCATATATTAATGAAAGTGTCTTGGAGCAAGTGCAGACACCGATGTATATTGTTGAAGAAAATTTGTTGAGAGACAATCTCTCGCTCATCCGTGACGTGGCTCAGAGGGCTGACGTCGAGATAATCATGGCGTTCAAGGCATTTGCCCTTTGGAAGACTTTCCCCATCGTGAGGGAGTATATCAACTCCACCACGGCAAGTTCGCTGAGCGAGGCTCGACTGGCATACGAGGAGTTTGGAGCGCCAGCCCATACCTTCTCGCCTGCATATACCGACTCCGAGATTGAGCAGATAGCAAAATGTTCGAGTCATCTCTCCTTCAACTCGCTATCACAATACAGACGAATGAGAGAAAAGGCAAGGGAGGCCAACGCGCAACTGTCGTTTGGCTTGAGAGTAAATCCTGAATATTCCGAGATTTCCACCTTATTATATAACCCGTGCGCGCCCGGGACGAGATTTGGAGTGTCGGCGGACAAATTGCCCGCTATTCTTCCCTCCGACATCGAGGGATTTCATTGCCATTGTCATTGCGAGAGTGGTGCCGATGTATTCCAGCGAACACTCGTGCATATCGAGGAGAAGTTTGCAAAGTGGTTTCCCCAACTGAAATGGATAAACTTTGGCGGCGGACATCTCATGACCCGCAAAGACTATGACGTGGAACTGCTCGTGTCGATACTCAATGACTTCCATAAGAGATACCCTTGGCTCAAGGTGATACTCGAACCCGGCAGTGCCTTTGCATGGCAAACCGGCCCATTGGTGGCACAGGTAATAGACATCGTAGAGGACAAGGGAATAAAGACCGCCATCCTCGACGTCAGTTTCACATGCCACATGCCCGACTGTCTTGAAATGCCATATCAACCAGATGTAAGGGGAGCCGAGTCGGTGGAAATGGAAAAGGCATCAGAAAAAAATACTTACCGTTTTGGAGGAAATAGTTGCCTTTCGGGAGATTTTATGGGCTCGTGGCGATTTGATCATGAATTGGAAATCGGCGAAAAGTTGATTTTTGAGGATATGATACACTACACGACGGTGAAGACAAATATGTTTAATGGTATCACTCATCCGTCAATTTCGATGCTAAAAAGTGACGGAAAACTGCAAAAAATGC
>OBLI01001515.1_pt1 | contig 22390 bp, 27 predicted proteins | sample 1519701 | NCBI WGS metagenome assembly OBLI01 (sample SAMEA3663005, study PRJEB22513) | pig gut metagenome | biome: pig gut; feature: pig-associated habitat; material: faeces | place: France | collected 2012
CGAATCTCTGGAGATCTCTCAGGAATCAGATCCAGATAATTTATCTGCGGCTCTTCTTTTCTACGTCTCATTGTTGATTATTTCTTCTTTCTAAAAGAGAACTTCACTAAGCATAAGATCATCACTGCCATCAGGATTACACCACCGATATTTCCAAGGAATACTTTTCCGGAAAGATCCATGTTGATACCTGCAACAGTCAGAAGGGCAAGCGCAATACCTACCAGACCTTCTCCAGCGATCATACCAGCTGAGAATAAGGTTCCGTTGGTTGCCTGTTCTTCTTTCACTTTGTCAGATACTTTCTTACGTCCATCCATAACAAGACGTACTACACCACCGATCATGATTGTAGCATTTAAGTAAATTGGCAGATATAAACCGATTGCAAATGGCATTACAGGCACCTGTAAGATTTCAAGACCAAGTGCAAGGAATACACCAATGAATACCAGGTTCCATGGAAGATTTCCGCCCATGATACCTTCTACGATCATCTTCATTAATGTTGCCTGTGGTGCTGGAACTTCTGCTCCGCCATATCCCCATGCTGCATTCAGAAGATATAATACTCCACCAATTGCAAGAGCCGCTGCAATAACACCGATCAACTCACCGATCTGCTGTTTCTTAGGTGTTGCACCGAGTAAATAACCAGTCTTTAAGTCCTGAGAAGTATCACCTGCGATAGCTGCTATAATACAGATGACAGATCCAATTGCGATAGCACCTGTCATACCTGTGATACCTGTGTCACCGGTGGATTTGATCACAATCGTAGCAATTAACAACGTAGCAATCGCCATACCAGATACTGGGTTATTAGAACTTCCGATCAGCCCTACCATACGAGAAGATACGGTTGCAAAGAAGAAACCGAATACTACGATGATCACAGCACCCAGAATGTTAACTGGAATTGCAGGTACAAGCCAGATGATAACGATCATCAGCGCGATACCAAGAAGTACGATATTTATTGGTAAATCCTGAGCGGTACGTGCTGTACTTGTATTCTTGCCACCCTTCATGCTCTTTAAGGAGTCACGGAAAGTTGTAATGATCAATGGCAGAGATTTGATCAGGGAGATGATTCCTCCAGTAGCAATGGCACCTGCACCGATGTATTTTATATACGTAGACCAAATTGCTGCTGCTCCACCTCCAGCATAAAGCTGAGCGACCGTAACACCTTCTGCTGCTGGATATAAAGAGATATTAGCTCCAAACAGACAGATCAGAGGGATAATAACCATCCATCCAACCAAAGAACCTACGAACATATAAGATGCGATCTTTGGTCCAACGATATAACCAACACTGACAAGTGCTGGATATACTTCCATACCAATTTCACCTTTAAAGGAACGGAATGCTGCACATACATCTGCAGGAATCACTTTGATACCGTCAACAAGGAATTTGAAAATAGCTGCAAATCCCATACCGGAAAATACAGTGGATGCATTCGCTCCTCCTTCTTCTCCCGCAAGAAGAACTTCTGCACATGCAGTACCTTCTGGATAAAGCAGATTTGCATGTTCTTTTACAATCAAAGCATTACGCAATGGAATCATAAAAAGAACCCCAAGAATACCACCACAAAGAGCGATCAGAGTAATTTCTAAGAGACTAGGCATGTCACAAAGACCTTCCTCTGCCCATAAAAACAGTGCTGGCATTGTAAAAATAGCTCCGGCTGCCAATGATTCACCGGCAGAACCGATCGTCTGTACCATATTACTTTCCAGAATAGAGTTTTTCTTCATGAGTACACGAATAACTCCCATGGAAATAACTGCTGCTGGAATAGAAGCAGAAACAGTCATACCGACGCGAAGTCCCAGATAAGCATTCGCTGCTCCGAAGACTACTGCTAAAACAACCCCCATGATAATAGACGTAATAGTGAATTCTGGTGTAATTTTTTCCGCAGGAATATACGGCTTAAAATCATTGTTATCTTTCATTTCTTCTTCTCCTTTTCTTTTTTCACCATTTCCTTTATTCATTTTTTTGCGGCCTATGCCACAGAGTTACTATAATTTTTACTGAATATCACATTTCTCTTTTCAAGTGCAAATCTTACATGAAGCATTCTAATTTTAGGAAAAAGATTGTTATACACCAAATTGAATTGAAAGTAATAGCCAGATAAAAATGATTTTGTGGAGGCATGAAGCCTCCAATATGGAACTGCTTTTGAATTACAGAATTCAATCTAATATTATACACTAATTCAACAAAATATACAAGCCAGAAAGGGGATTTATTGTGAAAAAATTATCAACAAAGCGGATAAATGTGCATCCTCTGGAGGTTTTTGTTGGATAAGAAATTTCAGGAATTTCTTATGCAACAAAAAAACCGTGGAGCCGTCCGGATTCCGGTTCGTTCCACGATTCTCATTTTCTTAATGACAGCTATGTCCACATCCACCCTTGTGGTGTCCATGTTCCCCACAAGCTTCTCCTTCTGCATGGGAATGATGGTTACACATGGTATTAGGATCATACACCAATTTCCCCTGAATAAAAGATGCCACCTGTTCGTCTGCATCTCCTACAGCACCTGGATATAATTCGATACCAGCCTGCGCCAGTGCATTTCTTGCTCCACCGCCAATGCCACCACAGATCAGCACTTTAATATCCTCATCTGCCAGAAGGCCTGCCAGTGCTCCATGTCCCTGTCCATTGGTATCTACAATTTCAGAAGAAACAATCTTTCCATCTTCTACTTCATATACTTTAAATTCTTTCGTATGACCAAAATGCTGAAATACTTGTCCATTCTCATGTGTTACTGCAATCTTCATTCTATGATTTCCTCCTTCTCCATTCCTTGGTGGACAAGATGGTTGGCTGATGCTTTGTCCCGCCAGGCAGTCCTGCATACACAGCTCATAATCCCCGCCTGAAATCTGAATCGGCATTCCTTCCACCAGGAATCGGGCTACTTTCTTTCTCGCTTCCGTATATATGGTCTGAACCGTTGCCCGTCCCACCTGCATTTGCTTCGCACACTCTGCCTGGGTATAGCCGCAATAGTCCATAAGGCGGATGGTTTCATATTCATCCACGGTTAAAAGAATCTTATGTTCTGCTGCTTCTCTCCCATTTGAATAAAATTCTCTGTTTAACGGCATGCGACATACACGTCGTCCTTTTCTCGGTCTTGCCATAGATACCTTCGCTCCTTATGTCATTATTATAGTTTTATTATTGGCATATGTCAATAATATTGTCTATTTTGTCCCATGCATCAGTTTTCCAACAATCGTAAACACTACAAACATGATAATATTGATGCACACAACTGTAGCACCTGATGGTGTGCTGTATACATAAGAAAATATCATACCCGTAAGAAAGCAGCCTACGGACAACACCGCCGCACTGATCACCACAGATAAAAATTTCTTAAATACCTGCATGGATGTCAATGCCGGGAAAATAATCAGACTGGATATAAGCATCGCACCCATCATCCGCATCCCAAGCACGATAGTAATCGCTGTTAAAAAAGCGATGATCATATTATAGATCTTCACCTTTGTTCCTGTCGCCTTTGCAAATGTCTCATCAAAGGTAATAGCAAAAATCCGATTGTAAAAAATCAGGAATAAGATGAGCACTGCAATGCTTAACACCACACTTAATCTGGCATCCTCTGTGCTAACCGATAAGATGCTTCCGAACATATAATTATACACTTCCATATTCATGCCCGTGGTCATGGATACAGTCATAACTCCAATGGCAAGGGCACCACTGGAAATCATGGCGATGGCTGAATCCCCTTTAATTTTTGCACTTTCACTAAGCTGCAAAAGCAAAAAGGCAGCTGCCACTACTACAGGTATGGTAAGTTTTAATGGTGCCACTCCTAGAGCCGTAGCCACAGAAAGCGTTCCAAATCCTACATGGGAAAGTCCATCCCCAATCATAGAATAGCGTTTTAATACCAGACTGACTCCTAAAAGAGCCGCACACAAAGATACCAAAAATCCAACCAGAAGTGCTCTGGTCAGAAAAGGATATGATAACATTTCCTGTAATACACTAATCATCGTCTTCCTCTCCCATCCATACTTTTCCAACCTTGGATCGCTCATATTCCTGTGTCGTTCCAAAGAATACCTGTGTCTCAGCCAGCTGCAGAATATGTGTCGCCTCCTGCACCGCCATATCAATATCATGGGAAATCATGATGACTGCGATCCCATGCTTCTTGTTAAGTTCCCGAATACAACGATACATCTCTCTGGTCGTTGCCGGATCCAATCCAGTCACCGGTTCATCCAGCAGAAGTACCTTTTGTGTTGCACAAAGAGCTCTTGCCAGTAACACTCTCTGCCGTTGTCCTCCAGACAATTCCTGATAGCTTTGATTCTTCAGATCCAAAATTCCCATCATTTCCATCTTCTCAAGAGCTGCCCTCTTATCCTTCTTCCCAAAGAAGATCCGTCCGCCCAGACGATTCAGCCTTCCAGAAATAACTACTTCATAAACACTGGCTGGGAAGTTCTTCTGTACTTCACTTTGCTGTGGCAGATAACCGATTTCATTCTTCTTTAACCCATCGGAAAGGATCAATTCTCCCTCCATCGGGGATATCAGGCCAAGAATTCCCTTCATCAATGTGCTTTTTCCTGATCCATTCTCCCCAACAATACAAAGATAATTTCCTTCTTCTACTTTAAAATTCAACTGATCAACTGCTGCCTTTCCCTCATATCCAAATGCAGCATTTTTACATTCAATGAAAGCCATTTAATTCAATGCCTCCTTTAAGACTTCTACATTATCCCACATCAGATCCAGATATCCGACTCCATCCTCAAACTGTTCCTTTGAAATATTATGACAGGCGTTAAACTGCCGTTTGACTGCTCCTGTATCTTCACAGATGGTGTCTGCCATATCCTGATTGGAAAGCTCCACATGCAGCACAACCGGAATCTCCTCTTCCTTTACTTTATCAATCAGAAATGCCACTGTCTTGGCACTTGGTTCCGTATCCGAAGCACATCCTGGAAAAGCGGCATAATAATCCAGCCCATATTCCTCCACAAAGTACCGAAGCGGAAACCGATCGCCGAAAATCAGTGTCTTTCGCTTTGCATGATTTACAACATCCCAGAATGCCTGATCTAGCTCCTGAAGCTTTTTCGTATAAGCATCTGCATTCTTTTCATATTCCTCTCGATGTATCTGATCTGCTTTTTTAAAGGTCTCACACAAAGCTTTTGTAATCTTTATGGCATTGGCCGGGGCTGTCCATACATGCTCATCGTACTCGGCATGATCCTCATGGGCATGCTCTTCCTCTTCATGATCATGTCCTTCGCCCTCCATACCTTCTACTGTCTCTTCTTCATACAGCTCTACACAGTCCATCAGCTTTACGACTGTAATATCACTGTCTAAGTCCTTTAATACATCTGATACCCATTCATCGGATTCTCCACCGGTATAGACAAAGACATCACATTCTTGAATCTGTATCATCTCCTTCGGCGTTGGCTCAAAGGAATGAGCCTCTTCTCCCGGCGACAGCAGCATACTCACCTGTGCCGCATCTCCAGCTACATTTCTTGCAAAATCATAAGGTGCAAAATCTGTAGCCACAATTTTTATTTTATCAGAATCCTCTGTTGCCTCCTCTCGGCTACATCCGAAAAAAACACTGGTAAGAAGCAATAAAATACTGATGAAAAATACAATTCTCTTTTTCATGATCCGACTCCTATCCTTACTTTTTTTCACAATCACTGCAAATACCATACAGAATGGAATTATGGCATTGCAGACGAAACCTATGATGCTCCATCATATGCGCTTTGATTTCCTCCATAAATCCACAATTCAGATGAATGACCCGTCCACATTTCACACATTGCATATGTAAATGTTGATGACAGGTGTTCTCCTCTTCGATATATTGAAAGACCGCTTTCTTCCCCTCTTCATTCTGGTATTTCATCACCTTTCCTTCTGAAACAAGCTTATCCAGATAGCGATAGATGGTGCTGACATTCACCAGTTCTTCCTGTTCCTTCAAAAAATCCAATATATCAGAAATACTTACGGTATGTTCTTTTTCCTCTATTAAATATTGCAAAATCAGTTTTCTGCTTTTTGTCTTATATTCTTTTCTTCCCATATTTTCTCCCTGATATTCCTACCTTTTGTATACACTTTGGCTATTATAATGTGAAAAAAAAGAAATGTCAATAAATTTGCAAACCATTTGCATTTTATGAAAAACTTTTTCAATTACGAAATAAGAAAGAACACTGTTCTCTCCCCTTTCGGTTCAAAAACAGTGTTCTTTCTTATCGTTCTTTTTTATAAACAGATTTTAATCCACTGGTCATAGCCGGATATACCTGCTCGATCTCCTGATTGATTGCCTGCATCTCCAAATCCAGCCTTGCACTTTCCTCTGCACATTTTTTCAGTCTGGCTTCCATATCATTGACATTGGCGATGTCCTTCTTGTATCGAAACTTGTGCTCCAGACTGGCCCAGAAATCCATGGCAATGGTTCGTATCTGTACTTCTACCTGCATATATTCTTTGTGGTCCGCAAGAAAAATCGGTATCTCTACGATGAGGTGCAGACTTCGATAGCCATTTTCCTTCGGATATGTAATATAATCCTTCTTGCGGATCAAACGGATATCGTCCTGCTTCAACAGCACCTCCGCAATCCGATAAATATCATCTACAAAAGAACAGATCACCCGTACTCCTGCAACATCATGGAGATTTTCATAAATACTATCCGCTGATATGGGCCAGTGATTTCTGCGAAGCTTCTCCACAATGCTTCCTGGCGTCTTGATCCGACTGGAAATCCGCTCAATGGGATTTCTCTTATGCCGTACGCTAAAATCCTCATTGAGTACCTCCAGTTTGGTCCGCACTTCCTTAATAGCACATTTATACTTCATCATCAGAAGCATAAATTCCTGTGATTCCTGAATGTAAATCGCAGATTCCTGAATTACCCGGTATTCCTCCGGATGATTCTTCTTCTCTTCCATCTTTGTTGTCATATTTATAATTCCTCAGTTGTCTTTTCTTCTTCTGTCGTTGTTGTCTCGTCCTGTGATTTCTGATCTTCTTTCTCTGACTCTACTGGTTTTATGTCAAAGTACTTCTCGCCATTCTTTAATCCACCACGGAATTGTGCAAGATCCGTTACTGTCACCAGCTGATAGCCCTGATCGATCAATTCTGGTACAATTCGCTTGGATGCCTTCAGCGTAGACTCATATAAGGAATGCATTAAGATAATATCTCCATCCTTAATATTGGTCGTTGCCTTACGATAAACAGATTCTGCATTTCTGGACTTCCAGTCCAGAGTATCCACCGACCATAGAATAATCGGCGCATGAATGTTCTTCTTCACGGTTTCGTTGACTGCCCCTTCTGGCGGACGAACCAGAATTGTCTCTGCCTGCTCTCCAAACGCTCTTAATTTACGATCACACTTATTCAACTGATTATGCATCCCACTTACTGATACTCTGGTTAAATTCTGGTGAGTATATGTATGGTTGGCCAGCTCACAATAAGCTTCTGTAATCGTCTTTGCCTCTTCCTCAAACTCATTCATTCGATTTCCCACTTCAAAAAATGTAGCAGCAGAATCATGTTTTTTAAATAGCTGAGCAAAATCATCGGTAAACTGAGATGGCCCATCGTCATAAGTAATAGCTACCATTGGCTTTTCTCCATCTACTGTTCTTACGACTGCCCCGGTATCATCCGTATAATAAATCTTTTTCTCTTGTATATAGCGTCCGATGACCACTTTGCCATCTTCTCCGTAGTAATAGGATTTTCCATCCTTCTTTACCCATTCATTCTTTTTCTTTCGTGCTTCTTCTTTTCGTCTTGCCTCTTCCTGTGCCTGCTTCTTCGCTTCCGCTGCCTTAGCTGCTTCCGCTCTAAGGTAGGCTGACCTTACCTGATAGATCACCATACCAAGCACCAACACCAGTCCAATATAAAGAACAATACGAACCAGCTTCTTTTTCTTCTTCATCTTTCCCCCTAAATCCTTTCTAGTTTTCTCCATTTTCCTGATCTGTCGGTGGGAAGTCCATATAGACCTGTCCATCTTTGGCACCACCGCGGAACTCGATCAAATCGGTAACCGTTACCAACTGATATCCCTGTTCCTTTAGTTCAGGTACGATCTTTTCCACTGCATGATAGGTAGATTCATATAAAGAATGCATCAATATGATATCTCCATCCTTAATATTCGTCGTCGCTTTCTCATATACGGATTGTGCATTTCGTATCTTCCAGTCCAGGGTATCCACAGACCATAAGATAATCGGCATCTTTACTGTCTGCTTTACCGTATCATTGACACCACCACCCGGTGCCCGAAACAGGATACGATCCGTCTGACCTGCTTTTCTTAATACCTCATTGCATTTTTCCGTCTGAGTAGTTATCGCATCGGCTCCTACCTTGGTGAGAATCTGGTGAGAATAGGTATGGTTGGCCAGCTCGCTATAAGAATCGGCAACCGCCTGTTCTTCCTCTTCATACTCCGCAATACGCTCTCCCACTTCAAAAAATGTTCCTGCGCCATCATACTTTTCCAATACCTTCACGATATCATCTGTATACTTTGACGGTCCATCATCAAAGGTTAAAGATACCATCGGCTTCGTACCGTCAATGGTCCTTGTTATGGCTCCTTTATCATCCGTATAATAAATCTTCTTCCCCTTAACAAAACGCCCAATGGTAATATTGCCGTCTTTTCCATAATAATAAGACTTGCCATTCCTTTTTACCCACTGATCGCGCTTGATCTTTGCCTGAGCTTCTTTCTGCTTCTCGAATTCCTTTGCTGCAACCCGCTCTTTATGAATCACCTGAATCTTTCTCAACCCAAGAACCACCAGACATAGAATTACTGCACACACACAGATACGAAGCAGCGATTCCTTCTTAAACGAAAATCCACTTCCTGTATTTTGTGCAGCTTCCAGACGTGCCCTCTCTTGGGCTTCTCTCCGTCTTTTTTCTTCCGGCATTATGATCCTGTTCACTTCAGGCCTCTGATAATGAAATTCTTTACGATGACTCTGCTGAAATTCCATTCCTTTTCTATTCTTTTTCTCTTCCATAATGAACCCTATCCCTCTTCTAACCTTGCGTTTTCCTCACCGAGTACTTCGACAAATATCTACAAATCATACGAAATTATTATAGTCTATTCCATTAATTTTGTAAACAAATTGGCCATTACAAAGATATTAAATTCATCTTACAATTCTAAAGGCGTACTTCAAATCTGTTAAGAAAATCCATACGCCTTTCATTTCATTTTTTTATTGAATAAAATCCTTCCTTCTGACAATTGCCAAGGAAATCACAGCACCAAGGATCCAGATTAAATATCCAGCAACGACCGCTCCGATCATAATCTCATTCATATGCCTTTCCATCCAGAATAATACTTCCACCCAATCATTTCCCACCTTTTCCATCAGAAAGCTAAATCCAAAATACATACAAAAGCCAGGAAGCATCATCATAATTCCGGCAAACTGCTGGCTCTTTATCCTTCCGATGGCATAAAACAAAAGATATTGCAGGGAAATGGTAATCATACCGAGTCCGAAGCAAAGTGCGATCTGGAAAAAGGCTCCTTCCTGCATCAGATTTCCTTTCAATGCCACCAGAAGAATGGTAGCCAGAACCATGACCAAATTCAACGAGAACCCAAACAAATATCTGCCCCATACCCGTTCACTTTTTGTCACTGGAAGCAAATAGAGAAATCCTGCTTCCACTCTCTGTTCATACAGAAATGGCTGGGCCGCCATAATAACTCCTGCAAAGGTCAGATACAGGGTCCCCATCACATCAAAGGCTTCCGTTCCTCTCATCATAAAAACTGCGATTGGAAAGAAAAGTAGAATCAATGTCAACTGAAACTTACATCTTCTCATATCTACCAACATCATCTTACCTGCATGCATTCTCTTTCCCTCCATTCTTAATATAATGAAGCATAATATGATCAATATCTGCAGGTTCTATGGCAAACATACTGCCAAACCCTTCTGCATCCCGGCTCCGTAAAAGCCCTTCAAATCCATATGCTCCCTGAATCATCCCAATCATCTTCCTTCTTCTTCCTTCGTTAAGATCTGCCACATCTCCCCGTACCATCACATAGGATTCTAATAGCTCTTCTTTGGTCTGATTGAGAAGAATCTCTCCTCTATGAATAAATACAATATAATCGGCAATCTGCTCTAAGTCATCCAGCACATGAGTGGAAAAAAGGATGCTATGCTCCCCATCCATAATATATTCCTGAAGCATCTCTATGACCTCTGCCCGCATAACCGGGTCCAGACCATTCGTAGCTTCATCCAAAATCAATATACTGGTATCCCTGCTGAGTACAGAATTGGCAATCCTGGTCTTGGCCGGAAGCTTCCAGTTCTCCACCATCTGATCAAACTTATCCTCCTGAAAGCTCGAATACATCATCTTGCATACTGCCTTCACATCCTTGAGCCGAAATGTTCCCGGGAAGTAAGACTCATCTCCGATAAATCCAATACTTTCCAAGTATCTCCTTGTATCCTCTTCATAAGTAATCCCACCAATGGATACCATTCCCGCATCCTGATGACACAGATGGGTAATCAGATTCAACGTGGTCGTCTTCCCCGCTCCGTTCTCTCCGATATACCCCATGACAAACCCTTTTGGAAGGCAAAAGGATACGTCCTTTAACTGAAATTCCTTATAATTCTTACATAATCCTTTCACTTCTAATGCATTCATTCTTCCATCTCCTTCCAAAGACTGGATACCAGATTATGAAACTCCTCTTCCTCCATTCCAATATATTGAGCTGTATGGATGGCTGTCATAACCCCCTCCTCAATCCGCATCAGATAACGCTCCTTCATAACCTCATTATCCTTCGGCAGTACAATGCTTCCTTTGCCCTGTACTGAAGTAATATAGCCTTCCTTTTCTAAATCATTATAAGCACGGGTGGTGGTAATCACACTGACCCCCACTTCCTTTGCAAGCTTTCGAATGGATGGGAGTATGGTTCCTTCTTCAATCTGGCCATTTAAAATCTGTTCCTTGATCTGCTCCCTGATCTGCGCATAAATCGGAAGTTCGGACTGATTTGATATGATAACTTTCATTGGTTCACTTCCTTTATAAAGTATATACTGTATATATTAATTATATATACAGTATATACTTTTGTCAACAATTTTGAAGAAAAAATCCACAACCGCATTCATGTATTTTACAAACAAATATATGTAACTTATTCCATTTTATTGAATCATCATTATAAAATATGGTATGTTTGGATTAAAAGAAGGAGGGTGTAAGTAAAATGAAAGTCAAGATTCAAGTGAGTGAAAAAAATTATCAATGGGCTTCTGAAACAATGCTGGCATGTGGTTTTGAACTGGATGACGATGCCGGTTATGGCAGTTGGAAAAAGAGCTGGATGCGGCAGAATTTCTTAGGATCAGTCATTCGGTCATCATAGCAAGGAACAAGGTCATAAAGATAAAATCCGCTTTATCACAAAAATTTCATTTGTAGGAGGTGTTCCATATGTTAATATTCTTGCTTCTTGGGTTATTTTTATCAGCGATGGTATTTTTGATCACCTATAACGCTCTATATAACCATCACATACAAAAGAATTGGAAGAATGGAGCATTTATTGGACGTCGATGGCCTTCTCCCCACTTTCTCACTTTAATCTTTATTATCGTCCTCCTATTTTTTGGAATGCTGTTCTGCGTCTGTAATCTCTACAATCCAAACCAGGAAGAGGATACCATCATATCTGAAATAAACGAATACTCCGCTAATGAGCTATCCCGTCAATATCCCGATCTATATGCTAATGCTATGAAAACAGGAAGCCTGGGCGGATATGAAAAATATGAGAAAAGACAACATGATTTTCATTATGTCTATTACATCAGTACGGAAAAATACGATCCTATGCATCCCTCACTCATCCTATTCATTGAATATCTGGGGGATACCTCGTATGAATACTATACCAGCAGGGAAGATTTGTATGTGGGCAAAGGAAACCATCATGGACATGGACAGGGACAGACCATGACCGCTTCTCCCTATTATTGCGTTATCGTAAATGGAAACCTTGACAGCTTTGAATACATGGATTATGAAGCTGCTTTTTACACAGATGAAAAACTGCAGGAAGAGGATTTTGACAACGACAGCTATGAACATGCTGTCGTTACAGAGAAAATCCGGCTAGAAAGGAGGATTCCATGACAGAAGCACTCGTATTATCAACTATGGCAACTCTTGTATGTCTTTTACAATCTATTTAATAAATCCATACAAATTCAATGGCGACAAACTAACAAAGTCTTTAATGATATCCAGAGTAGGTAAACGTAAAAATAAGATATGATATTAATGCCCTATAATTTAAGGTTGATTCATAAAAGTTTCACATCTTACGTTTCTTTATTTCTAGGATAAAGTACCATTTTTACTACATGATAATGAAATGGATCTGGTTATAGTATCCACAGCGGTACCATCTACGTATTTTTTTGCAGTTGCTTTAGAAGTAGCAGTATTGCCTGATCTGGTGGCAGATGAGTTAGTAATCTTCCAGCTTGAGCTTGGACATGTGGTAGTTACGGTCGACTTAGTACATTTAGAGGAGACACCTTTTACATAAGAAAATGTACCATGTACGGTCACAGACCACATAATAGTTCCAGCGCTATTTTTATAGGCTGCAGTTTTTCTGCCACTTTTTATTTGTGTAGTTGCAAGAAGTGAGATGGGTGAAGTGGATTCTTCTATTGTAATCTCGATATAATCTCCGTTATTCAATTGGATTACTTCTATTACTGGATTGGAATTAGATTCCGTTATGGGTGATGCAGTGATAAAAGTTGTACAAGACATAATAATAAAAAATGCCATGATGATAATCTGGTTTATTGTTTTTTTCATAATACAAATTTCTCCCCTTATTCTTCTTCAATGGTGGTCTCTATTTCAGTAATCGTAGCATTTTCTGCTGCTCGATAACTTTGATAAATCAGAGCTCCTCGATAAACACAAAGGATAAGAAGCATTCCTACAATCACAGCCAGAGCATTGCGGATATAACGGGATTTTTTCATATGAGATAATAAGTAATCGTTATCTACATGTTGAAAATAGCTTTCTACCACATCTTTTGGAGTACCGATGTATGTAAGCATTTCTTCATAAGAATTGCCTGGAAACTCCTCCACATATCCCTCTATCTCCATCTGAAGATGTTCTAGATATTCTTTTTCTTTTTTCCCTTTAAATGGGAATATAGTAGTTACTTCTTTTTGAAAGCGTCGGCAATAAGCCCTGGCGTTCTGTGATGTCATGTTATGAATTCTCCCCTTTTTGTAATAGTATCCCATCATAATCAAGAACGGATTGGATACCAGCTACTAGTGCATGGTATTCCATCAACATTTTATTCAACTCATCATATCCCTCTGGTTCTAGATGATAATACACACGTTTCCTTTTCTGCTTGATGATCTTTTCATAATCTGTGATATATCCATGTTCGATCATGCGGTATAGAATCGGATATAGGGATGAAACCCGTGTATTTATGGTGTTGTTGGAATACTTGTTGATAATTTGCGTAATCTCATATCCATAACAGTCGTGTCTGGATAGGATATGAAGTATAAGCATATCTAGCTTATAAAGGTTATGAGCTGCCATATTGATAATACTCCTTTTAAAAGATTATAATGTATAATCTATTTATAAACAATATATTTTATAAAAATATATAATTGACAAATATATATAAGAAGAATATAATTAAATTAGAAGAAAATGTAAATTTTATAGAAAAGAAAAAGGAGTGATGATTTATGGAAAAAGACAACTACAGCCAAGACTGTAGGATACAATAAAAGACATTATGTTAGAGCGTATATTGGAGGATCATCATCAAGTGCATCTGGAGCTGTTGCAGATTCTGGAAAAGTATATAGTAGTGGTGATGTAACCGCAAAGGCTTCCAACACGAAAACGATTTTTGACAATTTAAATAAACCGTATCAATTGTATTTTAAAACTGGGTATGCCAAATATGGACATTAAAATGAAAGTCTTAAAAAGAAAAAAAGCGACAGTGGAACTATTTGTATTGTTTTTGTTATTTCCAATCCTTCTGATTCTCATGTTAAATCACATTACCATCAGTGAGACATTAGCCAGCATGGATTCAGGAGCATTTGGAAAGGCATATACATATCTGTCACTGTCATCTGGAGATAAAAAATTTCAGAAAGCGATCAACGAAGCAAAAAACCTAAAAAGCTCAGTTGCGGTCACAGCAGATAGGAAGAAAGATGGATATACAGTAAGGGCCATATATTTTAATAAGAAATATGTGAACCTTCCTATGAAAGAGGGACGATTTTTTCGAAAAGAGGATTTTAAAGAAGATCGTTATGTAGCTGTTTTAGGAAAAAGGCTGGAATTCATCACATATACAAAAGATGGAAAACGATATCTTGATCTGGAGGGAAAAGAGTTTGAAGTGCTTGGTATTCTCGGGTATGAAGAGGATACTTTACTGGATGATTATATCTTTGTTAATGGATGTATTTCAGATGAGATTATGGAGACATCCATATGTGTACTGGATTATTTGAAAAAGACAGATTATGAAGCTGTAAGGGACAAGATGGTTTCCGGACTGGAAGGCAGGGGAGTCCATACAGAAGAACTGACTGGAGGAGAGAATTTTTTTGAATCTGTAGTTCCCAGTTTTATGTATGGGAGAAAGTTTATCATGATGTTCCTTGCCCTGATCCTGTGTGCTGTATTATTATCTTCCGATTGGCTTCAGAGTCAGAAGGAAGAGATTTATGTACGGAGGCTGCTGGGAGCCGATGACAGGTCGATCATCCTGCTGTTTTTGAAAAGATTTGGGATTCTGTTTCTGCTGACATTTACTGGTGCCATTCTTTATTGTGGCGTTTTCTATCCGAGTTATTGGAACTACCTTATGGCAGGCTATCTAGCTGCAACCATCGTACTACTTCCGTTTCTATTATTTTCTATGATCGGGCTTCTTAAGACACCATTGGAGGAGGCATTAAAAGGATGAAGTATCTATTTATGATCAAAAATGTAACAAATCTGATTCGGAGGCATCCTATCCTGGTATGTATCATGATCGTGCAGGTGGCCATTGTTCTATCTCTGGCTGGGCTTATGACAGAGGATGGGAAGAGACTGGAGACCAATGCAGAAGCCTATGCAGAAACTTATGGAAATAAATATTATTATACGGTAAACGAAGGGACTACAGATCTGTTCTACTATACATATCTGGAAAAAGAGAATGAGGAAGGGTTTCATACTTTAAATAGGATGAAGCAGGCTTTCTATGAGGAGTCGTCTTTTCGATATATCAGTATCGCACATCAACCGGTGGATTTGTGGGGAAAAGAGATGAATCATAAATTTCTCTATGGATATGAGTCTGGAGAATATGAAAGCAGTATTTCAGAGGAGGAAGATACTACAAGATATTTTATAAAGTCCCTTCAGGTTTCAGAGGATTTTTTTGATGAATTTGACATCAAAGTGGAAAAAGGCAACGGATTCAAAGAGTCTGATTATGTTTATAAGAGAGGGAAACCCATACCGGTCATACTGGGATCAGATTATGAAGGCTCTCTTCAGATTGGTGATACATTAGAGGGAGAGTATCTTTTTGAAAAAACAGAATTTAAAGTAGTGGGGATGCTCTCAAAACAATCCTTTTACTATGATACTTTATCAGAGTCTTTGGAATCCACAGCACGATATATGATCATACCTGTCCAGGAATCAGAGCAGGCCACGGAGCATGCAAAGATTATGAATCTTCAGCAGATAGCCGGTGTGATCATTTCAGAGCAGGGATATCTGAAAGTGAAAGAACAAGTTGATAAGCTTATCGAAGAAGAGAAAGCAGAGGATTTCGGAGTGTATATCAAAGAGCCAGAAGATGGAGCAGCATCTATTCTGGATGATTATTCATCCATGACAAAAGAAGTGGAAAAGCAATTCATGGTCATACTTGGCATTACTCTTCTGTTCGTCTGTCTTTCAACCATATACACATTATATGGATTTATGAAAGAGGAAAGAGAACGGTATGGGATAGAAATGTTGTGTGGTGCTTCTGTCTGGGATATCGTAAGCGATATCATGTTGTTGGATATCATCATTATGACGGCGGGAGTAATGGTCTCATTGGCAGTCATGGGTGTCTGCCAATGCAGCATGAAAAATGTTATCTGGGTCATACTGATTGCCATTGGTATTATATTGGCTGAGACTATTTATATGATGTATCAATTACTGCATTTTGAGGTAAAAGACCTAATAGGAGGAGCAGAATAATGGCATTTTTGGAGCTGAAAAACATTAGTAAACGATATGGAAAAACGGAAGAAACGAAGGTCCATGCACTAAAAAGCGTAAATCTGAAGATAGAAGAGGGAAGCTATCTTGCCATCATGGGCAAGAGCGGATCGGGCAAATCCACATTGCTCAATGTTCTTGGAGGGCTTACAAGACCAACGGATGGAGTTTATATTTTTAATGGAGAGAATGTTTCTAATCTGAGCAGAAGTCAGGGGGCTGTCTTTCGAAATCAAAATATAGGATTTGTAGTACAGAATTTTGCGCTGATCCACAGCATGACGGTAAAAGAGAATGTCCGTCTGCCATTGATCTATGGATCCTATAGGAGAAAAGAGATTGATAGATGCGTAAAAAAGATTCTGGAAAAGATGGAATTAGCAGATAAGATTCATGCATATCCATCGGAATTATCCGGAGGACAGTGCCAGCGGGTCGCGATTGCCAGGGCAATGATTGCGGAGCCAAAGCTTATATTGGCAGATGAACCCACAGGGGCTTTGGATCAGGAAACTGGAAAAAGGATCATGGATCTATTTTCCGAACTGAATGCACAGGGAACTACCGTGATTATCGTAACCCATGATAAAGATGTGGCGACAAGATGCGGGCGGAGACTCTATATGGAAGATGGGAGTGTATTTGAATAAATATATCTATAACTATGAATGAGAAAATTCCAAATCTTGCACAAAATAAAAAAACCCTCTGAACCATTTAATGGCCATTATCGTTTCCGGTTTTCTCCGTGGATATAGAGGGAAAACCATTGATTTTGCTCAAGTAAGTCATCTACACAGAACGACAATCGCCCATTTGCTGCATTGTGGATGATACGATTGCTTCCCATGTCAGGCCCTTGTCACAGGCTGTGCATCCAATCGAAGTCGCGTATTTCCATCAATCTCATTTAAAAGGCTGTCAGCCTTGTGACCGTTGGCGGTCGTGAATTCTACGTGTATCGTTATGAAGGGAAACTCAACGGCATTTCAAATGCGGCGGTAATCTTCAGTTATCCGAAGGGGTTATTTGTGATGACAATCATGGTTGGTATAATGCTTATACTGTGTTCTTGTGGAACGAGTGAGTCAGTTGCTAAATTAAAAGATATTCCGATTCAGTCAGAATGTATTCTATCTGATTACTAAGAACTGAAGGAGACTTCTAAGTTGATCCTAAAAGCAAAAATTATGGATGATCTTTCGAAAGAGAATAGTGTAATAGAAATGGATGCCGAAGACACTGATTCTATATCAAGTGCTTATAGTTTGAGAAATATAGAACTTTTGGAGATCTATGGAGGGGATAATGCTGATCAATTTCAGTCAGGTGATAAACTGACAATTATAAATAATGCAGCAATTCATGATAATAATTATATCCATATAGAGGGATATGAAAAGCTAGAAAAAGCAAAATTGAGAAAACAGGAGATTAAAGTTGATTCAAGTGATATTTCTATCAATTATATTCAAGAGTTATCCAATACAGTCCTTGTTGAGATTCTGAATTCTGATTTATTGTAGTTCGGGTAACTGGAGTTAATGAAATGGAGGAGTGATGATTTATGGAAAAATAAAAAATCCATACAAAACAAATGGCGGCAAACCAACATCTGAGAAATCAGATGAATGTAATGTATGGACGCTCCAATTATAGCACTAAGAAAAAGAAAAGTATATTACCAAATACTTAGAGTTATTATAAAGGAGAAAATATATGAAAAGATTTTTAGGAATAATATTAAGCGTTATCATTTTATCAGGAAGTATTGCTACAGAGGCATTTGCTGAAGAACCCTCCTATGAAATCCAATCTATTAATGAACTAGAAGAAATTTTAGATGAGGCATATCAAGATGAGAAAATGAGTCCATCTGAAAAAAATAATATTATTGAAAGAACGGAGCCTAAAGTTATAGAAGAACTTTGTTGTAAAAAAATTGATGAAGCAATTGAAATAGCAGAAGATATAGATATTGAATCTATTATGAATGAAAACAAAAGCGAAATACAATATGGACGAAAAAAATTAGATATTGATGATAATTATGAAGCTTATATTGAATTTGAAGATGGAGAAGACAAAACAATAGTTGGGACAATAATGGATAAATTAATTTCTCCAGCATATGCAGCAACAAATGGTGAAAAAATGTGGAAGTCCTATGGAAATAGATACTTTACAGCAAAAATTACCGTATCAGTTGGTGTAGGAATTGGTACATGTTGTCTAGAAAACCACTATAAGCTTAGTTCAAAAGGAATTGACGAAAACTTTGGAGATGCATATGTTAAATGGTCTGCTAGTACAGGTATTACAGGTTCTCTTTCTCCTATAGGAGTATATATCACAGATTCAACAGCCAGAACAGTTGGAAAATCAGATGTAAATATGTATGCCAGATTTCAGCTTGATAACTCTGGTGCTGGTACACAAAGTCAAACTACCATCAAACTGTCAACAACAGTTAAATACCTTGATAAAGACTCAACAAATAAAAAAATCAAAGTACAACATTCTTGGAAATAAAGTTACTTGAGAAAGGAGGATTCCATGACAGAAGCACTCGTATTATCAACTATGGCAACTCTTGTATGTCTTTTACTATCCATTTTGATGCTAGGTATCGTTGCCGGAATTATTATTTTTATTCTAAAAAAGATGGATCGTAAAAAGAACGATAAATAATTATATTAAGAATCCTTTTCTATAGATGGTAGAATTTTTTGCATTTTTCTGATATGCTTAATTCAGCGAAAGAGCGCGATAAGAATTTATCGGACTGCTGAAAAATTCTTTTAACTTTAAGAGAAAAGGAGAACAACCATGACTTTAGACGAGATCCGTGTGCAAATTGATGCCATCGATACACAAATAAAACCATTATTTATCCAGAGAATGGCCTGTGGAAAAGGGGTAGCCGAAGCAAAGGCGATGACCGGAGGGGATGTTTTTGTTTTAAAACGTGAGCTATCCATCATTAAGAACCGGGCATCTGATGTGGATCCTGCCATTTATGATGAATATATCGCTTTTTTAAAACACTTAATGAGTCTCTGCAGAAGATATGAATATGGATTTTTAACTGATATGCAGGAAATGGTTCTCACTGACAGCTTACATACTGCCGGACTAGATAGAACTACTCCACACACACAGGTAGCAATCACCTTTACCTGTGACATTGCTTCCAGTGACCTGAACATGCATATGAATATGATAAAATTAAACAAAGTAACCATTCAATCCATGAGTCTGGAAACAAAAGGGGAAAAGCAGGTGATTACTATGACACTGCTGGGCAATGTTAATGAAGCTAATATGAAACAGTTGTTATGCCAGATTGGAAAAGAAGCTTCTGATTTTGCAATTACTGCTTTATTATCATAAAACGCTCCTCTCTTTAACCAGAGGACACACATATACGAAAAAAGGGCCGCCATATCTGGCAGCCTTTTTTCGTATATGATCTTATTTTTCTTTCATAACGCTCATATATGCTGGACGAATGATCTTATTCATTCCAATCTGCTCCTCAATACGATGTGCACTCCAGCCCCCAATTCTTGCCATGGCAAAAATCGGTGTATATAATTCTTTCGGGATTCCCAGCATCTCATATACAAATCCACTGTAGAAATCCACATTAGGACTTACACCCTTATAAATCTTTCTCTTATCTCCAATTAATTTTGGTGCAATTTCTTCAATGCTGTTATAGAGGAACATGTCATCCTCTTTGTGCTTTTCTGCTGCAAGCTTTTCTACAAATCCTTTGAAAATCACTTCTCGCGGATCGGACAGAGAATATACGGCATGGCCCATTCCATAGATCAGACCCTTATGATCAAAAGCTTCTCCTGCCAGTATCTTAGCCAGATAGCTTTCAATCTCTTCTTTATCTTTTATATCATGAACATTTTCACGAATGTTATCCATCATCTCCATAACCTTTAAGTTAGCACCACCATGTTTTGGTCCTTTTAAAGAAGACATCGCTGCTGCCATAGCCGCATAGGTATCAGAACCAGATGAAGTTACCACTCTGGTAGTAAACGTAGAATTATTTCCTCCCCCATGCTCCATATGAAGCATAAGTGCAATATCCAAAACCTTTGCTTCTAACTCTGTATACTGCTGATCGGCGCGCATCATCATCAGAATGTTCTCAGCTGTTGATAAATTAGGATCCGGACGATGAATGAACATACTCTTCATATTTTCATAATGGTCATATGCCAAATATCCATATACCGCTAGCATAGGGAAAATACTGATCAGCTGAATACACTGACGAAGACTGTTTTCTACAGTTGTCACATTTGCCTCCGGATCATAAGATGCCAGTGTCAGAATACTTTTCGTCATAGAATTCATAATATCCTTCGTCGGTGCTTTCATAATGACATCTCTGGTAAAGTTGGTAGGAAGGTTTCTGCTGACTGACAAAATCTCACAAAAACGCTTTAACTCTTCCTCATTTGGCTTTTCCCCAAATAAAAGAAGATAAGCGGTCCGTTCAAATCCAAATCCTTTGACCTTGGCTTCTTCTACCAATTCCTCGATGGGATATCCGCGATACCAGAGTCTTCCTTCACATGGTACCTTTTTCCCATTGACATTCTTAAATGCGATCATCTTAGAGATATTCGTCAGGCCGGTAAGAACTCCTTTCCCGTCCTGATCTCTCAGTCCTCGATTCACTCCATATTCTTCAAATAATTTGTCTGAAATGACATCATTCTTTCTACATATTGCTTCCTGCTCCTTGGCATAAGCTAAGATTTCCTGGTATTTCATTCTGCCATCTCCCCTTTTTGTCCGTCCTCCAGCTTCTTCATCTCATCGTTCATGATATAATCAAATTCTCCAACCAGGCTTACCATGGTCATAAACCGTTCTTTTCCAAATCGCTTGATCACCTGTCCATAGAAATCTTTTAAAGTATGCTGCTGCTCCCCAATGGTATCATTGCCATTCTTGGTAATCTGTATGTAAGTTCCTTCACTTCCATCACCATCGTGGGTCCAGCTGATCAATCCACGCTCTTGAAGATTCTTTACGATCTTGGTTACTTCCTTCATCGGAATCTGTAGCTGCTCAGCAATTTCATTCAAATATAACTTTCCTGCGCCTTCTGTATGGTCCATCAGCTTTGCAATAATCCACATTGCAGCATAATCTATCACAGAAACCTGTGAAAATAATTTTTCTAATGTCTCTTTTGTTTTTATTCCAGCAGGAACAAAACGTCTTGCCATTTCCATTTTCTTTTCCATACTATCATCCTTTCTGCCATACTATAACGGATTTGATTATACTCCGTGTCCACCTTGGCAGACACCTACAAAATGCTGTTTAATTTTAAACTATCTTACCACATTATTACTTTAAGTCAATGGTGTTTAGAATAATTTAAGAAAAAGAAAAGAAATGGATTAGATTCCATTTCTTAAAGAATTTATAAATATTTATTCAGGCTATCCTCAATATTCCCATTGATCTTTTTCGCAATCTGTACCATAAAGCGGATTTCTTCTTCTGAAATCCCCTGAAAGGTAATGCTTCGGATTCTCTCATGAATCTTATCCAGCTCCTGTACGATATCAATGGCTTTTTCTGTCAACAGAATGTGCTCATACCGTCTGTCCTCCTGATCCTGGAGGATCCAAACCAGTTTCTGCTCCTTCATACGGTGAATGGACTGAGAAATATGCCCCTTCGTGAACATTCTTAGCCGATTCAGGTCCTTAGCCGTATTGTGCTCCTCATCCCATTTTGACAAATAATATAAAAGCTTCATATCAATCTTTCGAAGTCCATACTCCTTTTGCAAAGGCTCTATCAACTTCTCATATAAC
>OBLI01001516.1_pt1 | contig 22389 bp, 33 predicted proteins | sample 1519701 | NCBI WGS metagenome assembly OBLI01 (sample SAMEA3663005, study PRJEB22513) | pig gut metagenome | biome: pig gut; feature: pig-associated habitat; material: faeces | place: France | collected 2012
TAATATTCAGGACAATCGTCTTTTGTGCCCACAAGATGTTTAGTTTCGTCGTTGTAGGGAATGATAAAATGCCAATATGTATTATCACATACATACCATCCATCATCTAATTCAGTTGCACGATGACTAAATAGACATGCAGTCCAAGTATCATTCCTGTAATCTCTAGCTAATACTCTATCAAAAGATTGAAATGTCTTTGGGTCAAACTTCTCAATCTTAGGCTTATCCCAAAATCTTTCAAATTTAGACCAATCTCTTTGGTCTTTAGATGGAAAAAGTGTACATTCTCCATCGTAACAATCTGTTATTTGACCACCGTTTGTAATATAGATAATTGTACTCGACTTTGTTGATTTAGTACAAACTTTCACTACTACTGGATAACGAGGACTAGGAAGCAATTTAAGGAAAGTAACATCTCCATAAATACTACTATAAAACATTGTTCCTACTGGGCATCCATCAAGGATTTTTGTCAGGTCAATATTCTCATTCATGACTATTCCTCCCATTCTATTTTAATAGATTTAACATAAGTCCTATTATTCTTTGCACTTTCCTCAGCTTCTTCTTTTGATCTAAAAATGTGCATATCTCCTATAAAAGGTTCGCCAAAATTATATTTGAAGATATTTACCCATCCTTCATGCTTCTCCACAGCAAAGAAAAGATCATATTTAGTTTCTTTGCCGATTTGATATAAACCGTTTGCAGTGAAGTTACTAGTCTGATAGTTGTTTATTGCAGTTTTTATTGCAGCTTCTACTGGATAGCTTGGGTTGCTGAAGTATACATTTTTTATCAGCACTGGTAGTCCATCTCTTGTTACCACCTCTCTTTTACGGTCAGCAAGGAACTCATCAAGACTAAATGGCTTCATAAGTATTTCTCCCACTCTATTTTAACTGTTGTAAGAGTATTGTGAGCATTTCTTTTTGCCTCCTCTTCAGAAGTATACACCTTACCTACCCAGTGCGGGTCATTAAATGCGTCATGATATAAATTTATCCATCCTTCACATTTCTCTGTAGCAAAGAAAAGGTCAGCGAGGTGTTCTACTTTATCTCCATAATAAGCGCCATCCTTTGTATATGTATAAGTTAGTGCAGTTTTTCTATTATTGTCGTCTTCTACTACTGCAACAATAGGAAATTTATTTTCTACATCGGTATATAAATTAAGTTGTATTACCTTTTTCCCATCCCTTGTCACTATCTTTCTTGAGGGGTTCTTAAGGTATTCTTCAAGATTAAATTGTTTCATAGCTATTCTTCTTCTTTACAATAATTATCAAGATAATATACACTATTAAGATAATTATCTTTCTCTCTTTTCATTTCCTTATTTATAATTGCTATATATTCCATAATAGATTTAAGTAATTTTGCAAACTGTCTTGTATATGCTTTATATGCTTTTAATTCTGCCTTTGACCTTGCTATCTTTTTACCTATCTCTTCATCAAAAGTGTCATTACCACATACTTGCGCTGTTCCAGTAAAAATACGAAATTCTCTATCATTAAATAGAGTATTTGGCATCTTACTTCTTAAGAAACAACGAACAATTCCTTTTTCTTTCTTTACTTGATAATCTTCTTCAATAAAAGTAATCTTTGGTCTTTTACCTGAGTAAGATTTTATTGCTTTTTCTAAAATATTCTGCATATCATTATACATAACTATTTATTCTTTAAAATTTATTAAGGTTCTTTTTAAGGATATAAAGATAAGTCTTGGATTTGTTTCATAATATTTGAAACTTTTTCTTCTGAACAATATCCAATAACATCATCAGTTATAGGAGTATCATAACATAAATCATAATAACTTTCAGTACCTTTTAATATTGCTATTTCCCAAGTATTAGCTGTGGTACGTGACAAAACATTTCTTACAACAGATATCCCATATCCATTAGGGAAAAATAATATAGCCTGTAAACCCTTTAAAAAAGATTGTGGTTTAAATCTCAAATCTTGAAAAGTTTTATAACATTTATCCATAATACATTAATTAAATATTAAAATAAGACATCTACCATAATAGTAGATGTCTTATTATTATAACTTCATTCTAACGTCAACTACTGTAAGTTCTTTACAATTAGGACACATATAAGCAATATAGGTAAGACTTTCTGATGTTCCTAAAGTAAAGATAGCATCAATTATCCTTCTTATTCCAAAATGAAAATACTTGTTTACAGTAATCTCTTTATCCTTAATGAAGTTCTTTTTACAATTCTCACAATAAGTTATATTTTTATCAGCTTCTTCAAGTTCTTCTTTGTACTTGTAATAGAATCTCTTAACCTGACTAAAAGTATAATCTCCTTGAGAGAATTCATTAAAGGCTTCCTTTAATGTCTTATTGTTAAGAATACAAGATTCTAAAGCAATAAAATTTTCGTTAGATGGTTTGAGTTTATTCATAATATATTATGTTTATAGAATGCAAATATTTTATAATTTTAGACTATTTTTTTATTGAGATGATTTAAATCCTCCACAGTCTTCAATATAGTTTACTGCAATTTGTGGTGAATTTCCAAAAAATGCTATATATTTAAGAAAGTCCTCAACATCTTTAAGAGTACAAGGATTGTCTGGGTGCTTTAAATTCCAGCACTCCATAATCTCTCTTGCCTTAATTTCTCTCATAATTATCTCTTTATAATTTACTCCTCCAATTCAATTTCTTTTACTTCTTCATAAGAAGCATCAAAACCACACCCAATACAAATATATCCTTCAAAGATTGGTTCTCCACATTTTGGGCACTCCCCTATAATAGGTGGACAAAAACGGCTCATTGCTGAAATAAGTTTGTCTTTTGTCATAACTATTCCTCCCATTCAATTTTGATGGTTGTTATATAACGTGATGGAAAATATATGTTCTCTTTGGCCTCTTTTTCGCTGGTGTATATGCCTCCTACATAGGTAATATCACGGATATCTCTATAAAGATTTACCCACCCTTCATGTTTTTCTGGTGCAAAGAAAAGGTCATAATTAGATTCTACTCCATTGACAAATATTCCATCTTTGTGAAAAGCAGTGGAATAGTCATTACCTTCTATCTGAGCAATGATATGCTGTGCCTTAGTAAAGTTTGTGCAAAGGATTTTTACATTTCTACCATCCCTTGTTACTACCTTTCTTAAAGGATTTTTAAGATATTCTTCTAAATTGAACTGTTTCATAATTATTCTTATTTAATTATTTTATTTTATTAGTCAAGCACTTCCAACTTGAAGCATCTTATCTTTCCACCTTTATGTACCACTCTGCCGACATCCTCATATTTTACTTTCACTCTTACAACGAGTTCATCGCAGTAATTCCTTGCATCCTCCTTCGTCCAAGCGGAGAATCCGAAACTATTTTCATCGGCAGAACAATCGCACCAAGTCTCATAGGTATGCCCTTTGAGGTACTGATATTGAAAGTTGAAACTTGAATACCTATCTACCCGAATACCCTTGTAGGCAATGAAGTAATCTTCGTGGCATTCATATAATCCAGTGTCAATTACCGCCTTCTTCTTCTCCTCAATGGACTTGTAATGCCAAGAATCGGCAATCAAGTCTATATACAAATTGTCCTTGAACTCCTCAATGAACTCTTTAGAAAGTCGCTGATACTTGCAAATATACCCCCACTTTACCCAATCCTTGAACTCACGAATAAAATCCTCGGAAAGTTGCTGATACCTTGAAATATATTCCCAATCTACCTTGCCCTTGAACTCTCTAATAAAGTCCTCGGAAAGATTCTGATACTTTGAAATACGACTCCAATATACCCTATTCTTGAATTCACGGATAAAGTCCTCGGAAAGATGCTGATAATCAGAGATATATTTCCAATCTACCTTGTCTTTAAACTCTCGTATAAAATCTTCGGAAAGATACTGACACTTTGAAACATAAAACCAATCTACTTTACCTTGAAATTCTCTAATAAAATTTTCAGATAAGTGCTGATATCTTGAAATCCTAACCCAAGACACTTCATCTTTGAATTCTCGGATGAAATTCTCGGAGAGTTTTTGCTTTATTGAAATATAAAACCAATTCACTTTGCCAGCAAACTCTCTTATAAAGTCTTCAGGGAGATGCTGGTATATAGAAATATTACCCCAATTCACAAAGTCTGCAAATTTACGGATAAAATTCTCAGTTAAATTTTGATGCGTTGATAACGATTCCCAATTTTGATAGTTAGTTCCAAGAATTTTATTGGCTTCATTTAATTGGTTTTCCATAATTATAATATTTATGTTTATATAAGAATAATAATATTAATTATTAACAAATTCGTCATATGATATTTCTTCTACTATTCTTAGTTTTCTTGAAGCATATTCACATTCAAAAGAATCATAACTTTCATAATAATAAGTACCTTTTGGTATAATACATTTAAATAATCTCCTATCAAGGTGATTAAAGGTCTCAGACCAAAACATTAAAGGAGGATATTTGTAAGTATGTATTAATCCTATACTATAAAAATAATACATTGGAGATTCTTTATAACGTAATTTTCTAATAATAGAATCTTTAATATCTATTAATAAATTAGATAAACCATTTGCTTTGTATTCCCTAAAGTCATATTGAAACTCAGTATAAGGAGCAGCCATATTCTTATTTAAAATCTTATAGCAAACTATATCAGTTTTTGCTCTTTTAGGAAATATGGTTTTTACTTGGATACACATATTCTTTTAAGATAATAATGTAAAATACTTAATAATAAAAAATAAGGTACCTACTATAATAATAATAGTAGATACCTTAAAAGTTAAAATAAACTCCTTATAAATAATCTTATAAAGATTTATCTTTTTTTATCTTAACTGACTTTTATAGTTCTACATACTATGGTGTAAAACCTGTTATGATTGATTGTAAATTCTTCTCTTGAAGGAAAACATACAACAAATTTATCAGAAGAATACTGTACTTTTTCTTCTGATGAATTATTTCTCATCTTCATTTTTTATTTGGGTCATAAATACACATTAAAATCAGTATAGCTCCAAGAAGGAAACCACCTAATGCTCCAGCCATAGACAAAGAGTCAGCTATTGATAATAGAAGCAACCAATATATTATAGTAATAACTATCATTACTATTTTAAGAATGTTTATTATTGTTTTCAGTGTATTCAGCATAATGATGATTTTTAGATTACAGATTTTCTACATTAATTCCCATAAGTGTACAGGTATAACAAGTATTCAGGAAATTAGAATCCTCGATTCTTGCATCTTCTGAATAATGAATGGCAGTTTCTAACCAATTGTTGAAACATTCTTCATCCATTACATCATTAAGAGCTGCAATGTAATAAATATTGTCTTTGATAATATTGTTACATTCCATACAAAGACAACCTTCTTCAAAACCAAAACCTATAGTTTCAGCTTCTTTTGGTGTAAGAGAGATTACCTTGAATCCCTTCTTACAATTGATTCTTTTTGCCATAAAGCTAATAAATGAATTGTTTATAATAATTGTTTTTAGTAGAAGCAAGAGGAGTCGAACCTCTATTCTAAGGACCAAAATCTTATGTATTACCGTTATACTATGCTTCTAAAGAGAGTATTCAAAAGTCTAAAAAGAACAAACACACAAGTAACAGCAATGTCAAACGTAAACCCTGATAACTGTATATAGAAATTCACATCTGTATATACAGTTTCTTTTGAATACTCCTTGTAGTTCTACTCAGATTTGAACTGAGATATACCTTGTTAGGGTCTCCACCTTATAAGGGTGTGGCTTTAACCTGTTAAGCTATAGAACTATTTAATTGATTTACATTCTTGATTCAATTAAAACAATTATTTTAAAGATTATTAATGCTATTAAGCATAATGCTATATCTATAATAGAAGGTAATAATACCATTATCCATCTCCAATCTATTATATCATATAATTTAAGAATGACAAATACTATTGTTAAAATATGTAATATGTTAAAACTATGATTTATTGTGATTTCACTCATAATTATATAATATTTAGTTTTAATAAATAAAAAAGAAAGATAATAACCTTTAAATAACTCAATTCAACAATATTTATTAGCTCTATGACAAACAAGGTTATTATCTTTCTTTAGTATCTCATTCTTCAATGAACTTGTACCATTCAATGTCTGAATTATTTAAACCATATTGTTCAATGATTTGTTTTTTAGTCATATTTGTACAGGTTCTTTTTACAGAATGTGGCATATAAGATTCTTTAAATTCAACAGTAATCTTTTTCTCTTCCATAATGTTGATAATTTTGTATTAATTGTTTTTTAGTACCTCAAGTGAGACTCGAACTCACACGGACATTTCTGTCCAAGGGATTTTAAGTCCCTCATGTCTACCATTCCATCATTGAGGCATTTAATTAAGCTTATAATTATAAACTTAATTTTATCAATTCTTGTAATTTTTATAAATAATATATTTTAAATCTTTTTTTCATTACCATAAACATATAATTTATTTTTCCATAAATTATGTAAAAGGATAGATGCTAATTGTTTACTGCGATATTCATTGAAACTACAAAGCACACAAGTACCTGAATATATCATTGTGTCACTATTAAAATATCCATTAGTATGAACAGTACTTGTTGCGACACCTTTACCATCTTTAGATAACCACACTATAATTTTATAATGTCCATAAGACCATTTGTGAGCCAATTTTCCATCTATAAATTCGTACCATCCCTTATAGATAAATTTGTTTGCATCTTCAATAAACCAAGACCAAATTTTATCTTGATAATCTTTGTTTTTTACCCTATTACATAAATTTTTTATTTTCTTATCGTTTATGATTAAAACAATAATGTTAACAAGCATACAAATAAAGCAAAGTGCCAATATTATTTTAAGAATTATTAAAACCATTTTTATCTGTATTTAATGATGCAAATATAATAATATTATTTCATTAAACAAACATTTTTAAAAGAAAAAGTATCTATCCCTATATTTATAAACGCAATGCAAGAATTTTTTGAAAATAAGTACGTATTACACAATGGCTGATATTCTTTTTTAGTATCTGTATTATCACAACAGAGATACAAGGAATAGATACTTTATATTTCTTAAAGATATAATAAAACTAATTATATTACCCAAAAAAACATAAATACACAAAGCCAAATAAAGTCATATCAGCTTTTTCAATATCATATTCTTTTACATTAGGATACATATCTAAAAATTGTTTTACTACATTTTCAGATATGTTTAAATGAATATGTGCTTTTGAGTTATTATAATAATCAAAAAGTTCTTTTGTATTCATATAGTCTATGTTTGTTGTTGTAGTATCAGAAGCCTAAAAATTAAACTCAGTATAGTTTATTTATAATTTGCTGTAATGGCTTCCATATTTAACAAGGGTTTATATCAACTTTAAACATTAAAATATTAAATAAGTTTGCAGAAAAACCCTCATATATATTTACAGGAATCTTATTTATTTTACCGTAATTTAATTTAAATTGCTGTAATGATTCCCATATTTAAAACAGAAGACTTTAAAGTCTCTTTTACGCAAGATAGTCAATTTAAAATTGGTTATTTGCTGTAATGTCTTCCATAGTACATTTGATTTGAAGAGATATAAGAGACTTCCATCAAATGTTATATAGCTATTTCTTGATAGCTTTTGAATATTCATCCAAAAGCTTATCAAGAAATTTGTGTCCATCAAAGCCTACTTGCAGAAACTTCAATAAGAATGGATTATATCCACTGATGAATATGTTTCCATCCTTATCCATTTCAGGACAAGTAATGTTCCTTGAGTTGAAATTCCACCAGATGATTCTTGTAGTGTATCCTTTGGATTTGAAGAGTTTCATAGTATTTTCTTTTGAAGTTCTACTACCTGCATCAAATTCCATATCAGACAATACTACAAGATAATCAGGTGTCTCATCAAGATTAGAAAGTAAATCCATTACTGCACCAAAGTTTGTATTACTGCAATCTCCAGTAATCATAGACTCTATTTCTTTCTTGTATTGAGATTTCTCAATACAATCAAAAAACCTAAGACCTCTCTCAGTAGGAGTACCAAGAGTAATAAGTTGAGGATTTGATGAGAAAGAAACTACCTTATCAGGAGCATAAGATGAACATTTTGCAAGATAATGACCAATAGATAATGCTTTACCTATTGAATCATTGGCATCATGCATACTCCCTGAAGTATCTACAATAGGAATCCAGTTTCCCTGTATCTTCTCAATCTTTGAAAAGAATAAATCAGGGTCAATCTTATCACTATTCTTGTAGATATCATAAACAGAGGTAGTAGATACTTTCATATCTTTCTTACCTTGTTTAACTTCTTCAAGATAGTTTGCATATCTTTCTTTGGTAGATTCTTTAGTAGCAAATGCCTTTGCATACTTAATCATAGCTAAAGAAGGAACTTGCTCAAACTTAATATCATCTTCATTATGTGTGGATAACTTGTATTCAGTTGTATCACACTTAACAAAATGACCATAAGTCTGTTTGTTCATCTTCCACCTTTTAGCAATTTCTCTTGCCAACATAAGGTGTCTTGATGAATACCTTGGCATCCATTTCTTTACAAGAGCATTATTCTTGTATTGTATTTCTACATACAAGAAATCAAGAAGTTCTTTCTTTCTTTCCTCAGATAAACTGCTGAAATTAGAAAGAAGATCATCTGCTCTTCCTGATTTAAGCATTTCCTCAAATGAACATTCAGTCATATTCATTAAGGTTCTACCTAAATCCTTTCTGCCCATACCTAATCTTGGGTCTCTGATAAATCTTGCAAAGATTTTTGCTTTATCAGATGTACCAATATAAGGTATTTCATTACGATGATGTTGATAATATTCTGTAAGAAACAGAATATTAAGAAGGTTATCATCACTAACCTTTTTGAATGCTATATCACCATTCTCTGTGAGTTTAGCATTGAATACTTCATTTATGTCCATTTGTATTGATGTTTAAATGGTTGTCAGTCTGTGTTTGTTATTGTAGCATCAATTATTATACCTGAATTATTAATCTAATTCAGGTATAATACAGTGGTCTACAAGAATGTGTACATTTGCATATACCCATTCTTTTTCATCCTCTTTAATGAGGATATCTTGAGGATTTTCAAGGATATCTTCGATTTTATCAAATTCATCCTTGAATTGTTTAAAGATTGGATAAACCATATAGTCTATCAATCTATTTTGACAGTATAGAATTTGATGCAGATAAGAAGCATCATCAGCTTCAAACTCTCTGATAACTACAGCCTCAACTTCAAGGTCTTTAGTTAATTTGACATTGATTTTCTTCATATTTCTATGTGTGTTTGTTGTTAATATTCAAAAGAAACCTTAATGTATCTCACGACAGATTAAGGTACAGAAACGAATGATAATTCAATGCTATTAGTTTCAATCAATTAATGATTTACTTATCTCTCAAACCACGTAAAGGTTGCATTTATATTGAGAGTTAATCTATAATAGTCTAGACGCACTGATTAAGTACCTATTATAGAGTTGTGTAGTTCAACTAAGAATCACTTAGTATCTAGTTTACTATTATACTGCAATATAATAGTCTCAGTTGCAGCTGAGTTCGTAATAGACTACACTCTATTACTCCCAGACTTTATCTCTGGTTGGATAATTCACTTTTTATGTTTTTAGATTACATAACTTTAATATAATATTAAAGTAGGAATATACTAAGTGCATTAACTCTATTCTTACTTTAATATTATACTTATATTGACATGGACAATATAAGAAACTCCCTTCACATCTTTGTTATACATGCTATTACTTCTTAATGATGTGAAGATTTAATTAAGAAGTAATTATAGTAAATTTCCAATTTAAGGATGATTGGGAACCAAAAGTTATTAACAATTATATTGTATTAATTGTTAGTGGAAGAAAAACTCCTTCCCCACAGTGTGAGGAAAGAGTTATAATTCTTACTTATGCCATAAATGCTGGCATAGGTGCATAGCAGAGAGAAAGGAGGGTTCCTGTATCTTGCTGAACCTCAATGACTTGCAAAGGTCTTTCATCAGAAGGATGTCCATTAGCTGCTACATCTTTAGCAACTTCATAAGCCATTCTTACAATGATAAGAGGAGTGTTGTCCTTAGTCCTTGCAACAGGAAGTTCAGGATGAGAGGAAACAAAGTCTTCAGTAACTGCATTCCAGCTAAGAAGAACTGGAACATCAGTAAGCTCTCCAGTAGTAGGGTCAGCATAATACTTGTCTTTCTTTGCATAGAATGGGAGATGCTGAACTCCCAAAGTGCTCTTGAAAGTCTCTACAGTATAAGACTTCAAAAAGATTTTCTCTTCCATAATGAGATAAACCTAAAAGTTATACAGGCTAAATTAAGGGAGGGTATCTCCCACCTGCTTTATACTGGGTAGGGTGAGTGGGGGATACCTCCCCTCTCTGAACATACATAAAAAATTTTCAAAAATCAGATAAAAAAAAATAAAAAAAAATTAAAGAAAAATAAAAGAGTTGTCCATAAGTGATTTATTTATATTCCTATAACAATTTTATAAATAGTATTTGCATATTAAAAAGTTTTTTCTTATATTTGCACTGTCATACTAAGACTCATACTTAGGTTTCACTCAGGAGCTACTAATGCTGAGAGTAAAAGAGGGGTTGTATTTTACCACCATAGGTAAATGAGTTTTCTCCCTCAGGTGACAAAATGACTTGGATAATAAAGGTACTTGCCTACCCATTATGAGTGTGAAAATGCAGGAGAGTAGGACTTTGGGATAAAACTGAAAAGTAAAACCTGTGTACTTATAAAACCAAGTTAAAGTGGGGGGAGGGAGACCTCAAATCCTCTTAAACTGAAATGAGAATTTCAGGTTTCTTAAACTATATACATATGGAGATAAAAAATAGACAGATTAAGATTGGTAATTCAAAATGGAAAATAAAGTTGGAAGAATCAATGTTAAGTGAAGATAAAGAATCTTTTTATTTTGGTATGAGTAATGCTATATATAAGGAAATAAAGCTTTCTACTAAATTACCTGATAATACTAAAGTAAATAATGATTCTTTACAGGAAACTTATTATCATGAGATATTACATTCTATTTTAAATGAGGGACAATATAAAGAGGAATCAGATAATGAACCATTAGTAGAATGGATGGCTAAATGTCTATTACAATTAAAGAAACAAAATGCATTGTAAATATGAAAATAGTACATACTAAACATTTTCCATTTGGAAGCTATACTACTATAAATATATTTGGAGTTCTGTTTACTAAACAGGATAGACTTATTCCAAGTACAATAAATCATGAAAAGATACATACTGAACAAATGAAAGAAATGGGTTATATATTCTTTTATTTATGGTATTTTATAGAATATCTTCTTATAAGATTATTCCATAAGAAACAGGGTAATGCTTATCATGATATATCATTTGAAGAAGAAGCATATAATAATCAATATAACTACTCTTATTTAAAGGGCAGAAAACATTATGCTTGGATTAAGTTTTTAAAAATTAGAAGCTATAAATAATATGTGGGCAGACTTGTCAATGAAAAATAAATCAGAATTAATGAGCTTATTCCTTAAACAAGGGATAAGCTCTTTATATGATATTAGAAGGATATATGATGGAGAACAAGATATTAATGATTATCAAGTGTCTTTAGATAATTATTCTAAATATAAAGATAGTCCTGCTTTTACTACAGAAGACTTGAATATTAGACCAGCTCCTATTAATTATGATGAATTAGCTTTAAGACAAAGATATGCTGAATCTACTTTTAATAATGAGGCAGTAAGTTCTAAAGGAGCTAAAGGAGCTTATGGAATAATGCCACATATTCATAAATGGTATGTTGAAGAAACTGGAGATACTGGAGATTTAACTGATTTAGCTTATAATACAAGAATAAGAGATTGGTTAATGGAAAGAAATCTTAGAAGTGATATTCATTCTTCAGCAGATACAGATTCTGTAAGAGTTGGGAAATTATTAGTTCAACATAATTATGGAAGTGGTAATACAAGAAGAAGACTTAAAGAATTAGAAGCAAAAGGTATTGATACTCATAATTCATTTGAATGGTTAGATGCTTTTCCAAAAGAACCAAGAGAATATACTAACTTTGTTTTAAGAAATAAAGATATAAATCAACATAAAAATACAGAAGCTTTTAATAAAGCATTAAAAATTTTAAAAAAATAATAAAAAATATTTGCATATTAAAAATATTTGACTTATATTTGCAAATAGATAAGTGATAATTTGCTTAAAGATTTAATTCTGTTGTGAAACACAATTAAATTATAATTGTTGATTAATTGTTTATGATTGGACCCATTGTGTAGGGGTAAAACTACACAAAAGCCTTCTTGGTGTAATGGTAGCATATTTGCTTTGTAAACAAAAGGTATAAGTTCGACTCTTATAGAAGGCTCAAAATTAATTATTTATATTTGTATAATATGTATTTAATGAAAGAAACCCCAATTGTAGAAGGAGTTACTATAGAACCAAGTGTGTCTCAAGTTGGAGATTTATATATAAATTTTCTATGTAGAATAGAAGGTTGGAAAACTAAATGTAAGAACCTCCATTGGTCAGCTAATAATGATTCTATGCATAGAAGATTAGATGACCTTGCAGATGTACTGTCTTCATATCAAGATACTCTTGCTGAAGATTATATGGGAATAAATGGTAAAGTAAGACCTGATATTCTTAATGGAATTCCTTCTAATGCTATTGAACCTAATGCCTTGATTTCTGAAATAATAGAGAATACTTTAAACTTTTATTCTCAAGTAAATCCAACTCCTATTTATGCTGGAATTAAATCAGAAACAGAGACTTTTATACATAATTTAAATAAGATAAAATATTTATTTTCTTTATGTATTTAGAAATATCTGGTTAAGTTATACTATTTGAACAAAGCTTAACATTCAATAAGATATAATAGTTATCTGTGATTGAGAGGTTGGAAGACTAATGTGGAATTTCCTCATAACAAGTACCTAAGAATTTGCTGAAAGCTTGTTTAATATTGCGGGGTGTTAGCAATGGTAGCTAAATGGTCTCATAAGCCATAGGTTGAAAGTTCGAGTCTTTCCTCCGCAACTGAATATAAAATATTTTTAATATGGAAGAGAGAAGAGATAATTATAGAGAATTTCATTCAACAACATTAAGAGATATAGTAAACTTTCTTAATGTTAATGGAATAAAGAAAGATAATATAATTACTATACAAAAGGTAGAAGAATTGTTTGTACTTATTTATTGTTGATATGGGAGAAAATATTAATGACTATAATGATATTCCTGTAGCTTATTGTAAGAAATGCTTGTCTTTAAAAGTAAAAGTTCTTGATAGAGACAATAAAGAGGAAGATTACTGTGATGAATGTGGTAGTACAGATATAGGATATATAAACATCTTTGATTGGGAGAAGATATATAAAGAAAAATATAATATTAATTTTTAATTTATTAAATAATGGAAGAGAATAAAAATAAGGAAGTAGAGCAGCCAAAAGAGCTGTCTTATGAAGAATTGAAGGAAGTTGCATCTCAGCTTCAGCATCAGAATGAACAAATGAGAAATGCAATAATGAAATTGGATTATACCAATACTTTCAAGAGATTGGATTATCTTTTTAAGGTAGTTGAGAACTCTATTCAATTTCCAGATGATTTTGTAAGTGAATGTGTATCTGAAATAGTAAATACCATTACTATTAAGGAAGATACAGAAGATACATCAAAGGAGTCATAATTATTATGAGGAAGCCTGATAATGTCACAGTAGTGCCAACTAATTCTAAAACAGTATTTAGAAAATGGCTTGAATTTATGAGGCCCTATCACAAACTTACTGACAGAGAAATGGATGTTGCTGCTGCATTTATAAGGCACAGATATGAACTAAGTAAGGTTATTTCTGATGATACTATACTTAATAATGTTCTTATGAGTAATAACATTAAAAAGGAAATAATAAGTGAATTAGGAATAACCTTACAACATTTCCAAGTTATGATAGGAAGTTTAAGAAGGAATGGTGTATTAGTGAATAACAGAATCAATCCTAAATTCATTCCTTCTCTACAAGAAGGTTCAGACTATCTCACTTTAATGTTTTATTTTAAGATAGAAGATGAACAGAATAATATACAAGAAGATAGCAAACAAACTGAACCTACCAATTAATAAGGTACAGGAAGTTTATACCTATTACTGGAAATTCTATAAAGATACTCTTAAGGAAATGCCTTTAAGAACAGATATTACAAAAGAAGAATTTAAGCAGTTTAAAACAAGTTTTAACATTCATTTATTGGGTAAACTTTATGTTCCTTATGAAAGATGCAAAAATTTATTAAAAGTAAGAGAATATAAGAATGAACATAAAAGAATTAAAGAAGATTAGACCTCTTTTTACAAAGATAGTTACTACTGCTGAGAAGTTTGAAGAAGATAGTAAAGTAGGTGCAATAGTAGATACAAATAAATTGGCAGGAACTATAAAGCCTTATCAGAAGGTAGTTGCAATAGGAGCTAATTCAGCAGGAATTAAAGAGGGAGATATAGTAATGATTAATCCTGCAAGATATGCAGTAAAGAAATATAAGGAGGGTTCATTAAAAGATGGAGTAGTTAAAGAAAATCCAACTATTGAATATAGATTTCCAATAATTACACTTGAAAGTGGTGACCATTTACTTATTGATACTATGGATATTGATTTTGTAATAGAGGATTTTACAGAAGAATCTCCTAATGAGAGAGCTGCTAAGGCTGGAATATATACACCAAATAATACAATAATATCTTAATATATAGCCAGTCCAAAAGACTGGCTTTTATTGTTTTATATTAATAATTGTGTATTATGAAACTTATTGAATTTGATAATTATGAAATACGGGTTGCAGATGAAGCATTACTTATAAAACCTATAAGAAAGTTGTTTAATCAAGATAAAACTTCAACTAAGGAAAAATTCTTTCAGCAAATGTCTTATATGTATTTTATGATTAATCCTGCAAGTACTTATATGTATATAGTAGATGCTGAAGAAAGAGCAAAGGAAATAATATATCAAGAAGGATTACCTGAAGATTTTAAACCATCTAAAGAACTTCAAGAAGCTATGGATATATATTCAAAACATTGTGAAACTACTTCTACGAAACTATTGAAAAGTACAAGAATAGCAGTAGATAAATTAAGAAGGTTTCTTGAAAATGTAGATTTATTTGCAACAGATGATAAGGGAAAGCCTATTTATCAGGTAAATAGTATAACATCTGCAATAAAGCAGATTCCTGAATTGGCTAAATCTCTTATTGAAACAGAAAAAACAGTAGCCAAAGAAATAGAGGAGAGTGGAAGAGTGAGAGGAGGAAATGATAAAAAGGCATTTGAAGATGGTATTAATTTTAATTGATAATAATAAATAAACTATGTTTAATACTATAGAAAGAGCAATTAATTTTTATGCTTATGATAAAAAGACTCCTAAACAGGAATTAGGTACTTTTATTATAAGAAAGAATATAACTCCAACAAGAATCAATACTATTAAATCAGTTAGAGTTGACTTATTTTATAGATATAAAGGTAAGAATATTATTTGTGTAAAAACTGTCAGAACTGTAAATTCTCATTTAGTAAATGATGAAGATTTATATAATCTTGTTGAGGTAGAGTTTCTTAAAGAATGCTTTAATTTTATTAATAGTGAATATTTTGAAAAAGTTCTAAATGGAGAGAATATTTAATACTTATAATTCAAGTGAAGCAGCATTAAATTTATCTGAAGCTAAATCTGAAATACAAGATAATTTCTATGATTTTCTTGATAATGTTCCTATTATAAGATATATGGTAAGTCCTAATAGACCAAGAGCAAAGGACTTACCAAGAGATGAAGAAGGAAAAATAATAGTAGATATTACCAAACCTCATATTCTTGAAGACATGGATTACTTTAGACCATCTGCTCTTCATTATATGAAATATGGAACTTATACCAATTTAAGACCTAATCCAAACCCTAATTCAGAATTTGGTAAATGGCTGATTGAAGAAACAAGAAGATGTTATGAAGGTTATGTAAGACCCTCTGATGGAGAATGGATAACTGGAGATTATTATTTTTTCTTGAATTATTGTCCTATGCTTGTAAGTAAAAAAGTTAAGGGAACTAATAAGGCAGTAAGAACTGAATCTTTTCCTGATATATGGGATGGACATTATTTAATGAGTCATTATTTGGAACAGGCAAGAAATTATGGATTACAGGCGGCAACATTATCATCAAGAGGTAGAGGTAAATCTTATTGGGGTGCTGGAATGCTTGCTAAAAGGTTTATATTGGGAGTAGGTAAAGGAGAAGAAAGTAGAAGAAGAACTTGTTTTATATTAGCTGCTGATACTTCTAAATTAGTTGCAGGAGACCAAACACTTGATAAATTTCAATATGATATTGACTTTATAAGGGAAAATATGCAATGGCCTTCTATGAGACTTACAGATGCTTTGCAGAAGATGCAATGGAAAATGGGTTATGTAGATTTGAATACTGGAACAAAGAAAGGAACTCTTAATTCAGTAGTAGGATTTTCCATTGTAGATGAAGCAAAGATTAGAGGTTCAAGAGGTGATTTATTCTTATTTGAAGAGGCAGGGTGTCATTTAAAAGGTACTAAAGTATTAATGAATGACAGTTCCATAAAAAATGTAGAAGATATTAAAGTAGGAGATTTACTTATGGGAGATGATGGTACTCCGAGAAAGGTTTTAGAATTACATAGCGGAATTGACGATATGTATAAAATAACTTTATCTAATGGAGATACCCAAATAGTTAACAGTAAGCATTTAATATATTTTAAGAAATACGATTGGTATAGAAAAACATATACAGAATATACTTTAACTCCTAAAGAGGTAATGTCAATTCCAGATTTAAATAAAGGATATTATATACTTAAATCAAATAAAGTATCTTATGAATATAAGAAACCCCCATTTAGTCCTTATTTATTAGGATTATGGTTAGGAGATGGTGACAAGACAAGAATGGCAATATCAAATGAAGATATTGAAGTTTTAGATTGGATAGAAAATTATTGTAAGGATAATAAATTTACTTATACTAAGCACTTTTTACCTCAATCTAAAAATTGTTATAATATATACATAACTTCTAAAAATGCTATTTGGAAAATCTTTAAAAGTTTGAATTTAGTAAATAATAAACATATTCCTGATATATTTAAGTATAACAGTAAAGAGGTACTATTGGAAATATTAGCAGGTGTTATAGATACTGATGGAACTTTAGATAAAAGAAGACAGAATTATGAAATTACTCAAGTATATAAAAATAAGAGGATTATCGATGATTTAAGATTTATATGTAATGTATTAGGATTTAAGACATCTCTAACAACAAGAATTAATTCATCTAAAAGTAAAGGAGCTGGTAATTTAAATTATAGACTTAGGATATCAGGAGATATAGACAAAATACCAGTTAAAATACATAGAAAGCAGTTAATAAAAAGAAACACTAAAAGAAACAGAAGAAATTGGAACGAATATACTTTTAAAGTTGAATATTGGGGTAAAGGTGAGTTTTATGGTTTCACTGTTGACAAGAACCATTTATTTCTATTAGAAGATTTTACAATAGTTCACAATTCTTTCCCAAAATTGCTTGATACTTATAATAATCTTATACCTTCAGTTAAGTTTGGAGATGAAGTATATGGTCAAATATTTCTTTATGGCACGTCAGGTGATTCTGACTCAGACTTTCAATCAATGCAGGAAATAATGTATAATCCTGATGGATATGGAGTATATGGAGTTAATAATGTTTATGATAAGGAAGGATTTGGTAAAAAGCTGTTTACTTTCTTTTTCCCTGAATATTTAAACAGGGCAGGATGTTATGATTCTAATGGTAATTCAGACGTAACTAAAGCATTATATGAGATAATAACTGAAAGAATTAAAGTTAAATATAATTCATCTGATATAAGAACTATTCTTAAAACAATCAGTGATAGACCTATAGTTCCTCAAGAAGCAATTATGAGAGTAAGAGGTAATTTCTTTCCTATTACTGATATTAATAATAGAATAGCTCAACTTGATGCTAATCCTTCAGAATATGATGATGTATATGTAGGAAAGATAATATTTAATTCTGAAAATAGACCTGAATTTCAACCTACTTCAGATACTCCTATAAGAGATTTTCCATTAAAGAATGAAAGTACTAAAGGAGCTGTTGAAATATTTAAATTACCTGAAAAGGATTCAAGTGGAAATGTATTCAGTAATAGATATATTGCAGGATTAGACCCTATTGATGATGATTCAAGTGATGATAGTTCTCATTCATTGATGTCTTTATTTGTATTGGATTTATGGACAGACAGTGTAGTATGTGAATATACTGAAAGAACCTCTTTTGCTGATGATGGTTATGAAATGATTAGAAGAATATTATTATTCTATAATGCAAGATGTTTATATGAGAATAATAAAAAGGGAATATTTTCTTATTTTTCAAGAATGAATTGTATTTATCTTCTTGAAGATACTCCAGAGTTTTTAAGAGATAAGGATATGATTAAAACTACTGGATTAGGAAATAAGTCAAAGGGATATTCTGCTACTAAAGGTATTAATGAATATGCAGATAAATTAACAAGAGATTGGTTAATGCAACCTGTAACTATCATACAGACTGTTAATAAAGAAGAAACAGAAACTACTGTATATAAACTATATACAGTTAGAAATAGAGCATTCTTAAGAGAATGTTCACTATTTAATCCTGATATAAATGTAGATAGAATAAGAGCTTTTGGTGCAGTTATGTTAAGTAGAGAACAACATCTTATTTATAATAATGGTTCTTTAAAAAGAGATTCTGAAAAAATTGAAAGAGATTATTTAGGAAATGATGATTTCTTTACAAGGAATTATGATAGAAGAAAACAATAAATTAGTAAACAATATATAAATGAACTTCTTATAATATTGTTATTTATATATTGTTTACTTAAATTTGCACATTAATTTAAAGATATATGCCAGAGTTTATTAATTTTCCAAGACAAAAATTGCCTTTCTCTCAAAAAACTAAAAAGTGGAGAAAGTCTGTTATGGATTGGGCAGACAGTAAAACATTTTTTAACTTCTCATTAGTGCAGAAGTCTGTAATACATAAGAAGGTTAATTATGACCTTCTTAATGGTATATTACATATGAATGACCTTATGGCATTTATCAATCCTGATGATATAAAGGCAAGTTATATACCTGAAAAAATACAGCATTATCCTATTATGAACTCAAAGTTAAATCTCTTGAGAGGCGAAGAATCCAAGAGAGTATTTGATTATAGGGTAGTAGTTACTAATCCTTCTTCTATATCTGAAATTGAGGAGAATAAAAAAGCAGCATTGATGCAGAGTATAATGACTGAAGTTCAGAATACTTCTCAATCTGAAGAGGATTTTAATAAAAGAATGGAAGAATTAGAGTATTACTATAAATATAATTGGCAGGATTTCAGGGAACAAAGAGCTAATGCAGTAATAAAACATTATGAAAAAGAAAGAAATTTTAGACTTCTTTTTAATGAAGGTTTTATGGATGCAGTTACTGTTGGAGAAGAAATATATGCTTGTGATATAGTAGGAGGAGAGCCTTTTATTGAAAGGATTAATCCACTTAAAATCAGAGTATTTAAGTCTGGATATTCTAATAGGATTGAAGATGCTGATATAGTTATAATTGAAGATTATTGGAGTCCGGGAAGAGTTATAGATACTTTCTATGATGTACTGACTGAAAAGGATATTAAATATATAGAGGATTTACCTGACCATATAGGACAATCTTATGTTGATAATATGGATAATATTGACGAAAGATATGGTTATATAAATGGTTCTATGTTAGATGATAGTCTTTCATCTGAAGGATTCTTTTCTACTGCTGATAATTTATTTTCAAATACAGTAATCAATTCTCTTCTTCCTTATGATATTGCAGGAAATTTGAGAGTATTGAGGGTATTTTGGAAATCAAAAAGATGTATAAAGAAGGTAAAATCCTTTGACCCAGAAACAGGAGAGGAAATAATAAATTTCTATCCTGAGAATTATAATACTTCTCCTGAACTTGGAGAAGAAGAACAAAAATTATGGATAAATCAAGCTTGGGAAGGAGTTAAAATTGGTTCTGATATATATGTTAATATGAGACCAAGAATAGTGCAGTATAATAGTGTTTCTAATCCTTCAAGATGTCATTTTGGTATAGTAGGTTCTGTTTATAATTTAAATGAATCAAAGCCTTTTTCTCTTGTTGATATGATGAAAATGTATAACTATGAATATGATGCTATACATGATAGATTAAACAAGATGATGTCAAGAAACTGGGGTAAAATGGTAGGACTTGATTTAGCTAAAGTACCTAAAGGATGGGAAATAGATAAATGGTTATATTATGCTAAAGTTAATGGTCTTTATATATCTGATTCATTTAAAGAGGGTAATATTGGAGCTTCAACAGGTAAACTTGCAGGATTATTGAATAACAATTCATCAGGAGTTATTGATGCTGATTGGGGAAATAATATTCAGCAATATATCAGTATGCTTGAATTTATTAAAATGGAGATGTCTGAAGTTGTAGGTGTTACTAAGCAAAGAGAGGGACAAATTAGTAATAGGGAAACTGTAGGTGGAGTTGAAAGGGCAACCCTTCAATCTTCTCATATTACTGAATGGTTATTCTTGATACATGATGATGTTAAAAAGAGAGCTATTGAATGTTTCCTTGAAACCGCCAAAGCAGCATTTAGAGGTAGAAAGATTAAATTCAAGTATGTTCTCCCTGATTATTCTGAAAAGATGATTGAAATTGATGGAGATGAATTTTTAGAATCTGACTATGGTTTAGTTGTAGATAATTCAGAAGGAACTCAAAAACTTAATTCTGAATTAGAAACATTAGCTCAAGCTGGATTACAGAATCATCTTCTTACTTTCTCTACTCTTATGAAGATATATAACACTTCATCAATAGCTGAAAAACAAAGACTTATTGAAAATGATGAAAGAAAGATGATGGAGATGCAACAGGAACAAGTATCTCAACAAAGTCAATTAGAACAAGCTAAACTTGAACAACAAATGCAATTAGAGCAGGCTAAACTTCAAAATGAAAGAGATATGAATACTGAAAATAATGAAGTTAAGTTACTTATTGCAAATATAGAAAAGAAGTTTAATGAGAAAAACAATACTGACGGAGTTATTGAACCAATGTCAGAAAGTGATAGAGAAAAACTTAAAGAATATATAAGACAGTTTAATGCTAAATATGCATTAGATAAGAGTAAGCTTGAATTTGAAAGACAGAAACATAATGATGATGTTTCTCTTAAAGAGAAGCAGATAAAGAAACAATCAATGAATAAAGTAAAGTAAAATGATAGAGAAAATACGGAGCAGTCTATTGAGTAATGATAAACCACAAGATAAAAATGTTATGTGGATAGATACTTCTAATCCAGAATCATTTACTCTTAAACTATTTAGAAATGGAGATTGGAAACCATTGCATGTAGTGGGTACAACAAGAGATATGATTGAAAGAGAATTAACTGGATATGTAACATCTCATTATCATTCTTATGACAAGATTATAAATAAACCTACTACTTTAACAGGTTATGGAATAACAGATTGTTTTAATAAAACAGAGATAGAAAGTTTATTAAATAAGAAAGTAACCAAAGTAAGTGGAAAGTCACTATCAACTAATGACTTCACGAATGAAGATAAGAGTAAACTCACAAATCTTGAGAACTATGATGATACACAGATTAGGGAACTCATTGCGGGAAAGGCAAACCTTCAGCACCAGCATACTGTCTCTGATATCACAGATTTCCCTGAACTGTACTATGATGCGACCACTTTCTTCACATCTAAAATATACCCGAGTGACAAGTATGAGGAACTCCTTGAGGCAGTGAAGGCAAAAAAGACTGTATATGCCATTATTGATGAAGAAGGATACATCTCCTATGTATTTTTCATGTCCTCGACTAATAGTGATGGCTTATCATCTCGTGTCCTACTGACAACTATGTTTGCAGATGGTGGATATCTCTACATGAACACGTTTGTATTGCAGCAGTCAGGAATGACGACCTTACGAGAGAACATCACTGGCAAGGC
>OBLI01001518.1_pt1 | contig 22368 bp, 16 predicted proteins | sample 1519701 | NCBI WGS metagenome assembly OBLI01 (sample SAMEA3663005, study PRJEB22513) | pig gut metagenome | biome: pig gut; feature: pig-associated habitat; material: faeces | place: France | collected 2012
GCATAAAGGCTTTTGTCTTCAGATTCATCTCCGTACCTGCCAAGTGGATCATGACAGCAAGGCAATACGTGCTGAATATCTATACTGAAAATCGGGCTTATGTAAGACCTTTCAAAACTGGATTCGGATAAAATCCGTTCCTTATGGTTTTAATCTGCGTATTACCTCAAGTCGCATCGTGGGGTAAGGGGATGGTGTGCACAAATCGGACAAAATTCACGCTCATACTATCATGATGCATAGTGTTCAAGCTCTTTACTGCAATTGAGATTGCCATTGAGATTGCTTGCGGATTTTAGGAAATGAGCATAAGAACGAGTTTAGATGCCTCGGTCAATATAAGTTGCTCAACATTGCAGGTGTGGAAAATGAAGGCGCGTTCAAGAATGTGCGCGATGTGAAGGACCAGATAGAACAGATGGAGAGCCGTGGAGCGAAAACGATCACGCTAACGGTAAACAGAATGCTCACGGGCACTACCGTGGAGCAATGGGACACCATGATATATCTGAAGGACACCGCCTCGCCACAGGAATATGACCAAGCCATTTTCCGCTTGCAGAATCAGTATGTGCGCGAATATAAGGACAAGGACGGGAATGTTATAAAATACAACATGAAACCCCAGACGCTGCTTGTCGATTTTGAGCCGGGACGGATGTTCAGAATGCAAGAATCGAAGTCGCAGATATATAACATCAATACCGAGAAGAAGGGCAACAGCAAGCTTGGCGAGCGTATCGCTGAAGAGCTTAGGATATCGCCCATCATCGTTGTCAATAAGGATAAGATGCGAGAGGTTGAACCTAACGACATCCTCGAAGCTGTGAACGCTTATTCTGCCAACAAGAGCATTAAGGACGAGGCAACGGATATTCCCGTTGACGAAGGTCTGCTTGCGAATGAAGACATCGTTGACGTCTTAAAGGCCTTATACCCCATTGGCTCAAAGAAAGGCATAAAGATGCCTGCATACAAAGGGTCGGGCGATGATATGGACACAGGAGACACTTCAGAAAATAAGGAAGACGAAGAAAAATCTTCTTCGGAGAAACGGAAGGAAGAGAGCAATGAAGATGGTGAAAACCTTATGAAAAAATTGTCAACCTATTATTCGTTGATTTTGTTCTTTGCTTTCCTTACCAATAGCAAGGTGAGTTCGCTTGATGACATTCTTAAGGCTATTGGGTCAAGTGTGGAAAACAGGCGGATAGCAAAAAATGTGGGGCTCGACAAAGATGTGTTGCTCACTATTCGCACAATAATCAATCCGTATGTGTTAAGCGAGCTCGACTATAAGGTGGCACACATGAACCACATGTCGCACGACGATAGCATTCCTGCAAGCGATAGGGTGGATAGAGCCATGAAGAAGTTCGGTCGACTCTCTACGTCAGAGATTGTGACGCCTGCATGGGTTGCAGACAAGATGGTTGGATATCTGCCTACCGACAGAATAAAGCATGGCACAAAGATTCTTGACATTGCCTCTAAGCAAGGCGAGTTTGCCAACGCCTTGTATAAGGCGTTTGGCGACAAGGTTAAGGACACCGTCTATTCGTTGCCTACCTCTTCGTTGACCTACGAGTTTACGCGCAAGGTTTACGCGCTGTTAGGCCTTCCCGTAAAGAATGTTATTAAAGATTACATTTCATGCGATTTATTGAACGATAAAAAGAAAGAAAAGATAATGAATGAATTTATTTCATTGGGAACAGACATTATAATAGGAAATCCGCCTTATCAGGATGACGCCGTGGGAGAGCAGAAGACCTATAACGGTCCGATATACAACCTTTATCTCGATTGCGCCTATTCAATCTCTGATGTGGTGGAAATGATCCACCCTGCCCGCTTCCTCTCTAATGCAGGCAGCACGCCTAAGGCATGGAACAAGAAGATGTTGGAGGATAAGCATCTAATGATAGCATCTTTTCACCAAAATGCCAAAGATTTATTTGATGATCTTCAATTAACAGGTGGTATTGTTGTTACTTATCGAGATAAGAAAAAGAAATTTTCTCCTATAAATGTGTTTATGCCTTATGCTGAATTAGAAAGCATATGTAATAAGGTAACATCTTTTAGGAATTTCAAACCGATGAGTGGCATTGTGGTTTCTCGAACAGCATATAGATTTACAGAATTAATGCATATTGAGCATCCTGAAGCAATAAAAATGTTAAGTAACGGACATTCTTATGATGTGTCTACTAATATATTTGAGCGACTTCCGCATGTCTTCACGGATGTTAAACCGTCCGATAATAATGAATATATAAGAATTCTTGGACGTTACAAAAACAAACGTGCAATAAAATACATAAAGAGAATTTATATTCGGTCTGTTGCTAATCTTGATTTTTATAAGATATTCCTTTCAAAAGCAGATGGAGCAGCTGGTCAGATAGGAAATCCTATACCAGCAAGGATTTTAGGAAATTCCGAAATAGGAACCCCTGGTATGGGTAATACAGAATCGTTCATAAGTATTGGAAAATGTAAAAATCTATACGAGGCAAATGCTCTGAAGAAATACATCTCAACGAAGTTCCTCAGAGCATTATTGGGTGCCTTAAAGACAACACAGGATATTACTCCTGAAAAGTGGAAGTTTGTTCCCCAACAAGACTTTAGCGAGGCATCGGACATTGATTGGAGTCTTCCTGTTGAAGAAATAGATGCATTCCTTTATAAGAAGTATAAGCTGACGGATGCAGAAATTTGCTTTATAGACGAGAAAGTTCAAGCAATGAAAGATGTTTAGGACAATAAGAAAGGCAATCGTGGAGAGGTTTTGTTGCTCTCCTACGATTGCCTTTTCTCTGTTTTTTATCTTTGAGATTTCATGACCTCTTGGTCTTCATCTTCGTTTTTACATGCGTGCTTTTACATGCATGTTTTTTTCATGCATGTTTTTTTCATGCATGTTTTTTCATGCTTTCTTGAGGCTTTATCTCATCAAAACCTTGCGACAGCTGCCATCAGCAAGGCGCATGATATAGATGCCACCCTTGGCGGGCTTCTCAACCTTCATGCCGTCGATGGTGTAGATGGCGACAGGAGCGTTGGCTGATGACTTGTCGGCACCAATGGTGTCAATGCCCGATGTGCCCACACCGTAGTTGATGATGGGTGCCACAGCCATGATTCACCCTTCTCCGTCACGCTGTTCACCGTAAGGGTGATGTCGGCATCGGGCGATACGGTAGTGGTAGAAGCAAAGTAGACAGCCACCTCGTCGACCGTGGCATGCCAAACATTTCTGCAACTTTTATTCTGTGCCTTGTGTTTTCATAACAAGATAAGTGGATGTGAAAGATGGGAAAGTCGTGAAAAAGTTGTATTTTTGCAGAAGCATAATGTGCTTATAAGAAACTTATAATTAATTTTCACCTAAACCCACAAACAAAAATGTCATTCCTAAACAAGCGACACACACTTATCGTAACGGCTCTTGCTGCCCTGTCGGCACAGACAGCATGGGCACAGTTTGACCGTATAAACCCCGTTCCACAACAGATCGCACGACCCACGAAGGGAGGAGCGGCGATGATGAGGCTGCCCGACACATGGCGTGTGCAGACCGATGCGGCACGCAGCAACTCCTTTGCCGTGAAGGCCTTGCGCGACGGCATGCCCAAAGCCACGCACGAAGACCGTGAGGCTGCGTTCGTCATAACGCTCGGCGTGAAGGGCGACCGCTGCACGAAGAAGCAGGCTGCCAAGGTGCCGACGCGTGCCGAAGCCTACTGGCTCTCTGCCGATGAGCGAGGTGTGACCATCGTCGGTGCCGACGAGCAAGGACTGTTCTATGGCGTGCAGTCGCTCTTGCAGTCGGTGGCTGAGACATCACAGCTGGAGCGCGGCACCGTGACCGACTGGCCCGACGTGCGCTTCCGTGGCACCGTTGAGGGCTTCTATGGCACCCCGTGGAGCCATGAGGCACGTCTCCGACAGATCGATTTTTATGGCCGTAACAAGCTTAACACCTATATCTATGGTCCCAAGGACGATCTCTACCACCGCCACCGCTGGCGCATGCCTTATCCTAAGGAGGAGGCACAACGCATAAGTGAGCTGGCGAGCTATGCCCGCGAGCACGGCGTCAACTTCTGTTGGGCCATACACCCTGGTGTCGATATAAGGTGGAACGATGCCGACCGCGACACGCTCGTGGCAAAGCTTGAGAGCGTGTATAAGCTTGGCGTGCGCTCCTTCGCCGTGTTCTTCGACGACATCAGCGGCGACGGCACCGACCCAGCCCGTCAGGCTGCCCTGCTGAACCATGTCAATCGCGTCTTCATTCACAAACACAGGGACGTGACACCGCTCATGATGTGTCCCACCATCTACAACAGGTCGTGGAGCACCGACGACGACAAGTATCTGCGAACGCTCGGCTCACAGCTCGACAAGGATGTGGACATCATGTGGACGGGCAACGCCGTGGTGGCCGACATTGACCGCGAGTCGATGGAATGGATAAACAGCAGGATCGGACGAAAGGCCTATCTGTGGTGGAACTTCCCCGTGAGCGACTATGTGCGCGACCGCATTCTCCTTGGTCCTGCCTATGGCAACGGCACCGACATCGCACCGCTCCTTGCCGGCTTCGTATCGAACCCCATGGAGCATGCTGAGGCTTCAAAGATCTCGCTCCACGGCATTGCCGACTACACATGGAACATGCGGGCCTATAACCCCGACCGCAACTGGGAGCAGGCTGTTGCCCGTCTGCTGCCTTCAAACGCCCACGCCCTGCGCACCTTTGCTCTCTACAACAAGGATCTCGGACCTAACGGCCATGGGTTCCGTCGCGAGGAGGGCGCGGAGCTACAGTCTGTTGCCGACAAGGCTTTGGGTGGCGACAAGCAGGCCGTTGACAGCTTGATGGCAGCATGTGCCGACCTGCGTGTGGCGTGTGACCTGCTGCTTGCCGACAAGAGCGACCCTCTGCTCGTCAAGGAGCTGCGCCCGTGGCTGCTGCAAGGCAAGAACCTTGCCGACTATGGTGTGGCGGTATGCGAGATGGCGCTCGCCGTTAAGGATGGCAGATGCTCTGCCTCTGTAGAGACGCTCTACCGTCATGCGCGTGCTCTCCAGACGCTCATGCAGGATCTCTCGGCAGACCCCACGGTGCGCCACGCTCATCAGCCCGGCATAGAGATAGGCACGAAGGTGCTGCTGCCCACTCTCGACAAGCTGTTCTCTAAGACGGTAGAGGCTTACAACACCAACGCCCACAAGAGCCTTGAGGTGCCGTTGCAGCAGTTGCCGTTCACCATGGAGAGCGATGTGGCGCAACTGCGCATGCTGCCTCTCACCGCAGACGGCGACCTCGTAAAGGTGTCGCCGTCAAACGAGATCGTTAACTGGCAAAATGGCGGCAGCATTACCCTCACGGCAGACCAAAACGTGATTATTGGCGCCTTCGCCTTTGACCTTGGAAACGCTTCTTTGGCAGCTGCCATGCGTCTTGAGCTGTTCACCAACGGCAAGTGGCGCCCCGTGAACCTTCAGCCCTCAGCCCAAGGCTCATCCTTGATATGCGCCGATTCGAGCATTGGCGACCTCAAAGCCTCGAAGCTGCGCCTCACCAACGTTTCTGGCAAGGCTCTCGCCGTGGGCTTTAAGCGCTTTGAAGCGAAAATATTGTAAACCGTTTTTTGCTTGTGTTTCTCGCTTGCATGGGATTTAAAGACAATAGAGACAATAGGGACAATTTTTAATTTGAAATTTTTGTTTGATTTTTCAAAATCTCAACAAGTTAAAAAATTGTCTCTATTGTCTCTATTGTCTTTAAAAAACGCAAGCGAGGTCTGTCCCTATTGTCTTAAAAAAAACGCAAGCGATGTTTTGTCGTTTTTTAAAACGCGGCCAAGTTTTTAAAATTTATTGTCTTGATAAAAGCCGTTACTCTTCAACCTCTGCCTTTTCACATTTAAAGATCTTGTAGCCCAGGGCGGCCACAACCACGCTCATGATAGGCGATATGATGTTGAAGAAGCAGAAAGGCAGATAGGTGAAGGTGGGCACACCGAGCACCGTGCTCTGCGTCATGCCGCAGGTGTTCCACGGCACCAGCACCGAGGTCACCGTGACCGAGTCTTCCGTGGTGCGGCTGAGCAGTCGGTGCTCGTAGCCCTCACGGTCAAAGACATCCTTGAACATGTTGCCCGTGAGCAAGATGCACAGATACTGGTCTGCTATCGCCACGTTGAGCATGAGACCCGTAGCGGCGGTGCAGCCCACGAGCGATGTGCGGCCCTTGATGAGATGTATGAACAGACGCGTGATGCCGCCCACCATGCCTGCCGCTGCCATGGTGCCGCCAAAGCACATGGCGCAGACGATGAGCCAGATGGTCGACATCATGCCGCCCATGCCTCGTGTGGCCACTAGGTCGGTGAGCATGGCGCTGTCGGTGTGGACGGAGGTACTGCCATAGAGGCTTATCATCGATGCCTTAAACAGCGACGGGTCGATGTCGCTGAGCACACCTTCCTGAAACACCAGTCCTGCAACCACCGACATGAGAGCCGAGAGGAAGAGGGTTATAACGGGCGGCGTGCGACGTGCAATGAGCACACCCGTGAGCACAGGCACGAGCAGCAGCCACGGCGTTATGTTGAAACGTCCGTCGAGGGCGCGTGTGAACGTCTCTATGTCTTGGCTTCCGCTGGTGTCGTAGAGCAGACCGGCGACGGAGAAGAGAATGAGCGTGATGACCATCGACGGCACGGTTGTGACGAGCATGTAACGAATGTGCTTGAACAGAGGCACGCCAAGGCTGCCCGAGGCAAGAGTGGTGGTCTCGCTCAGCGGCGAGATCTTGTCGCCAAAGTAGGCTCCGCTGATAATGGCTCCTGCCACCCATCCGTCGCCAAAGCCCTGCGCCCGTCCAATGCCCATGAGAGCTATGCCTATGGTCGCAATGGTTGTCCACGACGATCCTGTCATGACGCTCACCAAGGCACAGATGGCACAGGTGGAGGCAAGGAAGATGTCGGGGTGTATGGTCTGCACGCCATAATAGATCAGCGTGGACACCACGCCGCTCACCATCCATGTGCCGCCGAGAGCGCCAATGAGCAACAGTATGACCAGTGCGCTCGACACGCTCGCCACATTCTTCGTTATGGCTTTCTCGAAGCTCGCCCATGGCACGTTGAGGTAGCCCATGCCTATGAGCACACACAGCGCCGACACCGTGAGGAGCGTTATCTGTGATGCACCGCTCAGGGCATCGCTGCCGAAGGCTTTGATCGTGGCAATGAGCATGATCACCAGCACGGCGATGGGCATGAGCGACAACACTGCCGACGGCCTCTTCTTCAGCAGCTCTCCCTTCTTGTTTCTGTTTTCTGACATCGTTGGTTTGTTTTCTTGTTTTTCGTTTTGTTTTTTCTATGCTTTCTCAATGTTTTTTCAATGCTTTCGCCTTTCCTCGCTTTGTCTTGCTTTTTTCTTTTCCTCTTTTCTTCTTTTTTATGTCTCAAAGCTTTTCCTTTTTCCCTTTTTCTGGTGCTTTAATTTGTTCCATCCACAGACAAAGCGCTGTTAGCAGAGTGCAAAATTACAACATCTTTGGCTTTCGCGCAAATGATTTTCAACATTGCTGCAAACAAACCGCCGGCCACTGAAAAGAACTTGTATAAACTTGCATTTTACATCACTTTCCACGCTCTTCGCTTGACTTTTCTTAAAAAAATGTTGAAACATAAGCAACAAATAGTAACGTGTTTGCATATATCATGGAAAAGCAGTAATTTTGCAAATGGAAACAAAAACGTAGATTTCTCCAATATCCACAATATGAAAGAATTAGCATTAAAGTACGGATGCAATCCCAACCAGAAACCCTCGCGCATTTACATGGACGAGGGCGAACTGCCCATTGAAGTGCTCAACGGCCGTCCAGGCTACATCAATTTTCTTGATGCGCTCAACTCGTGGCAGCTTGTGAAAGAACTGAAAGAGGCAACAGGCATGCCTGCCGCCGCTTCCTTCAAGCATGTGTCGCCTGCTGGCGCCGCCATTGGCCTGCCCTTGAGCGACACGCTGAAGAAGATCTATTTCGTTGACGACGCGAAGGTTGAGCTGTCACCCCTCGCTTGTGCCTATGCCCGCGCACGCGGCGCTGATCGCATGAGCTCTTACGGCGACTTCGTGGCTCTGAGCGACACCTGCGATGTTGCTACCGCTACGCTGATCAAACGTGAGGTGAGCGACGGCGTGATTGCCCCCGACTTTACTCCTGAGGCGCTTCAAATTCTTAAAGAAAAGCGCAAGGGCACATACAACGTTATAAAGATCGATCCCGCTTATCGTCCTGACCCCATTGAGCACAAGCAGGTGTTTGGCGTGACCTTCGAGCAGGGACGCAACGAGGTGAAGCTCGATGACCCCGCTCTGTTTGAGAACATCCCCACACAGAACAAGGTGTTCACAGACGAGGCAAAGCGCGACCTTATCATCTCGCTCATCACGCTGAAGTACACTCAGTCGAACTCGGTGTGCTATGTCAAGGACGGACAGGCTATCGGCATCGGCGCAGGACAGCAGAGCCGTATCCACTGCACACGCCTGGCTGGCAACAAGGCCGACATCTGGTGGCTGCGTCAGCACCCGAAGGTTATGAACCTCCCGTTCGTTGACGGCATTCGCCGCGCCGACCGCGACAACACCATCGACGTTTACATCTCTGAGGACCATGAGGACGTGCTGCGCGACGGCACATGGCAGATGTTCTTCAAGGAGAAGCCCGAGGTGCTGACCATGGAAGAGAAGAAGGCATGGATAGCCCAGAACCGTGGCGTGGCTCTCGGCTCTGACGCGTTCTTCCCCTTCGGCGACAACATTGAGCGTGCCCACAAGAGTGGCGTAGAGTTTATTGCTCAGGCCGGTGGCTCGGTGCGCGATGACAATGTTATCGACACCTGCGACAAGTATGGCATCGCCATGGCATTCACTGGCGTGCGCTTGTTCCATCATTAATTCTAAAAAAACAATTATGAGCAAAGGCGACGATATAGACGCAATTATTGCCGGTGGGGGCTTGTCGTGGGGACGCGGCGGCGCATCTAACCGTCCGGCTGATGATGGCAAGGTTAAGACCAAAGCCAAAAAGAAGAAATACATCACCGGAGCCCATGGTAGCGGTTCTGCACGACAGAAAGCTAAATATCGCGAACAGCGTGCGAACAGAAAGAAGAGGTAAAAGGCTGACGCCTTTTTAAGGGAAAAGTGAAAAACGAAAAGTGAAAAATCCTATAGACCTTTTAAAGGTAAAAAAGTAAAAAGGCTTTTAAAGGTAAAAAGGTAAAAAAGTAAAAAGGTAAAAAAGGCTTATGCCGTTGAGGACGCTAATGGTCCTTGATGGCGTAAGCTTTTTTTATGTGACAGGGCAAAAACGATTTTCTGTTTTCTTTTATGCTTAACTGATTTTTTTATGACAGCTTACTTTTCTTGTTGATTATAATTATTTTGTTTGAGGAATAAATAGTGATAGTAAATATTTTTAGAGAAAAAGTACGAAAAAGTGATGTTGTTATATTATTTTTTTTAATTTTGCAAAAAGCAATAGTGTTAACTTGAAATATATTTTATGAGTAAAAGACTGTTTTCGATTCTTTCTTTAATGATAGTTCAACTATCGTTAGGAATGTTGTTTGCTCAAGAAGCCTTTGAAGTGACAGAAAATTTCAAGAGAGTAGGGAGCGATAATATGGCATATTCAATAGCTTCTAATGATGTGGCTAACACTGGAATTGCGTCAGCATATTCGTCGCATAGCTTTTACATTACGCCATCTTCAGCAGATTTTTCTAAATGTTGTTGGAGCCTTGTTTTAACTCTTGCAGATGGTTCTTCTGTGGTCGACTGTGTCTCTAATGAGCAGACATTTACAATACCACAAATCTCAGATACGGAAAAATATCAACATTCTGTTGAGGGCGAAATTTGTGGAACGATAAAGTTTAATGGTGTTATTAACAACAAGAATATAGAATTGTTGTACCCGTTACGTTTGGACCTAAAACCACGAATTTTGTCTGCCAAAGTATTGAGTACCAAGACAAATTCAGAAAATTCCAACTACTACGATGCCGTTGTTGAAATAAAATACGAAGGGTCTCATTATGTACACGCGTATGTTGAGGAAGATTATAGTCCATTATTAAAGTATTACTATTCTTCTACCCCTTATTACACAAAGATGGAACTAACAAATATTGCATCTTGGTGTGACGCATGGTTTAACATAACAGTTCGAAACGACTACGGAAGTGACAATTATGTTTTAAAATTATCCCATAATAATGGTGCAGTTGATTCAGTAGATAAGCTTTATGTGACCTCAGTGTTGAATGAGGATGTTCGCATTTATGTTTATGGTGTTAATGGCAAATGTTTGGGCATATATAACAAAGATAAGAATTCTCTGCCAAAAGGAATTTACTTTTTAAGGTATTACAATAAAAATAACACATGTATTAGAAAGGTCAAATTATGCATAAAATAAAAAATACCATATTTCCTTTTTAATAATCAATTTTTTTGCGTTGTGTTTGCGTGGTTTTAAACGACAATAGAGACAATAGGGACAATTTTTTCTGTGTTATGAATTTTTCTAATAGTCTTGAAAAATTGGTGGCACAAAGTTTGAATAATATATTGTCTCTATTGTCTCTATTGTCGTTTAAAACCACGCAAAGGAGCGGTTCGTGAAGGCTCATTTGTTGTTTGAAAGGATGCTGAAAGTTGTGCGAAAGGAACCGTTAGGTCATCGTACCCCGACCGAGGTACATGCGTACTTCGACCGAGGTACATGCGTACTTCGACCGAGGTACATGCGTACTCCGACCGAGGTACATGTGTACCCCGACCGAGATGCGATGACTTTTTTAAAGCAATGGCGACATAAAGCAATGGCGAAAGCAACGGCAACCTAAAGCAATGGCGACAGAAGACGGGCCGATGCTTGCCAAAGACGAGTGTAGAAAGGAGTGTGGGGGAGGTCGGCTGTGGTCTCGGCAACGGTGCAATGGGTGAGGTCGTCGAGGAACACCTGCTTGAGACGCATGGTGAGGTCATGGTCGTAGAAGAAGATGTTTGACTCGAAATTGTTTTCGAAGCTACGGAAATCGATGTTGGTGGAGCCACAGCTGCACAGCATGTCGTCGCAGATGAGCAGCTTGCTGTGGTTGAAGGCATCTTCGTAGAAGCAGATCTTGACGCCTGCCTCTATGGCCTCGCGAATGTAGGAGGTGCTTGCCCACTCAACCAGCTTCGCGTCGCTGTGGCGCGGCACCATGAGGCGCACGTCGACACCTGCAATGGCAGCTGTGCGCATGGCGAAGAGCACGGGGTCGGTGGGGAGAAAATAGGGTGTCTCAAGATAAACATACTGGCGGGCTTCGAGCAAGATGCGCACATAGCCTTGCATGATGTCGGGCCACATGGCTATCGGACTGCTCGTCACGACCTGTGCCAGACAGTTGTTGCTGATGGCGAAGGGGACGGGAGGATAGTAGGAGCGGCTGTTGATGAGTGTGCGGTCCACAAAATACCAGTCGACGAGGAACGCTCTCTGCACGGCATAGACGGCGCCGCCCCTTATGCGCAAGTGGGTGTCGCGCCATGGCTGATGCCCGCGTCCCGACACATAACGCTTGGCTATGTTCATGCCGCCAATGAACGCCGTCGTGCCGTCGATGACGCACAGCTTGCGGTGGTTGCGATAGTTGACCTTGCTCGTGAACGCAGGAAACCTAACGGGCATGAAGGCATGTACGTCGATGCCCGCTTCGCGCATGTCTTCAAAAAACCGTGAGCGCACCTTCCAACAGCCCACATCGTCGTAGATGAGGCGCACCTCCACGCCCTGCTCGGCCTTGGCGATGAGGGCATCGGCGATGAGACGGCCCAAGGCATCGTCTTCAAAGATGTAGGTGTCGAGGTGAATGTGGTGTTTGGCCCCGGCAATGGCGGCCAAGAGGGCAGGGAAGAACTCGTAGCCCGAGGTGTAGATCTCTACCTCGTTGTCCTTGAACGGTAGTGACAGGTTCTGGTTGGCAAAGAGGTGCATGAGGGTGCTGTAGCGGTCGGGTATGTGCAGGTCTTTCTGTTCCACAAACTCGAGCATGGAGCGTTTCGACAACTGGTCCAGGCTTCGCTGGCTGATCATCCTGTTGCGCCTTGTGTTCTGGCCAAAGAAGAAATAGAACACGAAGCCTATAAGCGGCAGGAACATGAGCACAAGAATCCATGCCATCGTCTTTGCCGGCTGCTTGTTGTCCATGAGAACGGCAACGATGGACACTACGACCAAAAGGACGTAGATGAGCGCTATGGTCCAGTGAATGTAGAACATCGTCTTATTTGATGTCGATAAGCTTATGGGTCTGTAGCGACAGTCGCCATTTTGGATGCTGCTTTATATATTCCACACAGGCGGCGGTGATGGCAGCGTTGCGTGCGGCATCGCCCACATCGCAGGGTTGCAGATAATAATAGTCGGCTGTGATGCCGTGGTCGCTCACGTTGTCGGCGTTGCCGTTGAACAGACATTTCAGCTCGTTGCAGCGTGTCACCGCCACATGCTCCTTGGGTGAGCAGGTGAACCAGTCTATTCCGTCGACAGGCTGGCGTGTGCCGTTGCTCTCCATGGCAATCTCGTAGCCGTTGGCGTGGAGCAGGTCTACGAGCGGCTTGTCCACCTGTAGCGTGGGCTCGCCTCCTGTCAGGATGACGAGTTGTGCGGGATATTGCTTTATCGCTTCCAAGATGTCGTCGTTGCTCATCTCGCGATAGCTGCTGAAGAGGGTGTCGCAGAACGGACATTTGAGGTTACAGCCCGAGAAGCGCACGAACACGGCGGCACGGCCCGTGTTGCGTCCCTCGCCTTGGAGCGAATAGAATATTTCGTTTATCTTCATAACAAGCACAAAAAGAGGGTGGGTTAATCTATGCAATATTTTGCCACGTTGCCCTCGCTCTCTTGCACAATGGTGCAATAGCAATGAGGCACCTGCTCCGTGATCCATCGCGCCATGTTCTCGGCTGTGGGGTTGAAGGGCAGGATGTCGTTGAGGTTCTTGTGGTCGAGCTTCTCCTGTATGCGTCTCTTCACGACGCTGAAGTCGACGACCATGCCGTTCTCGTCGAGCGTCTCTGCCTTGCACATGACGGTTATCTTCCAGTTGTGGCCGTGCAGGTTCTCACACTTGCTTCTGTAGCTGAGCGTGAGCTTGTGGCTTGACGATATCTCAAAAGTTTTTTCTATATAATACATGTCTTTTTTTTTGTTGATTTTGTTTCTTGTTTGTTGTCTCATCACATGGGCATGTCATCGTCGGCGGGTTTAATGTTGCCGTTGATCATGTCGTTAAGGTCCTGGTCTTCCTTGCGCTTGCGTTCCTTGCGCAGACGTTCAAGTTCCTCGACCGCCCTTTTGTTGTTGGGCTGTTTGACGAGCTGTTGCAGAATGGCCTCTGCCTCGTCAAAGTGGTAGATGTTGACAAGAAGATGCGCCTTCAGACATGTCAACATCTTAAGGCTCTCCTTCTTGTCGTCAAGATTGTCGGAGGGTAAGATGCTGTCGTCGTCATCGTCGTCGTCATCGCCCGTGTCCATGGATATCTCGCCTTCAAGGTCGTTTATGCGCGAGTCGATATAAGACATGGCTCTCACGTCGTCGGCCATGACAAGGGCGTAGGCGTAGTCGCGCTGGAAGCGTCCCCACTGCAAGCCGTTGATCATGCCCAAGAAGTAGCAAGCCATCTTAAACTGCCGCAAGATGTAATAGCTACAGCCCAAGAGGTAACAAAGCTCAAAGAACGAGTAGAGGTTTTTGCTCTTCTCGTGCTTAAGCTGCTCCTTCAAGATGTCGTAGGCACTGTTCAGCCACGGCAACGCCTCGGCATAACGTTTCTGGTAGAAGAAGCGCGTGCCCTGATAGTAGAGATAAGCCTCTTGCTCGGAGAACGCTTCCCACAGCAACGCCTGGTGTATGTCGTCGGGCATGGTGCCACCCTCCTTCTTTGTTGCCACGACCTCCTTCCATAGGTATGTGAACTTTGCCTTTATCTGAGGCTCCTCCATGAGGTCATAGGCTATTGTGAAGACAACGCTCTTGGGCTTCGTTGCCTCCTCGTCGCAGGCGGGGTGGAGGGGCTGTATGCGTTGTGGCAAGAGCGTCATGCTCATCCTTATGTATAGCGCCTCGTTGTCGGATGAGCGGCTCATCATGGCAATGGAGACCATGCGTGTGGGCTTGTTGTCGCCATCCTCCTTGTATAATAAGGTGGCTTGCGCCTGTTGGCCCTTAAACTTCTTGTCCTTGATGAGCGGCAGCGTGAGGTCGTAGTCCATAATGCTGTAGTGGGCAACCTCCTCCACCGTCTTGTCGCCGTGTGTCACCATGAGGCTCAGCACCTCGTGAGGCTTTATGCCCAACGTGTCGCGCAGGATGTTGCCGAGGAGCGGACGCTGCGAGGGGGTATAGTGGGCTTGTTTGGGTGCGTCCTGTGTCTTTATCTCACCCTCAGAGAGCAGCTTATTCGCATACGACTCCTTCACGAAGCTCTCTTCAAAGTCGGAGTAATGGCCCTTCCTGTTGTATCGGCACACCTCTTCCACCTCGCTCATGACCATGTTGCGGCAGCTGAAGATGTCGTTGAGGTAGAGCATGAGCACATCGCCGTTGAGAGCGCTGGTGATTGCCAGTCCGACGATGATGTGGAGGTCGGCCTCTGCCTTGTCGGTGTCGCAAGAGTAGACCACCTCTGCCAGTCCGCAGCTCTGGTTTATCTTGTTTATGAACGTGCGAAGGCTCAGGATGTCGACAATGCTCTTGCTGTAGAAGAAGGGGTAGACAATGCGTGCTGTGTTGCCTTTCTTGCTGATCTCGAAGGAGAAATAGCCGCCCTGATACTGAAAGCTCATGGTTGCCTCCTCCTTCTCTTTCGTCACCTCCCATTTGCCGTTGACGTTTATCTCAGCCAAGGCGTTGCTGATGACCGCCATCTTGTCTTGCAGGCTGTCAAGGAACACAGTCTGTCCTGCTTTCGCCTTCTTGCGGTTTTTCCAACTCTTGTAGAAGACGAAGGCTATGATGAGGGCACAGATGAGAATTGTTATAACTATATAGGTATCCATAAATGGTTGTCGCTAAGATGAATATGTGTTGTTTGTGGAAAAATGCTTTAGACGACGATGTCGTTGCCCAACATTCGCGCCAGCTTGTTGCGCAGCTCCTGAGTGTCCTTATATTCTGCCATGAGCTTCATTAGCTCGTCGGCGGGGCCGTTGGTGGCTGTCTTGATCTTTTGTTGCAGCTCCTTAAGGTGGTGCTCGATATAGTCCATTCGGAAATCGTTGAGCAGATGCTCAAGCTGGTTGCGCACATTGTCAATGCGTGTTGCCTCTCTTGCCAAGCGGTCTTGCTCGTTCATCGGGGCATCGGCAGCAAGGGCTGTGGGCGACAGCTGGTAACGCTCTGCCGTCAGGTTGGTGGCTATCTTGCTTATCTCTATGTCTTCGTGGTGAATGAAGAACTGTTCAGCCTGGAACCCCTCGTCAGCCGAGTGGGCCACCGCCTCGTTCAGGATGCGCTCAAACGTGGGGTTTTCAAGATGCAGCCCGTCGATGCTGAGGTTGTAAGCCAGATATTGAGCCACGTTGAGGTTTATGAGGTTGCCGTCGGCATCTTCCACGTTGCGGTAGATAACGTCGTTGCCGTTGCGTATGACCATCTTCACGAGCATGCGCTCCACCTTCGACGCCTGTTGCAGCGGCGTGGCCACCGTGAGCTGCTGCGGTGCATTTGCGTGTGGCGGCTCGGATGATGTCTGTTGCCCTGCTTGCTGCTGTTGGGGGTTCATGCGGTCGCGGCCGTCGCGTATGAACTTGTTCATGGTGTTGATGAGCGTCGCCTCGTTCATGCTCATCCGCATGGCACACTCGTGCAGGTAGGTGTCGCGCAAGATCTGGTCTTGCACGAGCGAGATGCTCCTCACGATTGAGTTGATGGCCTCGGAGCGTTTCAGCGGATCGCGCTCGTTCTTGAGCAACAGGTCGGTCTTAAACTCCATGAAGTCGGTCTGGTTCTCCTCGATATATTTCTTGAAGTCGGCAGCTGTGTGCTTGCGTGCGAACGAGTCGGGGTCGTCGCCGTCGGGCAGCAGCAACACCTTGAGGTTCATGCCTTCCGACAGCAACATGTCGGTGCCTCTTAAGGCAGCGTGTATGCCAGCGGCATCGCCGTCGTAGAGCAGCGTTATGTTTGACGTGAAGCGGTGAAGGATATGGATCTGGTGCAGGGAGAGCGCCGTGCCCGAGTTGGCAACCACGTTCTCGATGCCACACTGGTGCATGGCTATGACGTCGGTATAGCCTTCCACCATGAACACGCGGTCTTCCTTGGCTATGGCTTTCTTTGCCTGGTATAAGCCGTAGAGCTCGCGGTCCTTGTGGTAGATTTCGCTCTCTGGCGAGTTGACATATTTCTGGTTCACGCCCTTGGTGCGCGAGTCGAGCACACGTCCGCCGAAGCCCACCACCTTGCCGCTCACGCCTATCCACGGAAAGATTACACGTCCGGCGTAGCGGTCGATGAGATCGCCGTGGTCGTTGCGGTAGCAGATGCCTGTGGCAAGAATGAACTCGTCCTTATAACCCTTCGTGCGGGCTGTGTTGGCAAGGGCGTAGCGGTCGTTGGGGTCGTAGCCGAGTTGGAATTTCTCTATGATGTCGTCGCGTATGCCTCGTGAGCGGAAATATTGCATGCCTATGGCCACGCCATCGGGTGTGTTGCGCAGCTGGTCTTTGAAATAGCCGGCAGCCCACTCGTTCACGATGAACATACTCTCGCGCTTGCTCTCCTCCTCCTTTTCCTCGTTGCTCAGCTCGCGCTCATGGATCTCGATGTGATATTTGTTGGCAAGCCACCTCAAGGCCTCGACATAGGTCATCTGCTCATGCTCCATGATGAAGCTTATGGGGTTGCCTCCCTTGCCGCATCCGAAGCAATGGCAGGTGCCGCGTGTGGGCGACACATAGAACGACGGGGTCTTCTCGTTGTGGAAAGGGCACAGTCCCTTATAGTTTACGCCGCTCTTGTGAAGCGTCACAAACTCGGACACAACCTCCACGATGTTGGCTGCGTCTTTTATCCGGTCTACTGTTGCTCTGTCTATCATCTTGTTCTCTGTCTGTCGTTATGGCGGCGTTGACTGGCGCCTGATGAAAAAAAATAAGGAGTTGCTGTTATGAGATACAAATTTAGAAAAAAATATTGAGATTGAGGCCTTTTTGGAAAACCTTTTGTTGCGACGGGCACAAAAAAAATCCTGCCGCCGCTCTTGCGGTGACAGGATTATCCCTAATGACCGATTTGGGATTATGAGGTTTGCTCTTCGCAAAACGATGCTGTCGGCCACTTGTCGTGAGGCTGAGGCTATAGGCAATAGTTGCCGCTGAACAGCTCTTTCTTGTCGACAGGCTGCATGACGCTCAGGAAAGCCTGAAGCTCCTCTTCGCTCTTGACGAGCTTTCCGCGCAGCGACCTCACACGGCTGAAGGTGTTGAAGCGCTGGTCGTCGCTGACAAACCATTTCTCGTCTGTGATCTGGCCTCTGGCGTGTGCTATGTCGTGATGGATCTTGAAGGCATACTTGGCAGCCACGGCAGAGAGGAAACGTTGCCCTTTGTCTGTGGTGACGAGCAAGAGCAGACAGCGTCCGCGCTGACGTTTTCGTGTCTGTTCGCTCACCTTAAGATGAGAGGCGCTGGTGCTGACCGTTATGTTCCATCCACAACGGTTGATCTGGTCTGCCTTCTTCTTGAACAGCACGCCGTGGGGCGAGGTGTCGTCAAGGCGAAGGAAGCAGATAAGATAGTGGATCATCTCGTGCAGGAGCACGGTCTGATAGTCGCGTTCGGAACAGTCGTAATAGGTGCTGATGTAGATGTAGAAGGTGCGCTGGGGCTTGGAGAACCAATTTTTCCTTGATGTCACACATTTCATGTAGCCGAACCTTGTGCGTGCCTTCGAGAGACGGAACGACGGGGTGGGCAACGTGTCGCAGAAATAAAGGTGGTTAAACTTCGCGAACCATTCGCTGAGCAGCAACGTGGTGAGCGTCATGACGCTTACTTGTTTTTGCAGGTTGTCGCCTTCTTGCAACAGGTCGTTTTCTTGCAGGCTGTTGCCTTGTTGCAAGCTGTTGCCTTGTTGCAAGCTTTTGCCTTGTCGCAGGCTTTTGCCTTGTCGCAAGCTTTTGCCTTGTCGCAAGCTTTTGCCTTGTCGCAGGCTTTTGCCTTGTCGCAAGCTTTTGCCTTGTCGCAGGCTTTTGCCTTGTCGCAGGCTTTTGCCTTGTCGCAGGTTGTTGCCTTGTTGCAAGCTTTTGCCTTGTCGCAGGTTGTTGCTTTAGGACAGGTCGTTTTTTGCTTGCAGCATGCTGTTTCTTTCTTGCAGCATGCTGACTGCTCGTCACAGCCTGGCATGATCTCAGCAAGCTTGGCAGCAATCTTGTCTTTCATGACGGTGCTCACGACAACCTTGCCGTCGGGTGCTATGAGATACATCGATGGAATCCACTTGATGTGGTATGCGGCAGAGATCTGCGTCTCCTTCCATTTCTTCAGCTCGCTCACCTGTGTGTAGGCGATGTTGAAGTCGCTGATGGCTTTCACGAGGTTTTCTTTCTTGTCATCGAACGACACGCCGATAAACTCGACACCACGCTCAGCATAAGTGTTGTGCAAGGCTGCAATGGCAGGCAGGTCCTTGCGGCAGTCGGGACACCATGATGCCCAGAAGTCGAGCACCACATACTTGCCGCGCATGTCGCTGAGCTTCACCGTCTTGCCGTCGGGTGTGGCGAGAGCAAAGTCGGGAGCCTCGGTGCCAGGCTTCAACAGTTCGGTTGCATACTTGGCATCGTCGTCTTGCTGAGCCGATGCCTGGTTGTTGTTCTCTACGTTCTGTGCCGTTGTGGCAAAGAGAGGTGCCGCCAACATGAGGACGGCAAATGTGATTTTCTTGATCATTGTTCTTATTTTTTTAAAGTGACAAACGGGTGAATGACGAAAAGATAACGGCAAAAAGCCCGGTCATTCGTTATTGTCGGATGAAAATGTTTGTTCTTTTGGCCAGTTGACGAGATGGAGCTTCTCCGTGGCTCGTGTGAAGGCGGTGTAGAGCCAGTGAATGTAGTCGGGGGTGAGCATGTCGTCGGTCATGTAGCCTTGGTCCACATACACATGTGCCCACTGTCCGCCCTGTGCTTTGTGGCACGTCACGGCGTAAGCATATTTTATCTGCAGGGCATTGAAATGGGCATCGTGTCGCACCTTGTCAATGCGCTCGTGCTTGGTGTGGATGTCGGCATAGTCGGCCATCACGCCCTCATAAAGCATCTGGTTCTGCTCAGGGGTGAGGGCAGGGGCTTCAGAGAGCAGACTGTCGGTGAGCACGGTGGCTGTGAGCTCATAGTCGTTATAGTCGGGGAAGGAGAGGGTGAGGTCGGCAAAATGGAGCCCGTAAAGCTCATGCACGTTACGCACGCGGCGTATGACGGCCCTGTCGCCGTTGGCGATAAACTGTAAGGGCGCCTTCTCGTCTGCTCCCGCCCAGAAGTAGTTGTTCTTCACGATCATGAGCATGTCGCCCGTGGTGAGCTGCTCCTCGCATCCGAGCACCATGTTTCTGATGCCTTGGTTGTAGATGTTGGCGCGTTTGTTGCTCCGCGTCACCACCATGGTCTCGTCCTGTCCCACCTCGCTGTAGCTTGTTGCCAACTGCTCAATGAGCTCGTCGCCTCTCACGACCTGTATGTCGGTGAAGCGGTTGAAGACGATGCGTGGCAGCTGGGTCATCTCGTCGTGCGTGATCATCTGCCTTATGACGGTGGCGTTGTAGAGGATGCCCGACTGCTGACTCTGTCGCAGCACCTCTCTGAGGTCCGACTCGAAGACACGCAGACCGTAGCCTTGCATGAACGCCGTTGAGAGGGCAGGCGACTCTTCTTCGCCCACGGGTGGCAGCTGAGCCGTGTCGCCGATGAGCATTAGGCGGCAACCCTTGCCGTTATACACATACTGCACGAGGTCGTCGAGCAGCCGGCCGCTGCCAAAGACCGACTGGGTCAGTCCTTCGTTGGCAATCATCGATGCCTCGTCTGCCACAAACAGCGTGTCGGTGTGCAGGTTGTCGTTGAGGTTGAAATCGCCCTCAAACGTTTTCTGTCTGTAGATCTTGCGGTGGATGGTGAAGGCCGGCATGCCCGCGTTCACCGACAGCACCTTGGCGGCACGGCCTGTGGGGGCGAGGAGCACCACCTTGCGGGCATAGGCTGTGAGCATGCGCACGATGGCGGCCGTGAGCGTGGTCTTGCCCGTTCCGGCAGAACCGCGCAGCACCATCACGCTCATGGGCTGTGGCGAAGCCATGAACGTGGCAAACACCCGCAGCACATCAGCTTGTCCCTGGGTCGGGGGGAAGGGGAAAAACTTCCCCATCAAGGCTATAAACTCTTCCATCCTGGCTGTTTGTTGCAGAGGAGCAACAGGTATCATTTTCTGTTGTTTCTATTTTTCCTCGTTGTTCTGTTCTTTCTCTTCGTTCTGTCCCTCTTCTTCGTTTTGCTTCTCTTCGTTGTCAGTCTCTTTGTCGTTGTCAGCCTCTTTGTTCATAAAGATGCTGAAGTTGACGCTGCCATAGGCACGATGCTCCACAAAGTGGGGGTCGTCCTCAAAACTGTTGTGCTTGCCGTGCTCAAACACCAGTATGCCGTCGGGCTTGAGCAACCCGTGCTCAAAGACAAGACGCGGGATGGTGGGCAGTTCGGGAAGAGCGTATGGCGGGTCGGCGAAGATGATGTCAAACTTCTGTCGGCACGTCTTGATGAAACGGAACACGTCGCCTCGTATGAGCGTGTGGTTCTTTGCTCCAATCTTGGCGATACACTGGCGTATGAACGCAGCATGGTCGCGGTCGGCTTCAATGCTTATAACCTCCTTGCAGCCTCTTGACAGCAGTTCAAGCGAGATGCTGCCCGTTCCTGCGAAGAGGTCGAGCGAAAGGGCTTCGTCAAAGCACACATAGCCGTTCATTACGTTAAAGATGTTTTCTTTGGCAAAGTCGGTTGTGGGGCGTGCCTTGAACGAACGTGGAATGTCGAAATGACGACCCTTGTATAATCCTGTAATTATTCTCATTGTCTTGTCTTTTTTTCGTTGAAAAATGGTTGGAAAGCTCAATCGTCTTTATAGATAGCTCTCCTTTTTTTGGGGTTTCCCTTTTACAGGAAGCTTTCTTTTTGTGGCAAGCCCTCCTTTTCTTGGAGGTTCTCCTTTACAGAAAGCCTTCTTTTTTGTGGCAAGCTCTCCTTTTCTTGGTGGTTCTCCTTTACAGAAAGCTTTCTTTTTTGTGGCAAGTCCTCCTTTTCTTGGTGGTTCTCCTTTACAGAAAGCTTTCTTTTTTGTGGCAAGCCCTCATTTTTCTTAAAATCTACCTTATTATATACGGCCTCATATCAGATTGTCGTAAAGAGCCAGCAGGTCGAAGGGAAGCTCTTGCGTGTTTTCTTCAGCGAGAAGCGAAGACGGCTCGCGTTTTGCAACATTACTGACAAACTCGCCTGCCATCTGCACATACTTGTCTGTGGTGGCGGTGGTGCCGATGATGTCGAGCAGGTCGTCGCTGGGCTTCATGCCGAGCTGCTGCCATGCGTTGAGCGTGTAATAGACAGCGTCGGCTGCCATGGAAGCATCGAAGCGGTTGCAGAACACAATGTGGTTTTGGCGGAACGACACCAGTTCCATGGTCTTGCCGTGAAGGTAGGCATACATCTTGCGCTTGGCGCTCTTATAGCTGTCGGCGTGGAGATGTTGCCACACAGGGAGCATGAGCGGAAGGAAGGTCACCATCTTAAAGTTGTCGTCGAGCACCAGTTTGAGGTCGCGGTTTACAGCGAAGGCCACCACCACATTGGCGCTCTCAAGCATGGAGGTCATCACCTCCACGCTCTTGTCTTCGCCGTAGGTGTAGGCATAGAGCTGTTCCGCCTTCTCGTTGTCACACTCGTCGGCGGGTATGACAAGCACGGGCGTGTCGATGAGCACTCGTGCCGAGCGATGCTGTTCAGCCAGCATGTGGCTGTCGTTGAACGCTTGGCGCAGGTTGGCAGCCGTGGACACACCGCTCTTCATGTGGTATGGCTCATGGCTTATGGTGCTGTCGGCTTCTCTCTTGGAGAACGACATGGCGTGTTCGCTGATTCTTATTGTCAGTTGCATGATTGGATGTGTTTTAAAGCCCCACCCCCTCGCCGCCCCTTGGGCGGCTCACCCCCCCCC
>OBLI01001519.1_pt1 | contig 22364 bp, 18 predicted proteins | sample 1519701 | NCBI WGS metagenome assembly OBLI01 (sample SAMEA3663005, study PRJEB22513) | pig gut metagenome | biome: pig gut; feature: pig-associated habitat; material: faeces | place: France | collected 2012
TTGTTATCAAATCGTTATTGAAAAGCCTCAGAAACCGCATAAATACGGCATTCTTTGAGTTGCTTTCATTATTCAAACTCCCTAGTTCCATATCTTTTTCTGATGTGAAACTATGGTAAAATCGGTGTTTCTATTTTTTTATATCTCCCAAAACACCTAGTTTTTCTTGTGCTTTTTCGATAAATAGAATCATTTTAGAATCACGAAAGAATCATCCGTGATTCTAAGAGTTGCTTCTTTATTCTGCAAAAGCACCCTTAACACAACGAACAATTTTGACATCATTCGTCTAAAAACAGTATAACATATCAGCCACATAAAAGCCAGTAGAAACTTAACTATTGAATCTAAAAAAATCCTCCAGATTAATAATCTGAAGGATCCTTTTCTGTCCAATATTTATTTTACTCATTTTTTCCAATAAGATTTTGCCAACCTTTTGCAAGTATTGATCCAACCCCATCTTGCTTAGTTATTGCTCCTACACTCCTTGCTGATGGAGCATGTTTGTTTTTTGATTTTGCAACATCACTCATTATATTCGCTGCCTGTGCATCAGTTAAATTCCCTATCACAAAAGATAAGTAATTATCCTTTTTTCCTGCCATATTCGATTCCTCCTCTAAAAAGTAAATACTTTTGTTTCACCATCTTCCATCGTCTTTTCTACCAGGCCTTCTCCAAATCCAATTTCTGCCATCTTCACAGGGTCTATACCCATTTCTCCGCTTTCATTAAAAAGAATATTATAAACATCTACTGTTCCATTTTTTCTCTTTACAGCCAAGAATTTCTCATTTAAAGAAATCACCTCGTCACCTTTTTTCAATATATTAATTTTTATCATTTTCTACCTCCTCAGAATCTAAACAAACTCGTTAAACCTTTGTGTACATTTTGATGACAATCATGACATAACGTCACAATATTGTCCTCATCCGCTGCTCCACCCATTGCATAATCAAATAGATGATGTCCTTCTGCATGATCTTTACTTCCACATATTTGACAGGTCTGCAAGTCTCTTTCACGCCCTTTCCTTTGTACTCTAGAATGCTCTGCTCCTCTTTTCATATAACTCCTCCTTTATTATGAAAGCATCTTTCACTTTTGTTACATAAACCTTTTTCCGCCAATTCTCAGCGGATACTCATTTGAACGCTCCGCTGAAGAAAACTTAGAAAGGAGGTATTTCGACGGGCTGATCATAGATTTATCAGGTCTCCTACCCGTTATAGTCCAAATGAGATTATCATAATTGAATTCTATTCTCCCAGAAGACGATCATTTCATAGAATAGGATTCGGTATTATTTACTTTTATAAGTGCTTTTTTAAATGTAGAAACATCTTTTAGCCCAAGAGCTTTTACAGTATCCTTATGACTTTTCATTTCTTCTAACAATCTGCTTTTTCTGATTCTTTCCTGAACTGTCATCCCAGCACCCTCTCTTCTTTTGATGATTTAATTATAGTCTCTAGCAAGTTCAAAATATACGTAGATTGCTGCGAATTAAGGCTTGTTATTTCCCCGACAGCTGTGGAAAAGGTGGTAATTTTCGAGTATAATATTGTATGCAATACAATAAGATTACGAGGGGGAAATACTATGGGTAAAAAATCCATTAAAGAAAATAAAAACATATACCAGCAAGCTCGCGATGAAATTGAAATGACTAGAGCTGCTGTAGAAGATGCCACTGGTGGCATTTTAACTTCAAGCAGAGTTGAAAAAATCGAAAACGGATCTCTAAAAGCGCATCCGGAAGATGTAATCCTAATGGCCGAGGTTTATAACAAACCAGAGCTTTGCAACTACTTTTGCACTAACGAGTGTCAAATAGGGAAAAAATACGTTCCAGAAGTAGAGACTATCCATGATCTTCCACAAATCACAATGGAGCTTTTATCTAATCTAAATGCTCTTAACCGTGATAAAGAACGCATAATTGATATTACTGCTGATGGACAGATTTCAGCGAGAGTGTAAATTATTTTGTGTAAACCTCTTGAATCGATGTTGAACATCATGATAGGGTTTTGAAAATGTTAAAGTTCTAATGTGCCTTGATTTTGGCACAATCTAAGCAGGCTGTCAACGGCAGCCTGCTTGTTTTATAAGGTGGGACATCTTATTCGAGGTCTTCCGGTGATATACGGTCTCCAAAATATATCATGAGTTGGTCCAGTGTCTGTCCCCAATTCCATGCCGTGCCGGTCCACTTTTTTGTGATATCCATCATGGCCAGATAAATGCTCTTGAATAGAGCATCATCCGTTGGAAAAACAGCCTTTGCCTTTGTGACCTTTCTCAGACCGCGATTGAAGTTTTCGATGGCATTTGTAGTGTAAATAAGCTTTCGGATTTCCGGTGGATACTTAAAGAAAGTTGATAGCTGTGGCCAGTTATTTCGCCAGGAAGCAACGGAGGCCGCATATTTCTTTCCCCAGGTTTCTTCCAATTCATCCAGTTTTTCAAGAGCCAGTTCTTCGGTTGGTGCCTGATAGATTGCCTTTAAATCCCTGACAAAAGGTTTCATATCCTTATAATTCACAAACTTCGTTGTATAACGAATCTGATGAACAATACAGCGCTGTATTTCCGCCTGTGGATAGACAGCTCCTATGGCGTCTGCAAAGCCTGTTAATCCGTCTACAGAGATAATCATGATGTCTTCCACACCACGGTTCTTGATTTCATTCAAGACTCCAAGCCAGTACTTTGCACTTTCGTTGCCGCCAATCCACATACCCATGACTTCTTTCGTTCCATCGAGTCGAATTCCAATAGCAACATAAACTGCCTTCTTAACCGTGCGGTTTTCTTCTCGAACATGGAAGTGTATCGCATCCATAAATACCACTGCATACTTTCGTTCAAGTGGTCGATTTTGCCACTCTTTTGCGATGGGCAGAATACGATCCGTCATATGTGAAATCATTTCGGCTGATGCGTCTACACCATAAACCTCATGCAGATGAGTGGAAATATCACGCGTGGTCATCCCTTTTGCATACATTGAGAGTACTTGGTCCTCGATATTTGAGATGTCCGTTTGGTTTTTCCTTACGACCTGTGGTTCAAATTCACCTTTGCGATCACGAGGAATATCCAAGTCTATTTCACCCATGGATGAAACAACCGTTTTCTTGCTGTAACCATTTCTGCTATCATCCGTATCCTTGTCTTTGTAATTATACTTGGAATAACCAAGCTTTGCGTCCATTTCAGCCTCTAGCATACCTTGTAGCGTATCGCCTAGAAGGTCTTTGAGCATCTCTTGGACATCCTGAGCATCCTCTGGTTGATAATGCTCAATCAGGCTGTTAATAAATGCCTTTCTTTCTGGTGAGAGTTTTCTTTGTCTTGCCATAAAAATATCCTCCTGGATTAATATTTATTCTAACATCAATCCAAGAGGATATATATTCATATCTTTAGTTTACACAAAATTTTTTACAGTCTCATTTCAGCGGATGAACGTGAAGATTTTGAATTATTTAGGGAGCACCTATCAGAAATGTCTTTAGCTATCGAAACCTTAAAACTCTGGGTTGACAAAGAACTTGCATAAACAAAAGCGGCCTCATTTGGAGACCGCTTGGGAATATCCCAGCTGGAAATCTATTTTGAAGAACGTCTAATCGGACGCAACCTGTAAAAACAGCTTGTTTTAGGCAGGTTTTATTGACATGCCCAAAAACTCCTGTATAATGCAGATATGGGCAGAATCCGGAAAATCGACTCTGCCCATTTGTAACTATTCACAAATCTTATATCAGTTTTTAATGTTTACACAAAACTTGAAACGGTCTCGACCGCTTTTGTTTATAACTTCGTAAATGCTTTTGTTATTTCAGTTGTTAATTCCAATTGACTTTCCCCATCAAGTCTGTACGATGTTCTAATGACCATCGTCCCTATAATCGCATAGGAACCAGAATATAATAATGTATTATCAAATCCGGATAGGTATTCACATCTTGCCTCTGCGTCTTTCACTGATTTATATACCTCAATGGCTCCACCAACATCTGTTCCTTTATCAACAATCGTATCTCCTTCAACACTATCACTATCTATATCACTTATAGTAAAATACAAACAAGCAGTATAACCACCATCTTTTCCAAGCATCATATTGGGGTCATTATCCTCAGATACGGCTTCTACTTCCTTTATCTTACTAACTGTTTTTAATCTTTCCGTCACCCATTTTTCTGAGGGATTCTCTATTTGAGCAACAACCTTAAGATCATCTTTCATGCTGTCAATCAACTTGTATATCGTCGCAGTATCATTTTCAATCTTATTAGCCGTATTTCCGCCCAAAACGGTCTGTATTACATCAGCAAGTTCTACACTCTCTTTTTCTAATCTCCCTGCTGTAGCAGAAATCCCTTCAATATTATCTACACAGACTTTTTTTAATGCTTCATCGTATCTTGTAGACATTTCATTATATTCATCTACAGCCTTATTATAGGCATTCGTTGCTTTCATAGCCGGACTTATCATCATAAAGTATAAACTAATACAAGCTACTACAAGAATACCTATTACTATCCCCAGAATTTTCTTAGTTTTATTTGGAACAACTACTTCTTCACTGTCGTTTTTTTTTTCGTCTCTGGGCTCGTCTGGCATCAATGCCTTTTCTAATTCTTTTATAGCCTTTTCCGTTGTATGCTGGTTAAATAAACCTTCTTTAGCATATCCAACAATTTCAACTCTTCCCGGCAAAAACTTTAATGCCAAATAAGCCATGCTTCCAACCTTACCATTCTTTATCGCAGCAAGGTAAATGTTTTCATCTTCCAATTCAGCAACAACACGCCCAACCTTCCAAATAGCATCCCTTAGTTTTAAATACGTAAGTTTCTTTACCTTTATCTCATCTTCAATTAACTTATCTTCCTTCACAGGAACATTATTATCTATTAATACGTTCTTTAATTCCTCGTTCATGACCCCTCCTAATGTACGAAAACAATTCCCTTCATGGTTGTAAGCATTTCTGCTCTTACTTCCTCTTCTGTTGGAACCACAATCTTTTCCCTCGAAGCAACCTTACTTTCAAATAGTGGTTTCATTAAATCTTCTGCAAATTTTTCTCTATTCTCACTTTGATACATATCTTTAAGAGTACTTCCTGTAAGCTTATCTTTTAAATCATCAACCAAGTCGTCTGCTTCTTCCTGACTAATTAAATAATCCACACACATTGTCTCAAACTTAGAAGAAATAATTTCAAACATTTGATCTGAATCACTCTCAAAGAATTTACTCAGCGTCCATTTCGAAACAAAGCCTGCTGTCGCTCCACCAGCTATTCCTCCAACAATTGCTCCAGCAGTTGTTCCTCCCCCCGGAAGGATGAGTGTGCCAATTGCACCTCCAGCTATATGTCCAACATATGCTCCTCCGACACTAACAACAGTGACACATAGATTCTGTAATAACTGCTCCTTTGAAATTCTTCCTCTAAACAGATCAACAATATCTGATGCGGTTAATACAACAACTATTACTCCTCCTGTTATTATCTGAGATTGTAATAACTTAGATATCTGACCAGCAATCTGACTTGAAGAAAGGCCTGCTGCCTCTACCCCATATGTTTGTAAGATTGCTTCTGATAGTCCCTTCCCTAAATTATTGGCTATCGCATCCGTCATAGGAGCCATAGCCGCAGGTATTCCCGTTTTAGCAAGCTGACTCGAAATTACATATGTTGCAAACACATATCCACCAGTTTTTAATCCATTCAAGCTTGCCTCTTTTAATGCTTCCTTGTTTTCAAGTCCATTATATCTGCATATTGCATAATCTAATACAAAACTGATACCAATCGCGCCAGCAGCAACTATCATTCCATTTTTTGCATCATATTTTAACGAATCAATATTCCCAGCCTTTGTTATATTTACAGCCTGCTGGTAAGTAACTTTTCCTTTTCTTACAATATTGGATGCCTCATTTGGATCAGTAACACCTGGTACTTTACCAGCTTCTATTTTTTTCGCCATAGATTCTACTGCCTTTTCATATTGATCAGCAGGAACCTCTAATTGCATCGGCTTACCTTCAGCATCTACATATCTATACAAACCGGTTTCTTCATCAAATGCTGCCGATACGCTTTTGCTAGCGGTAGAATAATACTTATCCTGAATAAGTGTAACTTCACCATTTCGATTTACTATTTTTCTATCCGGTCCATTTTTCGCATTGTCATCTCCAACGACTGTAGCATTTCGTCCTTTAAGCACATCCGATAAATTGTTTGCACGCTCAGCGGAAAATCCATGTCCTTTCTCATAAGTAAATTTTCTTTCGATTGTAAGATTCTCAACAGTCTTTAAATTACCTTCAAGATATCCACCTAATTCACCAATCGTTGTAGGACTTTCTTCTTCATAACCATTTGACTCTTTTGCAAATGCCTGTATTGAAGAACTATTTATAAAAAATGTTGCAAGTATCAAACCTGCTAAAATTCTTTTCATATTGACCACCCCACCTCAAAATCACCTAATAATTATATCATCCAATGCCATTACTCTCCACATAAAAGTGCGATAATTCCTGCAACTACAAGGATTGGCAGTGCTATGTAAATCAAGCCTCCCAAAACTAATCCAATAAGAATAATCGGGAAGCATACGATGTAAAGTAAAACTTTTGCAATTCCCCATGTTGCCTTAATAGCGAATACTATAAGTTTCCAACCCAACCATATCAAACCAATCATAAATAATATATACAACATAATCGTTTCCTCCTTGTGAATACTTCTTGCTTATATTGATATTTTACATAACGCTCAAATCACCATAAACACTGATATATGTGAAATTCAACATCATAATTCTCCGAAAAAGAGAAAAGAGAGGCGCATCGCACCTCTCCTATACTGAACCTTTATATCATCGCCTTAATCAAAATACTCTGCTATAATACGTTCTACCTGCTCTTCAAAGTATTCCTTAAATTCTTTCACGTACTCCAACTTTACCTCATATGGAATCTCCTCCATAATCTCATTCACTTTTATGGTTCTGTTGTAGACAGTCTTTACCATTTTTTCTTTGGCATTCTTTCCGGTCTTTTTCCCGAAAACGGTAATATACAGCTCTGTCTCTGAAAACTCGTCTGCTTCCATCTCCTGAACATCATCCCCCAGCATACCGTTATTTTTAAGGAAGATAAGCCAATCCTTGTCCGTCATTCTGTGAAAGAGTCTACTAAAGTAAATCCTTGTTTGTAGATCCAGATTAGAGATATCCGCCTCTTCTTCCGTAGCTCTTGAAGCGAGTGCCGGATCATTCAGACGGAAATCATTCACATTAAACATTTCCTCTAATGATAAAAAGCCTCTAAGCCAATCCATTAAACTCTGCACTAACGCCTCCGAGAGCGGATGTGTCGGGCATTTCGCATCCAATCTATCCTTAACCATTTTTGCCGTGACTGATTCAATATCAGCTTCTTCTTCGCACAGGATTTCACTCATAGCCTTATGAACAGCATTTAAATTCTTAATCTGCGCCTCTGTCAGATTATGCTCTTCTCCCATTAAAGCACGAATGTATTCAAACTTATAAATCCCAATAAATGTGCTGATAGTGTAATTGGTACTCGCACTCTTGTTAAAGAGATTGAAAATCTCCACCATCTTTTCATCTATAATACTCACCAGATCCTCTGCCTTTTTAGGATGGAATTTATAGAGATTTATAATGTACCAAGCCTTCTCTTACAGCCACCTTGTGTAGATTAGCAAATATACTTTCTATTACTGCTGCCTGTTCGTACTCTGAAAGCTTTGCGAACTCTCGTTGCAATTTCGTCTTATAAACGCCAGTTTTTACAGCATCATATATTTCTGCTCCTTTAGAAAAATACTCTGCTTCCTTGTTCTTTTCGAATGATAAAAAATTGTTTGCTTCCATAAAATCGTTCCTCCTTGGAAATAAAAAATTTCTTAGGGAGGCCGATTTTTAGCCCCAGGCATATCTATAGAAATGGACTTTGAGAAACAAAAAACTTCCTCCCCTGGCTACTAACCAGGCAAGGAAGCCTTACTCACACACAAAAAAAGGGGCATGAAACTTCCAGTTACTCTGGTTGTTTCACGCCCCTCGTGCTCACATACATTTAAATGTCTCCACGTCCATACGTGCTTCAATATGTAATTTTCAAATCTTTAGTGATTAGATAAAGAACTTATCTCCAACCACTCTTTCCAGAAATTTCTCCTCTGTCATGTTATGAAGAGATCTGGCTTCTTTACAATACGGGCATAAAATTGTAATGCCCTGTAAAACTAATGATTTACCGTCACCGGTTGGTGTGTATGCCATTCTAAGGCCTTTTCTGTCTTTGCGACAATGAATATTGATCGTACGCATAATATAATCTCTCCTTTAGATTAAAAGTCTATCGAAGAGGAAAAGGGAAATGTTGTCACCTCTTGCGTTTATACCATAGCCGTGATCAATCGGCTAACGTAGCAATGTTTCCGTTTAGAGCCGGAGCTTTGCCCCATCACTACGCATCTCCTATGCTGATCGATAATCGAACACCCGTTCTATTATCTGTAATCAGTATATCATATGCATAGTAGATTGCAAGAGTCTTTCGAACATTCGTACGCATTCCTCTTTTGATATAAAATTTTCAAAGTTACTATTTCGAATGCTGCATCCTTGTCTCCCTTGGGATTGTCTACATTTTACTACCCCAAATACAAAAAACACGGCCACTTTCTGTCCAATAAAAAAGCCCTAAAACACGCCGTTTGACGCATTTTAGAGCTTATAAAACTGCCTTATATGGGACAGATACTGTCCCAAAATCATAAAAGATCTTTGACCTCTACTTTTTTGTCTAGGAATTCGTTAATAACTGATAGTTTTTCCAAATACATAGTTTCCAAAACAAAATCATACCACTTATGCGCATCATTTCTTAGCACTAATGGTGTAGGAGAATTCGAAATTATATGCATGCTTACTTTATATGGCAAATGAAGGCATAAACATATTGCTACAAGTGATTTAATATCAACCTTTTCACCAGCAAGACATCTCTCCAATGTTTTCCGGCTAACACCACGTTTTTGAATCTCGGTATGTGAAGGACTACCCACCCACTCTATAGCCATTTTTAATGACTCAACATAATCATTTGGTAATTTTAAGAGAAAATCTCTTGTACTGGTCACAAATCTATCTAATTCCTTATCCTTGCTTTCCTTTGTAGCATGGCCACCACGATAGTTAGGTACAAAGTCTATCGTGACTCCACGTTCACGGTTTAAAAAGCATTCCGTATGATACTTTTCTGGACATAGTCATATAACCCTGTTTCTCTGCGGATTCTCGATATACTACTATCAACGTACTTTTTAACCATTGTTGCCGGTAATTGAATACGTGGAGCGAGATTATTTGCCTGCCATTCAATAAAATCAAACTTCTTTTCCACTGAACCGCCGACTATTTTACAACCGATATGTGTAATTTCTCTCTTATACATCCTGGCGAGAGCTACTGCCTTTTTATGGCGGTCCCAGTGGACGCACTCATGCACGATGGTATTATTAAACGCACCTATTCCATAAAGCCATGACTGCGTTGTATCCACAAGAATTGTTCCTGCCGGAATACTTTCAACATGAACTTCGCCCGTAGTATCATCATAGATATCTGCGGTTCCATCGTAAAAGTATATTCGCCCAAACACATTTCCATCAGCCGAGATACGTGCTTGTCTTACGGCAAGTCCCATTGCCTCACACAATTTATCCGGTTCTATAGAAATAGGCTCCAGTAAAGCTTTAGGATAATACTTTCTCAAAAAGTTCTCCGCCTCAGTATCAAGCTTCGCCCTGGATATAATCGCTACCAAAGCATCATCCATCGGTTGAAATTGCTTTGGCTTTGTCGTGTAATCCTCAACATCTAAAAAGGTTATATTTTCCAACTCATCGCCAATATCTCCCTCGCATGTAAATAAAAGCCATGGGTTCTGGTCTTCATAATCATCATAATGATGATCGCCCTCAAAAGTATAAACTTCCAATTCCAGAAATACATAAAATTTAATTCTACACCCAGGCATATCTTCCACTTTTACGTGCTTTACCCGAATTTCTTCTAACTTAATATTTCCAACCTTATGAAGACTCCATCCAAGGTCAAACCTATTTGCGTTTTCCTGCAAAAACCTATTTGCCCTTGAAAATAGTTCATTATATAACTTGTCTTGTACGTAACTCGCTAAAGATGCCGATATCATTACGAATGCCCCCTTATTCTATTTTCAGTAAACCCTTTCCAATAGCAATTTCAAGTGACATCTTTTTTGTTTCCGGTACGCTATCAAAACTAATTTCTGCTATATTATCTTCTCTATCTACAACAACGCCTCTGCCGTATTTCTTATGATTTACAATAACCCCCGCCTCAAAATCTGCCATCAATGCTTCAATCTCTTTTTTTCGCTCCATTGATTTTGCCAATTCATCAGCATAACTAGTATAGCGCGCTGTTCTATTTTCTATCTTCCTTCTGCTTTTTGATTCTATTCCTGTCGGTTTTGGCTTCATATCAAAAACCTTTTTACTAAAAGCCGATGTATGAATCATTCCCTGCGTAAAAATGTATAATTCATTTTTGGCTCGGGTCATTGCCACATAATACAAACGCCGTTCCTCTTCATACAGAGAAATCTCTGCATCCGTAGCATTCTTCTTTGGTGCCGGTCCGGATGGTAAAATCCCATCCAGCATATCAATCATATACACACGATCATATTCCAAACCTTTGCTGGAATGAATCGTTGATAAAACAAGATTGCTGTCTGCATTCCCCGGCGCCTCTGCAATCGTTTCATGCAAAGCTTCCAAGTGCGGAAGAAAAGCATGTAAATCATCTTCCTGATTGGCCAATAGCTGCAGTATTTCCGATTTACCAAAATCCATGCCATGTTCGTCCATATATGCCGAATACCCCATGAAATTCAAGATTCTATATACAGCTTTTCCGGTGCTTTCTCCCTTCATATTAATAAAATGTGTTGCCAAAGCCCGGCATTGCTTTCTTGTATAGGGAGAAATATCCAAATCATCTATAAGCTCTATCAAAGGCTTTTTTCTTCGGTTCATTTCAACCACTTTTGTTGCATTTACCTTACTGATTCCTGCTCCCATCTTATAGTAGATGTTCATAAATGCTTCATCATCGTATGGGTTTAATGCCAAACGAATAAAATCACAAATATCTGTCACCACCGGATGCGTAAAGAATGTCATCTCACGGCTTTTCATCCTATACGGAATCTGTTCTCGCTCAAGAGCATCTATGAGTGGAAGTGCACTTTCGTTATTCCTATATAAGATTGCTGTCTCCCGGTCACAATCCTTTGCCATCTTTAGCAAATAGCTGTACTGTGCCTTTCTCGATTTCACATCTATCTGACGCAAAATCCCGCCTGCCGGACGTGTGGCAACCATTTTCTTTTCATGTCTCTTTTTATTATCCTGGATCAAATCATTTGCAGCAACAACGATTTCCTCATTGCTTCTGTAATTTGACTCCATGAGAAGCACTCTTGCATCTTTACGCCTCTTTTCAAAAGAGACCAAAGCCTCCGGATACGCAGCACGGAATCCAAAAATACTCTGATCCTCATCTCCTACCATAAATAGATTTCCATTTTCTCCGGCAAGAAGATCTATTAAGTCGTGTTGAATCCTGGACGTATCCTGTGCCTCATCCACGCAAATATACCTGTATAAATTCCTAAAATATTGCAAAACCTCCGGATACTTCTGCAAAATCATCAAAGCATAGACCATCTGATCATCGAAATCCATCAGTTTCATCTTCCGCAGTTCGCTTTGATATAGATTATAAATATCAGGGAATCCCTCAACGTCTGTTTTCAGCTTGGATATCTGCTCACCCGAGAGGCGCATATTTTTTACATAATTTATCCCGGTCTCGATATTCTTGATATCTCCCTCTGTCGCAAACTTCTTCGTTACATGCTTATAAATATTCTTAAATAGTGAAGCCTGCACTTTCTTATCAATGATGTCATAAGGTTTCTGTCCGATTTGCCTCCCATAAAACATGAGTATCTTCTGAGAGATGCCATTAATCGTACGGAACTCTACCCGCTCACCATATTGGTCACCAAATTTCTTAGCGAACCGCTGCTTCATATCTTTTGTAGCAGCATCTGTATATGTAATTGTAAGTATATTTTCCGGAGCGATTCCGCATTCTAATATCATGTATCCCAGACGATTCACTAAAACGGTGGTTTTTCCACTACCTGGAACCGCAAGAAACAGCACAGAGCCATCTATCGCCTGTACTGCTTCTTCCTGCTGAGCATTAAGTTCAATGCCGAAGCGCTCCTTAAACGCAGTATAACTCATGTAAAAATTACCATAATCTATAGTATTGACACTCTCTTTATAAACTCAAAAGCCACATCGATATTGGAGAATTCCACCTTATTCTCCTTATCGCTATAACGATAATTAGGATTCAAATATACAGATTTTCCTGATTCCGCGAACCACTTCCCCATTTCTTTTCCAACAAACATATGTATCTCATTACTATTCTTTGGGAGCCAAAACTGCATACGATTCTTTACATGTTTCACGTCTCCTACATTAACATAAGGTTCCACTCTCTCAGTTCTTAATTCTGCCTCGACCCCGCATTTGGCCAAACATTCTAATATTTCTGTTAACGGTTCCATATAAACAACACCTCCTATCCTTGTTCTATCAACCGCTCTATTTTTTTCTGTAATTCAATGTTTTCAGCTTTAATAAACCCATTGAAACAATATGGAAATGAGAACTTATGATTCCCACTTTCAAATTCAACATCAATTATTTTGTCATCACAGGCTTTTACAACACCAATTCCATACTTTCCATGCTCCACAGACTCATTAATTACTGCATGAGATAATTCTTCTAATGTAATAGGTCTATCCTCTTCATCTGCTTGTGCAAACGGAGCATAGTAGACTTCTCCATGTACTTGTACATCCACAGCCGTCTCTTCACTTCGGATTTCATATCTCTTTTCCGGCAAACCATATACATTTACTAACTGATGCCCCGTTGAAAAAGCGTTTTCTTCCAAATAAGAAGAGTTATTGAATAGCAAAAATTCCAATTCGTTAGTACTTCTCTCAATGTAAAAATCTTTTTCAATAATTCTACGAAGCTTGTTAATTAAGAAAAGATTCTGTACATTCTCTGTATCCGCATCCGGCATAAGCACAAACAAATAATCCTTTGCACGGCTAATTGCAACATTTATTATATTCTGCCTATTAAGAAACATGTCTTTACTTGTACTAATACTTGGTGGCGGGTTAAATAAAGCAATCACAATATCACACTCATCACCTTGGAATCCATGAATCGTCCCAACATCTACCGTGATACTCTCTGGTATATCAGCTGCTGCCACAAGTTTATCAAGCAATCCTGCTTGTGCGCTGTATGGTGCTATAACTCCGATTCTAAATGTCTCATCTTCATTACACCTTGCCAACGCTTTTGCAAGATAGACTACATACTCATATGTAAACAAAGCTGAATATACATGAAAACTACTAAGCTTAAGTCTCTTCGATCTATAAATACTCTCATATTTACTTACAGGGAAGGTAATAATATTCAAATTATCATAATCCAAATATCTTTCAATATTCAACGGTCTGGCATCTTCATTTGAGCGCGCATGTTTTAATACCCCATTATAAGTAAGTTGGCTAAACACTTCACCTATACTCTCAATGCTTCTATACTGTGTAGTAAGCAGAGTTATTTCATACTTATGCGGAATAGTGTCTGCATTCTCTGAAAACTCCTCAAGATGTACCATCTTATAGATATTTTCTGATTTCCACTCTGCTACAGCTGTTGTAGGTTCAATCTGGAATGGATCTCCGGCAACTATAAACTTCTTTGGCGTCTTCAAATACAGCATGTAAACCATTTGAATCAACGGAATCATTGAAGCTTCATCAACAACAATATAATCCCAATTAATTCCATGGAGATGATTACGCTTTTCATTTGAATCAATAAAATAATCATATGGTAATCTTGCCATTGTAGTAACAACAACACACTTATCATAATCATTTATTTCAAGTTTCTTCCCATGAAAAATATCACTCTTCTCGATATTTTCATCTCCGGTAACTCCATAGCGAATTAGCCAGTCAGCATAAGAATCATCTTCTCCCATCTCCTGCATTATCCTTGATGCCAATACATCAGCTGCCTTATTAGTAGGCGTAAGAACTAATACCCTACACTTCTTTTCCTTCTTTATAAGTGGAATAAGAGTTTTTCCAGCAAGATATGTCGTCTTTCCTGTTCCAGGTGGTCCAAAAATGAAGCTGATATTCTCGCAAAGGTTCTTCTGCATATCATATTCATCATCAAAGTTATATGGAGCCTCTGCGAATTTTGCAAACTGCTTCTGTAGCTCTCGTGTTAAGAATGTAGGGTTCTGAGCCACTATTAACGCTTGAGTTACTTCTGAAAAATCAGCCTCCTCCAAGAAATCATCTGGCTTAACCTTTACTCTGAGGGTATATGACTGAACATTTGCAACTTCAATTACCAACCTCTTTGTTCTTCCATCCGAGAATGTCAATTCAAGCGGGATATCCACAAGTTCCTCCATTACCTGTGGGATATTCTTATCCGGGTGCTTTAGTATCAGAGTTCTATTTGTTCCAAGTTCTCTTTCAACGGCAGCAAAAGAAATGGAAACTTCTCGACTTCTGGCATTTTCATCACCATTAGCCATAGACTCCAATTCAAGCAATGCCTTAAACCACCCATACGAATATTTTTTTGATTGAAGAGCTCGTTCCTGTGCCTCTTCTATTTGCGCAAGCTTAGAAATTTCTTCTTCAAACTTCTTCTTAGTCTGCTCAATCTTTTTAGAATAATCTACCGGCGCCTTTGTAATTTCTTCATTATCAGCTTCCGGTGCTTCTTCTTTTTTCTTTTCCTCTGATTCCGGTTCAGCTTTCTGCTTCTTTACTCGTTCCTTGATGTCATCCAGCACTCGATCCTCGAATGATTCCTCTGTTTTATTCTCTGGAGATCCATCATTTTTATTACCAACTTCTGAAACATCAATATTATCCTTTAGAAGTTCTTCGCTAAGAAACCTCTTTAATTTTTCCTCTTGTTCAGGAGTCATCTTTTCAAAATCAAGTCCCATTTGATGCAGCTTATCGCGCATCATGAATAAACCTTTAGTTTCCTCATCGAGTTCATCATACTCGGGGTGTTCATTTTGAATTCCAAGACGCTCAATCAGTTTCTTTGCTCCATCCGACTTTATATCATATCTCGAATCAAGTTCTTGGATAGTAATGTTTTCTGGGCTACATAAGACTCCACTCTTATTAAAAATCCATTCCATATCGTGTAATAGTGCTGTTCCTGGCCCATCAAATTTTTTATAAAGCTGTTCTCTGAAGAAGTATCTATATGCACCTCCGTAATAAAGTCCCTTACATCCTGTTCGGTTGTTTTCAAAGAATTGTACTAACTGCTTCCAAAAATAAACAGATAGTTCTACATCAACATTATCTTTGATTTTGTTTAAAACAAATTCATCATGATCAATTCTATATTCCGTCCATTTTTGGTATCTAGTCGTCCTTGGCCACATACTTCCAAATTCATCTGCTTCATCTTTCGAATACTCTACTCCAACGAGATCAACTGCCTCCAATACTCCCAAATCTATCAAAAAGTCATGTAAATACTTGGATTCTTTTTTTCTCAAATAATCCATATAGGTATCAATATCAACAAACATAGAATCACAAGTACCTTGAAAATAATGCTTTAGTTCATCTGAGGGATAATATAAATCACTTGGCACATATGGATCACCTGAGCTTGTACCATCTTCACTTATTCCTAAAACAAAGTGTTTATCTCTTATCTGTCTGATAAATGAATATGTTTCTTCATCACCCTCTGTCAGCTCAATGTAATAATCCAAAAATGCCCTAAAATCACTCTTCGGATTAAACTCATTCTTCTTAAGAATTTTATTGAAAATCTTATCTTTTAATTCAGGAGTTTTAATTCCTAAACGCTCTATCAGTTTCTGAGTCTGTTTCTTATCAACATACTCTGCTGAAATAGTGTTATATCCCTTACTATCTTCATCCTCCAAGAATAAAATAGCTATTCCACGAGAATCAAATGCTGCCGATGCTTCACCATTCTGATTTATAAAAATAGGTGCAGTTCTTGCTTTCTCAACTCTCCTATCCGTTTCCAAAATAAAATCATATAGTTTAATAATCCATGTTTTCTTTTGTGCTTCAATGAACTCCTCAGTCAACAACTCAATAATTTTAACGTCCTCGATATAGTAGTTAGTCCATCTTCCCATTAAGCTACGCAGATAATCGGCTTTACCATCCCTTGCTCTGTAATATGTCTCATAACCCTTTGTTGGCAAAATCCATTTAGCATCTTCATTATCTACAAGTACTGCCAACTGTTCATTTGAAAACAGATCTGAAATATTAGCCCAGTAGGGTGCATATGCATTCTCAGCTGTCACATAATCGTCAAAACTGGGAAGAATCTCTTCTGTACTAAAGGTATTCTTTATATCATCAAAAAATGGCTTTAAAGAAATATCATCCCTTTCATTCTTCGGTGTATATAGTTCTTCATTAATCGGTAAATAATCCAAAATGTCATCATCAATATACATCTTGCCTTCTTCAAGCCCTATATCACGCAAGTAGATAAAACTATCTGCAGACAGCTTTGCCAATAGTTCAATCATTCTAACATTATGCTTATCATTTGCCTTGATTCCCTCACGACTATCTGTAAGCAAAAATGGTGCATTAACAATAAAATTCAGATTAGTTGTTTTCTTTGTAGGGAAAAAGCAAAATGCATAATAATCTGTCTGTCTTAGCTTTCCTTCCTCATCAAATATAAAGCCAGCGGAGTACTTATAACCTTCCTCCGTCTTTCTTGAAAACAGCCACATTTTGTCCTTTTCTTTACCTTGACCATTAACAAGTTCTATTCTCTCTGCCGTGGTTTCAGCTATGATTCTTGTTTCTTTTATCTGTTTCTCATATTCACCATGCTTTTTGCCAACTTTATAGGATATCTTCTTAAGATTATTTAAAAAAAGTGTTGGAAACAGTAGGTTCTGAAGCTTATGCGATATATCCTCATATGCCTCAGTAGCTTTTCTATCTGGATGATTAAAAGGAAATACAAATGCAGTCTCATCCTTCTTCTTAAGGTTACAGTCATCTTTTATTATTACTGGAACGATAAAACGCTCTATTTTAAAACTGATTTCCGGGTCATAGATATATGGAGTCGTTGTATACTGAAAAACAGCCTTGAAACCTACACCGAATTTACCGATTGATGCTGCTGTTTTATTTGAATTGGCTATGGATGTAATAGCATTAAGATCCCCCAAGGCTCCTGTTTTTGTATCCTCTTCCTCTTTTTCAAGATCACTAACATTAAAATGTCTTGAACCATTATGGATAAAAACAAGTTTATCATCAAACAATTCAAAACGAGCCTCTGTAGCCCCAACATCATCTGCATTCTGAATAAGCTCATATATGAAATGAGCCTGGTCCGAATACTTTTCTACAACACTTGTTTTAAGCCCCCTCATTGAAGCCTTTTCAAGCATTGCTGCACTTTCTTTTCTATCATTTGTCAGCTTTTCAAATAACTGTTTATCTTTTTCATTCATACGTTAAACCCTACCAATCTACAACAGATATTCATCTATCTTTCTCTGAATTTCCTGCGAATCAATACCTCCGTCTAAGGAATCACTTGTAACTATTAGATTTCCATTTTCCTCGGTAAATCCATTAGCTGCATATATCTTTTTCTTTTCTTCCCATGCACGCTTATAGTCCTCTTTTCCAAGCATACCCAAATGTTCCCAAATGATATATGAACCACTTGCGGCATCTTTAAATGTAAAGTCAGGAAGCTTATATGTATCACCCAGTTCAAGCTTCGCTTCATAGAGGAAATCATCAATTCCATTATCACATAGCATATTGGCTATTATAACTTCTGATTTTGACCTAACCATTATTCCATTTTTAGTTTTATGAATAAGGTTTTCCTCATAATACTTATCGTTGACTTCGACAATTCTAGGTGCTTCAAATAAATCTGTGTAACGCTGTGCTATATCTGAATACTCGCCTGATGAATATTTTTTCAGATTATAGGCCTCTTCATCATACAGAATATAAAGCCTATCCTTTTGTCTTGTGATAGCTGTATATAGTAGCTCTTTTGACATTAAAAAAGTCTTATCACTCAACACAAGTATTACAGCTGAGAACTGACTTCCTTGAGATTTATGAACCGTTAGCGCATAAGCTAATTCTAGTGGCTCTGCCCCATCATCTTTGAAGTCATCTTTTGCAGTATAGCTGTACGTATATCCAAGCTGCGTTGCATACTCGACTTTCGTGTACTTACCTTTCCATCCACCGGATACTACACCAATTTCACCGTTTGCAACATAATTATCAGCATTCTCCTCAGGATAAGCATCTCTTTTTTGATTTACAACATTTATAACCTTATCACCGTATACAATGGCATTAGACCCCACCTTAGGTGGAATCGGACTATTTTCCCTGTCTGCCAGTTCCAAAGATTCCTTTCGATACTTTTCATGAATCAAATGATTCATATGAATTACACCATGTGCATGGTTACGTACCGGAGCTAAGATTTGCCAATCCTCCGCATGACTAGCACAACCTTCGCTATCTCCTTTAGTATAATTAAAGAAAGTCAGACCTTTGAATTTACCATCTGCATGAGGTATTCCACCCATGCTCCTGCTAAATCCGTCCACATCATCTATTGTTTCCATACCGGTAACATCCTTGATTGTTTCAAGTAGAAGCTTTTCCAATTCCTCTTTGTCATGCCACTGCTTAAATACTATTTTTCCATCAGGCACACCATCCTGAATCTCCGCAAAAATATCCTCATCTCTTTCCTCTGATTCCTCTGTGAACCAATGTGCCAAGCGAACGTCACTTCTAACTTTCTTGGTTGTCTTATCCGGTAGTTGTCTATTAGTAATGGTAAGCTTTGCAAAATTCAAGCCTACAACAGGGAATTTCCCTATCTTATCCATAGTCTTTACATATCTGACCATGTCTACAAAAGGTCTTCCTGCCCCAATAGGCGGAAGCTGATTATAATCTCCGACAAATATAATTCTTTCAGCCTCATTGCCTACAGCATCAAGAAGAGCTGCAAACATATCTTCTGTCAGCATTGATGATTCATCAATGATTACTGTCTTCGGAATAGCACGTGCTTTTACTTTCTGTCTCTCTGCAGGTGTCAAAATCTTGTAATTACATGTATCTCCGTTGTAACGTTTACTATCAACAAGGAACTGTGCAATGGTTAGTGCCTTAAACTCTACCTTGCCACGTAAGCCCTGACTCATTCTTACGCGAGCTTTACCTGTTGGTGCAAGCAGAAGAATTCCACCATTTTGAATGATAGGCTCCTTGCATAAAATCTCCAATACAGTTGTTTTTCCTGTTCCCGCACCACCAATCAAAATAGATAGACGTGCCTCTGCCAACGTCTTTAACGCGGCTGCTTTTTCTTTGCGGGCATTCTTTTCCATTTCCTCATTTGGGTTACGAGGAAACTTATCACATTCCTCATTAACAATCTTAAGCCAATCAACATCAACCTTATGTCTATTCCGACTCTGTACTCTTGCCTTAATTTGCTTAGCAATCAGATGATCCATCTTCTTATAGCGATTCAGCTTATAGTAGTCCTTATCAAATGCATCCTTTTTAAGTTCAATTTCATCATTGAAGAATAAATTCATAGATGAAATCATATCACCAGTAATTGGACATACGGGATCTATCTTAATCTGATTAATAGCCAGAATCATATTCTTTACCGGCAACAAGGTATTTCCTGCCTGTGCTGTTTTTTCAAGAACATATACAGCTAGAGCTCTAACTCGTCTCTTATCTATATTGGAATCCATCCTACTTGGCTCAGCAATTGGATACTCTTCCGCAATATACTCTGGCGGATAAAATGCTAAATCCACCTTCTTTATTGAAATCTTTATTGCATCCTCTTTATCTCTCGTTTTTTCATAAAGCAAGTAAGGATTGCCTATAATATCTGAGTCAGAGAATTCCAAGCCCTTTTTCTCACGTATTTCCTCTCTGACAATAGCTAAAGCCTGATCTATTGATAAATTGATGCGGGAAACAAGTTTGAAGAATTGTTTTCTTTCTTCGCTTAATCCATTCCAAGCATCCTGAATAACGCTACTAATCTGATTAGCATACATCTCAGACATATAGCTTTGCGGATCATTTATTGCAGAATCCAACACCGACCAGATATCCTCTTCATTGTTTTCACGTAATTCCTTTATCATTGCAGGTCCTGACGGTATACCAAAAGCCGACAACACTGCCCCAAGCCCCGGAAATGCACCTCTATCTTGCCACACTTCTACAAGCTGAGCATTCAGCCACTTGATTACTCTGTCCCAAGGCCCGGAAATTTTGCACTTTTGATATACTTCTACTGCCTCAAGAGATTGCAGAATCACATCAATAACAGCATCATGGCTTAATTGTTCAGATGCGTATGAAAACTCTTCAAAATAATCGTCATCTGCGAAAACTGTACCTCTGGCTATGTCGAAATCAGGATGCTCATCTGCATATTCCATGAGTTCAGCATAAGGAAAAAGAAATCCATCAAGCATCGTATCACGAATTGAATGCTTTACCATGTTTTCCCATGCACACGATGTCATACCATCGTCATTGGAACGTTCATACTTAATAGGTGGATTAACCTTTAAAATATGTCCTATTCCAATTATGACTCTTCTATTATCTTCAATAAAAGGAACTTGTTTTGCGTAGAACACGCATATAGACTTGTCTTCTTCAGCATCTTTAAAGAATGCATTAAAGATTGCTTCTTGGTTTCTTCCATCTTGAACCCAAGTTTTATTATTCATCACTGGCTCATAGTCCTTGTGATACTCAAAACCCTTTTCAAGTGCCAGCTCTTCGATATATTTCCAATTATTATATCCAACGTATCTTTGACGCATAACCCAGCGGAAAGGACGTGCAGGATAAGAAAAAGCCGGAATTGTTTCTCTTAATGGTAACAAATGCTTATGATACTCGCTCCAATCAGAATAAGGATGTCGTAATGTTACCGTGACATCCTCTTCATTCATAAATCCACCGCCCTCGCGGATACAAGGGATTTTATTCACACAATCCAGCTCGCACATAGCACAGCCTGATTTTTCATTTTCCAATTTTTCGTCACGAGACTGGTTTATACCTTTTAGTCTCATACATGCATAGTTTTCAGATGGTTCTTCACACACCGAACCATTCCATCCATTATCATGCCAAGGCACTCTAAAAGAATAATGTTGCGCCATTTCTTTTCTCCTATCTCATTACTTTAACTATCAAAAGTCAATAAACGCATCTTACAAATTCTACCTTTTTACTTTTTACGCCAATTTCGATACTCTCCGGTCGTAACCCTCTTATCATCAGGCTTCTTTGCATCAGACGGAATTGCCCAATCTCTACCAAATTTCATAGCTCCTTCTATACGTCCCTTAGAACACAAGAACTGTATTCTACGAGTTGTAACATCCCATTTTTCTGCTGCCCGTTTGATTGTCATATATCCTTCCATCGGCACCTCGTTCCTATAATCTTTAAAAGTCCCATTCTGGGTGCAAAAACCCACACTGTTAATTATAAGAATTATGGCGAACGATGTCAATAAAAATAAGTGCACCTCAGAGTCCTCCAAGGTGCACCACTACGACATTTATTCGGTTTTTAAATACATCTGAATACCACCATATACCACAGCAGTATTGATGCTCTCCACTTCCTCCGGTGTTACCCATACAGTGAAGGATGTCGCCACGCCCTCATCATCTGTAATCTTATTTCCGGAATTATCGTAAACCTCGTCCACATATACGTTTTCAGCCATAAGCGTAAGAGTCTCAGTTGCAGGATCTACTGCGTAGACATCTACCACATCTCCATGTCTTAGGGAACCATTAACGGAATAATCAAAGGATTCTGCTGCAAAAGAAGTTACTTCGTATCCTCTCTTGTATTTATCCTGGATATTCTTGTGCGGCAGAGCCGCCTGTCCAGTATAGACTGAGCCACCTGTC